>Ga0209474_10000369_pt1 | contig 50668 bp, 47 predicted proteins | sample GraSoiAngelo_145_FD_185902 | JGI IMG/M metagenome (GOLD analysis project Ga0209474, IMG submission 185902) | Grasslands soil microbial communities from the Angelo Coastal Reserve, California, USA - 14_1009_05_20cm (SPAdes) (version 2) | ecosystem: Environmental > Terrestrial > Soil > Grasslands...
AAGACGCGCGCGAAGAAGCGGTCGTCGAACACGCGCCCGCGGCGGCCGCTGACCCGATTGATCCGTTTCGAAATCGAGGCGCCGAGCCCCTGCAGCCCGCGGGAGAGCGATTGGACGTCGTCGCCTTCGGCCACGGCGTGGACGTGGTTGCTCTGCACCGAGATCGATGCCAACGCTCTCACGGCGAGTCACGTCGAGGTCATGCCGCGACGTCGAAAGCGATCTCTGCCCAATTCAATTGTTTGATGGCGACATCCCGACAGGCGCGTCGCTTCCAAGCGCACCGCCGTCATACGCGGATTGAAAAGGGCAGAGATCGCCCAAAGGGCGGCTAGGCGGCGCCGCCGAACCGTACGCAGTACACCGGCGGCAAATCGCGTGACAGGGCCGTCCAGGATTCTCCCGCGTCGCGGGACAGCCAGAGCGTGCCTGTGGTCGATCCCATCGCCAGCGTCTGCCCGTCCGGCGCAACCTCGAGGCCGTGCCTGTAGATGAGGTGATACGCGTGCCGCTGTGGCAGCCCCGACCGCAGCGTCTCGAATGACTTCCCGCCGTTCCGCGTCCGCGTCACGACCAGTGCTCCCTCCACCGGCACCCGCAGCTCATCCTTGATCGCCGGGACGAACCACGCGGTGTCCGGGTCGCGGGGATGCACTGCCACGGCGAAGCCGAACGACGACGGATTGATCTTCACCTCTTGCCACGACTGCGCCCCGTCGATCGACCGGAACACCCCGTTGTGGTGCTGCGCCCAGAACACGTCGGGCGCGCCGGCGCAGCGCACGATCCGGTGTGGGTCCTGGATCACCGGATCTTCTGCCTTCTCCGGCGGCATGTACGCCGCGAACATCCCGCGGGACGCGACCGACCACGACTCGCCGCCATTGTCCGTCTGCCAAGCCCCACCGCACGAGACGCCGACGAGAACACGCCGAGGATCGCGAGGATCGACGCAGATCGAATGGATGCCGGGGAAATCATATCCGCCGCCGAACCACTGCCGGCGTTCCGGCTTGTCCCAGAGCGGACGCAACAGCCGCCACGAATCGCCGCCGTTCGTCGAGTGGAAAAGCCCGCCCGGAATGGTTCCGCACCAGAGCGCCTGGGGCTCGCGTGGGTCCGCCTCGAATACCCACATCTGATTGAGGCTCCACGGCACCGGCGCGCCCGTGGTGGGGCTCCGATCGTCGATGTCGGCGGGCTTCTCCGGCCACTTCGGCGCCGCCACCTCCTGCCAGGTTTCGCCCTCATCCATCGACCGATGCAGCTTGGCTCCGAAGTGACCGTGCCCCACCGCGGCGTAGATGGCTCCGTTCCGCTGCAGTACCGCGGTCACTGCCGTGCCGAGAAACGAGACGCGGGCGACCTCGTTGCCGCGCAGCGTGAAGAGGCCCTTGCGGGTGCCGACGAGCAGCGTATCCATGTTCATCCTCCCGAGAGCGCCTGCATCACTGCGATCTCTGCGTCCGGCGCGACGGCGTCCGTCAGCCGCACGCGATCGCGCACCGCCTCGCCGCCGACGAAGACCACTACGTGCCGCCGCAACGCCCCTTGGTCGTCGACGATGTAGCCGCGCAGTTGCGGGGTCCGCGTGAACACCGCCTCCAGCGCCTCGCCCACCGTTGCGCCCGCCACCTCTGCTGCCGGGCAGTCGACGAGCCGTCTCAGGTTCGCGGTGAACGTCACGCGGGGCACGGCGGCTATCCTACGTGATCTGGAGCGTCGGGATACAATCACCGCGGCGATGAAAACCCGCGACCTGCACGTCGAGAGCAACCGTCCCCTGCTTCCGCCTGCGATCCTCCTGGAGGAGCTTCCGCTGACGGAGAGCGGGTCGCAGGTCGTCGCCCGCGCCCGCGACGAGATCATCGGTATCCTCAAGGGCGACGACGATCGCCTGCTGGTCGTCGTCGGGCCGTGCTCCGTGCACGATCCGAAAGCGGCGCTCGATTATGCGCGCAGGCTGCAGGCGCAGGCGTCTGAGCTCGAGGCCGACCTGCGCATCGTCATGCGCGTCTACTTCGAGAAGCCGCGCACGACGGTCGGATGGAAGGGCTTGATCAACGACCCGCATCTCGACAACTCGTTCGCCGTCAACGAAGGGCTCCGCTTGGCGCGGAAGCTCCTGCTCGATCTGGTCGACCTTGGCCTGCCTTCCGGTTGCGAATTCCTCGACCCGATCACGCCGCAGTTCATCTCCGACCTGGTCTCCTGGGGAGCCATCGGCGCCCGCACCACCGAGAGCCAGGTGCACCGCGAGCTCGCCTCCGGCCTCTCCATGCCGGTGGGATTCAAGAACGGCACCGAGGGCGGCATCCAGATTGCCATCGACGCGGTGCGCGCCGCTGCCCACCCGCATCACTTCATCGGCGTCACCGAGGAGGGGTTGGCGGGCATCGTCTCCACCCGTGGCAATCCCGACTGCCACATCATCCTCCGCGGTGGCACCGCGGGGCCCAACCACGACCGCGCCAGCGTGCGCAAGGCGCTCGACGCATTGCGCGACGCGCGTGTCGCGCAATGCCTGCTGATCGACGCGAGCCACGGCAACAGCGGCAAGGACTATCAGCGGCAGCCCGCTGTCGCCGGCGAGATCGCTGCCCAGGTCGCGGAGGGCGAGCGCGGCATCGTCGGGGTGATGATCGAGTCGTTCATCGCCGACGGCCGCCAGGACCTGAAGGACCCGAAGCAGCTCGCCTACGGCCAGTCGATCACCGATGCGTGCATCGGCTGGCAGCGGACGGTGCCCGTGCTGCAGGAGCTGGCGACGGCCGTCCGCGCGCGACGTTCCGCGCGCTGACGCTGCGGTCAGGGACCGGCCTGCAGCGCGTCCCAGTCGAGCTGCTTCGCCAGCTGGAACGAGCCGGCGCCCTGGGCATCCACGAACGTACCTTCCATCGTCTCTCCTGCGATCTCGCCTTCGAACACGCCCATTCGCGGCACCTCGAAGCGCACCGAATGGCCGAGCTCCACTCCGGCCAGCGCCACCCGCTCGCCAGGCGGAGCCATCCCCCAGTAGTTCCCGCGATAGCCGGCATCCGTCCGCGTGAAGTCGAACCACACGACGCTCTCGACCAAGCCCTTGCGGACCACGCCGCGCCACGTCCCGCTCAGCGCGTCGTCTCCAGATGAACGGGAAAGGGTCGCGCAGGCGCACACCGACAGCAGGGCAATCAGCATCTGCTTCTTCATCACATCCTCCTTCGGCAAAAAGCCGTCGGCGGAGCGATTGCGAAAGTCTCGGACAAATTCCCGCGCACGGCGCCCGGGAATAACCAGACAGCGCTTCGAGTCCCCGCGGTGGACCAACCGGAGGGCTTCATGAAAACGAGGCGTGAGTTCATCCAGCTGTTGGGAGTGGGCGGAGCCGTTTTCGCTTCCGGCCTCGCCGGAGCTTGCACGCGGATTCTCAAACGCACCGAGGCCGACGACTTCTTCTTCGTCCAGCTCAGCGATACCCACTGGGGCTTTCAGGGTCCTCCGAACCCCGATGCGGAAAACACGCTGCGAAAAGCGGTCGCAGCGGTCAACGCGCTGCCGCGCGATCCCGACTTCGTCGTCTTCACCGGAGATCTGACGCACACCACCGATGACGACTCAGAGAGACGGCGGCGGATGCGCGAGTTCCAGTCGATCGTCTCCGGCCTGCGCGTGCAGACCCGCTGGTTCATGCCGGGCGAGCACGACGCCTCGCTCGATCGGGGCAAGGCCTACGAGGAGAGCTTCGGACGCATGCACTATTCGTTCGACCACAAGGGCGTTCATTTCGCCGTGCTCGACAACGTCTCCGATCCCGCCGCGGTGATCGGCGACGCGCAGATCGACTGGCTGCGCTCGGACCTCAAGCCGCTCGCCGCGGATGCTCCGATCGTCATCTTCACCCACCGCCCACTCTTCGATCTCTACCCGCAGTGGGACTGGTCCACGAAGGACGGCGGCCGCGCGATCGATCTGCTGCAGCACTGGAAGAACGTCACCGTTTTCTACGGCCACATCCACCAGGAGCACCACTTCATGACCGGGCAGATTGCCCACCACGCGGCGAAGTCGCTCATCTTCCCGCTGCCGCCGGCGGGTTCGCAGCCGAAGCGCGCGCCGGTGCCGTGGGACGCCGCTCATCCGGGCCGTGGCCTCGGCTTCCGCGACGCCGTCGATGCCGACCGCGCGCGCTCCTGGCGCCTGACCGAATACTCGATGGAAGGCCTGGCCGTGCCGGCTGCGGCGAGGGCCGGCTGATGATCTCGCTCCTTCTCGCGGCAGCCATCCTCGTCCCGAACGACGGCGCGCAGGTCATCCAGCTCACAGCGAAGAAGTTCGAGTTCTCGCCCGCCGTGATCGAGCTGAGAGTCGGCGTTCCGGTGGTGCTCGAGGTCAGCTCGCTCGATCGCAAGCACGGCTTCGCCTTGCCCGACTTCAAGATCGACGAGCAAATCGAAGCCGGCGGCGTGACGCGGATCCGCTTCGTTCCGGATCGCGCAGGCAGCTTCGCCTTCCACTGCAGCGTCTTCTGCGGCAGCGGACACGAAGACATGGGCGGCACCATCGTGGTGAAGCCATGATCGAGAAGCGAATCGCCGGCGTGCTGCTCTCCGGGGCTGCGTTTCTCCTGGTCGAGGTGCGCTTCGAGCATCGCGAGGTCCTGGGCGAGACGTGGCGCGGCTGGATCCCGCTCGCCTGGGCGGCGCTGGTGATCGCCGCGGGCGTCCCGGCGTGGCTTGCCTGGGCACGTGGGGGGCGCAAGCTCCTCACCGCCCTCTTCGGAATCACCGCCGCCGTCGGCCTGCTGGGGGCCTGGTTTCATTCCGACGGCCGCCCCGACCGCGCCGTTGCGCGCGTCGTGTCCGCCTGGGCCCTGTCGCCTGGCCAGAACGGAGGAGAAAAGCCCGGCGCCGCTCCTCCCGTTCTCGCTCCGCTGGCCTTTTCGGGGCTCGGGCTCCTCGGATTTCTCGTCTGCGCCGGCCGCGATCGCGGCATCCGATGAAGGGCGGAGGCGCGGGAATAACCAAAGGCGCATTCGAGTCACGGGAGACGAGGGAGCCGAATTGACCGATGCCGCGAAACCCGGCGAGTTCGAGCGCACGATGAGGCCGCACTTCCGCGCCGCCTACAACCTCGCGCGCTGGCTGGTGCGCGAGCCCGCCGATGCGGAGGACGTGCTGCAGGAGGCTGTCATGCGCGCATTCCGGCACTTCCAGACGTTTCGCGGCGAGAGAGCGCGCAGCTGGCTTTTGACCATCGTGCGGAACAGCTGCTGGTCGTTCATCGCGCGGCGGGGCGAAGCGGAGGAAGTCTTCGACGAGGAACGCGACTCTCCGGGACTGGTCCCGTTGCAACTCGTGCCCGAGCCCGAGGCCCAGCTCCTGCGCACGGATCAGGCAAAGCGAATCCAGGAGGAGGTCGCGGCGCTGCGGCCCGAGTTCCGCGAGGCCTTCGTCCTCCGCGAGGTGGAAGGCATGTCCTACAAGGAGATCGCGGACGTCACCGGAGCACCGATCGGCACGGTGATGTCGCGACTCTCGCGCGCGCGCCGCGAGCTGCAGGCGAGGCTCGGCGGCGAAGCGAGAAAGGCGGGCGGGTCATGACCTGCGCCGAAGCCACTCCTCTCGTCGAGCTGGAGCTGGACGGCGAGCTGGACGCGCGCTCCGTCCTCGAGCTGCGCGAGCACGTCTCGCGCTGCCCCTCCTGCACCCGCCACGCTGCGTCGCTGCGCGCGCTCAGCGATGCGGCGCGGGAACATCTCCGCAGATTCGAGCCCCCCGCCGGGTTCGAGGATCGGCTGCTGCGGTCCGTACGTCCGCGCCGGATCAGCCGCGCGTGGACCGGGACCGCGATTGCCGCCGCTGCTGCCGCCGCCGTGGTGCTGGTCGCGATGCCCCGTCGCAATGCGCTGGTCGAGGAAGCCGTGGCAGCGCACGCGCGCTCGCTGCAGATCGATCACGCCCTCGACGTCGAAGCCAGCGATCAGCACGTAGTCAAGCCTTGGTTCGAAGGAAAGGTGGGCTTTGCGGTGCCGGCTCGAGACTACGGTTCGGAGGGGTACGCGCTCGCCGGCGGCCGGTTGGACTATCTCGAGGGACGGCCCGCGGCGGCGCTCGTCTACCGCCACGGCAAGCACTTGCTGAACCTCTTCGTGGTCGACGCGGAAGGCGACCGGGATGCCCCGCCGAAACGCGACACCCTGCGCGGGTTCTGCTGCTGGCGCTGGACCTCGGCAGGGCTGCGGTACCTGCTGGTCGGCGACGTCGAGGAGGCGCAGATGGGCGCCCTCGCCCGCCGGATGGCAGGCATCGACTAGCGGGACGCGGCTCGCCACTTCTTCAGCAGCCAGATCAGCGTATCCGGCGCAACCGGCTTCGTGGCGAAGTCCGAGCACCCCGCCTCCAGGCACCGCTCACGATCTCCGGGCAGGGCCTTCGCGGTGAGCGCGACGATCGGCACCGACGCGCGGTCCGGCCGCTGCCGGATCCGGCGCGTCGCTTCCAGGCCGTCGATCTCGGGCATCATCACGTCCATCAGTACCACGTCGACCCCGGGGTTGTTGTCGAGGAGATCGAAGCACTCCTGCGCATTGTTCGCCGGAAGCACGCGGGCGCCGTACCGCTCGAGCAGGCTAGTGACAGCGTACAGGTTGTGCACGTCGTCGTCGACGAGCAGGACGGTGCAGCCGCGCAGCTCGGCGGGCGCCTGTGGGGGCTTGGGCTGGGCAGGCGGAGGCGGTTCCGACTCCTGCGGCTCGATCTCCGCCGCTTGCAGCAGCGGCACGTAGAGCGTGAACGTGCTGCCCTTGCCGGGCGAGCTCCGCAGCCGGATTTCCCCTCCCAGCAGTCGCGCCAGCTCACGGCTGATGGTCAGCCCCAGCCCGGTACCCCCGAAGGTGCGGCTGGTCGAGGTGTCGGCCTGCTGGAACGCCTCGAAGATCAACTCGTGCTTCTCGGAAGGAATGCCGATCCCGGTATCGGAGACGGCAAAGGCGAGCACTTGCTCCGCGCTCCGGAGCGCGGCGGAGCTGAATCCGTCGGCGCCGAATTCGACCTCGATCGAGAGCGCGACCCGCCCCGACGGCGTGAACTTGAAGGCGTTGGAGAGCAGGTTCTTCAGCACCTGTTGCAGTCGCGGTGCGTCGGTGAGGATCATTCCCGGGACCGCCGGCGAGATCGAGATCGAGAACTCGATCCCAGGCGTAAGGGTGGGCCGGAACGTGCGCTCGAGCGCCTCGGCTACCTCGCTGATCTTCACCGGGCGGACGTCCACCTGCAGCCTTCCCGACTCGATCTTCGAGAGGTCGAGGATCTGGTTGATGAGCGAGAGCAGGTCCTGCCCGCTGGAGTGGATGGTCGCCGCATACTGCACCTCCTCCGCGTTGAGCGAGCCGCGCGGGTTCTCCGCCAGCAAGCGGGCCAGGATGAGCACGCTGTTCAGCGGCGTGCGCAGCTCGTGCGACATGTTGGCGAGAAACTCCGACTTGTAGCGGGAGACGAGCGCGAGCTGGCGCGCCTTGTCCTCCAGGTCGCTGGTGCGCTTCGCCAACTCTGCGTTGGAGGCTTTCAGCTCCTCGAGCAGGTGCTCGGTCCGCGAGGTGGTGGCGACGGTGTTCAGCACCACGCCGATGCTCTCTGCGAGCCTCTCCAGCAGCACGCGATGGATGGGCTTGAATCGCGCCAGCGAGCCGAGCTCGATGACGCCTTTCACCTCGCCCTCGAAGAGCACCGGCACGACCAGCAGGCTCGCGAGAGGCGCGTCGCCAATGCCCGAGCGGACGCGCACGTATTCGCCAGGGAGCCCGTCGACCGCGATGATGCGCTTCTGCGCGGCGCATTGCCCTACGAGACCTTCGCCGGGCCCGAAGTGCTCCGCGGTTCCGGCGCCGGGGTGCCCGTAGGTGCTGACCCGCCGCATGGACCGTGCGCCGCCGACGAAGAGCGCCGCATACTGCGCGCTGACCTGTGGCGCCAGCTCGTCGAGCACGATCCGCCCCAGCTCCTCCAGCGATCGCCGCCCCTGCAAGAGGCCCGAGAGCCGGGCAAGATTGGTGTTCAACCAGTCCTGTTCCTCGTTCGCCTGCGTGCTCTCGCGCAGATCGACGATCATCTCGTTGATGCTGTCGGTCAGGTCCTTCCAGCTTCCTGCCACCCCGGGGACGTTCGCCTGTCCGCCCAGTTGTCCCTGCGCGCCTACCTCGCGCGTGACGCGGATCACTTCCGCCGTGAAGGCGCGGAGCTGATCGACCATGGCGTTCACGGTCGACTTGAGCTCGCGGATCTCGCCTCGCGCGGGCACGGTGATCTTGCGCGACAGCTCTCCGTTTGCCACCGCGGTGGTCACCAGCGCGATGTTCCGCACCTGCGAGGTGAGGTTTCCCGCCAGCGTGTTCACGCTTTCGGTGAGGTCCTTCCAGGTGCCGGCGACGCCGGGAACCTGCGCCTGCCCGCCCAGCGTTCCCTCGGTGCCGACCTCGCGCGCGACCCGGGTCACCTCCGCCGCGAAGGCGCGAAGCTGGTCGACCATCTCGTTGACCGTCTCCTTCAGCTCGAGGATCTCGCCTTGCGCCGGGACGGTGATCTTGCGCGAGAGATCGCCGCGGGCAACCGCGGTGGTGACGAGCGCGATGTTGCGCACCTGGTCGGTCAGGTTCCGCGCCAGCACGTTGACGTTGTCCGTGAGGTCCTTCCACACCCCGGCCACGCCCGGGACGTCGGCCTGCGCGCCCAGACGCCCTTCGGTGCCCACTTCCTTCGCCACGCGGGTCACCTCGGAAGCGAAGGAGCGCAGGCCTGCGCGCCCAGACGCCCTTCGGTGCCCACTTCCTTCGCCACGCGGGTCACCTCGGAAGCGAAGGAGCGCAACTGGTCGACCATGGTGTTGATGGTGTTCTTCAGCGCCAGCACCTCTCCGCGTACCGTGACGGTGATCTTCTGCGAGAGGTCGCCGTTGGCCACGGCGGTCGTGACGTTGGCGATGTTGCGCACCTGGTCGGTGAGGTTTCCCGCGAGGATGTTCACGTTGTCGGTGAGGTCCTTCCACACGCCCGAGACGCCCTTCACGTCGGCCTGACCGCCCAGCTTGCCTTCCGTTCCCACTTCGCGGGCCACGCGCGTTACCTCGGCGGCGAACGCCCGGAGCTGGTCGACCATCTCGTTGACGGTCTCCTTGAGCTCGAGGATCTCGCCCTGCGCGGGAACGGTGATCTTCCGGGACAGGTCTCCTCGCGCGACGGCGGTGGTCACGAGCGCGATGTTGCGGACCTGGGAGGTGAGGTTCGCCGCCAAGAGGTTCACTGCGTCGACCTGTTCCTTCCAGGCGCCCGCTGCTCCGGAAACCCGCGCTTGTCCACCGAGCGTTCCTGCGGTTCCCACCTCGCCGGCGATGCGGATGACTTCGCTGCGGATGGCGCGCAGCCTGGAAACCAGCGCGTTCATGCTGCGAGCCACGCGCAGGGACTGCCCGCGCAGAGGAGCGCCCTCCGGCGACTCCAGCGGCATGGTCCGCCGCAGCTCGCCTTGCTCGAGCGCCCGCGCGACCGCCTCGGTCTCCCGGGCGTGCCAGGTGAGTTGGTCGAGCAGGTCGTTCAGGGCGCCGAGCGCCTCCGCATACTGCCCCGGGACCAGTGATGCGTTCGCCCTGTCCGAAAGACGACCTTCGGCGGCGACGCGCCGGAATACCCGCGTCAGCTCGCGCACCAGCAATGCGTTCGTCGTGATGAGGCGGTCGGCGGCGGCAGCGACGGGAGCGAGGGGATGACCGGGATCGAGGCGGACGCGAGAACGAAGATCGCCTTCCGCTGCGTTCTCCAACACGGCGGCAATGCGCGCGATATCGGCATAGATGGACCGCGCCGGCGCCGTGGTGGGCGGCGTCGTTTCCTCCGAACCGTCCAAAGGATCCTCCGGCGGATTCCTCACGTCGCGGTATAGTCTGGTACCGATGACATCGGACGGCACACGGACAGGGGCATCTCCGCTGCGGCACTACCTGCGCAGCTACGTCGACGCCATTGCCGCGAGCTTCGAAGCTGCCGCGGGAGCGCCGGGCGGCAGCCCGAAGCGGCGAGCGCTCGAGCGCTTTCTCCGCGCCCTCGACGACCTCGGTGCCGCCGCCGACGGCCTGGGCCGTTCCGATCCTCCCGAGCAACCCCGGTTGCCGCTCGTCCTCGTTTCCGCGCTGCTCGCCGAGGAGATCGAAGGCGCGGGATGCGAGGTCTCGGTGCTGCAGGGGGCGGCGGAACCGTCCAGCCTGGCGTCGGCTCTCGAGAAGCACCCGGCGCTGGTCGTCGCGGCCGGCGAATCAGGTGCCGCGTGGATTTCGCGACTGCGCGAGTTGCAGCCCGGATTGCCGGCGATCCTCGTCGCGGAGGACGAGCTCGCCTCGCGCACCATCGAGACGTTCGCGTCGGACCCGATCGTCGTCCTTCGCTCGTCGGCGCGCTCGGATCTACCCCTCGCGGTCCGCGCGCTGGCGGCGCTTCGGAGATCGCACGTCCCGGGCGTCCACCAGGCGCCATCCCATCCACAGATCGATCCGCGCTCGTACGGGCACCTCGCCGGCCTCCTCCCGCGGGCGCTGGAGCGGACCATCGCGTTCGATGTCGGCGCGTCGGTGATCGCCAAGCCCGGCTCGGATGCCATCGTCGACGCTTACGCTCCCTCCGGCTGCGCAGCCGAGACGGTGGAGTGGGTGCGCCGGCGCGCCTTGGAGCTTTACGAGATCGTGCGGGGTGGCGCGCGAGAGGAAGTCCAACGCGCCGCGGGTCAAGAGACGCCTCCGCCGGTGCGGTCCTGCCTGTACTCTCCGCTCGCTACCGGCGGGGTGGTGGTCGGCCTGACCTATCTGGGTTCGCTGCGGGAAGGGGCATTCACCGACGATGACGCGCGCGTGCTTGCCTCGATGGCGACGCACGCCTCCGGAGCGTACCGCCGGCTCGAGGCTTCGCTGCACCAGCTGCGCCTGAGCCCCCGTCAGTCACAGGTGCTGGCGCTGATCGCTTCCGGCCTCTCGGACAAGGAGGTCGCGTCGCGGCTCGGTCTCGCGCACCGCACCGTGCGCACGCACGTCGATCGCATGCTCCGCGAGCACGGCCTGCGCAGCCGCACCGAAGCCGTCGCGGCGTGGCTGCGCGGCCAACAGGGATGACCTCGCTCTAAGCGATTACCCGCCATCCGACGGCGGCGCCGTGGGACGAATGCGCCGCCGCCCGCAGCGACCAGGCCCAGCAAAGCGCGGAGACGGCAATTCCCGCGGTCCCGAGCGCGAGTTGCTCGCGCGAAACCCGCAAGAACGCCTGCGCGCTCACTCGGCCAACCCTTTCTCCTTCAGGAGCCGCCAGACCCTCTCGGGCGTCACGGGGATCTCGACGTGCCGGACGCCCACGTGCGCGAGCGCGTCGACCACCGCGTTGACGATGGCCGGCGGAGCACCGACGGTCGCGGATTCGCCGACGCCCTTTGCCCCGAACGGGTGATGTGGAGACGGAGTCACGGTCTTGCCCGTCTCCCAGTTCGGCGTCTCCATCGCCGTGGGCACGAGGTAATCCATGAAGCTGCCGCCGGTGATGTTTCCGTCGTCGTCGTAGCTGATCTCCTCGAGCAACGCGGGCGCCAAACCCATGGCCAGCCCGCCGTGGATCTGTCCGTCGACGATCATCGGGTTGATGATGTTGCCGCAGTCGTCGACCGCGACGAACCTGCGCACCTTCACCTGGCCGGTGCCGCGGTCGATGTCGACGACGGCGATATACGACCCGAAGGGGAACGTCAGATTGGGCGGATCGTAGTACGAGGTTGCCTCCAGTCCTGCCTCCATCCCCTGCGGATGGTTGGTATAGGCGGCCAGCGCGATCTCCTGGATGGTCTTGCTCCGCGAGGGCGCACCCTTCACCGAGAACTTCCCCGGCTCCCAGACCAGGTCGTCCGGCGAGCACTCCAGGAGGTGCGCGGCGATTTTCTTCGCCTTCTCCCGCACCTTGCGCGCGGCGAGCGCGCCCGCCGCTCCCGCAGTCGGCGTGGACCGGCTGGCGTAGGTGCCGAGCCCGTACGGAGCGGTGTCGGTGTCGCCTTCCTCGACCTGCACGTGCGCCGCCGGGATCCCCAGTTCCTCCGCGACGATCTGCGCGTACGTCGTCTCGTGCCCCTGGCCTTGCGATTTGGTTCCGAAGCGCGCCAGCGCCTTGCCGGTGGGATGGACGCGGATCTCGCAGGAGTCGAACATCTTCAGACCGAGGATGTCGAACTGCTTGCTGGGACCCGCGCCGACGATCTCCGTGAAGCTGGAGATGCCGATGCCCATCAGCTCGCCTCGAGCGCGCTTCTCGGCCTGTTCCTTGCGGAGCGCTTCGTAGCCGACCATGTCCATGGCCTTTCGCAGCGCCGCGGGATAGTTGCCGCTGTCGTACTCCCAGCCCAGCGCGGACTTGTAAGGGAAGCTTGCAGGCGGAATGAAGTTCTTCATTCGCAGCTCCGCCGGGTCCATCTTCAGCTCCTGGGCCAGCACGTCGGTGATGCGCTCGATGCAGTGCACTGCCTCGGTGACGCGGAACGAGCAGCGGTACGCGATGCCGCCGGGCGGCTTGTTGGTGTAGACGCCGTCCACCTCCGCGAACGCATGCTGCAGGGCGTACGATCCGGTGCAGATGGAGAACAGGCCGGCGGGGAACTTCGACGGGTTCGCCGCCGCATCCGCGTAGCCATGGTCGGCCACCGTCTTGATCCGCAACGCCGTCATCGTGCCGTCCTTCTTTGCCGCCAGCTCCGCGTGGATCCAGTAGTCGCGGGCGAAGGAGTCGGCCTGTAGGTTCTCCATCCGGTCCTCGACCCACTTCACCGGCTTTCCGATCACCACCGAGGCGGCGACCGCGATGACGTACCCGGGATAGATGGGGACCTTGCCGCCGAAGCCGCCGCCGATGTCCGGCGAGACGATGCGGATCTTCTCCTCCGAGAGACCGACGTGGCCGGCGACCAGGGCGAAGACGGTCCGGACGGCGTGCGGTGCCTGCGTGGTCATGTAGACCGTCAATTTGCCGGTGACGCGATCGAAGTCGGCGACGCAGCCGCACGTCTCGATCGAGGCCACATGGATCCGCGGCAGGTACATGTCCTGCGCCACCACCACGTCCGCGTCCGCGAATGCCTTGTCGGTCGCGGCCCGATCGCCGGCCTCCCAGTGGAAGATGCGGTTGTCCTTCTTGTCCTTCTTGTCCGTGCGGAGCACCGGCGCGGAAGGAGCAAGCGCCTTGAACGGATCGACGACGACGGGAAGCGGCTCGTAGTCCACCTCGACGGCCTCGACGCCGTCCGCGGCGACGTACCGGTCGGTGGCGATGACCGCCGCGACCTCCTGCGCCTGGTACATCACCTTCTCCGTCGGCAGCACCATCTGCGTGTCCGACATCAAGGTCGGCATCCAGTGCAGGTTGTACTTGGCCAGCGTCTCGCCGGTGATCACCGCGAGCACGCCGGGGATCTTCAGCGCCTTCTCCGCGTTGATCGACTTGATCTTCGCGTGCGCGAAGGGGCTGCGCACGATGTCCATGTGCAGCATCCCGGGAAGCTGGATGTCGTCGACGTAGTTGCCCCTGCCGCGGATGAAGCGCGGGTCCTCCTTGCGCTTCATCGAGTGACCCATGCCGCAAACTTCCGGGCTCGTCCTGGGCTCGCTCATAGGATCCTCCTACTGCTGCCGCAGCCGCTCGGCTGCGGACTGGATGGCCTTGACGATGTTCGAATATCCGGTGCAGCGGCAGAGGTTGCCGCTGATGGCTTCGCGGATCTGCGCCTCGGACGGATCCTTGTCCCGGGCGAGCAGGGCGCAGCTGGTCAGGATCATCCCCGGCGTGCAATAGCCGCACTGGAGCCCGTGCTTCTCCCAGAACGCCTCCTGGACCGGATGGAGCTTGCCGTTCTGCTCCAGCCCCTCGACGGTGGTGATCTCCGCGCCCTCGGCCTGCACGGCGAGGACGGTGCAGGACTTCACGGGTTCGCCATCGATCAACACGGTGCAGGCGCCGCAATGCGTGGTGTCGCAGCCGATGTGCGTGCCGGTCAGGCGGAGGTTCTCGCGCAGGAGGTGGACGAGGAGCAGCCGGGACTCGACCTGGACGCGGTGGGAAACGCCGTTGACGGTCAACTGGACGTCATGCCTGGACATGGCTACCGACCTCCCGCGCGCTCGACGGCCTTCTTCAGCGCGCGCGCGGCGAGCACCCGCGCCATCTCGCGCTTGTATTCGACGGACCCGCGCCGATCGGCGGTGGGCGACGCGGCCTCGGCGGCGCGCCGGGCGGCCTCTGCGATGTTGGTATCGGCGGCCCTCTTTCCCACCAGGAAGTCCTCGGCGGCGGTAGAGCGCACGGGCACCGGGCCCGCATTCGTCAGTGCCAGCCCGACCTGGACGAAGTCCCCGCCGCCGTCGAGCGTCACCTGCGCGGCGGCTGCCGCGGTGGCGTAGTCGCCGACCTTCCGCTCCAGCTTGACGTACGCTCCTCCGGTCCGGTTGGGCGGGACGGGAATTCGGATCTCCGTGAGGATCTCGTCCGACGCCAGCGCGGTCGCGAACAGGCCGGTGAAGAACCGGTCGATGGGAACCGTCCGCTCGCCGCCGGGGCCCTGCGCGACGACCGTCGCCCGCAGCGCGAGCATGGTCGCGGGATGGTCGTTGGCGGGATCGCCGTGCGCCAGGTTGCCGCCGACGGTGGCGCGGTTGCGGACGAGCGGGTCGGCGATGACGCGCGCCGTGTCGGCGAGGATGGGATATCGCTCCTGGACGACGGCGGAGCGCTCCAGCACGGCTTCGCGCGTGCGCCCGCCGATGCGCAGGAAGCCTCCTTCCTCGCGGACGTACTCGAGGCCCGCGATGCGGCCGATGTCGACCAGATGCTCCGCGGTCCCCAGCCGCAGCTTGAGCAGCGGCAACAGGCTCTGTCCTCCGGAGATCACCTTCGCCGAGTCGCCGAACCGCGTGAGCAGGGCGATCGCCTCGGGCACCGAGGTTGGTGCGTGATAGTCGAACGCGGACGGGATCATCTCTCCCTCCTGGGTTCATCGGAACAGCATGTAGAGCAGTCCGGCGGCGAGCGCGACGGCAATCCAGAAGATCGGAGATCGAACCGCGGCGCGAGCGCCGAGCGTGCCGACGTCCAGCGCCTCGGGCTTTGCTCGCGGCTCAGGCGCGGCAGCGGGAGCGGCGGTTTGCGCCTGCGGTGCGGTTTCCAGCACCGCGCGGAGCCGCTGCGAGAAGATCTGGAACATCTGGTCGCCCACGTCCTGCACCATCCCGCGGCCCATCTGCGCCAGGATGCCGGTGACGTTCACGCGGGAGGTGGTGGTGACCTCGGTCTCTCCGGGCGCCTTCGGGAGCAGCGTGCTGGTCAAGCGCAGGTCGGCGCCGCCGCGGCCGCGGACGTCCTGGCCGGTGGCGACGATCTCGGCGGTGCGCGAACCGGCGTCCAGCTTCTCGAATGCCACCTTCCCCTTGTAGCTCGAGGAAACCGGTCCGACCTTGACCGTCATCGTGCCTTGCCACGTCTTCTCGTCCAGTTTGCCGGTGATTGCGGCCCCGGGCAGGCAGCTCGCGACCTTCTCCGGATCCGTCAGGAAGCTCCAGACCCGATCCGGCGGGGAACGCACCACGAACGTCTTCACGATTTCGAACGCCATTCTCTGCCTCAGGCCGCGAGGAAACGGACGGGGTCGGCGAGGAACTTCTCGCGGCAGCGCGGGTTGCAGAAGAAGTAGTCGTGCCCCTGGTGCGTGGCGCGGTGCCGCGCCGTCGCCACTTCCACGGTCATTCCGCACACCGGATCGATCTCGGAGGCGGGCTGGTCCTGCGGCGCCGGCCGCGGTTGCCTTGCCCGGCGAAGCTGGACGATTTCGGCGAGGATGCTCACCGCCACCTCCTCGGGGAGGCGCGCGCCGAGGTCCAGTCCGGCGGGGTTTCGCACCTGCGACAGCGCCTCCCGCGGGACGCCGCGCTCGAGCAACGCATCGCGCATCTCCGCGAACCGGTTGCGGCTGGCGACGACGGCGACGTACTCGCAGCGGGCGGAAATGGCTGCGGCGATGCTGTCCTCGTCGTTTTCGCCCATCGTGGCGACGACAGCGAACGTGGGTCCCTGGCCTGCGCCACCGTCGAGTCCACGAGCGATTCCGTAGCCCATGACCTCTCCGAGGCGGGCAAGCGCGCGTGCACAGGGCGATTCACCGAAGATCAGAAGCTGCGGCGGCGGCAGCATCGGCTCCAGGTAGATGTCCACGCTGCCTCCGCTGTGACACGTCATCGGTAGCGCCGTCACGCCAGGACGTTCTTGCGACTTCGGATCCGGCGACAGCGAGACGAAGCGAGGCCTGCCGTCCGCCAGCGCCAGCCGCGCTTCGCGTTTCACGGTAGGCTGCGTGCAGTTGCCTCCCAGCCAGCCATGGTAGGAGCCGTCGGCCGTGATGATCGCCATGTCGCCCGGCTGCGCCGAGGTATAGGGCTCGCGCCGGACGACCATCGCCAGGACGAACGGCTCGCGCCGCCTCGAAAGGTCTGCCGCGAGCTGGAGCAGCTCGGCGCGCATCACGCCGCCTCCAGCCGCGCCCGGACGCGCTCGAGATCCTCGGGCGCATCGAGGTCGCTGAGGGCTTCCTTCGGCCAGCGAAGCTCGGCGGCTTCGGCGCGATGCCGCCGCACGACGCTCTTTCCGCACGCTTCGGCGTCGAGGGCACGCAGCTCTTCGAAGAGCGCGCGGCCATAGAGGATGGGCGGTGCGACGACGCCATCATACGTCGAGATCACGAGGGGAGGCTGCTCGCGACGGAAGGAGTCGACCAACGTCCGCACCATCGTCGCGTCGACGAGCGGCATGTCGCCGAGCAGGACCACGGCGCCCTCCACGTCCTCCGCCAGCGCGCGGACTCCCGCCCGCAACGATGTGTTCATGCCCGCCGCGTACTCCGTGTTGTGCACGGCCGTGCAAGAGAGGCCGTGCAACTCGGCTTCCACCCGCTCGCGCTCATGGCCGACGACCACGAGCACCGGATCGAGCCGCGCCGAGAGCGCGGTCTCCACGGCCCGGCGGACGAGGCTGCGGCTACCGATTCGGAGGAGCATCTTGTTGCGCCCCATCCGGGTGGACAGGCCCGCCGCGAGCACCACGCCGGCAACGCGCTCACCGGTCATGGATACCGCCCTCTCGCCCGCGCAGATGGCTTCCCGGACGCCGCGCGTTCACCGCCAGGAGCTCGGCGACGATGCTGATTGCCACCTGCTCGGGGCCATCCGCGCCGATGTCGAGACCGACGGGCCCAAACAGCTCCTGATCTTCCCAGCGGAGCGCCTGAAGGACTTGCTCCTTGCGCGTGCGCGGCCCGAGCAGACCGAGGTAGGCGAGCGGCTGCCCCGCGAGCGCCCGCAACCAGTCGCGATCGTGCGCCAGCGTATGCGTTTGCACCACGGCGAAGTTCTTGCGCGTGATGGTCAGCGGCAACCCGGAGACACCGTCGGACGGGCGCCGCAGCGCCAGCCGCAACGGGGGCGGGAACCGCTCGGCGTTCAGATACGCAGGTCGGTGGTCGACGACGGTGACCTCGAAGCCGGCATCGGCCGCGATCGCCGCGAGCGGACGCGCGTCGTCGCCCGCGCCGAAGATGAGCAGGCGCGGTGGCGGCCGGAGGACGTCGACGAACGCGGCATGGTCGCCGATCTCGAGAAGGGCGGAGCCGCCGTCGCCTTCCAGCAGCGGCCCGGCGCGTTGCGCCAGGTCGCGATCGAGCTCCGGCGCTCCCGAGCTTCCGATCAGGGAACCGCGGGCCAGCATCAGGGTCTTGCCCTCGAACGGACCGCGAACGATGGTGATCGCGGCGAACGGCATGCCGGCTGCGGCGAGCTCGCGCATCTGCTTGCCGGCTGCATCGACCCAGCCGGTGCCGATGCGCTGGAGGTACACGTCGACGGCGCCCTCGCAGCCGAGACCCAGACCCCACAGCGTCTCTTCGTCGGAGCCCGTGTCGTAATGCAGCATCCGGCTGGCACCGCCGCGCAGCACTTCGAGGGCGAGGGCGCGGACGTCGTTCTCCAGGCACCCCCCGCTGACGCCGCCCTGCATCGTTCCGTCTTCTTCGACGAGGAGCTTCGCGCCGGGACGGCGATACGCCGAGCCGGAAATCCGCACCACGGTGGCCAGCGCAGCGCTGTGACCGGCACCGATCAGCTTCGAGAGTCGATCGAGGATCGCGGTGGTTTCGACCCAGTGCTTCACCGGCACCTCCCGGGGGCGGCGGATTCTAACGGCCGGGCGCTGTCGTTTCCAACCAGGTGGGCCCTCGCGCCCGTTTGACGCCTCGCCCGCACGCATGCTTTGACTGCCCCTTTCGCAGGGGTGCGCTCGTGGATCGCATCGCACAGCTCCTCGAGCAGCTCGATCACGAGGCTTACGTGGCCGACCAGGCCATCGCGACCTCGCTGCACCTCGCGCTGGAGCTGCGCAAGCCGCTCTTGATCGAAGGCCACGCGGGGGTGGGGAAGACGGAGATCGCGAAGGTCCTCGCCCGCGTCCTCGACACCGAGCTGATCCGCCTCCAGTGCTACGAAGGCCTCGACGCGGCGAGCGCGCTCTACGAATGGAATTACGCGCGCCAGCTTCTGCACATCCGCCTCCAGGAGCGCGACGGTCACGGGGCTCCGGAGGCGGAAGCGAAGATCTTCAGCGAGCCGTTCCTGCTCAAGCGGCCGCTGCTCCAGGCCATCGCGCACGAGGGGCGCGCGCCGGTCCTGCTGGTGGACGAGATCGACCGCAGCGACGAGGAGTTCGAGGCCTTCCTCCTCGAGGTGCTCTCCGACTTCCAGGTCACGGTCCCGGAGCTCGGGACGCTCCGCGCGCGGGAGCGCCCGCATGTCGTTCTCACCTCGAACCGCACGCGGGAGCTGTCCGACGCGCTCCGGCGGCGATGCCTCTATCTGTTCATCGATCACCCGCCGTTCGAGAAGGAGCTGTCGATCGTCCGCCGGAAGGTGCCGGGCGCCAGCGAGGACCTGGCCGCGCAGATCGTCGGGCTCGTGCAGAAGCTGCGGCGCGCGAAGCTCGCCAAAGTTCCCGGCGTCTCCGAGACCCTGGACTGGGCGCAGGCGCTGGTCATTCTGCACGCCGCGCATCTGACGCCGGAGGTCGTCGCTTCGACGCTCGGGTGCGTGGTGAAGGACGAGTCGGATCTGCGGAGGGTCAGGGCGGAGCTGGAGGCGGGCCGGCTCCCCGCGGGAGCTGCATGAGCGCCGACCTCGTGCAGCGGACCGTGGCGTTCTGCCGCGAGCTGCGCGGCCGCGGCATGACGGTGACGACCGGACATGCCATCGACGCGGTTCGCGCCCTGCGCTGCGCCGGAATGGAATCCCGGCAACGCGCATATCTCTCGCTGCGCTGCGTGCTGATGGCCCGCCCGGAGGAGGCGGACGTCTTCGACGAGGCATTCGAAGCGTTCTTTTCCGCGCCGGTGGCTTCGGCTCGCGACGGTGTGGTCCGCGTGCACAAGCGACCTCCCCCGCGCGACCCCGCCGTGCCATCGTTGAGCTCCTGGGGAGAGGAAGGCGGCGGAACGGACGGCGAGGAGCCCGAGCCCGTTCCGGCGGCGAGCGACATGCCCGCGGTCGCGCAGAAGGACTTCAGTACGTTCGGCGCTGACGAGCTCGCGGAGATCCAGCGCCTCGCCGCCGGCATCGCCCGGCGACTCGCAGCGCGGCCCAGCCGGCGTTGGGCGGCCGCGAATCGCGGTCGCCGCATCGACCTGCGCCGCACGATGCGCCGGGCCCTGATCGAGCCGATCGACTTGCGCTTCCGCCGCCGCAAGCCGCGCAAGACGCGCATCGTTGCCATCTGCGACGTCTCCGGCTCGATGGACCTGTACAGCCGCTTCCTCCTGCAGTTCCTCTACGCGCTGCAGGGGACGGTGGCGCGGGTGGAGAGCTTCGTCTTCTCCACCGTCCTGCGGCGCGTCACCGGCGTCTTGCAGCAGCCCGACTACGCGCAGGTGCTGCGCGGGCTCGCGTCTGAAGTCCACGACTGGTCGGGTGGGACGCGGATCGGCGAATGCCTTGCGGCGTTCAACCAGGACTGGGGCAAGCTGATCGACGGCCGGACCGTGGTGGTCATCCTCAGCGACGGCTGGGACACCGGGGAGCCGACGTTGCTCGGAGCGGAGATGGAGATCCTGCGCAGGCGCAGCCGGCGGTTGATCTGGCTGAATCCGCTGCTCGGGAGCCCTGACTACGAGCCGCTCACCCAAGGCATGCAGGCAGCGCTGCCGCACGTGAGCGTGTTTGCGCCCGCGCATAACCTGGCGGCACTGCGCGCTCTGGAGCGGCATCTACTCGCCTAGGAGAGAACGATGAACCAGCGGCGAATCGTGCGGGGAGAGAAGGTTGCGCCGGGCCTGGTCCTGACGCGTGATCTCGGCAGCCTGAAGAAGGGCCGCGTGCTCTCGGAAGCGGACGTGCGCGCGATCGACGCGGCGGCATGGAAGGAGCTGGACGTCCTCGAGCTGGAGGCGGGCGACGTCCACGAGGACGTCGCGGGCCGCAGGCTCGCCTCCGCCGTCGCAGGCGACGGAGTCGGCGTCGGCGAGGTCGACGGCGGGTCCTTCCCGTTGGTGGCCCGGCGGCGGGGGCTGGTCGCGATCGACGCCACGCGGCTCCGCGACGTCAATCTGGTGCCCGACCTGGCCGCGTATGCGCACCCGCAGGATTACGTCGCCGTCGAAGGCGACGTCATCGGGCGCGCGAAGGTGGTGCCCTTCGTCACCCGCGAGCAGCGCGTGCGGCAGGCGGAGGAGATCGCGTCGGGCGGCCTGGTTCGCGTGCGCCCTTTCGTGCCCGCGCGTGGCTCGTTGCTCGTCCACGAGCAGATCGCCGAGGTCGCGTTGGAGAAGGCGCGCCGCTCCTTTCACGAAAAGCTCTCCTTCTTCGGTTCCAGGCTGGAGACGGCGCGATCGGTGCCGGGAAATCCGCGGGCCCTGGCCGAGGCGCTGGCCGGCGAGCAGCGCGCCGGAGCGCAGCTCATCGTCCTCGCCGGTAGCCGGTCGATGGATCCGCAGGATCCGGTGCTCCAGGCGCTGGAGGTGGCGGGCGCGCGAATGGAGCGGCACGGAGTTCCGGCCTACCCGGGAACGCTGCTCTGGATCGCCTATCTCGGCGACGTTCCGATTCTCGGCGCGCCTTCCTGCGGGATCTTCTCCCGCGCCACTTCGCTCGACGTGGTGCTGCCGCGTGTGATGGCAGGCGACCGGATGGGGGCCGCCGAGATCGCGGCGCTCTCGGCGGGCGGAATCATCGCGCCCGAGACCTCGTACCGGCTCGCGCCGTACCGGCAAGGCGTGCCCAGGGGACAACTCGATTGAGCGCGCCGCTGTATGGCGAAGTGATCGCGGACCATGCGCGCAATCCCCGCAACCGCGGCGCCCTGGAATCGCCCGATGCCGCGCACGAAGGGGTCAATCCGCTCTGCGGCGACCGCGTGCGCATCGAGCTGCGCATCCGCGATCGGCGCTTGGCCGCGCTGCGCTTCCAGGCGGAAGCGTGCATGGTCTCGATCGCCGCGGCATCGATCCTCGGCGACCTCTTGAACGGGGTTCCGGTCGAAGCCGCGCGCAAGCTCGCCGACGCGGAGCTGCTCGCAGCGCTGCGGACGGAGCTGCGCCCTTCGCGGGTCAGCTGTGCGCTGTTGCCTCTCCAGATTCTGCGGTCGGCGCTGGAGGCCGTGGCGGATGTGGCTACTTCAGCCGGCGGATGATCGAGCTGGCATGGAAGTAGTACACGGCGTCGTCGTCGACGGCCAGCCCATACCAGGCCGCGTCGTTGCTGCTGTCGACGGCGCCGAAGCCGGTTCCGTCGCCATTGACGCGGAAGATTCCGTAGACCGGCCCGAGGCCTCCGATCCTGTTCCAATACACGACTCCAGCATTGACCTGGAGGTCCGCATAGACGGTTGACCCGTCCGACCCATTGCCGCCATTGAGCGTGCGCACTGCGCCGGTCTTCTTGTCGCGGGCGAACACCTTTCCGCTGTAGGCTTCGCGCCAGTAAACGTTCTCTGCGTCGACCCGCACGCCATAGACGGAGCAGGTCGCGGCGCAGTCCAACAGCGACTCGACCGTGCCTCCCTTGCGCGGAACGCGGCGCACGGCGCCGCTCGCGGTGGAGGTGGCGAAGTACACGTAATCCGCGTCGACGGCAACGGCGCCCGCGGGGTACTGGTCGCTGGCGATCACCGAATCCGCCCGGTTCTGCATCCGGTGCACCGAGCCGTTCGTGCCGATTCCCGGGCCGACCGTCCAATAGAGCGCGCCCACCTCGTCGAGCGCGAGCTTTTCGATCGGCCACGCTGAAGCGAGCTGTGCGACCTCCCCTCCGCCCACCGGAACCGAGTACAGGCTGTGCTGATCCGTCCAGTACAGGTAGGCGTCGTCCGCCGCCATCGCCGTGACGCTCGCGGCGACGACGCGCACGGCTTCCCCGCCCTTTTTCGGCATCGACCAGATCGCGCTGCCGTTCGTCCAGCGCGGCCAGAAAAGGCGCGTCGAGTTCAGCGCCATCACCGGATAGATGTTCGTCCCGTCGCTGGGGGCGAGCGCCATCACCTCCGACTGGAACTCCGCGGTGACCTTGGTGTCCGCGTTCACCGTCAGCTCGCAGGTGGTGGTCGTGCCGGAGCACGCGCCGCCCCAGCCCATGAACCGCGTCCGGCCTGCCGGCGACGCGGTGAGGGTGACCGTGCTTCCCCCGGCGAGAGTGACGTCACACGTCGCGGTCGATTCGCCGCAGTTCAGGCCGCCGCCGGTGACCGTTCCCGGGCCGGTGACGGAAGCGACGAGGTGCGCTTGCGACGGCGGTGGAGGGGGTGGCGGCTGCTGCGCGGTGAAGTTCGCATACACCGCACGGTCGCTGCGCAACGTCAACGTGCAGCCTCCGGGCCCGCTGCAGCCGGCGCCCCAGCCGTCGAAGTTGAAGCCGCTCGCCGGCGCCGCGTCCAGCGAGATCGAAATCCCGTCCGCGAAGTCCGCGCTGCAGGTCGATGAGTCGCAATCGAGCCCGGCCGGCCGCGAGGTGACGCGGCCGTGGCCCTGCACGATCACGGTGAGCCGGCGCTGACCGGGGGGAGGCGGCGGCGAGCCCGCAAACGTCGCCGCCAGGTCGCGATCCGCATCCAAAGTCAAATCGCAGGCGGCGGTGCCGCTGCACGCTCCTGACCAGCCGCTGAAGCTGGAGTCGGCATCCGGCACGGCAACGAGATGGACCTGCGAGCCTTTGACATACTGCGCGCTGCAGCTGGACCGGCAGTCCGAGCCAGCGCCCCGCACCAGGCCGCTGCCGGAGGTGGTCACGCGGAGCGTCACCTGCTGCGGGTTCCGGTTTTGATCTGTCTCGTTCGAGCTGACGCCGCAGGCCGCTGCAAAGAGCGCGAGAGCGAACGCCGACATTCCGCCGCGCATGTAACCCCCGATACCGAATGAACCCTTCGCACTCGGACGGTTGGCCGCAATGGTGAACCGCCCCTCCCCAGCGTGCGGGCAGGCGCTCGAATCCTCGCCACGTACGAAATCGTGATGTCAGCGCTCGCGGGCGCGCGAGACGGCGCGGAGCACGGCGCGCTCCGTGTACACGGCCGCGAGCTGCGCCTTGTACGCAGCCGACCCGGTCAGGTCGGGGCGGAGCTCCATCCCCGCGGCTGCGCGGGCGGAGGCCGCCTTGACCGTGGCGGCATCTGCAGTCTTGCCCTGCAAGGCCTGCTCGACCGCCGTCGCGCGCGTCACCTTCGGGGCAAGGCCGGTGATGGCAATGCGCGACCACTGCACCGTGTTTCGCGCATCCAGCGACACTTCGGCCGCGACGCCGACGATCGCGAATCGCGACGCCGGGTTGGGCAGCTTCTCGTACGCTCCTGCGGTCCGCGCGGGCGGTAGCGGAATCTTGACTTGCGTCAGCAGCTCGCCGTTCTCGAGGACGGTGCTGAGCGGGCCGGTGATCAGGTCCTGCACTTTCAGGGTCCGCTCTCCCCGTGGGCCGGCGAGAACCACCGTGGCGTCCAGCGCGGTCAGGACCGCGGGCCAGTCCGCCGACGGATCCGCGTGCGCGAGGCTGCCGCCGATGGTGCCGAGATTGCGCACCTGCGGATCGCCGATCTGGCTCGCCGCCTCCGCCGCCATCGGCAGCTTCGCGCGCACCAACTCGGAGGCGGCCATCGCCGCGTGCGTGGTCAGCGCGCCGACGAGCAGCGCACCCTGCGCCTCGCGCACGCCAGTGAGGCCGTCCACCTTGCGCAGATCGACGACGTGGGCTGGCTGCGCGAGCCGCAGCTTCATCAGCGGGATGAGGCTCTGGCTGCCGGCGAGGACTTTCGCCTCGTCGCCGTAGCGGCCGAGCAGGGCGATGGCTTCCGAGAGCGTCGCGGGAGCGTGGTACTCGAACGGAGCGGAGTACATGATGTCCTCCCTCAGCGGCCCTGCAGGGCTTCCCAGATCCGGCCTGGAGTGAGCGGCATGTCGATGTGGCGGACCTCGAACGGCGCGAGCGCATCCATGACCGCATTGGAAACGGCGGCAGTGGAGGCGATGGTGCCGGTCTCGCCCGCCCCCTTGATGCCGAGCGGGTTCACGGGGCTCGGCGTCTCCGTCCGGCCCACCTGTACCGAAGGCAGGTCGTCGGCGTGCGGCAGCGCGTAGTTCATGAACGATCCGGTGATCAGCTGGCCGTTCTCGTCGTACTCCGCGTGCTCCCACAGGGCTTGCGAGACGCCCTGCGCAACGCCGCCGTGCACCATGCCGTCGACGATCATGGGGTTGATGACGCGTCCGAGATCGTCGACCGCCAGGTAGCGAAGCACCTTCACCTGCCCGGTGTCGCGCATTACTTCCACCACGCAGATGTGCGTCCCGAACGGGAACACGAAGTTGCCCGGATCGAAGAAGCTGATCGCCTCGAGGCCGGGCTCCAGGTTCTTCGGCATGTTGTGCGCGAGATAGGCCATCAGCGCGATGTCGCCGAAGGTCTTGAAGCGTCCCGGCGAGCCCTTCACCGAGAACTTGCCGCCTTCGTAGACGACGTCGGCTTCGTTCGCCTCCAGCAGGTGCGCGGCGATCTTCTTCGCCTTCTCCTTGATCTTCTGCGTGCCCATGTAGACGGCGGCCGTGCCGACGGGTCCGCTGCGGCTGCCGTACGAGCCCATCCCGAACGGTACCTGGCCGGTATCGCCGTGGACGATCTCTACGTCTTCGAGCGGCAGCTGCAGCTCGTCCGCGGCCACCTGGGCGAACGTCGTCTCGTGTCCCTGCCCGTGGCTGTGCGAGCCGGTAAAGACCGTCACCTTGCCGGTGGGATGCACGCGCACGGTAGCGCTCTCGTAGAGACCTGCCTGCGCCCCCAGCGCCCCCGCGACCTGCGAAGGGGCCAGACCACATGCCTCGACATAGGTGGAGAACCCGACGCCGAGATAGCGGCCGCGCTTGCGCGCCTGCTCCTGCTCCTTGCGGAACGCGGCGTAGTCGAAGCTCTCCAGCGCCTTGTCGAGCGCGGCCGCATAGTTCCCGCTGTCGTAGAGGACCGCGACCGGCGTCTGGTAGGGGAACTTCTCCTTGGGGATGAAGTTCTTGCGGCGGATCTCCAGCGGATCCATCCCCAGCTCGCGCGCCGACAGATCCACCATGCGCTCGAGGAGGTAGCAGGCCTCGGGCCGGCCCGCGCCGCGATAGGCGTCGACCGGCGTGGTGTGGGTGAACACCGCAGTGACGTCGACATGGATCGCCGGCGTCTGGTAGGCGCCCGCGAGCAGCGTTCCGTAGAGATAGGTCGGGATGGCGGGGGCGAAGAGCGACAGGTACGCGCCCATGTTGGCGATGGTCTTCACCCGCAGCGCGAGGATCCGTCCATCCTCGGAGAGCGCCATCTCGGCGTCACTGTAGTGATCGCGGCCGTGCGCGTCGCTGAGGAACGCCTCGCGCCGATCGGCGGTCCACTTGACCGGACGCGAGAGCGCGCGCGATGCCCAGGTGACGACGCACTCCTCCGGATAGACGAAGATCTTCGATCCGAATCCGCCGCCCACGTCGGGCGAGATCACGCGCAGCTTGTGCTCCGGCAGCCCGAGGACGAACGCCGACATGATCAGCCGGTGCACGTGCGGGTTCTGCGTCGTCAGCCAGAGCGTCACCTCGCCAGTGCCCGGATTGACGCTGGCGAGCGCGGAGCGCGGCTCGATGGCGTTGGGGATCAGCCGGTGGTTGCGGAAGCTCTCCTTCACCACCTTCGCCGCGCCGGCAAAGGCCTTGTCGGTCGCCGCCTTGTCGCCGAGCTGCCAGCGGAAGCAGACGTTGTCGGCGGCCTCGTCGTGCACCGCCGGAGCGCCGCGTTGAACCGCTCTGGCCGGATCGGCGACGGCGGGCAGCGGCTCGTATTCGACGTCGATCAGCTCGGCGGCGTCGCGGGCGACGTAAGGCGACTCCGCGATCACCACCGCGACGGCGTCTCCCATGTAGCGGGCGCGATCGGTTGCGAGCGGGTAGTGGGCCGGGATCTTGATGTTCGGGATCAGCCAGCCAGTCGGGATCGGTTTCACCCCGCCGTCGACCAGGTCCTTGCCGGTGTACACGGCGACGACGCCCTGGAGCCGCTTCGCCGCCGACGCGTCGATGCGCGCGATGCGGGCGTGGGCGTGAGGGCTGCGAACGAACGCCGCGTACGTCGTCCCGGGGACGCGCACGTCGTCCACGAACTGCCCCTTGCCGGTGATCAGGCGCGGGTCCTCGCGGCGCTTGATGCTGGCTCCGAAGAGTCGCTCGGGCATGGGTCACCTCGCGGCGGCGGCCTGCTGCACCGCCTTGACGATGTTCGTGTATCCCGTGCAACGGCAGAGATTGCCTTCGAGGCCCGCGCGGATCTCGCTCTCGGTCGGGCTCGGGTTGCAGGCGAGCAGCTCGCAGGCCGAGAGGATCATTCCCGGCGTGCAGAACCCGCACTGCAACCCATGCTGGTCCCAGAACGCCTGCTGCACCGGATGCAGCTTGCCGTCCTGCGCCAGGCCTTCGATGGTGGTGACGGAACGCCCTTCGGCCTGGACCGCGAACAGGGAACAGGACTTCACGGCCTTGCCGTCGAGGAGGACGGTGCAGGCGCCGCATTGGCTGGTGTCGCAGCCCACGTGCGTCCCGGTCAGGCCGAGGACGTCGCGCAGGAAATGGACGAGCAGCAGGCGGGGCTCGACCTCGCGGGTCTGAGCAACGCCGTTGACCTCGATGGCGATGGAGCTCACGGCGGACCCCCTTCGGGGTCGTGTGAGCGACCGTGCCCCGGAGGGCCGTGGGCGTTACCACCCGGCGGTCAGGCGGTCAACACGCGGCGCGCCAGCCCACATGTGGCTGGCGCGCCGAGAATGGACAGTCTAACTGCAATAGCTGGGCTGCCTTCGGCAGTCCCGCTACTCGACCTCGAGCGACTCCACGACCCACTTCCCGTTCTTCTCCGCCAGCTTCAGCCGCGCCTTGCCGGTGTAGTCCTGGTCGCCGACCTTGATCTGCGCCTTCTCGATGGTGACGCCCTGGACGTCGAACGCCTCGCGCCAGGTGCTCACCTTGGAGAAGCGGACCAGCATCGCGTCGCTGTGGCCGGCCTGGGCGTCGATCACCAGTTCCTTGCCGGCCCACTTCACCGGCACCTTGTCGACGGACACGGACCGCAGGTCGGCCCACGCCTTCGTGCCGGCGTCGCCCGACCGATTCGTGTGGCTGAGCGAGGTGAGGAACGTGATCGCGGAATCGACATACGGCCGCGCCGGGGCAGCCTCGGTCTTCGGCTCGGCCGGAGCCGCGGTCGCGGTGTCCGCCGCGGGCTTGGGCGCGTCGGCCTTCGGCGCCGCATCGTTCGTGGTTGACTGCGCGCGCGCGACGTTCGCGGCGAGCAGGAAGCAAAACGCCAGCTTGCTGAAAAGTCGCATCGAAATCCCTCCGGGGAAACGGTTAAACGGTAGCCTTCAGAGGGACGGTACCATCGCGCCAATCGAGCGCGCGATGTGCGCCGACGTGGGTCGCGAGTCGGCAAGAGGGCGCGCTGCACCCCGCTTTTTGTGGCGCCGCTGTAGCGCTACACATCGATCGCGCCCGAAGAGGACGGATTCGGCTGGTTCGCGCCGTTCGCCGCTGGCACCACTTCTGCGTATGCACCTTCGCGGAGGTGTCAACATGAAATGGCTCAGATGGTCGACCGTCGCGGTCAGCCTCGTCGCGCTCTGCCTCGTCATCGGAATGCTAGCGACCTTCCGCTTCGACGTGGAAGCAGCCGTCCAGAACCAGGTGGAGACCATGACCCCGCCGATCCCCTCGCTCGACGAAGCTTCGACTTCGCACCAGCCGCCGCCGCCCAGCAACGAGATCGGCGAGTTCCAGCAACTCGACTAGCTCAATTCGCGGCGGGCTCCAGGACCTCACGTCGGTACCGCATCCCGTTTCGCGGTCCTCGAGCCCGGCGCGCACCAACCTCAGGACCCGGACTTCTTCGCCAGGGTCAGCGGCACGACCTCCGGCTCACGCGCCTCCGAAAGCGGCAACATGTGCGGTGCGTCCGGCACGACGCATCCCGCCGCGCAGCAGCGGCCGGGCTGCCGGTTGCGCGTGATCTTGCGCGTCTCGTCGTCGAGGACGCCGCGCTCGAGCAGCCGCTCGACCAGCTCGACCTTGTTTCCCACGGGATAGTGGCGCCAAATCTCCTGCTTCATCGCCTCGGGCGATCCGCCGCCGTGCAGGCTGATCACCGAATACCAGCCGCCCTGGTAGGAAGCGGTGAGATCCTCGATCAGTCGCGCGACCTCGATCCGCTTCTCATACGGCACGTCGGAGCGCGCGCCGAGCACTTCCGAGAGCCTGCCGGCCGTCGCCGGGTTGTGGTCCTCGTCAGGGCCCGGCAACGTCACGATCAGCCCGCCGGAAACGTGATGGGCGAGGCGGTGCATGTCGTAGATCTGCGTCGCGAGCAACAGCTTGCCGATGTTCGCGAAGACCGGGTCGGGTACGACGTCACCGGCAGGATCCTCCTTCGCGTAGACTGAGGCGGCCACGCCGCAGGCGTAGAAGCCCTCGACGATCTTGATCGGCTCGCTCGGGTACGACGTCACCGGCAGGATCCTCCTTCGCGTAGACCGAGGCGGCCACGCCGCAGGCGTAGAAGCCCTCGACGATCTTGATCAGCTCGACCATCGCCTCCCGGAGGTATGGCGTCTGGTCGAGGTCGAGGCCGTTCGCTTCCGTCATCAATGCGCCGGCGCCGATGAGCAGGTCTCCGAACCCGGCGCGCGCGCCGATGCACGTGTGCCGATGGTGCGTCGCGTAGCTGTAAGTGAGAAAGCCCGAATGCTCCCATTCGCCGGCGAGGAACACTCGCTCCCAAGGGACGAACACGCGCTCGAAGAGCGCGACGCCGGTCGACTGTCCATATCTGCCGCTGAAGGTGGCCGCGGGCTCTCCGGGTCGTCCGGCCGGGCGGGCGACCAGGGTGAGTCCCTCCGCATCGACCGGCACCGCGCAGCAGACCGCGAAGTCCGCGTCGGCCTCGGTCATGTTCCGGCACGGCATCACCAGGATCTCGTGCACGTACGGAGCGCCGGTGATGATCGCCTTCACGCCCGAGAGCACGATGCCGTCCTTGCGCCGCTCGGCGATGTGCACGTAGCTGTCCGGGTTCTCCTGCTGGTGTGGCCGCCGCGACCGATCGCCCTTGCCGTCGGTCATGGCGACGGCGAGAGCGAGATCGTCCGCCTGCGCGCGGTGCATGTACGCGAGGAACCGTGCCTTGTAATCGGTGCCTTTGTCCTCGTCGATGCGGTGCGTGGCCTGAAGGATGGCGCTGAAGGCGTCGCCGCCGAGATAGCGCATCGCGCAGCCCGTCTCCTGGCAGATGACCCGGACGGCCTCGAGCTTGTTGAGCAGGTCGGAGCTGGTGGTGGGGACGTGCAGCATCCGGTTCACGGGCTGCCCGGAGGTCTTCTGCGTCGCCGTCATCACCGGCGCGAGCACCGTGCGCAGCGCGAAGTCGTACGTCAAGCCGACGGCGTTGATGCCGGGCGCGAGCCGCGGTTCGTCAGCGACGGACTCGACGGCGTCGCCGTCGACGTACACGTGCGGCCGGTAGCGCCGGAGCGATTCGCGGTAATCGGCTGAGGACATGAACATGGCGACCTCCGAAGGCGCGGGATAGTACGCACCTGCCGCTCTTCAGCGCCACACCTCGAGCTGCACGTCGTCGTAGAGCACCTGGCCGCGGTAATAGTTGTTGTGCGGGTCGCCGAACATGAACCAGTCGGGCCAGGTCTGCCCCGCCGGCCAACGCGTGAACCAGTCGGGCCAGGTCTGCCCCGCCGGCCAACGCGGGTACGCGGCGCCGAGAGAAGGCCAGCCGGTCTCGTCCAGGCATCCTGAAGCATCCTCGGCCGGCGTGCGGTTGAAATGCCAGACGCAGTTCGCCTGCGCATCGATGGATGCGCGATACGTGCGCTGCCCGCCGTAGCGGAACCGTCCGGCGATCTCCAGCGTGTACACGTTGTCGGACCGCTCGATCGACACGCGATACCACTCGCCGGGAAGGTATGCGTCGACGCCCCGGATCGCGCCGGAAGGCTGCCACGCGCCTGCGGAGTACGAGAGGAACGGCTTGCCGGTCATCTCCGTCCCCGCGCCCCGGCCGTCGAGGGCGAACATCATGATCGGGTGCTCTCCGTTCAGCGAGAATCTGCTTCCGTCGAACATCTCCATCCAGGGCGGGTAATTGTTGTCCGAGTCGACGACGACCTTCCGGTGATGGTGGATCCAGGTGTTGTTGTGCGGTCGCGGCTGCGCGTCGAGGATGGTGAGCCAGTAGAAGCCGTTCTGCGTGGTCGCGTCGTCGTTCCACCACGGTTCGGCGCGCTCGCCGCCCGCGTAGCCGTTCGAGCCGGGTCTGCCGTCGCCGAAATCCGCGAACCCGACGCGGAGCGAGATCCGGTATCTGTCCGGCAAAGGAGTCGCGGAGCGGATCACCGTCGCATCGGTATGTGCTGGCGATGTGATTCGCAGGACGCGGTTCGAGGGGTCGGCCGGGTCCGCCGTCACTTGCGCGAGGTCGTGGAAGGCGCGTGAGGCGGAGCGCGTGTACGACTCGATGCGGAGCCAGCCATCCGCCCCGAGCGGCGCCGAGGTTCGATATGCCACAGGCGGCACCACTCCCCGCGCACGGAAGAAAGCTCCGTCATCCGCAAACGGGCCGTCGTCCGGGACGGGATCGCGTTCCCACGCCGCATCCGGGATTGAGGTCTGCTGGAAATCTTCGCGAGAGGCGACAACCCAGCCGGGCTGCGTTCCTGCGTCGCCCGGCCCCCCAGAGCCGCCGCCGTCGCCCGGGGGCCCGACGTGGCCGCTGGCGCATGCGCAGCCGAGGACGACTCCGACGGACGCAGCGGCGCGAGCCGCGTGGTATAGCGCCGCCATGGCAAAGGTCGCCTTCATCGGTCTGGGAAAGATGGGACGGCCGATGGCCGCGCGCTTGCTGGAGGCGCGGCATCAGGTCCAAGCGTTCAATCGTTCACGCGGTCCCACCGACCAGCTCGCAGCCCTCGGCGCGACGCCCGCCAACTCGGCTGCCGAGGCAGCGGCCCACGCCGATTTCGTCCTGACCGCCCTGCCGACTCCGGCTTCCGTCGACGCCGTGTACGAAGAGCTCGCGTCGGTGGCCCGTCCCGGGCAGATCTTCGTGGATCATTCCACCGTCAGCCTGGAGCAGAACCGGCGCTGCGCGGCGAAACTGCGCCAGCGAGGCGCGCAGTTCCTCGACGCGCCCGTCTCCGGCGGTCCGGCGGGCGCGCAGGCGGGGACGCTGACGGTGATGGTCGGTGGCGAGAAGGAGGCGTTCGAAGCCGCGTTGCCGGTGTTCCAGGCCTTCGGCAAGAACATCCGCCTCTGCGGGCCGACCGGTGCAGGGCAGGCGGTGAAGCTCGTCAACCAGCTGCTCGTCGGCGTGCACACCGCTGCCATCGCGGAAGCAGCCGTGCTGGGCGCGAAGATGGGCGCCGATCCGAAGACCGTCCTGGAAGTGATCGGCACTTCCTTCGGCGGATCGACGATGATGACGCGCAATCTCCCGCGGTTCATCTCGCGCGACTTCAGCGAGGCGACGTCCATTCGCCTCCTGCTCAAGGATCTCGGGATCATCCACGACGAGGCCAAGGCGGCGCAGGTGCCGCTGTTGCTCGGAGCGGTCGCGGAGCAACGGTTCCTCGAGGCGGCGGCGCGCGGCATGTCGGATCAGGACATGGCCGCGCTGGTACGGCTCTGGGAAGACGCGGCCGGCGTCACGGTCGATCGGCCGGTGCGATGAGGGAGTGGCCATGCCGCGATTCGCCGCCAATCTCACCATGCTCTGGCCGGAGCTGGACGTGTACGACCGCTTTCGCGCCGCCGCGGAGGCGGGGTTCCGGCGTGTCGAGATCCTCTTCGTCCATGAGCTCGATCCTGCGCGGGTCGAGCGGGCGCTGAAGGAGCATGGTCTCGAGCTCGTGCTGTTCGATCCCGCGCCGGGCAATTGGGCGGGCGGAGAGCGCGGCCTCCTCTCCCTGCCGGGACGCGAGGAGGACTTCCTGCGGACGGTGCGCGATGCCGTGACGTCCGCGCCGCGCTTCGGAACGCGGCTGCTCAATGCGCTCGCGGGAATTCCGCCGCCAGGTGTATCGCGGGGCGACGCGGAGCGGACGGCGGTCGCCAACCTGCGCGCGGCGGTGCCGCTGGCGCAGGAGATCGGGGCGACACTGCTGGTGGAAGCGATCAACTCCGTCGACATGCCTGGCTACTTCGCCGACACGGTCGATCGCGCCGCGGCGCTGGTGGAAGCGGCGGGAACGCCGTCGGTGCGGCTTCAGCTCGACCAGTACCACGTGGGAATGGCGGGGGCGGACGCGCGCGCGGCGCTGCGGCGGTATTCATCGCTCGTCGCGCACGTGCAGGTTGCAGACGTGCCCGGACGGAATCAGCCCGGCACCGGAAAGCAGCCGATTCCTGAGCTCCTCCGTGATCTCGACGAGCTCGGCTATCGCGGCAGCGTCGGGCTCGAGTACCGCCCGCGCGGCGACATGGACGAGGCGCTGGCGTGGCTGCCTCGGGCGCAACGCGGCTAACGCAAATTCTCCAACGGATTCTCTCCCGCTGACCAGGAGGGCAGAACGCCGTCGTGCATCTGGAAGTCGGGACCGTCGTGCTCGGTGAAGATGACGTACACGGCGGCGCGCGGAACGCCGAGCGTGCGCTCCAGCTCCTCTATGGCGGCCAGCGCGAACAGGCGTTTCTGGTCGGGCGTCCGACCACGCCGGAGGTCGGCATTGAGGAACGCGATCCCCTGGGTGGGGTCCTCCGCGCGGCCGAAGGTCAGGTCCCCGCGAGCCCCACAGCGAAGGGAAACTGCGATGTGATCGCTCCCGGTATCCATCACTCGCGCGAAGTGCTCCACGATGGCGGAGGCGAAGCGCGTCTTCTGTTCCGGGCTCGGCGTGAAGCTCAGGTCGAACTGCAGATGCGGCATGGCAGCACCCTCAGGCCTTCTTCGGCGAGCGCAGCGCCCGCCGGATGATCTTGCCCGTCGCCGTGAGCGGCAGCTCCTTCACGAACTCGACGATGCGGGGATATTCGTGCGCGGCGAGCCGGGAGCGCACGTGCTCCTGGAGCTCCGCCTTGAGCGCGTCGCCCGGCGTGAACCCTTGCTTGAGGACGATGACGGCCTTCACCACTTCGGTGCGGACGGGATCGGGCTCACCGACCACTGCAGCGAGCGCCACGGCGGGATGGCGGGTGAGGCAGGCCTCGATCTCGCCCGGGCCGATGCGGTAGCCGCCGCTGGTGATCAGGTCGTCGTCGCGTCCGACGAAGCGGAAGTATCCGGCTTCGTCGCGCAAGCCGAGGTCGCCGCTGACCAGCCAGTCGCCGCGGAACTTGGCGCGCGTAGCGCTCTCGTTGCGCCAGTACTCGAGGAACATCACCGGGTCGGGTCGCTTGTACGCGATGCTCCCCAACTCGCCCGCGGGCAGCTCGCGACCCTGCTCGTCCACGATCGCCACGGTGTGCCCCGGAATGGCGGTGCCGGTCCAACCGGGCCGTACCGGTGGAAGCTCGGCGCCGTTTCCCACCACCAGGTTGCATTCGGTCTGTCCGTAGAATTCGTTGATGGTCAGACCCAGCGTGCTGCGTCCCCACTCGATCAGCTCCTCGCCGAGGCTCTCGCCGCCAGAGGCGAGGCTGCGGAGGCGAACGCCGGGATCGCGGGCGCCGGAGGCGCGGAGCAGCTTCAGCGCCGTCGGCGGCATGAAGACGTTGCGAACCTCGTGACGCGCCATCAGCCGCATGGCTTCGCCGGGATCGAACTTGCGCGGCCGGTGAGCGACGACGGTGATCCCGTGATGCCAGGCGGGCATCACCACGTCGAACAGCCCGCCGATCCAGGCCCAGTCCGCAGGCGTCCAGAAGCGGTCGCCGGGTTTGGGGAAACCGTCGTGCGGGTACTCGACGCCCGGGAGGTGACCGAGCAGGGTGCGGTGGGCGTGGAGCGCGCCCTTCGGCTGGCCGGTGGTGCCGCTGGTGTAGATGATCAGCGCCGGATCTTCAGCGCTGGTGTCGACGATCTGGAATCGATCGGACGCCTGCGCAGCCAGAGCGTGCAGATCGAGGGCGCCTTCCGCTTCTCCGTCGACGCAGAGAACCGTCTTCAAGTCGGGCAACGCATGGCGCAGCCGCGTGAGCTTGGGAAGTTGCTCCCGGTCGGTGACGATGGCGCGGGCGCCGCTGTTCTGCAGCCTGAACTCGAGCGCCTCCTCGCCGAAAAGCGTGAAGAGGGGGACGGAGATCATTCCCGCCTTCCAGGCCGCGGCGTGCGCGACGGCCGTCTCGTGACGCTGCGGGAGCAGGATGGCGATGCGATCGCCGCGCCGAAGTCCGCGCGCGACCAGTACGTTCGCCAGCCGGTTGGAGAGGGCGGAGATGGCGTCGAAGGTCAGCTCGCGCGTCTTGCCGGACGGCTCGATCTCGACGAGCGCCAGCGCGCCTCGATGGCGATCGGCGACGTCGGCGCCCATGTTGAAGCGTTCGGGAATCAGCCAGCGGAAGTCGACCATCAGAAGACCTGCGGTTTGGCATCTGCGGCGAGCGGGCTGACGTAGGGTTTTCCCTGCGTCGACCTGGCGAACTCCTGCTTTGCCTGCGCGACCGCCTGCGGACCGGTGAGGAGATCGACGAGCGACGCGCCCAGCACCTTCGCTGCTACGTGCATCCCCTTGAATCCGAGCGGGTGCGCGGCGCAGGAAGTCTGCGACCAGTGGTGCGAAGCGGTGCCGAGCGGACGCGCGGCGACGTTCAGCTCCGCGAGCGGGACCACGGCGCTGACTTCGCCGATGTCGGAGGACGCAGTGCTGCCGTGCCCGGGACCGAACGGGATCACCTCCGTCGCGAGTCCCGCCTGCGGTACGCCGATTTCCTTCTGCAGTGCCTTCGCGAAGGTCTGGTCCTTGTCGTCGAAGCGCGGTGGCCCCACTCGATCGAGCTCGGTCTGCATCACCTTTCCCAGGACGGCGTTGCTGACGGGATCCCGGACCGAGGCGAGCACGCTGACCTTGGCCCGGGTCTCCGTCCCGAGCGCCGCGCCGTCGGCCGCCTTGCGCATGCGTCCGATCATCTCCTCCACGCTGGCAATGTTCTTGTCGCGCAGCCAGACCTGCACCTTGGAGTAGTCGGGGATCACGTTCGCCACCTTGCCGCCGTCCTTGATCACGCGGTGGATCCGCGCCGTGGGCTGGATGTGCTCGCGCATCAGCGACATCCCGTGCTCGAACAATTCCAGCGCATCGAGGGCGCTGCGGCCGAGCCACGGCGACGCAGCGGCGTGCGCTGTCTTGCCGAAGAACTCTACTTCCGTGGCGGTCAGCGCCAGCCGGGTCCCGTTGGAGATCTGGTTCTTGTCGTCGGGGTGCCAGGACAGGACGACATCGGTGTCCTTGAAAGCGCCGGCCATGATCATGAAGGTCTTGCCGATCAGGATCTCCTCGGCGGGCGTTCCGAAGACCTTGATGGTGCCGGGCAGCTTCTGCGAGATGCGCGCTTGGTTCGCGGCGACAGCGGCGGCGACAGCGGAGGTTCCGAGCAGGTTGTGCCCGCAGCCGTGCCCCGGCGCATCGGGCGTGCGCGGATCCTTTTTCGCCTCGCCGGCCTGCTGCGAGAGGCCGGGGAGCGCGTCGTACTCGGCGAGGATGCCGACGACGGGCGAGCCGGAACCGGCGGTGGCCACGAATGCCGTCGGCATCCCGCCTACGTTGCGCGCGATCTTGAAGTCCTCCTTCTCGAGCAGGTCCGCCATCATTCCCGCGGACTTCGTCTCCTGCAGGGCGGGCTCGGAGAACTCCCAGATCTGTCTCGCGACTTGCTCCCAGCGCGTGCGGGTCTGATCGAGATAGGCATCGGTCGCCGGCGTACCGGCGGCCACCAGAAGGGCGGCAATCGCGGCGGTCATACCTGCTGAGTACAAAATTCGGGGCCCGCCGGGAAGGGCGCCTATGCCGAGGCGTCTCGTGACGCGGTCGCGACCAGCGCCATCGCCGGGAGCTCGATGCCGCGCGGTGTCGCGAAGGGTACGAGCGCGGCGCGCAGATCGGCTTCGATCACCGGGCGGAGGCGTTCGGTCGCTTCGCCGGCGTCGCGGAGGATTGCCGCCGAAGGGCCGAGTTGGAGGAGCAGGCGCGCGGCGGCTTCGACCGTCGCGCCCGAGGGGTACGGCAAGCTCAAGGGTGTGACGCGCGGTCGCGAGAATCCGGCTCCCGCGAGCAGCTGCTCCAGGAGAGCGGGATCGGAGAGCGAGAACGGTCCCGGCCCCGACGTGGGTGGCGGGGGCGGCAGGTAAGCGGTGACAACGCGGAGCGGCACTTCCACCCATGCGTTCTGCCGCGCTGGTGCCCAGACCACGGCGGCAAATCGGCCGCCAGGGCGCAGGGCGCGGCGCAGGTTGGCGAAGGCGGCGGGCGGGTCGTCGAAGAACATCACGCCGAAGCGGGAGAAGCAGAGATCGAAGGCCGTGTCGAAGGCCTGGGTCTGCGCATCGGCGCTCAGGTATCGGACGTTGGCGGGCGCTTCGGCGCGCGCCGCGGCGAGAAAGGGCTCGCAGACGTCGACGCCGAGGACGCGTCCGGAAGGGCCGACCCGGAAGGCCAGATCGGTGGTCGTCGCGCCGAAGCCACATCCGACGTCCAGCGCGGAATCGCCTCTGGCCGGCGCGAGCGCGTCGATGGCTGCCCGACCGAACGGCGCCAAGGCCTTCTCCAACTCGCCGCGGAGGGCGAGGAAGCGCGGCGCGTTGACTTCGTTCCAGATCCGGTTCTGCTCTTCGTTCGCCATGGGTCGATGAGCTTACCGGACCGCAATACCGTGGCGCTGCAGGATCTCGCGAACGCGTTCCAGCGGTAACGCCTCGACGGTCCGGCGGGCGCTGCGCACGGTAGTGGCGCGGAAGAGGGAATTGTAGATCGCCTCCTCAGTGGCTTCGACGGTCGCCTCGAAGAGCGGTGAAAGCGCATCGTTGGGCAGCGGCGCCGAGCCTCGAGCGGTGGAAAAGGCGATCACGAAGTCTCCGGAGCCATTGGTCATCGGACTTCCCGTGCGACCCACCCCAAGCAGTGCGCGCCGGCCCACCCGCTCGAGCTCGCGGTGGTCCAGCGGTGCGTCGGTGGCGATCACCACGACGATGCTCCCGGTTTCCCCCTCGAGAAAATACCTCCCCAGCTCCAGGCCCACCGGCGCACCCGCGATGGTCAGGATGCCTCCGAAATTGCTTTGGACGAGAGCGCCGAGCGTCCAGCCTCCCAGCTTCTTCGTCAGCCTGCGGCTCGACGTCCCGATTCCGCCCTTCCAGCCGAAGGCCACGGTCCCGCGCCCCGCGCCCACGCTGCCTTCCTCGACGGGGCCCTCCTTCGCGCTGCGCAGTGCCTCCAATATGTCGCTCGCGGCAATCGGGCGCTGCCGGATGTCGTTGAGGGTGCCATCGTTGGTCTCCGCAATCAGCGGGTTCACCGAGCGGACCTCCTCGTTCCCGGGCAGGGAGAGAAGCCAGGCGGCGGTCGCGTCCCAGGCTTTGCCGACACAGAGCGTACACGTGAGCACGACCGGGGACTCCAGCTCGCCCAGTTCGTTGACTTGAAGCGCGCCAGCGAGCTTGCCGAAGGCATTTCCAACCACGACCGCGGCAGCCACCTTCTCGCGGAAGATGTTTCCGGCGTGCGGCAGCACGACCGTGACTCCGGTGTTGACGGACGGAAGCGGCTCGCCGCGCACCACGGTCGCATGCCCGACCCGAACCCCGGCCACGTCGGTGATCGAATTCAGCGGGCCGCTCTCGAGGATTCCGACCCGCACGCCCCACTCCCGGATGCGTGGCCGCGGCAGCGCCGCCTCGGCGGCTACAACTTCGGCGAGGACGAGCGCCAGCAGCATCAGCCTCCCGGGACGAGGATGCAGCGTGCACGCAACATGTTTACGCCAATCGCCGGCATTGGCGACTTGAAAGGGCGGACACCTATCGCCGTCCGACCCTCTCCGTAAGGAGCCGGAGTTCATTCCGCTATCAAGCCTCACACGGTTCCGACGCGGGTGCGCCTTTCGAGCAACTTTGCTGCAGCCGCAGCAAGGACGGAGACTCCCGTCAATGCGGCGGCAATCTTGTTCATCTGCACGCTGTAGAAAAACGACTGATAGAAAGGGTCAGTTGCTGGCGCGCGATCCCAGTACTGCAGCATTAGAGGGACCTTGCCGCTGGCCGAGAGGAACCAGAACAACGCCCCGGCGAACCCCGTCGCAATAGAAATCAACTCGAGAATCGTCGCCATGGCTGCGAACAGTAGCAGCAAGGCCGGGCGCTGCCGTTCCTTTTACTCAGCGTCCACGCGTCGCACGTGCCTTGGCACCTTCCCGCTAAATGGCGAGAGCGCGCGCCGCGAACTTGGGAGTCCCGAGTCGGCACGCCGCGCGATGGGCACCCACGCAAAGGAGCCACCACTGCGCTTTGGCGACGAGCCGTGGGCCCTGGTCGTCCGGCCAGGCGGAGCACCGCGGATCCGGCCCTTCGGGCGGGATCTGCTTTTCGCGAGCTCCGTGGATGGCCCAGTTGTCGAGCACGTACCGGATGGCGTGGAACGCCTCGCGCGGAGAGCGAAGCAGGTGCACGTGGTAGCGATCGGCAAAGACGGGGCCGCGGCGCGACATCACTTTGTTCAGCGACCTCGCCATCCGCACCTCGAGTCCCTTCATTGCCCGGCCAAGCGCGACCACGTCGGGAGCCTCGACGATCATGTGGATGTGGTTGCCCTGCACGGAGAATTCGACGAGCCGATAGCCGAACTTTTCGCATCCGGCGGCGAATGCGCGCTTCAGTGCACGGAAGCATCGATGCGTGCGCAGATTCCAGACTTCGCGGCGCACGCGAACGGTGACGTGTAGCGCGCCTTGGCGGAACTTCTTTCGCGGCCGGTGCTGAACGTTCTTGCGCGGAGATTTCCGCTTCCGGCCCGCGCCTTTGCGGGCGCCTCCCCAGCGCGGAAGCGGGAGCTCCTGTTGGATCGCCTTCATGATCCGCAGCGTACGGGTGGGGTCTGACACGCCCGTCACCGCATGACGCCGGTCGCGGCTACGTTGGCCGCGCCGCCAGAGAATGAATGTCCGCCCAATCATCTTGAAAGGGCGGACATGCCTTCGGCCCGGGCGACTCGGCCGGGGCCGGGGAGCGACGGCGACGATCAGAATCGAGCCCGTCCGTGAAACGGTCAGAGCGCAAGGTTCCCCCGCTCTCCGGTCCGGAGCCGCACTGCCTCCACCACCTCGACGACGAAGATCTTCCCATCCCCGAGGTTGCCCGTCTTGGCGCTGCGCTCGATGGCGTCGATGGCCTGCCCGACGAAGTCGTCCTGGACCACGACCTCCACCTTGATCTTCGGGACGAAGTCCACGATGTACTCCGCCCCGCGATACAGCTCCTTGTGGCCCTTCTGGCGGCCGAAGCCTTTCACCTCGCTCACCGTCATTCCGCTCACGCCGACAGAGTTGAGCGCCTCCTTCACCTCGTCGAGCTTGGAGGGACGGATGATGGCCTCGATCTTCTTCATCCTTGCCTCAGCTCTTCCCCAGCGCGCTCATCAAGGCGCTGCTGCTGCTCCGCCGGGAGAGCTCTTCGCGGGGGGCGCCGCCGACGTGCTCGCCGACGATCGAGCCGCCGAGGGCGTATGCGTTCTCGGAATGCTGTGAAAGATCGAGGCCGGTCACTTCGTCGTCCGTGCTGACGCGGATGCCAACCAACGCATCGACGACCTTCAGGATCACGAACGTCATCGGTGCGGCCAGCAGGATGGTCGCGAGCACCGCTACGAGCTGCGTCCAGAATTGGCCGGGGTTTCCGTGGAACAGTCCGTCCGCGCCGCCGCCGTTCACTGCTTTCCAGGCGAACAGTCCGGTGGCCAGCGCGCCCCAGGTGCCGCCCACGCCGTGGACGCCGACCACGTCGAGCGAGTCGTCGTACCCGAGCCGCGCCTTGAGATGGCAGCCGGCGAAGCAGAGGATTCCGGCCACGCCGCCGATCACCATCGCGGCCAGGGGGCCGACAAAGCCGCAGGCCGGAGTGATGGCCACGAGGCCCGCGACCGCGCCGGATGCCGTGCCGAGCGCCGTCGGTTTGCCTCGCAGCTTCCACTCCGCCGCCATCCAGCCCAGCGCGGCCGCCGCCGCCCCGGTGTTGGTGGTGAGGAACGCGCTGGCGGCGACCCCGGACGCCTCCAACGCGCTGCCTGCATTGAACCCGAACCAGCCGAACCAGAGCAGCCCCGCGCCGATCAGCGTCAGCGGCAGGTTGTGGGGCGGCATCGGAGTGTGCGGATAGCCTCTCCGTTTGCCGATCATCAGCGCACAGACCAGCGCGGAAGTGCCGGAGGAGAGGTGGACGACGGTGCCGCCGGCGAAGTCGAGCGCGCCCAGCTTGCGGAGGAAACCGCCCTCCGCCCAGACCCAGTGCGCGAGCGGGTCGTAGACCAGCGTGGACCAGAGGATGATGAAGAGAAGGTAGGCGGCGAATCGCTTCCGCTCGGCGAAGGCGCCGGTGATCAGCGCGGGGGTGATCACCGCGAACATCATCTGGAAGAGCATGAAGGCCTGGTGCGGGATCGTCGGCGCGTAACCCGATGGCCCGGGACCGACGCCGCGCAGCCCGACCCACTCCAGGCCGCCGATCAGCCCGCCCTTGTCGGGCCCGAACGCGAGCGAGTATCCGAACAGCACCCACTGCAAGGAGATGACGCAGAGTGCGGCGAGCGACTGCACCAGCGTGGAGAGCACGTTCCGCTGCCGGACCATCCCGCCGTAGAAGAGCGCGAGACCGGGCATCGTCATCAAGAGGACGAATGCGGAGCAGATGAGAACCCACGCGGTGTCGCCCTTGTCGAGGGCCGCAATCGGCATTCTTCCTCCTTGCGGCGGGGAGTCCGCCGCTGGTGCTGAGCGCAAAGCGTGCAAACGCAGGACCACTTTAGCCGCCACGCGCGCCGCTGCAGTGGAAATCCCGCCCTACAGGATCGGCGCACGATTTTGTCGGAAATGACCAAGATTGAGACAAAAGTGTCGGTATGGTGCGACGGGCTTGGTCCGAACACCCGAGAGACGCATCGCGGTGGCCGGAGCATGCCGTTCTCCGAGGGAAGTCGGGTCCGGGTTGGCGATCCTACAAAGGCGTATCTTCATGGGAAGTGCCAGACATTTTCGTCGCCCCAGTTGTAAGACATCCGGAGTGCTGCTAACCGTTCGTCCGTGGCCGTGGCAGCAGCCAGCGAAGCACGCACGGACATCCGTTTCCTCTCGGTCCTCTCCGAGATTGGAAAGACCCTCGCCAGCGGTCCCGAGCTGCGCGGCTCGCTCGAGCGGGTGCTCGAGAAGCTCGAGCAGCATCGCGGCACCGTCCGCGCCGCCGTCTTCCTCCTCGACGAGTCCACCATCGAGATCGGCGTCGAGGCTGCGGTGGGCATTCCCGCAGACGGGCTTCGCGCCCGATACAAGGTCGGCGAAGGTGTAGTCGGCAAGGTGGTGCAGAGCGGGCGGCCCATCGTGATCCCGGCCACCGGACGGGAACCGCTGGTGATGAACCGCGCCTTCCAGCGTCGCTCGGGCTCTACCGAGTGGAGCCTGGTCTGCGTCCCCATCCTTCTCGAGCGCAAGCCGGCCGGCGCGCTCGCCGTCGACTTCCCCTTCGACGCCAACCGCGACTACCAGGCCGACGCGCAGTTCCTTTCCGTCGTCGCCTCCATGATCGCCCAGTCCCTCCGCGCCAATCGCACCATCGAGGCGGAGCGCAACCGCCTGCTCGCGGAGAACAGCCATCTGCGGCAGGAGCTGGAAGAGCGCTACGATCTGTCGAACATCGTCGGCACCAGCGGCCCGATGCGGCAGGTCTACGAGCAGATCGCGCAGGTGGCGCAGACCAACACTACCGTCCTGGTCCGCGGTGAGTCGGGCACCGGCAAGGAGCTGATCGCCCACGCCATCCACTACAACTCGCCGCGCGCGGCGAAGCCCTTCATCCGCGTGAGCTGCGCGGCGCTTCCGGACACGTTGATCGAGGCGGAATTGTTCGGGTACGAGCGCGGCGCCTTCACCGGCGCGCAGCAGCGCAAGCAGGGCCGGTTCGAGCTGGCGGAAGGCGGCACTCTCTTCCTCGACGAGATCGGCGAGATCCCGCTCCCCAGCCAGGTGAAGCTCCTGCGGGTTCTCCAGGAACGTGAGTTCGAGCGGCTCGGCGGCACCGAGACGGTGCGTGCCGACGTTCGCCTCGTCGCGGCCACCAACCGCGATCTGGAGGCGAGCATCAGCGAACGGCAGTTCCGCGAGGACCTCTACTACCGCCTCAACGTCTTCTCGATCTTCGTCCCGCCCCTGCGCGACCGCAAACCGGACATCATGCTGCTCGCGGACCACTTCCTCGCCAAGTACGCCCGCCAGCACAAGCGCCAGATCCGCCGCATCTCCACGCCGGCCATCGACATGCTCGTGAGCTACCACTGGCCGGGCAACGTGCGCGAGCTGGAGAACATCCTCGAGCGGGCGGTGCTCACCTGCGATGGGCAGGTGATCCACGGTCACCACCTACCGCCCACGCTGCAGACGGCGGAAGCGTCCGGCACCGTGATGCACACGTCGCTGTCCGACTCGGTGGAGCAGTACGAGAAGGACCTCATCGTCGACGCGCTGAAGAGCGCGCGCGGGAACCGCGCCAAGGCGGCGCGCCTGCTCGGCACCACCGAGCGGATCATGGGCTACAAGGTGCGCAAGTACGGTATCGACCCGGGTCGTTTCCGCGGATCGCAGGTCGTCACGCCGCCGCCGCCACGCTGGAAGTCAGTGGGCCGCTAGGCCGCGAAATTCGTCTGATCTTCGACACCCCTTCGCTTCCCTCGATGGCTAGATTCGCGCGCATCGGGGGGGAACGCGTGCGCATTGCGTGGCTCGCGGCTGCGGCGTGTCTTGTTGGGGGCTGCAATACGTCTCGCTTTGCTGGTTATCAGCAGGGTGACGGCGGGATCCCAGACATCACCGATGCGGGGCAACTTGACGATCCGGTACCCGGCGCCGCGTCCAGCGACGAGTTGCCGCCGTCTTTGCGCGGCAACCTTGCCGGCGTGTACGCGGGCTGCGACACGTCGGGGTTCTGCCAGCTGAACGCGCCGATTGGAAACGACCTCACGGGGATCTCGGGATCCGACGCTCGCAATGGTTGGGCGGTCGGAACCAGCGGCATGGCGCTTCACTGGGACGGCGCGCGATGGAACGTCACTCGCACGCCGACGCGGGCGACGCTGCGCGCCGTCTGGACGCACGGTTCCGACGAAGCGTGGGCGGTGGGAAATGGTGGCGTCGCCCTGCATTGGGATGGCAAGCAATGGACGCAGGTCCCGAGCGGCGTCTCCGACAATCTGACCAGCGTCGCTGGCGTCGGCGCGGATGACGTCTGGGCCGTGGGAGCGGCCGTCGTGCTGCATTGGGACGGCAGCGCTTTTACGACATCACCAGGGTGGACGCCGGCGGTGTCCGATCCGTACTACCATAACGTTCCCGGGGCCCGAGTCGTCGCATTTTCCCGCGACAACGCCTTCGCCGTCAGCAGCGACGGAACGCAGCGCTGGAACGGGAGCACCTGGCTCAAGGAAGGATTGGGGGGTGGCTGGACCGTCCACCTCGCCGCGAGCGGCCCGGACGACATCTGGACGACCGGTCGCAGCGGAGGCATGAACCCGAACGGGACACGCGCGCACTTCGACGGAACGCGGTGGACGTCGGAGGGGTTCGTCCAGGCCGACAATTGCGACGGCCTTTGTCCGGTCCATTTTGAGGGGGGCGTCGGGGCCATCTGGACTTTTGGCGCCAACGACGTCTGGACGAATGGCAGGTCGCATTATGACGGCGCGAAATGGACGACGCTCCTGCCTGATCATCCGGAGCAGTCGGAGATGGCGGCTCTCGGCCACGACCTCGTCGGCATCACGCACGAGACCATTTCACGGATCAGTCTCTCCGCGACCGCAGCCGTCGCAACGACCACGGCGGGCATCATCGCGATGGGCGGCGAGCGCGCGAGCGACTTGTGGGGAATGGCTACGAACAACGACATCTACCGATTCGACGGAAGGCGGTGGTCATTTGTCGCGCCCGCCGCGTACTTCGCAGGATTTTCCGGAGCGGCCCTGGGCAGCGGCTCACGCGACGTGTGGTTCGTGTACGGCGACCTCTGGCATTGGGATGGTTCCGCGTGGACGAAGTTGGACCTTGGCGGAATGGTCGGATCCGGCATCTCGCTCGGCCCCGCCAAGGCGGCCTTTCTCGTCGATCAGATGCCCGAGCAGGTGGTCCACGTGAAGTCGTACGACGGCACGGCCTGGCATGACCTGGGCGGATGTGGCGGCGACTGGATGTATTCCCTCTCTGGGACGGCGAATGATCTCTGGGCTAGTGGGGAGACCGGCCAGGGTTCCAACCGACGCGGGGTCATCTGGCATTGGGACGGGTCGGCGTGGAAGAAGCTGTACGAAAGCCCGATGCCGTCGAGAACCATCTACTCCGTGTCTTCGCCGATGCGAGGCGTCGCCTGGGCCGTCGAACGCGTCGAGAGTCAGTTGCCGTTCACCGCCCGGGTCCTGCGCTGGGACGGCATCGCTTTTCAGGAAGCGGGGGAGTTTCCTACGCTTGCGGTCGTGGCTCGCTCGGACGACGATGTCACGACGGTCGATCGCATGGACCAGGATGTCTCGGTCCATCACTTCGACGGCAAGTCGTGGACGATGGAGCGACTGTTCACCGGTGGCGCCAGCGCGCAATACTTCCCGCTGCCGGATGGGCGATCGTATTTTCTCACCGGCCGGGGTGCGATGTTCGTCCGTCACTGAGTCCTGCGCCGCCAGGCGGCGAGCAGGTTCGATACGATCTCGTCGACACCGACGCCTTTCGTCACCTCAGCAAACACGGTAGGGCCGTCGCCGCGCATCCGGCGCGCGTCCCGGTCCATGACTGACAGGTCCGCACCGACGTGGGGCGCCAGATCCGTCTTGTTGATCACCAGCAGGTCCGACTGCGTAATCCCCGGGCCGCCTTTGCGCGGGACCTTGTCTCCGCCCGCTACGTCGATGACGTAGATGGTGTAGTCCGCGAGCTCGCGGCTGTACTGCGCCGCCAGATTGTCCCCACCGCTCTCCACGAACAGCAGATCGGGATGCACCTCCTCCATCAACTGCTCGAGCGCGAGCAGGTTGTGGCTGATGTCCTCCCGGATCGCCGCGTGCGGGCAGCCGCCCGTCTCCACCGCGCGGATCCGCTCCCGCGGCAGCGCCTCGTTGCGCACCAGGAACTCGGCGTCCTCCCGGGTGAAGATGTCGTTGGTCACCACTCCGAGGCTGACGCGGTCGCGCAGCGCACGGCAGAGGGCCAGCACCAGCGCCGTCTTCCCGCTGCCGACGGGGCCTCCGACCCCAACCGTGAAGGCGCGCGCGCGATAGTCGCGCCGCCTCGGCGTCTCGCGCTCGTGGAAGTGGCCGGGATGATCCGCATGCTCGTGCTCGCCCTCGTGCGCCATCGGTGACCTCCGTCAGGACTGGAAGAGCCGTGAATAGAGCCGGTCGTGAGTTCCCTGCAGCAGATCGGCCAACGGCGCGGCTTGCGCCAGGTCTTCGACGCCCAGGCCGCCGCAGGCCCGGTGAACCTCGTCGAGCACGTGCCCGAGCTGCGCGAGCAGCGCCTGCGCTTCGTGCGTCCCCACCAGCCCGAGCCGCACCGCGGCGGACAACACGTTGCGCGCGGTGCTCCAGAGGAGGACGCGCTGCGCATCGTCCAGCCCGAGACCGAGCGCATGCCAGACCGCGCCCCAGAGCGGGGCGAAGTGCTGCTTCAGACCCGTCGCCCGCGCGTGCACCGGGCCAACCCGCTGCGGAAACACCCGCGCCGCCGTCGAAACAAACGCGCGTCCCTGCGTCCGGCTCGCGCGGTTCGCGACGTGGTTCACGAGAAACGTCTCGGCGCGCCGGTCGAGCCGAGGCAATGCCGAGGGATCCTCGAACGCCGCGCGCACCAGCGGCAACGCGCCCCACCCGGCTTGCCAGATCGCATCGCGGACGAACCGCGCGACGCCTTCGGGGCCTTCGACCTCACGCGCCTGGGCCGCCGCTTCCAGGCCTGCCGAGTGCGCGAAGCCCCCGGTTGGAAACGCGGAATCCGCCAGCTGGAGCACTGTCCACATGCGCGCTCCTCAGAACAGCGAGTACCTCTGCGACAGGGGCAGCCGCGTGGCGGGCTCGCACCGCAACACCTCGCCGTCGGCCCGCACCTCGTAGCTCTCCGGATCCACCTCCAGCTTCGGCAGCGCGTCGTTCAGCTTCATGTCGCGCTTGCCGAGCGACCTGCAGCCGCGCACCGCGTGCAGCCGCTTGCGCAACCCGAGCGGCGTCACCGTGCCGTCGTCGAGCGCCCGCCGCGAAACGAACGCGAGGCTGATCGCTCCCGGCGCCCGCGCCCCGAACATCGGGCGCATCAGCAGCGGTTGGGGCGTGGGGATCGACGCTCCCGCATCCCCCATCTGCGCCCAGGCGATGAATCCTCCCTTGATCACCAGCTCCGGCTTGATCCCGAAGAACGCCGGCTTCCAGAGCACCAGGTCGGCAAGCTTCCCGATCTCCACCGAGCCGACCGCGTCGGCGAATCCATGCGCGATGGCCGGATTGATCGTGTACTTCGCCACGTACCGGCGGATGCGCAGGTTGTCGTTCTCTCCGTGCTCCCCGGCCAGCCGCCCGCGCTGCTCGCGCATCTTGTGCCCGGTCTGCCAGGTGCGCGTGATCACTTCGCCGACGCGGCCCATCGCCTGGCTGTCGCTCGACATCATGCTGATGGCGCCCAGATCGTGGAGGATGTCCTCGGCGGCGATGGTCTCCCCGCGGATGCGGCTCTCCGCGAAGGCGACGTCCTCGACGATCTCGCGATCGAGATGGTGACAGACCATCAGCATGTCGAGGTGCTCGTCGAGCGTGTTCACGGTGAAGGGCCGGGTCGGGTTCGTCGAGGACGGGAGCACCGAGGCGACGCCGCAAACGCGGAGGATGTCCGGCGCATGCCCTCCACCCGCGCCCTCCGAGTGATAGGTGTGGATGGTGCGCCCCTTGAAGGCGGCGATCGAGTCGTCGACGAATCCCGACTCGTTGAGCGTGTCGGTGTGGATGGTCACCTGCACGTCCTCGCCTTCGGCGACGGAGAGGCAGCAGTCGATGGCCGCGGGGGTCGTGCCCCAGTCCTCGTGCAGCTTCAGCCCGATGGCGCCAGCGCGAATCTGATCGAGCAATCCTTCGGGCCGCGAGGTGTTCCCCTTGCCGGTGAACCCGACGTTCAACGGCAGGTCGTCCACCGCCTGCAGCATGCGGGCAAGGTTCCACGCTCCGGGAGTGCAGGTCGTCGCGTTGGTTCCCGTCGCCGGCCCCGTCCCTCCGCCGACCCAGCTGGTGATGCCGCTCGCGATCGCGTCCGGCGCCTGCTGTGGACTGATGAAGTGGATGTGCGTATCGATCCCCCCGGCGGTGAGGATCAGGCCTTCGCCGGCGATCGCTTCCGTCGTGACGCCGACCACCATCCCGGGCGTCACGTCCGCCATGGTGTCGGGGTTGCCCGCCTTCCCGATGCCGGCGATGCGGCCGTCCTTGATCCCGACGTCCGCCTTGTAGATTCCCGTCCAGTCGAGGATCAGCGCGTTGGTGATCACGCAGTCGAGCGCCTCGGGGTCGGTGGCACCCGCCTTCTGCCCCTGGCCGTCGCGCAGGACCTTCCCGCCGCCGAACTTGCACTCGTCCCCATACGACGTCAGATCCCGCTCGACCTCGGCGATCAGCGCCGTGTCTCCGAGCCGTACGCGATCGCCCGTGGTTGGTCCGTACAGGTCCGCGTAATGGCGTCGCTCGATCCGCCGGCTCACGGCTTCTCCTCCGCGTGCCCGAATCCGCGGGAGGCGACGGCGTCGAGGAAGCGCGCCTGGTTCTCCCGGGTGGTCGGACCGTCGCCAAGCGAGTTTCCGCCGCGCACGATGCGCGCGCCGGCAAACGCGACGAGCTGCACGGTGCGGCTCTCGCCGGGTTCGAACCGGACCGCCGTCCCCGCAGGAATGTCGAGCCGCTTTCCGTAGGCGCGCCCGCGGTCGAACACCAGGGCCCGGTTCGTTTCCGCAAATGGATAGTGACTGCCCACCTGGATGGGCCGGTCGCCGCGATTCACCACCTTGAGCGCCACCGCCTCCCGCCCGGCGTTCAGCTCGATCTCACCGGAAGCAGCCAGCACCTCTCCGGGCACCGGCTCCTCGCGCGCGGCGGCGAACTTCGACGCGTCCGGCGGAGGCAGGAAACTGCCGTAAAGGGCCAGCGCGAGATCTCCCTGCTCGAGCGCGACGGGATGGTGGACGGTGACCAGCTTCGTCCCGTCCGGGAATGTCCCTTCCACCTGCACTTCCAGGATCATCTCCGGCACGCCGGACAGCACCTGGGCGCGCCCGAGCATGCGGCGCCCGAGATCCATCAGCTCGGCCACGCTGCGGCCGTCCCGAATCAACTCCAGAAGTTGCGTCGAGATCAGCGCGACCGCCTCCGGCTGGTTCAGGCGCAGCCCGCGCGCGAGCCGCTTCTGCGCCAGGACGCCGGCGCCGTGCAACACCAGCTTGTCCACTTCGCGGGGCGTCAGGTGCATGCGAGCACTCCTTTCAGGCGCGGCGCGCCCAGGGATCGTCTCCGAGCAGCGCGGGAATTCCGGCGAGACGGGAGCGCAGGGAGCGGACCAGCTCCTCGACCGATTCGGCGGCGAGACGGACGACGAGCCCGCCGCCTGCGAGCGCGCTCGCGGACTCGAGCACCGGCGCGCGTGCCGCGGGTGGCTGCGAGTCGAGCGCCGCGCGCCACTTCTCGGCCACCGTCGCGAACAACGGCCCGACGAGTAGCGCCGTGGCGAGGGCTTCGAAGCGGCCCAGACGCGAGCGCAGCGCGCCATGCGAGGGATCGAGGAGCCAGCACTCGTCGAGGAACGTCCGCCCATCTCGCCGCGCCGTGAGGGCGAGCGAGCAGCGATCGAGCGCCCAACGCTCTCCGCGGGCGATGCGGCCCGCCGAAAGGACGTCCCAGAGCGCGACGGAAGCGCCGTCCGCGAGCGCCAAGTCGATGCGCTGCCGAAAGCGAGCGCCTGCGAAACACGCCGTCGGATCCGGCGTCAGGACCAGCACGCCGCCAGGGGCGACCTCGACCGAGGTCTCGCTCTCGCAGCCCCGCGGCGATCGGTAGATGCGCGTGGGTCCCTGGGTGGAGACGAACGCGCGCGCTCCCTCGGCGACGGAGATCCGCAGCCGGACCCGATCCCCGTCCACGAAGCCGCCACCCAGCGTGCTCGTGTACGCCCACGCCGTCGGCCCGTGGTTCCGCGGCGTCAGCAGCCGCAGCGGGCTCGTTGCGTAGGCGGCGCCGACCACCGTGGCGGCGCCCGCGCGCTCGAACGACAACACGCCGTGCGCGATCTGCGGCACGGCCCGCGTTCTATCAGACGGAAAGGTGTTTTCCGACCTGCGCGGGATCCAGCTCCGCCGCGCGCCCGCGCATGACGATCTCGCCGCGCGAGAGAACCACGCAGTGCTCGGCGAGCTCGAGGGCGAAGTCGAGGTACTGCTCGACGAGGAGGATCGTCATCTGCCGCTCGAGCAGCTTTCGCAGGACGCGTCCAATCTCCTTGATTGTCGAGGGCTGGATTCCCTCCGTGGGCTCGTCCAGCAGCAGTACCCGCGGGCGGGGGACCAGCGCCCGGGCAATGGCGAGCTGCTGCTGCTGGCCACCGGAAAGATCGCCGCCCCGGCGCCTTTGCATGGTGCGCAGGATGGGAAAGAGCTGCTCCAGCTCTTCGCGGGGCGTGATCTCGCCGCGGCGTGCCGCCGCCTCGGCGACGACGAGGTTCTCGGCCACCGTCAGGCGCGAGAAAATCTCCCGCCCTTGTGGAACGTACCCGATTCCGCGGCGGGCGCGCTCGTAGACCGGCATCGCGGTGACGTCCTCGCCGTCCAGGACCACTGTCCCTGAGCGCACCGGCAGCTCGCCCATCAGGCA
>Ga0209474_10000370_pt1 | contig 50607 bp, 40 predicted proteins | sample GraSoiAngelo_145_FD_185902 | JGI IMG/M metagenome (GOLD analysis project Ga0209474, IMG submission 185902) | Grasslands soil microbial communities from the Angelo Coastal Reserve, California, USA - 14_1009_05_20cm (SPAdes) (version 2) | ecosystem: Environmental > Terrestrial > Soil > Grasslands...
GTCGATAGGTCTGGTCACGGGCTGGCTCCCCGCCGGCCCGCTGACCCAGCCGCCGATGATGGCGGAGAAAAGGCCCGCGGTCCCGCCCGCGTGGACGATCAGGAGGCCGCCGGGCCGGAACTTCGGGATCGACCCCTCGGCCGTGTGGGGCGGCATCCCCTCGGCGATGCCGCCGGCGCCCCGCGCCAGCTCGGATCCGGGCAGCGTCAGCAGCTCGTCCAGCTCCTGACGGAGGCGGGCCTTGCTCCAGCCCGCCTCCCGGAAGACGTGCCCGTGCTCGGGCGAGATCACCAGCAGCGCATCCCAGGCCAGCGCCTGCTTGGGGTGTGCGACGGCCCGCAGGCAGGCCGCCAGCGAGCGGGCCAGCGACTCCGGGCTGCGCGAGAGCTGGTCGACCACGCCTTGCACGCCGGCGCCCGCGAAGAGCGTGACGGCCGAACGTCCGGGCTCCAGCCCGCGCTCCACCGAGAGTGGCTCCCAGGGCGAGCCCTCCTCGTCCTCCGCGAAGCAGAAGGAGAGCTTGCCGGGGTGTCCGAGCGTGGCGCGATCCACGCCGCCCGGCCGGCCGCCGCCGACGTTCCGGACGACCAGTTGCAGGGCGCGCCCGATCGACAGGTTGGCGCGGTTGCCCTGACCCAGCGCGTTCACGCCGGAGTTCATCCCGGCGCGCCGGCGGAAGGGACCGTTGACCACGATCACGGGGCCGCTGAACCAGGTAGTCGCCAGCAGGCCGTGCATGTTGAACTCGTCCGTGCAGGCCGCTTCCACGGCGGCCAGGACCGCCGGCAGGTGCTCGGGAAGGCACCCCGCGAGCACCGTGTTGACGGCCACCTTCTCGACCGTGCACTCGACCAGGTCGGGCGGCACCACCGCCACCACCTCGGACGGCTCGCGAGGAGTTCCTTCCAGCATCCGAAGCACGCGCCGGCGGGTGGGCGGCACCACGGGCAGGCCATCGCTCCAGCCCCGGGCGTGCATGGCCTCGAACTCGTCCTCCAGCTCGGCCAGCTGGACGCGCCGGGAGCTCAGGCTGTCCGCGTCGTAGAGCTCGGCCAGCCGCTCCGGCATGCCCGGGTCGAGGGTGCGCGAGCCGCAGCCGGGCCGGAAATCTGGCAGGCCTGGGCCGAGCGCCGATACGCCCGTGAACTCCTCCCACTCGCTGCGCAGCCAGCCCACGGCGCTCGCCACCGGCCGCCCGTCCTCCACCCGCAGCAGCGTGGGCACGGTCTCGATCCCCTGATGCCAGGACGCTTCGAGCGAGCTGTCGTCGACGGCATCCAGGCCGGGTGGAAAGGCCGGGTCGTCCTGGGTGTAGACGGTGAAGGGCCGGCCGGAGGCGGCCAGCTGCCGCAGCACCGGTACCACCGCCACACAGGTCGGGCAGTCCGCCTTGACGAAGGCCACCAGGCCGTCGGGCAAACCCATCTTCCAAACCTAGGCTAAGCTCGCCGCGATGGCCGCTCAATCCGTCCTGGAAGTGATCCGCCGGGTCGAGGAGACGCCGCTCCAGGACCTGGTCGCCGTGGACATCACCGACGTCGAGGTCCAGATGGACCACCTGCTGGGCAGGGAGATCACCGCCGACTCGCTTTACCGCCGCTGGGAAACCCAGCAGTGGGCCGTGTCGGAGCTGGACTTTGCCCAGGACAAGAAAGACTGGGCGGCCCTCGGCGAAGGCCTGCAGCTGGCCTACCGCCGCACCATGACGCTCTTCTTCATCGGCGAGCAGGCCGTCACGGACACCCTTTCCCCGCTGCTCTTCGCGGCGCCCCGCGAGGACGAGCGGGTCTTCCTGGCCACCCAGATCGCCGACGAGGCGCGGCACACGGTCTTCTTTCAGCGCTTCTTCGGCGAGGTGCTGGGACTGGAGGGCGGCCTCACCGCGGCGCTCGAGGCGGTGCGGCCGCGCACGGTGGCCGGCTTCCGCAAGATCTTCAATGAGCACCTGGCCGGCGCGGTCGACCTGGTCCGGCGGGAACCTCGGAACGAGGCGGCCTGGGTCGAGGGCGTGGTCACCTACCACCTGGTGATCGAGGGCTACCTGGCCCTGGCCGGCCAGCACGCGCTGCTGACCCAGTTCCGGAAGGTCGGCATCCTGCCCGGCTTCACGGCCGGCTTCACGGCCGTGGCGCGGGACGAGTCGCGGCACATCGGCTTCGGCGTGATGGCGCTGCGGCGGAGGGTGACCGAGGACCCCGAGATGGCGCGGGTGATCACGCGCAAGCTGCACGAGCTGCTGGAGCCGGCGGTCTACACCGGTGTGGCCCCCGACCGCCGGCTGGCGATCGAAGACCCCACCGAGGTGCCTCCTCTCTTCCGGGTCAATCCCCTGGAGGCGCGCGAGTTCGCGATCGGCCAGCTCACCAAGCGGGTGCGGGCGATCGGGATCTCCCCCGCCGCGGTCGACGAGGTGGGGGCCGCGATGCGCGCTTTGTACGAGCGCGGCTGGGACGAGTACGAGCACAACCACGGCGTCCGGCACCCCGTCCGCTGGTACCAGGACGGCTCGCTGAACTGAGGAACCCCAAGCACTTGACTCACCCCGGACCGGGTGGTTGCATGGGGTCCGTAGAGTCCGTCGAGAACTCGGAGGTGCCTATGGCAAACGAGCCGCCGGAGAACCTGAGTCCGTCCCGGAGCCTGCGGACGGCGGAGGCCTTTTAGCGCCCCGAGCCGATATGGCCGGCGCAAGGCAACGAGCACCTCAAGCTCTGGCCCCTTCCAGGACGGGGAGCCGGGACGGTGAATCAACAGATCGATCACAGAGGGCCGGTGAAAAGCCGGCCCTCTCAGCTTTTTGAGTGGAGGTGCCCATGAGCGACCACGCGCAGGTGATCCGGATCCTGGTCCTGCGGCCGGCGGAGGGCCGTCACGATGAGCTGGCCAAGGTCTGCGAGGAGGCCGCCGAGAAGGCCCGGCAGCTGGAGGGCAACATCGGGGTCCAGGTCTGCGACGTGCGCGAGGACCCGGGCGACGTGTGCGTGATCAGCCGCTGGAGCGAGGCCTCGGGACCCGAGCGGATGCAGCAGCTGAACGAGGAGTACCGGTCCCGCTACTCTCCGCTGATCGGCGACAACGCGCCCCGGCTGTACCACCTCACGCCGCGATAGTCCCTCCACCCAGGACCCGCGTGCCGCGATACAGGACGGCCGCCTGTCCTGGCGCGGCGCCCGCGAAGGGTTCGGCCAGCCGAAGCCGGCCCTCGGGGGCATAGACAGCCGGCACCGGCCGGGCGCGGTAGCGGAGCCGGGCCTCGCACTCCAGCTCGCTGTGGGGCGGGCCGTCGATGAAGGTCACCTCGCGCAGGCGGACCTCGCTCGTGCCCAGCTCTTCTCGGCGCCCCACCACCACTCGGTTGCGGGCCGGCTCGACCCGCAGCACGTACCAGGGCCCAGCTTCGTTGAGGTCGCCGAAGCCATGGCGCTGGCCCACCGTGTAGAGGGGCGTGCCCCGGTGGCTGCCGACGCGGCGTCCATCCGTGGTCACCAGCTCGCCTTCGCTGACCGGAAGCCGCCCCGCCAGATACTCCGCCGTGCGGCCGCGTGGGATGAAGCAGATCTCCTGGCTCTCGGGCTTCTCGGCCACCGGCAGGCCGAGGCGCCGGGCGTGGGCGCGGGTTTCGGTCTTGACCAGCTCGCCCAGCGGGAAGCGCAGGTGGGCCAAACGCGCCCGGTCCAGGTGGTAGAGGACGTAGGACTGGTCCTTGCCCGCGTCCTGGGCGGCGTGCAGCTCAGGTCCGTCCGGACCCTCAAGGACCCGCGCGTAGTGGCCGGTGGCCAGGGCGTCGAAGCCCAGGCCGAGCACCCGGTTGAGCATCAGGTCGAAGCGCACGAAGGCGTTGCAGCGCAGGCAGGGGTTGGGAGTCTCGCCGGCCAGGTAGGCGCGGTGGAACGGCTCGATCACTCGCTCGCCGAACTCGGCCTCCAGGTTCCAGCAGTAGTAGGGCACCCCCAGTAGGGCGGCCACCCGGCGCGCGTCCTCGACCGCGTTGAGCGAGCAGCAGCCGCCGTGCCGTTCGAGCTCGGCGGCGTCGGAACGCGGCCATTGCTGGAGCGTTACCCCGACCACCTCGTGACCCTGCTCCAGGAGCAGCCCGGCGGCGACCGAGCTGTCGACCCCGCCCGACATGGCGACCGCGATCTTCACGGCGCCATCGTACGGTTCGCCCGATGGACACCCTCTCCGAGCTCCGTCTGCGGGCTGAGCGCCGAGACAGAGCCGGAGCTGCCGCCTATCTACGGGCGGAGCTCGACGCCGGGCGGCTCTGGCGGGTCAGCCTGCTGTCCGACCCAGCGCTGGCACCGCTGTGGGAAGACGCGGCTTGCCGGCAGGTCATGGAAGCGGCTCAGGATCGAGTGGCGGCTCGCGCCTTCCGGCCGGAGGTGCTGATCGAAGAAGCTGGAGAGCCCGGGGTGCGGCCACTGCTGCTGGTCCTGCATGGCGCCCGCAGCACGGCCGCCGCCACCCTGCCGCTCTGGCGGCCGGCGCGCGAGCTCGGCTATACGGTGGCGGCGGCGCAGTCGTCCCAGCCGGCCACCGAGGACAGCTTCTGCTGGGACCCTCCGCGCGAGCGGGTCTGGCAGGACCTGGCGGCCATCGCTGCCCGCCTGCCCGTCCACGGGCGGGTGGTGCTGGCAGGATTTTCCCAGGGCGCTTGGATCGCGCTGCAGGCCGCCTTGCGGGGACAGCCCTTTCCCGCCACAGGTGCGGTCATGATCGGCACCTTCGTCGGCGCCATCGCGAACCTTGAGCCCGCGTCTCGCCGCCTGCGGATTGCGATCCTCGACGGCGGCGACGATGCGTATACGGAGAGCCTGGGCGAGCTCCGAAAGGTGCTGTCCGACCGCGGCCACCACGTGATGGTGGAAGTCCTGCCCGGCCTCGGCCACGCCTACCCCGATGACTTCGCAGCCCGGCTGCCGGGACTCCTCAAGACTGTCTCCAGATCGGCGAACTAGTTCGAGCGCCGGCGCCGGAACGCTTCAAGACGCGAAATTTAGTTCGAGCGCCGGCGCCGGAACGACTTTGCCGGGCCGCTACCCCCCGGCCACCGCCGGCACGATCGAGATCTCGTCCGACTCCTTGACCGCCGAGCCCAGCCCGCGGCCGAGCCGGATGTCCTCGTCGTTGAGGTAGATGTTCACGAACTGCCGGGGCTCCCCCTGCTCGTCCAGCAGGCGGTTCTTGAACCCCGGGTGTTTTTGGTCCAGGTGGTCGATGGCCGCGCGCAGGTCGCCGGCTTCAACCTCGACCGTCGACTGGCCACCGCTCAGGCTGCGCAGCGGGCCCGGGATGCGGAACTTGGGCAATTCGGGCTACGTCCTCCTCAAGGAAATCAAACCGACACCACTTCGCGGAACGATTTCAGGGTCGGGTCTATTTCCACCCTGCGGCCTCCAGCAGATCCATTCAGGGCGTCAGCGGTCTTCAGGCCGTGCCCGGTGAGATAGGTCACGACCACCTCGTCGCCCTGCCAGCGCCCGGCCCGGGCCAGCTTCAGCAGCACGCCCAGGGCGACGCCGCCGGCGGTCTCGGTGAAGATCCCCTCGGTCCGGGCCAGGAGCCGGATCGCCTCCACGATCTCCTCCTCGGTGACGGCTTCCACCACGCCACCGGTCTCGCGCGCAATCCGCACCACATAGGGGCCGTCGGAGGGGTTGCCGATGGCGATCGACTTGGCGATGGTGTCGGGCCGCACCGGCTGGACGCGGTCGGTGCCGTCGCGCCAGGCGTTGTAGACCGGCGCGCAGCCCAGAGCCTGGGCCCCGGTGAGGGCCGGGAGGCGGCCGTCCGGCACCAGGCCCAGCTCGATCAGCTCCGACGCCGCCCGCCGGTGCCGCACGAACTGGCAGCCGCTGCCGATCGGGATCACGATCTCGTCGGGGAGCCGCCAGCCCAGCTGCTCGGCGGTCTCGAAGGTCAGCGTCTTGGAACCCTCGGCGTAGAAGGGCCGCACGTTGATGTTGCAGAACGCCCAGGGAAACTCCTCGGCCAGCTGGGAGCAGAGGCGGTTGACCTCGTCGTAGTTGCCGCGGACGGCGATCACGTTGGGCTCGTACACCGACGTCGACACCACTTTGGCGTTCTCGATGTCGGCCGGCATGAAGACGTAAGCCTCGAGGCCGGCTCGGGCCGAGTAGGCCGCCACCGAGTGGGCGAGGTTGCCCGTCGAGGCGCAGCCCATGGTCTCGAAACCGTGCGCCCGCGCCCAGGAGACCGCCACCGAGACCACCCGGTCCTTGAAGGAGTTGGTCGGGTTCATGGTGTCGTTCTTCAGGTAGAGGTTGCGCAGGCCCAGCTCGGCGCCCAGGCGCTCCGCCCTGACCAGGGGCGTGAAGCCCTCGTCGAGCGTGACCAGCGGAGCTCCGTCCGGGATGGGCAGCAGGTCGCGGTAGCGCCACATCGAGGACGGGCCCGACTCGATGCGCTCCCGGAGCCCGCGGGCGACTTCGGAATAGTCGTACACGACGTCGAGGGGGCCGAAGCACATCTCGCAGACGTGAGTGGGCTGGAGCTGGTACTCGGTCCCGCATTCCCTGCAGCGCAGGGCCTGTACGCGGGCCATAGGGCCCTCAAGTTTAGGGGGGAAGGCCGGAGGAAGCGCCTTGCGCGCCGGCCGTAGGGGGGAGTCCCCCCGGCGCAGACGGTGGGTACGATTCGGCCGTGAGGGCCCTGCTCCTGGCGGTCGCGGTCCTGACGGCGGCCTGCGCCTCGCCGAACCCGCTGGCGCGCCACTCGCCCACCCCCCACCCCTCCGCCTCGGCCGACGTGCGCGCCTTCATCCCGGTGGCCGAAAAGTTCGTCGAGCAGCATCGGGGCCTCAAGTTCAAGCGTCCGGTGAAGATCACCTTCCTCAGCGACGCCGACTTCCGCGCCCGCGTCACCACCCGGACCGAGAAAGACCGCTCCGACCTCAACGTCGAGTTCAAGGACCTGCGGGCCCTGCACCTGGTCCCGGCTTCCCTGGACATCTTGAAGGCCGAGGACGAGCTCCTGGGCTCCGGCGTGATCGGTTTCTACGACCCCACGACCAAGGAGCTGGTGGTGCGCGGAACCGACGCCTCGGCAGCGACCCGGCACGTACTGGTGCACGAGCTCACCCATGCCCTCCAGGACCAGTACTACCCGCTCGACGCCCTCGACAACGACAACGACGACGAGCGTCCGGTGGCCTGGCGGGCCCTGATAGAGGGCGACGCCGTGCGGGTCGAGAACGCCTACATCGCTACCCTCACCCCGGCCGAGCGCAGCTCGTTGAACTCGGGCGCCGGCGGCCAGCTCCCCAGCGACGTCCCGACCGTGATGATCGAGCTGCTGGCCTTTCCCTACGCGGTCGGCCCGCGCTTCGTGGACGCGGTGATGACCGCGCGGGGCGGCAACAGCGGCCTCGATGGGGCCTTCACCTCCCCGCCGAAGACCAGCTCCGAGGTGATCCATCCCGACCGCTTCCTGGGCGGCTTCGCACCTGCCGACGTGGCGGCCCCGGCGGCCGCGGGTCCCGAGTTCGACCACGGCGTGCTGGGAGAGATGGGACTCACGCTGTTGCTGGAGCGCCTCATTCCCCGACCCCTGACCGCCTCCGACGCGCGCGACCTGGCGCAGGGCTGGGATGGCGACCGCTACGTGGCCTGGGACGCGGGCGCGCAGTCCTGCCTACGTGCGATCTTCGCCGAGGACACCCAGGCGCACGCCGCCCGGCTCGCCGCGGCCTTCAGCGCACTGCCGGGGGCTACGGTGGCGGGCAATGGGCCCCTGACGCTCACCATCTGCGGCTGATCCCGCACGGCTTCTAAGGCACGGCGCGTACGATGCCGCGGATGCGGCGCACGGCCCTGGCCTGTCTGCTCCTACTGAGCTCCTGCGGCGCCCCCGCCTCCGTCCCCGCGGCCAAGGCGCCGGGGCCGGCTGCGGCTGCGGCCGCGCCCAGCCCGGAGCCGGCCAGCAGCCTGGCGCCGCGCACCGGGCGCCTCACCAAGCTCACGCCTCACGTTTTCGTGATCGTCATGGAGAACAAGTCCTACGCCGAAGCCCTCGCCCAACCCTTCACGGCGCGCCTGGCTGCCGCCAATGCCCTGGCCCTCAACTACCACGCCGTCTCCCATCCCAGTCTGCCCAACTACCTCGCGCTGACCTCGGGCAGCACCTATGGCATCCGGGACGACGGCTACCACGTGCTGCCGGAGGCCAGCATCGGCACCCAGCTCACCGCCGCCGGCCTTTCCTGGCGCGCCTACATGGAGGGCATGGGCGTCAGCTGCCTGGCCGGCAACGGCGTCTATGCGATCAAGCACGATCCCTTCGCCTACTACGGCGGCGCCTGCCCCAGCAACGTCGTGCCCATGGACCAGCAGCTGGACGCGGACCTGGCGGCTCCGCCCGAGCAGGCTCCGACCTTTTCCTGGATCACGCCCGATCTCTGCCACGACGGCCACGACTGCTCGGCGCCCGACGCCGATGCTTTCCTGGCCGGCCTGGTCGGCCGGATCACCGCGTCGCCCGCGTTCCAGTCCGGCGGCGTGCTCTTCGTCACCTGGGACGAGGACGACGGTGGGGCCGGCAACCGGGTGCCGCTGATCGCGGCCGGCCCCGGCGTGCGGCCGGGCAGCAGCGACCAGGCCTATGACCACTACTCGTTGCTGGCCACGGTCGAGGACCTGCTGGGCCTCCCGCGGCTCGGCGAGGCTGCCGCGGCGGAGCCGCTGGCAGACCTGATGAGCCTGCCCAAAGCCGCCTAAGCCCAGCGGGGCTGACCGCCAGATGACGCAGACTCGACGCCGCCCCGACGCCTCGGGAGGGCCTCCGCGCCCGCGCGGGCGCGGACGATTGCCGGGCATGCATTCGGCCGCCGTCCAGCGCACCGCGGGTGCGCCGGTCCTTCAGGCCCTCCACGACATCTCGGTGCTGGCGGCGGACGGCCGGCACGACCCGGCGGCCGTCGCCGCCCTGGCGGCCGAGCACGCCTGCCGCCTGCTCGACGCCGAAGCGGCGGCCGTCTTCGAGTGGGACGAGCGGCAGGACCTTCTGGTGCCGGTCTATGAGAGTCCGTCGGCCGCGCGCGAGGGCCCGATGCGGCGCGGCGAGGGCATGGCGGGCACCGTCTTCCAGTTTCTGCAGCCCATGAACGTGGCCGACTACCAGTCCCTCGACATCGGCCTGCCGGCTTCGGCCCAGCGCGGCATGCGCGGTGCCCTGGCAGTGCCGATGATGGTCGCCGGCCGTCCCATCGGTGTGCTGGGCGTTTGGACCTACGCGGTCCGCCACTTCACCGAAGAGGAGGTCCAGCTGCTGGCGGTCTTTGCGGCCAACATCGCACCCGCCTTCGAAGCCTCGCGGCTCGCCGCCCAGCAGGCTCGCCAGGCCGAGAGCCTGCGCTCGCTGCATGACGTGGCGGTGGCCGTCACCTCCATCCACGAGCGCGGCGCCATTGCGGGCATGGCCGCCGAGAAGGCCTGCGAGATGGTGGGCGGCGATGGCGCCGACATCTGCTGGTGGGACGACGAGGCCGATCTCCTGGTCGCTCTGAGCAGCCACCGCGAGGTGCCGACCTTCGAGGCCAGGCCCTGGGGAGCCTCGGAGGGCCTGGTCGGGCGTGCCTTCATGCAGCGGGAGCCCCTGCTCGAGCAGGACTACAAGGCCGCCGCCATCGGGCTGCCCTGGATCAAAGAGGGCGGCGTGCAGACCATGCTGGCCGTGCCCCTGGTGGTGCGGGACGAGGCCCTCGGTGTGCTCGCTGTGCATTCCAGGCGTGCGCGCGCATTCGACACCGAGCAGATCGAGGTCCTCACCCTGCTCGCCTCGCTGGTCACACCGGCGCTGGAGGCTGCGCACCTGCTGGAGTCGCGCGAGCTCCAGGTGCGCGGGCTGACCGCGCTGCAGGAGGTGGCGGTGGCCGCCAGCGGCATCATGGACGCCCAGACCCTGGGCCGCCTCACCGTGGACCGGGCGACCGACCTGCTCGATGTCGACAGCGCGGTGCTGCGCTGGTGGGACGAGGGCGCCGGGACCCTGCGCCTGCTGGCCAGCAACGATCCCAACCCCGAACAGCACAAGCCCGAGATGAGCCCTCAGCAAGGGGTGATCGGGCGCGCCTTCCGCGAGGGCCGCACCGTCACCTTGGGCGACTACCGGCACTCGGACACCTCGCTGCCCTGGGTCGCCCAGGATGGCGTGATGACCGCGATGGCGGTCCCCCTCACAGTGGGCCAGCGCACCGTCGGCGCCCTGGCGGTCGCCACCTACAAACCGCACCGCTACGACGCGCTGCAAGCCAAGCTCTTGAACCTCTTTGCGGCCCAGATCGCGCCCGCGCTGGAGGCCGCGCGGCTGGCCAGCGAGCGCGAGCGCCACCACCTCGTGATGCGCACGCTGCAGCAGCTGGGCGCCGCCGCCGGTGGGCTGCTCGATTTCGAGGTGATCTCCCGGATGGCGATCGACGCCGCGGTGGAGCTGACCGGCGCCAGCAGCGCTGGGATCGGATGGTGGGAGGCAGACGACGAGAGGCCGGCGGGCATCACAGATCACCTCCAGGACACGATCCACCGCGAGCGGGTGACACGCGGCGGAGGCGTCCTCGGCCAGGTGTTCACGACCGGCAGCGCCGTTGTCGTCCCCGACTACCCGCGGTGGGAGCACCGGCTCGACTGGTCGGTGGAGATGGGCCACCAGTCGCTCCTGGCGGTCCCGCTGCTGACCGGCGACCGGACCGTCGGCGCCTTGCTGGCGCGCTTCAAGGAGCACCGGGAGTTCGACGGCGACGAGGTCCAGGTCCTCACCCTGATCGCGGCTCAGGTGACCCCCATCCTGGAGGCTGCTCGGCTGCACGCCGACCTCGCCGGCTCGGAGCGGCACCTGCGCGCCCTCCACGACACCATGGCCTGCGGGGTGATGGTGCTGACCGAGGACCAGCGCATCGTCGACATCAACGACTCCGCGCTCCACATGTTCGGCCTGCAGAGGAGCCAGCTCGACGGCCGGCTCCCCAGCGACCTCGCCAACTACGGACGGCTGTCGGAGGACGGCCGCCCGCTCGCCCACGAGGAGCGGCCGGTCCAGCTCTGCATCCGCACCCGGCGCGAGGTGCACAACCAGGTGGTCGGCTATCGCCGCCCGGACGGTAGCGAGTTCTGGCTCCAGTTCGACTGCGTGCCCATACTCTCGGCGGACGGCGAGTTGGAGCAGGTGATCGCCACCTTCATCGACATCTCGTCGGTCAAGGTCGCGGAGACGGTGCGCCGGGAAAGCGAGGCCAAATCGCGGTTCCTGGCTTCCATGAGCCACGAGCTGCGCACGCCCTTGAACTCGATCCTGGGCTTCGCCCAGCTCCTGGAGGGCGGGACCTACGGCGACCTCAACGAGCGCCAGCGCCGCTACCTGACCCACATCAGCTCCAGCGGCCGGCACCTGCTGGAGCTGGTCAACGACGTGCTCGACCTCTCCAAGGTGGCTGCCGGCCAGATGGAGCTGGCGATCGAGACCGTGCCCCTTCGGCACGCGATCGGCGAGATCGTCGACCGCCTGCGGCCGATGGCCGACGCCCGCCGCCTGCAGGTCAACATGGACGTGCCGCTCGGCACCGCGGTCAAGGCCGACGTCCGCCGTCTGGAGCAGGTGCTGGCCAACCTGGTCTCCAACGCCATCAAGTTCACCCCAGAGGAGGGCGCCGTCGACGTCACCGTCAAGCGCCGGCGGCAGGTGGTGCAGGTGAGCGTTCGCGATACCGGCATCGGGATCCCGCCGGACCAGCACGAGCGGATCTTCATGGAGTTCACCCAGGTCGAGGACGGGCGCAACCGGCGCCACGACGGGACCGGCCTGGGCCTGCCTCTCAGCCGGCGGCTGGTGGAGCTGATGGGGGGCCGGATCTGGGTCCAGAGCGAGCCCGGCGGGGGCAGCGAGTTCAGCTTCACCCTTCCCGCCGCAGCTTCGTAGGGGAGGAGCTTGCCCCTCCCTCGTCAGAGTTAGGGCGGGGCTAGCCCCGCCCCTACGTCTTCTTTCAAAGCCGCCCAGGCCTGGCGGGCGTCCTCCACCGAACCCTCGTCCTCGATCGTCGAGATGTCGCCCGGGTCGCGATCCAGGGTCACCGCCTTCAGTACGCGGCGCATGATCTTGCCGCTGCGGGTCTTGGGCAGCATGCCGACGAAGTTGAGCTCCCCGACCACCGCCACCGGCCCCAGCTCCCGGCGCACCGTCTCCAGCAGCTCGCCCTTGAGCTCCTCGGACGGCCGGCGGTCCTGCTTGAGCACCACGAAGGCCGAGATCACCTCTGCGCGCACCGGGTCGGGCCGGCCGGTGACCCCGGCCTCGGCCACCGCCGGATGGCGCAGGAACGCGGTTTCCACTTCGATGGTCCCGATCCGGTGGCCCGCGATCTTGATGATCTCGTCGGCCCGGCCGCTGAACCACACGTATCCGTCTTCGTCGATCGCGGTGGCGTCGCCGCTGTAGTACAGCCGCTGCCCGGGCACCTTGTCCCAGTAGTCGGTGGAGTAGCGCTCGACCTCGGCCCAGAGCGTCGCCGTCAGGCCGGGGAACGGCCGGCGGATCGCGAAGATCCCCTTCTCGCCCGGCTCGCACTGACGGCCGTCGGCATCGACCACCACGGCGTCGATGCCCGGCAGCACGATCCCGCCCGACCCCGGCTTGATGGGCAGCATGCCGAGACCCCAGGGATTGCCGACGATGGGCCCGGCGGTCTCCGTCTGCCACATGTGGTCGATGACCGGGATCCGGTCCTCCAGCACTTCCTTCTGCAGCCACTCCCAGGCGGGCGCGTTGAGCACCTCGCCGGCGCAGAAGACCCTGATCAGCGAGCCCAGGTCGGAGCCGCGCGCGGGCTCGGTCCCGTAGCGCATCAGCATGCGCACCGCCGTCGGCGAGGTGAAGATCCCGCTGACCTGGTTGGCCTCGATGATCCGGTAGAAGGTCTCCGGTCCCGGGTGATCGAGCGCGCCCTCGAAGGCGATCGTGGTGCAGCCGGCGAGCAGCGGCGCGTAGACGATGTAGCTGTGGCCGACCACCCACCCGATGTCGCTGGTCGACCACCAGACGTCGGTCTCCTCGAGCCCGAACATCCACTCGGCCATGGCGTTGATGTGGACCTGGTAGGGACCGTGGGCGTGGACGGCGAGCTTGGGCTTGGCGGTGGTGCCGGAGGTGGCCAGGATGTAGGCCGGCTCGTTGGACTCCAGCTCCTCATAGCTGTCGTCGCCCTGGCCGAGCGCCAGGAACTCCTCCCAATCGAGCCGGCCGGCCTCTGAGCCGCCGGCGCGCCGGAGCACGACCACCTTCTCAACTGAGGGCGCGGCCGCCAGGGCCTCGTCCACGATGCCCAGCAGCGGCACGTCCTTGCCTTTGCGGTACGTGAGGTCCGTGCAGAAGAGCGCTTTGCACTCGGCTGCCGCCAGCCGGCCCCCCAAAGCGCCCGAGCCGAAGCCGGCGAACACCACCAGGTGGATCGCGCCGATGCGGGCGCAGGCCAGCATCACCGCGATCGCCTCCGGACAGGTCGGCATGTAAACGCCGACGCGGTCGCCGCGGCCGATGCCCAGGGCGCGCAGGGCGGCCGCCACCCGCTTCACCTCGTGCATCAGCTGGGCGTAGGTCAGCACGCGCCGTTCGCCGCGCTCGTTCTCGTAGACCAGCGCCGCGTGGCCGCCCCAGCCCCGCTCCACATGGCGGTCGATGCAGTTGTAGGCCAGGTTGGTGCGAGCGCCCTGGAACCAGGTGAAGTAGCGCCCGCGCTCGTCCGGACGCTCCGGGTTCCAGTCCAGCACGGAATCCCATTTCTGGAACCAGGGCAGCAGCTCGGCCGCGGCGGCCCAGAACGCCTCGGGGTCGTCCAGGGAGGCGCGCACCATGCTCCGGACGCGCGGGTTGATCAGCTCCATAGAGCCGATGCTAGGTGTAGGGGCGGGACTTGTCCCGCCCGGCGGGAGGCGCAAGCGCCTCCCCTACGCCAGGACCTCGTCGCGGAGCTGCAGCTCGGCGATCGCGCCCGCCCGGATCTCGCTGAATCCGTGACCGAGTCCGGCGGTGATGATCCCGGTCAGGTCGTGCGCCGAGTGCACGCGCGGGATGAACACGAAGTCGGCTCCCGCGTCGTAGAGGTCCAGCGCCTGGCGGACGTGCTCGGTGGTGACGATCACCGCGGCCTGCGGCCAGACCTGGCGGGCGTGGGCGAGCAGGGCCGCGTTGTGGGTTCCGCGCAGCACCTCGTCCGTGATCGAGGAAACCACCAAGCGCACGTTCTCCAGGCGCGCGTGCTCCAGCGTCTCAACGTCAGAGATGTCCCCGTAGATGCAGGGCACTCCGCGCCGCCGCAGCTCGCCGACCACGTGCGGGTTGAAGTCGATGACCACGATCCGCCGCAGCAGGCGGTGCCGGCTGCGCCGGCGCCCATAGTGCTCCAGCTCGTGGAGGACCGAGCTGGCGTCCCGGAAAAAGCCCAGGAAGACGACCTCGGCGCCGGCGTGCGCGAGCGCCACCTCCTCGTTGCCGCGGTCGAGGTCGGGCACCCGCAGCAGGTGCAGCAGCCGGTGCACCGCCCGGTAGACGCCGGCGCTGCCGCTGATCAGGTACGTCGACGAGATCGATGTGACCGCGAAGGTCAGGACCACGATCGTCACCACTGAGCTGTCGATATGCCCGCGGCTGAGGCCCAAAGAGGCGATCACGATCGAGAACTCGCTGATATTGGCCAGGTTTATGGCGGGCAGGATGCTGGCTCTCTGGCCCAAACCCGACGCGTAGAGGATGGGCACCACCAGCACCCGGCTGAGGACCAGGAAGCCGGCGGCCGCGGCCGCCAGCAGCAACAGGCCGGCGCTGGGCACGGGGATCTGCATGCCCAGGGCGACGAAGAACAGGGTGACGAAGAAGTCGCGGATGCTTCCCACCTTGGTGCCCACGTCCGCGCTGTAGGGGAAGGTCGAGATGCTGACCCCTGCGATCAGTGCACCCATCTCGCGGGAGAGCCCGGCCACGGAGGCGGCGGCGGCCAGGAAGAAGCACCAGGCCAGGGCGGTCACCAGCACCAGCTCGGGAGCCTTGGCCACCGCCCGGAACACGCGCGGCAGCACGTAGCGGCTCATGGCGAGCGCCCAGACCACCAGTCCCATGCCCTCCAGCAGCGAGATGGCCAGCGGGCGCAGGTCGGGGTTGGAGAGGTTGGGCTGCACCGCCAGCATGGCCACGGCCCAGACGTCCTGGAAGACGAGGGCGCCCAATGTGATGCGGCCGGGCAGGGTGTCCAGGTCGTGCTTGTCGTAGAGGAGCTTGACCACGATCATGGTCGAGCTCATCGACGTGCAGGCCGCCAGGTAGAGGACCGTGTAGCGGCCGCCCAGACCGGGCAGCAGGCCGAAGAAGGCCAGCCCCAGCGCGACGCAGATCGGCACCTGCAGGAAGCCCACCGCGGCCACCGCCTTGCCGGCGCCCAGCAGGCGCTTGAGGTCGATCTCCAGGCCGATCACGAAGAGCAGCAGGATCAAGCCGATCTCGGAGACGGTGCTGATCGCCTCCCGGTTGCCGACCAGCTGCAGGACGTGGGGGCCGATCAGGACCCCGGTCAGGAGATAGGCCAGGATCAGCGGCTGGCGCAGCCGCCAGCCCACCAAGGCCAGCAGCGCGGCCGCGGTCACGCAGATGCCGATGCTGGAGAGCAGCTCGGTGGATTGGAGGAGGCCCGGGGTTGGAATCATGTCTTCGCGACGAGCTGGTGGCGGGTGAGCCCGGGATCGCGATCGGTGAAGCGCCGCGCGGCCAGCTCCCGATCCTCTTCCCGCTCCAGGATCAGGTACTCCTCCGCGCGCATACCCTCCGCGAGCAGCCGGGCCGCCGCCTCCAGGCCAAGCGAGCCGTCTTCCGAGATGGCTTCGCCGCCGCCGAACCAGGATTCGGTGCCGCGGATCCGGGTGTGGGAGCCGACCGCGGCCTCGGTCTTGCTCATGCAGAACAGTGAGACCCGGACGCCCTGGGGCGCCGCGTGCAGCGCCAGGCCCTCGGTGAAGTGGGCGATCGCGGCCTGGCTGGAGTCGTAAGGGATGGTCAGTGGACCGCGCGGCACCAGGCCGCCGAACGACACGGTGTTCACGATGTAGGCCGCGTCCTGGACCTCCAGCGTTGGCAGGAAGGCTCGCACCGTGCGCACCGTCCCCAGAAGGTTCACCTGCAGCATCCACTCCCAATCGCGCACGCTGATCTTCTCCAGCGAGCCGCCCAGGAAGACCCCGGCGGCGTTGACCAGGACGTCGATGCGGCCCATGGCCGCGGCGGCGTCGGCGGCCAGCGACCTGACCTGCGCATCCTTGCGCAGGTCGCAGCGCAGGCCGTGAAAGCGGCGGCCGGTACCCAGCGCCACCAGCTCCTGCACCGCGGCCTCCAGGCGCTCGTCGTCGAGGTCGGCGACCACCACCTCGGCGCCCTGGCGCGCGGCCACCCGGGCGAAGGCGCGGCCGATGCCGCTGGCGCCGCCGGAAACGACGACGACCCTTTGGTCGAGGTCCATAAGCCGCGGAATGATCGCATAGGGATAATCAGGGTCCACCCCCCATGCGCATCTTCTCGGGCATTCAGCCGACCGGTGCCAAGCACTTCGGGAACTACAGCGGCGGCTTCCGCCAGTACGCGGCGACCGCCCGCCAGGGCGAGGGCTTCTTCTGCGTCGTCGACCTGCACTCGCTGAGCGTCCCCTACGACCCCGTCGAGTTCCGGAACACCTGCCTCGACCTGGCGGCGATGCTCTTCGCCACCGGCCTCGACCCCGAGCACTCGACGGTCTTCATCCAGAGCCACGTCAGCGCCCATGCCGAGGCCAATTGGCTGCTGGGCGCGGTGGCCACCTTCGGCGAGCTGAACCGGATGACGCAGTTCAAGGACAAGTCGGCGGGCAAGGAGTCGGTCTCCGCCGCCCTCTTCGCTTATCCCGTGCTGATGGCCGGCGACATCCTGCTCTATCAGACCGACGTGGTCCCGGTGGGCGACGACCAGCGCCAGCACGTGGAGCTGGCGCGCAACCTGGCCCAGCGCTTCAACGCCCGCTTCGGCGAGACCTTCAAGCTGCCGCGTGGCATCTACCCCGAGGAGGGCGCCCGGATCATGGACCTGCAGGCGCCGGACCGGAAGATGTCCACGACCGGCGGCACCCAGCTGGGCACGGTTTACATGCTTGACGGGCCGGACGAGATCCGGCGCAAGTTCAAGTCGGCGGTCACGGACACCGGCCGTGAGGTCCGCCGCGCCGCGGACAAGCCGGGGATCTCCAACCTGGTCGAGATCATGGCCGTGGCGCGCGCAACCTCACCGCCCGAGGTCGAAGCGCAGTACGAGGGCCAGGGTTACGGCAAGTTCAAGACGGACGTGGGCGAGGCCGTGATCGAGCTGCTGGCGCCGATCAAGAAGCGCTATCTGGAGCTGCGCGGCGACCCCACCGAGCTGGAGCGGCTGCTGGCCCGGGGCGCCGAGAAGGCGCGCGCCACCTCGGCGCCGACGCTGTACCGGATGTACGACGTGATGGGGTTCGTGCCCAGGGTCAGGGACTAGCCCGGTCCACTTCCAGGGTCTGGCTGCCCTGAAGCTGGTAGCCGGCGGCGCTGAGCTGGAACTTGGCGGCGGAGGTCGTCTTCAGGAACCGCCCGGTACCCGCGTCCACCCAGGAGGTCACGTCGGCGGTCACGGTGCCGGTCTCCTGCAGAGGCTGGCCGGCGAGCGTCACCTGCTGGTCGACGGGTGTGCTCAGCCTGCTCTCCACCACCGCGGCCTGCACCCCGTTCAGCTGCTCGTAGCGCAGGAAACGGTTCTCGGAATGGACCTTGAGCGAGCCTGAGCCCAGCGGGTTGGGCCGCTCGTAGTCGCGCGTCCAGGCGTCCCCGGGCTTGACCTTGCGATCGGGCAGGATCGCGAAGGACTGGTCGGCGCTGGGCACGCTCACGGCGCTGGTCCCCGCGGCGCTGGCGCCGCCACCCAGGATGCGGCCGTCCGGCCCCACCAGGAGCTGGTAGCTCTGGGTGCCCAGCGGGGGCAGGGGCTGCCCGTTCGAGGTGCCGGTGGTGTCCAGGAGCTGGACCTCCAGCGTGGCGGTGCCGTCGCCGGCGACCGCCGTGACCTTCGTCCTTTCCACCGCCCGCAGGTCGAACGTCAACGGCTGGATCTGGGCGCCGGCACTGGCGAGGGCCGCGGTGAAGACCTGGTGGACGTGGTACGTCTCCTGGTCGCCGGTTCGGTACCTGATCGCCAGCGTGGCGGCCTGCACGTCGCTGCCGCACGCAGCCAGCAATAACGCGGCTGCGAGGAAATACCGCAGTTGGGGTGGGATGCTTTGTAGCATGCCGCTTCGCGTTTGCAGCTGGAACGTCCAGCTGGGCCGGCGCCTGGAGGTGGTCCTGGCAGCTCTTGAGGAATTGGGGCGGCCGGATGTTCTCGCGCTCCAGGAGGTGTCGCGGGCGGGCGGACTCGAAGATGCGGCCCGGCTGGCCGAGCGGCTGGGACCGGACTACGAATGCTGGCAGGTGACCGCGCAGCTGCTGCGCGGCCGGGAGCAGGCCAATGCGCTGATCTGGAACCGGCGCCGGGTGGCCGTCGAGCAGCGCGAGGTGCTCGATCTGCCGCGGAGCCGGCGCAGCCGCCGCAACGCGCTCATGATCGAGGGCCGCTTCGGCCGGCGGAGGCTGCGGCTCTTCTGCGTCCACCTCGACGTGCTCGGGGTCGCCCATCGCCGGGATCAGCTGCGCGCCGTGCTGGACCACGACGCCGCCCGGCCGGCGGCGGATCTGACGGTCATCGCCGGCGACCTCAACACGTTCGGCTTGAACGGGCGGCCGGCCTGGGCGGGGCTGTACGCCGAAGCGCTGGCGCACGGGTTTCAGGACGTGACCGCCGGCGTGGGCTGGACCCAGGCCCGGCTGCGGGTGCGCCAGAAGCTGGACGCGGTCCTGGCGCGGCCGCCGGAGCTGGTCAGCCGCTCCTGGGCGCTTGACCTGCCTGGTTCCGACCACATCCCGGTCCTGGCGGAGATCGCGTGAGCCCTCGCCGGGGGCTGGTGGTCCTGCACATCGACGGCCTCGGGCACGACACGCTGCGGCGCGCGCTGGACGAGAACCGGATGCCCGAGGTGGCCCGGCTTCTCGACCACGAGGGCTACACGCTGACCGGCTACCGGTGCGGTCTCCCCTCCACCACCCCCTACGCGCAGGCCGGCATCCTCTACGGGGACAACCGCGAGATCCCCTCCTTCCGCTGGTACGACCGCGACGCCGGCGAGGTCATCCAGTTCGGCGCCGCCTCAACCTTCAAGCGGGTCGCTCCCAAGTACTTCCGCGGCACCCGGCCTCTGTGCGAGGAAGGCGCCTGCATCGCCGCCTGCTATCCAGCGGGCGCGGACGAGACCTTCGGCCTCTCCTATCGGGACCGGGAGTACAGCGGAACCCGGGCCAATCGCTCGGCGGGCACGGTGCTGGCGCCCTGGGTCTCCAACCCCGCCCATCTGGCGGACCTGCTCGGTCACGGGCTGCTGGCGGTGGCCGGCGTCACGAACAACACGCTCCTGGAGCGCGTGGCAGGCAGACGGCCCGCCCGCAGCTACGTGATCGCCGACATGCTGGAGGAGGTCTTCCTGCACCACGTCACGCGCTTCGCCGTCCGCCAGGCCATGGAGGCGGGCTACCCGGTGATCTACGCGGGCTTCTACGCCTACGACGAGACGGCTCACGCTTTCGGGCCGGACGACGACTACACGCGCCGGATGCTGATGCACGTGGACCACAGCATCAGGGCGGTCGCCGACGGCCGCCGCGACAACCCGTCGGGCCGCCGGTACGAGCTGGTGGTGCTGAGTGACCACGGCAACATCCCGACGCGCCGCTTCGACGAAAGCGACGGCCGCTCCCTGGGCTCGTTGGTGGCGGAATGGCTGCCCGGCACCCGGGTCGAGGAGCACAACGGCAAGAGCTTCGGGCCTGCCGACGTGCCCCAGACCCGGGTCGTCCTGACCTACTCCGGAGGCCTCGGGCACCTGTACTTCGCCAGCTTCCCGGACCGCCTGCCGCTCTCCGAGGTCCGCCGCCGCTTCCCGGGGCTCGCCGAGCGGCTGGCGGGGCTGGACCGGCTGGCCTTCGTGCTGGGCCGCGACCGGGGGGTCAACGTCGCGGTGACCCCCGCCGGCGACCTGCGCTGGGGGTCAGAAGACGCGGGCGAGGCTCGCGAGCTGCTGGCGCGCTTCGACGACCCCGACCGGCTGGCGCGCCAGCTGGACCGGCTCAACTCCTTCGGCCGGACTGGCGACCTGCTCGTCTTCGGGTCCTACGACGGCCACACTCAGGTCAACCTGGAAAGCCAGGCGGGCGGCCACGGCTCGATCGGCGGCGAGCAGGGCCATCCCTTCGTGCTCGCTCGCCCGGAGTGGGGAATCGACACTTCTCAGATCGAGGACGCGTTCCAGCTCCACCCCCAGCTCCTAGACCTGCGCAAGCGACTCACCGGGAAGTGAGGAGGTGGTCGTACACGATCTGCGACCAGCTCTCCATGCCCAGGTAGAAGATCCGCATATCGGGCAGCGCCAGGAGCTCGCCCTCCAGCTTGTCCGTCTCTCGGATGGCGATCTCGGGCCGGTCGCCGTCGACCAGGAAGACCAGCCCCAGATGCACCTTGGACACCGGCGCCGAGTCGTCGTTGATGAGGCCCAGCAGGCGGGCCTGGAAGTGACCCTGGTACTCGACCTCCTCCGCCCACTCGCGGCGCATGCCATCGTCGATGGGGTCGCCGTTCTCGAGGTCGCCGGGATTGATGTGCCCGCCCACGCCCAGCGAGTACTGCTGGTGCAGCCGCTTCTCACCGGAGGCTTTCAGGCGCCGCGTGAGCAGGTAGCGCTCGCCGTGCCGGAAGACGACGTAGGGGATGATCTGCTGGTAGCGCGGGTCCTCTTCCACCTCGGCCCGGGGCATGAAGAAGCTGCGGTGCCGGATCACGTCCTGGGCACGGTCGAGGCCCTGGTCGACGAAGCCGTGCCAGGCGCCGTCCGGAAAGATGTCCTCCCGGCTCACGCACAGCACGTGCTCGGAGAAGACCCCCGGCACTAGCTCACGATCATCAGGCCGCGGCCGTACTGGGACACCAGCTCCGCGGTCCGCCCCAGCACCTGCTTCCCCACCGGCAGGAACCAGATCCAGGCCGCGTGCTCGGTGGCGGTCGTGATCATGGTTCGCGCCGAATCGGAGCTTGGATTGCCGCAGGGTCCGAAGGCGTCGGCCACGCACAGCCGCCCGGCCACGTTGATGCGGTCCTTGCGGATCCCCTCGTAGCCCTCGCCCTCGGTCCCGATGCGCAGCGTGAGCGGCCCCTCCACGCGGTCCAGGTCGTACAAGCCCACCGGCGCCTGGGCCAGCAGCGACATCACGTTGGCCACGTCGACCAGCGAGTTTATGCGCGGGAAGGGGTGGCCCCGGACGGCCCGCCGCAGCAGCGCCTCGCTCGAAGGGCGGGTCTTGGTGGGGTCGATTCCAAACCGCCGGTAGAGCGCGCGAGCGGCTTTGGGGTCGCCCCAGACCTTGCCCGCCTCGGCGGCCTTCACCGCCTCCTCCACCACCGGCGTGAAGTCTTCGCGCGGCTCCGAGATCTCCAGCTCCCGGAGGTCCAGCGCCACGATCTCGACGTCGGCCTCGATGGCGACGGCTAAGGGTGCCAAAGGCGGTCCAGGTCGTTCCAGAAGCCGGGGTAGGAGATGGCCACGCAGTCGGCATCTTCGATCGTGGATTCGCCGTGCGCCAGCAGGCCCGCCACCGCCAGCGCCATGGCCACCCGGTGGTCGCCTTCGGAGCGCACGCGGGCGCCCTCCAGGTGATGCGGGCCGTGGATCTCCCAGCCATCCTCCAGCTCGCGCACATCCGCGCCCATGGCGTTCAACCCCGCGCTCATCGCCGCGATCCGGTCCGATTCCTTGACCCGCAGCTCGCCGGCGCCGGTGATCCGGCTCACCCCGGGCAGCAGGGTGGCCGCCACCGCCAGCACCGGCAGCTCGTCGATCAGCAGAGCGGCCTCGGCGGTCCCGATGCTGAACGGCCGGTCGGCTCTCGAGGTGCCTACCTCCAGGTCGGCCACCGGTTCCAGGCCCTCCAGGCGCTGGTTGCGCACCTTGACCTCGATCCCGGCGCGCGCCAAGACACCGAGCACGGCGGACCGCGAGGGATTGGTCCCAACCCCTCGCAGCGTGACCCGCGCCGCCGGGTGCAGCGCGCCCGCCACCAGCCAGAAGGCGGCCGCGGAAAGGTCGGCCGGGACCCGGATGTCCAGGGGGCGTAGCTCCGTCGCGCGCCCCACGGTGATGCCGGCGTGGTTGCGCTGCACGGGAGCGCCCATCGCCTCCAGCATCCGCTCGGTGTGATCGCGGGTGGGCGCCGGTTCGGTCACGCGGGTGGTTCCCTCGGCCTGGATGCCGGCGAGCAGCACCGCCGATTTGACCTGCGCCGAGGCGACTGGCATCCGGTAATCGACGCCCCGCAGCGGCACCGCTCCGCCGACCCGCAGGGGCGGCCCGCTGTCGGCGGCGGCGCCCATCGCCCGCAGCGGCTCGACCACCCGCCCCATCGGCCGCCGGCTGAGCGATGCATCACCCACCAGCTCCGAAGCGAACGGCCGGCCGGCCAGCACGCCGGCCAGCAGCCGCATGGTCGTTCCCGAGTTGCCGCAGTCGAGCGGCCCCGCCGCAGGCCGGAGGCCGTCGAAGCCGCGACCCGCCACCCGCCCGGCTTCGATCTCCACGCCCAGGGCGCGCAGGCAGTCGGCGGTGGAGACGACATCGGCGCCGGGCGACAGGTTTTCGACCTGCGCCTCGCCCGTGGCGATGGAGTTCAAGATCAGCGCCCGGTGCGAGACCGATTTGTCGCCGGGCAGCTCCAGGACGCCCTCCAGCCGCGCCGGCCTACGCACGGCGGTCATGCGCATCCTCCCAGCGCCGGCGCGCGCTGCGCGCCTCCTCCAGCAGCTCGCCCAACCGCGGATCCGCGCGGTCGAGGTGGCGGCGGAGCCGGGCCAGCGCCGCCTCGAAGCGATCCAGGGCGGCGGCGATCTGGGCCCGGTTGGTGGCCACGATCCCGGCATACATCTCCGGCTCGCCGGCCGCCAGCCGGGTCATGTCGCGAAAGCCGGAGCTGGCCAGCCGGCCCGCCTCGGGCCAGTCCTGGGAGCCGGTCGCCGACAGCAGATACGCCGCCGAAACCAGGAAGGCGGTATGGCTGACGCCCGCCACCAGGCGGTCATGCACCTCCGCCTCGAGCACCATGGGATGCGCCCCCACGGCCGCGATCAGCGCCTCCAGCCGCGGCTCGGCGCGGGTGAGAACCCAGGTGGCGCCCTGGAAAAGGTCGGCGTCCGCGGCTTCCAGGCCAGAAGCCTCGCGGCCGCACATGGGATGACCGCCGACCAGCTCGACGCCGGCGGCTGCCGCCCAGCCCATCACCTCGGCCTTGGTGCTGGCGAGGTCCGTGACCAGCGCTCGGCTGCCGGCCAGGCGTGGGAGCAGGTCGCGCATCGCCAGCACGGGGACCGCCAGCACCACCAGGTCCGCCGCCGCGGCGGCGTCGAGATCCGGACCGGCCACCGCCACCAGGTCGCGCTCCAGCGCCCGGCGCAACGTGAGCTGGTCGCGATCGACGCCGATCAACGTCAGCTCCGGCCGGGCTCGCTTGAGCGCCATGGCCAGGGACCCGCCCATCAGGCCCAGGCCGACCACGGCGACGGTGTTCACCGCACGTATGTTGCCCCCCGGCGGGGGGTCAGACCGCGCGGCGAGCGGTTGCGCGCTTGGGCGCGGCGGCGCCCAGGTTGCTGCCCACCGCCGGCAGCCGCAGCGCGAAGCGTGAGCCGGCGCCCGGAGAACTGGCCTCCAGGGCCACCTCGCCGCCGTAGCGGCGCGCCAGCTCGCGGCTGATGTGCAGGCCCAGACCAGTGCCCGGCTGCGGGGCCAGGATCGGGTCGTTGACCCGGAAGAAGCGCTCGAAGACGAGCGCCCGGCGGTCTTCGGGGATGCCCAGTCCGTGGTCTTCGACGAGCACGGTGCCCTCGGACTGGACGGTGACCTTCACCCAGGGCTCCTCGGTGGTGTAGGTGAGGGCGTTGTTGATCAGGTTGTCGAGGATCCGGCCGAGGTGGATGGGGTCGGCCTCGACCAGGACGGTCTCCGGCGGCGTCTCCAGCAGGAGCTGGCCGCCCAGCAGGTTGGCGCGGGCCTCGGCTCGGCCCAGCGCCTCGCGCACCAGCTGGACCAGGTCGACCACCTCGGGCTGGCCCTGGATGGTTCCCGCCTCCATCCGCGCGGCCAGGAGCAGGGCGTCCACCAGCTTGTTGAGCTCGCCCGCCTTCAGGTTGAGGATCTCGATCGGCCGCCGCCAGGCGTCGGACGGGGTGCCCAGCGTGCCGTCGACCAGCATCGACAGGTAGCCGACCACCACCGAGAGCGGCGTGCGCAACTCGTGCGCCGCCATGTTCAGGAACTCCGACTTGCTGGCGCTCGCCAGCTCGGCGGCGGTGAAGAGCTGGGCGTTGCGCAGCGCCACCGTGGCCACGTTCCCGATCAGTTGCAGGGTCTGGAGGTCGCCCTCGCCGAAGGGCTCGTCCCGGCGGCGGGCCAGCAGCAGGACGGCCGCGACATCGTCGGCGACCACCACGGGCAGGGCCGCCGTGTAGCGCACCTGGGCCAGCCAGTTATTGACGCGGGAGGTCAGGCGAGCGGGATCCAGGGCGCCGTTCAACACGACCTGGCGCTCCTTCAACGCCCGCTCCAGGATGGGCGCCGCGCTGAACTCGCCGCCCCGTGTCAGCACCAGCTCGCGCTCCAGGTCGTGGCTGTCCTGCACCACCAGCCGTCCTTCCTCGACGGCCAGCAGAGTGCCCTGGTCGGCGCCCACGGCCTCCACCACCCGGATGAGCAGGCGGCCCATGACCTCGCGCGGGTTGAGGGAGCCGGCCACGTCGGCCACCATCTCGACGCCGTGCTGGAGGCGCTGGGCGAGCTCGCGGTTGAGCGCGCGCACCCGCTCCTCGGCACGTTTGCGCTCGGTGACGTCGCGGCAGACCACGGTCGTGATGACGTCGCCGCCGAAACTCTGCTGGGCGGTCGTCAGCTCGGCCGGGAAGGTGGATCCATCCTGGCGCAGAGCCTCGGTCTCGAAGGGATCCTCGCCCCTGATCGGGATGCCGTCTGGGATCAGGCTCTCGACGCTTTCCCCCAGCACGTCGGCGGCCGAGCGGCCGAAGATGCGCTCGGCGCCCTTGTTGAAGAGCGCCAGGCGGCCTTTGCCGTCGAAGCCGAAGATGCCGTCCGGCGCCAGGTCGAGGATGCTCTCGAACCGGGCTTCGGCCTGGGCCCGGCCCCGCTCCGCGGCCTCCAACTTGCGCCGGGCCTCGCGCAGCTCCATCTGGCGCAGCTGCTCGGCCTGCCGGCGCACGGCCTCGGTCTTGTGGAAGAGCTCGACGAAGACCCCCACCTTGGCCCGCAGCGCATGGGCCTGGTAGGGCTTGAAGATGAAGTCGGCCGCGCCCAGCTCGTAGCCGGCCTTGATGTCCGTCTCGGCGCGGTCGAAGGCCGTCACGAAGATGATCGGCACGTGCTCGGTGTGGGGCCGGGTTCGGATCAGCCGGGCGGTCTCGAAGCCGTCCAGGTCGCCCATGCGCACGTCCAGCAGGATCAGGGCGAAGTCCTCCTGGAGGAGCTTGCGGAGGGCCTCCCGGCCCGACCGCGCGCTGACCAGCCGCTGGCCGAGGGGCGCCAGGATGCTTTCCAGCGCGACCAGGTTGGCCGGTGTGTCGTCTACCAGCAGGATGGCGGCCGCGGGGACCGCTTCCAGGTTCAAGTCCGCTCCACGGCTCCCGCCGTCCAGCGCCGGAGCAGCTCGATCAGCTGCTCGGCATCGACGGGCTTGGCGATGTAGTCGGAGGCGCCTGCCTCCAGGCAGCGTTCGCGGTCTCCCTGCATGGCCTTGGCGGTGACGGCGATGATCGGCAGGCCCTGGAACTGGGAGTTCTCCCGGATCACGCCGATGGTCTGCAGGCCGTCCAGCTCGGGCATCATGACGTCCATCAGCACCGCGTCGAGGTTGGGCTGTCTGCTCAGCACCTCGATGGCTTCGACACCGCTCTCGGCGTTCAGCACCTGGGCCCCCTCGCGTTCCAGCAGCGCCGTCAGGGCATAGATGTTGCGCACGTCGTCGTCCACCACCAGCAGGCGCTTGCCCCGCAGAAGGCCGCCGTTACGGGTCTTGCCCGCCGACCGGGGCCGCCGCGGGGTGGCCGGGCCGGTGCTCCGGCCGTTGCCGTTGCCAGGCACCGGCTGACCCGCCGGCACCAACTCCAGCCCGCGCAGCCAGTGGCCGACCTCTTCCAGCAGCTCCTGGCTGCTGTTGGGATCCTTAATGACCACCCCGCGGGCGGTCTTCTTGAGCTTGGTCTGGGCCCGGCGGCTGAGGTCCAGGCTGGTGTAGACGACGATCGGAGTCGCACGCGTCAGCGGGTCGGACTGGGCCGCCTCGATGAACGCGGTGCCGGTCATGTCCGGCAGGCCGAGGTCGAGGATCACGCAGTCGAAGGTCTTCTTCTTGAGCGCGTCCAGGCCCTCGGCTCCGGTACCCACCGCTGTGATCTCCAGGCCGGGCTGCGCGAACTGGCGCACGATCTCCTCGCGCTGGATGGGCTCGTCCTCGACCACCAGCAGGCTCCGCATGTGCCTTTGACCACCCTTGATGCGGGTGAACAGCTGGCCCAGCTCCTCCTTGGTGACGGGCTTGGTGAGGAAGGTCAGGCCGGCGTCGGCCCCGCGCCGCTGGTCGGACTCGTGGACCGAGACCACGTGCACGGGGATGCTGGCTGTGGCAGGGTCGCGGATCAGCTGGTCGTACAGGTGCCAGCCGTTGCGGCCGGGTAGGCCGATGTCCAGGGTGATGGCGTCGGGTTCGTAGTCCTTGGCCAGCTGGTAGGCCTGGTCGGCAGTGTGCGCGACCAGGCCCTTGAACTTGTTGCGGTGGGCGATGTCGAGCACGACGGCGGCGAAGTTGGGGTCGTCCTCCACGATCAGGAGGATGCGATCGCCCGGATTGATGTCCAGGCGGTCGTCGTTGGCCACTGTCTCCTGCCTTTTCGGAGCGGCCTGCGGTGAACCTTCCGGCTCCAGGTCGAGCGCGTCGCTGATGGCGGTCGCCAGCGGCGATACCGGCTCCGCCGGCGCGGCGGGCGCCCCGATCGCCGGCAGGTACACCGTGAACGTGGAACCCTTGCCAGGGGCGCTGCGCAGGCTGATCTCACCACCCATCAGCTTCACCAGCTCTCGGCTGATGGAGAGGCCGAGTCCGGTGCCGCCGAACTTGCGACTGGTGGTGCCGTCCGCCTGTTGGAAGGCTTCGAAGACGATCTGCTGCTTCTCGGTGGCGATCCCGATCCCGGTATCGCGGACGCGGAGCGCGATCACCTTCTCGGCCTGGCGCAGGGTGCGGTTCTCGCGGGACCAGCCACCCTTGGCGCCCTCGATCGTGACCTGGACGCTTCCGCTTTCGGTGAACTTGATGGCGTTGGACACCAGGTTACGAACGATCTGCTGCAGCCGCTTGGGATCCGTCTGGATGGAGGGTGGAGCACTCCCCTCGACGGTGACCTCGAACTGCAGGCCCTTGTTCTCCGCCAGGTGCCGGAAGTTGAGGTCGGCGAAGTCGCGGACCTCCGCCAGCGGAACCTCGACGTAATCGAGGGCGACGGTGCCGGACTCGATCTTGGTCAGGTCGAGGATCTCGTTGATCAGGGCCAGCAGGTCCTGGCCGGAGCTGTGGATGATGTTGGCGAACTCGACCTGCTTCTCGGTCAGGTTCTGTTCCGGGTTCTCGGACAGCTGCTGGGCCAGGATGAGAAGGCTGTTGAGCGGCGTTCGCAGCTCGTGAGACATGTTGGCCATGAACTCGCTCTTGTACTTGGAGGTGATCTCCAGCTGCTGGGCCTTCTCCTCCAGTGAGGCGCGCGCCTGCTCGACCTCCAGGTTCTTGCGCTCCACCTCCTGGTTCTGATCCGCCAGCAGGCGCGCCTTCTCCTCGAGCTCGGCGTTGGTCTGCTGCAGCTCCTCCTGCCGGCTCTGGAGCTCGTTGGCCAGCGACTGGGACTGCACCAGCAGCTCCTCGGTCCGCATGTTGGCCTCGATCGTGTTGAGCACGATGCCGATCGACTCGGTGAGCTGGTCCAGGAAGTCCTTGTGGGTCTCGCTGAAGGCCTCGAAGGAGGCCAGCTCGATCACGGCCTTGACCTCGCCCTCGAAGAGGACGGGCAGGACGATGATGTTGAGCGGCGGCGCGCTGCCCAGGCCTGACGAGATCTGCACATAATCGGCAGGCACGTTGTTGAGCAGGATTCGCTGCTTCTCCAGCGCGCACTGGCCGACCAGACCCTCGCCCAGCCGGAAGATGGTGTTGAGGCCCTTGCGCTCGCGGTACGCGTAGGACGCGTGCAGGCGCAGGACCATGTCGTTGCCGCTCACGGCCTCGGCCGTGTAGAAGACGCCGTGCTGCGCGTTCACGAGCGGCGCCAGCTCGGACAGGATCGTGCGGGCCACCGTGACCAGGTCGCGCTGGCCCTGCATCAGCCGCGTGAAGCGGTTGAGGTTGGTCTTCAGCCAGTCCTGCTCGGCGTTCCGGCGCGTGGTCACGCGCAGGTTGCCGATCATCTCGTTGACCTTGTCCTTGAGGACCGCCACCTCGCCGGCGGCCTCCACGGTGATGCTCCGGGTGAGATCGCCGTCGGTCACGGACGTGGATACGTCGGCCATGGCCCGGATCTGCGTGGTCAGCGTGGCGGCCAGCTGGTTGACGTTGTCGGTCAGGTCCTTCCACGTTCCGGCGGCGCCCGGCACCGCGGCCTGGGCGCCCAGGCGCCCTTCCACGCCCACCTCGCGGGCGACGGTGGTGACCTGGTCGGCAAAGATGGCCAGGGTGTCGGTCATCTCGTTGATGGTCTCGGCGAGCGCCGCCACCTCGCCCTTGGCTTCCACCGTCAGCTTGCGGCGCAGGTCACCCTGGGCGACCGCGGTGACCACGCCCGCGATGCCGCGCACCTGGTCCGTCAGGTTGCCGGCCATCGAGTTCACGTTGTCGGTGAGGTCCTTCCAAACCCCGGCCACGCCGGGCACCTCGGCCTGACCGCCCAGCTTGCCTTCGGTGCCCACCTCGCGCGCCACGCGCGTGACCTCTGAGGCGAACGCGTTGAGCTGGTCGACCATGACGTTGATGGTGTTCTTGAGCTCCAGGATCTCCCCGGAGACGTCGACCGTGATCTTCTTGCTGAGGTCGCCGTTGGCGACCGCGGTGACCACGCGCGCGATTCCGCGCACCTGTCCCGTGAGCTGGCCGGCCATCAGGTTCACGTTGTCCGTCAGGTCCTTCCAGGTCCCGCCCACGCCGCGCACCTCGGCCTGACCGCCCAGCTTGCCCTCGGTGCCCACCTCGCGCGCCACGCGGGTGACCTCGGAGGCGAAGGCGTTGAGCTGGTCGACCATCACGTTGATGGTCTGCTTGAGCTCCAGGATCTCGCCCTGGACGTCGACGGTCACCTTCTTGGAGAGGTCGCCGTTGGCGACCGCCGTGGTGACCTCGGCGATGTTGCGGATCTGGCTGGTCAGCTGGCCGGCCAGGAGGTTGACGTTGTCGGTGAGGTCGCGCCAGACGCCGGCCACCCCGGGCACCCTGGCCTGGCCGCCCAGGTTGCCCTCGGTGCCCACCTCGCGCGCGACGCGCGTCACCTCACCGGCGAAGGCGTTGAGCTGGTCGACCATCACGTTGATGGTGTTCTTGAGCTCCAGGATCTCGCCCTGGCCCTCGACCGTGATCTTCTTGCTGAGGTCGCCGTTGGCGACCGCGGTGGTTACCTCGGCGATGTTGCGGATCTGGCTGGTCAGCTGGCCGGCCATCAGGTTCACGTTGTCGGTGAGGTCCTTCCAGGTGCCGCCCACCCCGCGCACGTCGGCCTGCCCGCCGAGCTTGCCCTCGGTACCAACCTCGCGCGCCACGCGCGTGACCTCGGAGGCGAATGCGTTGAGCTGATCGACCATCACGTTGATGGTCTCCTTGAGCTCGAGGATCTCCCCGCGCACGTCGACCGTGATCTTCTTGGTGAGGTTGCCGTTGGCGACCGCGGTCGTTACCTCGGCGATGTTCCGGATCTGGCTGGTCAGCTGGCCGGCCATCAGGTTCACGTTGTCGGTGAGGTCTTTCCAGACCCCGCCCACGCCCTCCACCTCGGCCTGGCCGCCCAGGTTGCCCTCGGTGCCCACCTCGCGGGCCACGCGCGTGACCTCACGGGCAAAGGCGTTGAGCTGGTCGACCATCACGTTGATGGTGTCTTTGAGCTCCAGGATCTCGCCCTGGCCCTCGACCGTGATCTTCTTGCTGAGGTCGCCATTGGCCACGGCGGTCGTGACTTCGGCGATGTTGCGGATCTGGCTGGTGAGCTGGCCGGCCATGGTGTTGACGTTGTCTGTCAGGTCCTTCCAGGTCCCGCCCACGCCGCGCACGTCGGCCTGACCGCCCAGCTTGCCCTCGGTGCCCACCTCGCGGGCCACGCGCGTCACTTCACCGGCGAACGCGTTGAGCTGGTCGACCATCACGTTGATCGTGTTCTTGAGCTCCAGGATCTCGCCCTGGACGTCGACGGTCACCTTCTTGGACAGGTCTCCGTTGGCGACCGCGGTCGTGACCTCGGCGATGTTGCGGATCTGGCTGGTCAGCTGGCCGGCCAGCAGGTTCACGTTGTCGGTGAGATCGCGCCAGACGCCCCCCACGCCAGGCACCTGCGCCTGGCCACCCAGCTTGCCGTCGGTGCCCACCTCGCGGGCCACGCGCGTGACCTCGCGGGCGAAGCCGTTGAGCTGGTCGACCATCACGTTGATGGTGTTCTGGAGCTCCAGGATCTCGCCCTGGCCCTCCACCGTGATCTTCCTGCTGAGGTCGCCGTTGGCAACGGCGGTGGTGACGTCGGCGATGCTCCGGACCTGAACGGTCAGGTTGGAAGCCATTACGTTGACGCTGTCGGTGAGCTCGCGCCAGACGCCGGCCACGCCGCGCACCTTGGCCTGGCCACCGAGCTTGCCCTCGGTGCCCACCTCACGGGCCACACGCGTGACTTCGGAGGTGAAGGAACCCAGCTGCGCCACCATGGTGTTGACGGTCTTCGCGATGCGCGCGAAGTGGCCCTGCAGGGGCCGCCCGTCGACGTCCATCGCCATCTGCTGAGAGAGGTCGCCGCCCGCCACGGCGCCGATCACGCGCGCCATGTCCAGGGTGGGCGCGGTCAGGTCTTCGATCAGGGTGTTCACGGACTCGACCTTGCTGAGCCAGCCGCCACTGACGTCGCCCAGGTTCGCCCGCTGGTTGATCTTGCCTTCCTTGCCCACGACACGGCCGACGCGCCGGAGCTCCTGGTCGACCCTGGAGCTGGTCTCTATCACTTCGTTGAGGGTGTCGGCGATCTTGCCCGGTATTCCGGTCAGGTCACCCGGCATGCGGGCGCTGAAATCGCCGCGCTTGAAGTCGGTGAGCACCTTCAGGAGCAGCTTCTCGTCGAGCCGCTCGCGAGGTGCGAGCGTGGTGGCGGCCATCTTGGGTTTCCCCTCCTTTACATCGGCGTGCATGTACGGATACCGGTGGGCATCGGTATCAGATACCGCGCATTATGCACGGGACTAAGCGGGATAACGATGCCGTAAGAAGTGCACAGGGACTTGACGGCGGCCGACCTGGTTTGGTTGAATGACCAACCAATGCCCGAAGAAACCCGCGAACGCATCGTGGAGGCGGCCTACCAGGTCCTGGCCCGGGAGGGCTACGACGCGACCTCCGTCAAGGACATCGCGGCCGCCGCCGGCGTGGCGCCGGGCCTCGTGCACTACTACTTCAAGACCAAGGAGGACCTTGTCCTGGCGGCCATCGCTTGGGCCTGCCGGGATCACGCGCAGCCGGAAGGCGGTTCGCCGGAGGAACAGGCCCTGAACGCGTTCGCGAGATCGAAAGCCGAGCTGTCCGGACCGCGAGAGTTCCAGCGCCTCCTCTTCGACATGTTCGGCGTCGGCATGCACAACGCCGCGGTGGCCGACGCTCTGCGCCGCTTCGTCCGCGAGGACCGCACTCAGATCGAGCGCCTGGCCCGTGAGGTACTGGCGCAGCGCAGGACCCGCAGCCCGGAAAATAGGGGCCCCCGCGAAATCGCAGATTTCGTGGGGATTGAAGAGGTGCCCGCGATCGCGGCTGCCGTTTGGGGTGGGATCTTCGGCATCTACCTGCAGTCGCTGGTCGACCCCGAACTCGACGCCGAGGCGGCCATGGACGCGTTCGCCCGAATGGTCATGACTTCGACATGAAGCGGCCCTAAGCACGCCACATAGGGGAGGAAAAAGTCACCGCATGTTCAACGCCTGGGGCCACCTCGTCCACCGCTTTCGATGGCTGGTGCTGGCCATCTCCGCCATCTGCCTGGGTATCTCGATCGTGGGGCTCTTCACGGGCGGCCAGTTCTCTATGGGCAACTCCAACGACAACTCGCTGCAGGCGGCGCATGCCAGCAACCTGATCAACGCCGAGGTCAACGCCGGCAAGTCGGCCGGCCAGCCCTCGGGCGGCACCTTCCTGCTGATCTTCAAGAGCGAGCGCCTCAGCGCCTCCGACCCGGCATTCAAGTCGGCGCTGGAGACCGCGGTTCAGCCGCTTGGATCCGATTCGCGCGTCGTCAAGGTGTCGACGCCTTACAACCAGGGCATTCCTTTGCTGCCCAACCTGGTTTCCAAGGACGGGCACCGGGCGCTCGTCAACGTCGAGCTGCGCGACCGCGGGCTGACCGCCCAGCGCTACGTCGACCAGGTCGCCGGCGAGGTGCACTCACCGACGCTGTCGGTGGTGACCACCGGCAACGTGGCCATCAACAAGGCGTTCGACACCACGCTGGAAACCGACCTGCAGCGGGCCGAGTACATCAGCCTGCCGGTCTCCCTGGTGCTCCTGCTGCTGATCTTCGGCGCTGTGGTCGCCGCTGGCCTGCCGATCGGGGTGGGCGTGCTCGCGATCCTGGGCGGGGTGGCGGCCACCCTGACGCTCGCCCGCTTCACGGACGTCTCCCAGTACGCGCTCAACATCGTGACCCTGATCGGCCTCGGCGTCGCCATCGACTATTCGCTGTTCGTCGTGAACCGCTACCGCGAGGAGCTGCGCGCGGGCGCCACCCGGCCGGACGCCTTGGGGACCACGCTGGCCACGGCCGGGCGGGCGGTCACCTTCTCCGGCATCACGGTCGCCATCGGCCTCTCCGCGATGCTGTTCTACCGGGGCACCTTCCTGGCTTCGATGGGCGCGGCCGGCGCCCTGGTCGTGTTCATCGCGGTCTTCTACGGGCTGACCTTCCTACCCGCTCTACTGGCGGTGCTCGGCCCCAACGTCGACCGCCTGAGCATCTTCCCCGTCCGCATGCGCGGGGGCGTCGGCTTCTGGCAGGGACTGGCGGCCTGGGTGATGCGGCGGCCGGTTCTGGTCCTGATTCCGACTCTCGGCTTCCTGGTCGTGCTCGGGCTGCCCTTCACGCAGCTGCGGATGGCCAACGGCGACGTGGACGTCCTGCCGCCCCACGTCCAGGCCCGGCAGGGCTACGACACCCTGGTGCGCGACTTCCCCGGCCAGGACCAGAACTTCTATGAGGTCGTCGTCTACTACGCCCAGGGCAACCCGATGAGCGCCGACCACGTCGGCAGCATCTATGACTTGAGCCGCCGGCTCGCGGGGCTGCACGGCGTGCTTCGCGTGGAGGGCATGGTCGACCTCGATCCCTCGCTCAGCCGTGCCGACTATGTGCGCATGTACACGGGGCCCACCGACCAGCTGCCGGCGGCGGTGCAAGCCAAGCTGCAGACCAGCACCGGCAGCCACCTGGCGGTGCTGACGGTCGCCAGCGACCTGCCGGCGAGCTCCGACGGCGCGCGCACGCTGCTGTCACAGATCCGGAGCCTCGGTGTGGGCGGCGAGGGCCAGGTCCTGGTCACAGGACAGACCGCGTTCGACGTGGACGTGATCGGCTACATCATCGACCACACGCCGATCGCGGTCGCCTTCGTGCTCGGCGTCACCTACCTGGTGCTCTTCCTGCTGACGGGTTCGGTGGTGCTGCCGCTGAAGGCGATCATCGCCAACCTGCTTTCGGTGTCGGCATCGTTTGGCGCCCTGGTCTGGATCTTTCAGCAGGGCCACCTGTCGGGACTCCTGGGCTTCACGCCGCAGCCCATCGATCCCACCACCCCGGTGATCCTCTTCAGCATCGTCTTCGGGCTCTCGATGGATTACGAGGTGCTGCTGGTCGCCCGCATCCACGAGGAGTACCTGCGCACCGGCGACAATAGGCGCGCGGTCGCCGAGGGGCTGGCCCGCAGCGGGCGGCTCATCACGGGCGCCGCCGCCATCATGGTGGCCGTCTTCGTGGCTTTCGGCACGGCCGAGGTGGTGATCATCAAGGCCATCGGCGTCGGCCTGGCGGTCGCCGTCGCGCTGGACGCCACCATCGTTCGCGGCTTGGTGGTGCCCTCTGTCATGCGGCTGCTCGGCGACTGGAACTGGTGGGCGCCGCGACCGCTGCGCGCGCTGTATCGCCGTAGCGGGCTGGCCGAGCTGGGGATGCATGGACCCTCGCCGCACCGGCCTGTCGGGGAGGCGGCGTAGACCGCCGGCGCTAGGCCCCGTGCGCCGGCTGGCCGAGCCTCATGAGGACCGACCGGTCCGGATTGACTAGGCTGCCGCGCCCGGATCAGCACCCGGCGTTTCGCGCAGCTCGAAATTTGGCGGCGGCCGGAAAGTCGTTATCTGGCCGTTCGCGTCCCTGAAGATCTGCCACCCACCTTCGTGCACGCGACGGTGATGGAAGTAGCAGAGCAGCACCTGGTTGTCGAGGTCGGTCGAGCCGCCGCGCGCCCAATGCACGAGATGGTGCGGGCTGCAGTACGAGGCCGGCCGCTCACAGCCAGGCCACACGCAGCCCTGATCGCGCCCGTCTAACGCGCTCCGCGCCGGCGGCGAGGGCACGCGGCGCGAACGCCCCACGTCGACGACGACCGAGTCGCTGTCCAGGACGAATCGTCGCAGCGAGCCGGAGCAGCTGAGACGATCCGAGGTCGGCTGAGCAATCGGCGGCTGACCTTCGATCTCGGCCGCGGGCGCGCCTTTCAGGCCAGCCAGTGTCTCGACCGACATGGTGATGTTGATGCACGCCTCCTGCGCTGCGCCGAGCCGTTCGGTCATCGCGTCGTGAAGGCGCTGCTTGAAAGATCGGTGATCGTCCTTGCCCTGCCGTCGTGCCAGCGGGGCTAGCGCCGAACGCAAAGATGCGGCCGCGACGGGATCGAGGCGGCCCCATAGGGTGGACATCCCGTCGCGCCCGCGCCTGATCGTCAGCTCTCGCAGCAGGTGCTGGCCGATCGCTCCCTCGGCATAGCCAGCCGCGTCGCACGCGTACCGGTAGTTCTCGCACGTGTAGTAGAAGCGGCCGACGCTCTCCTCGCGCGCACACGCCAACAGCTGTAGTTCGTCGAAGCTGAGGGTTTGGTGCACCGAGTCGACGAGCGCACGCCGCGTCTTGGCGATCAGCACTAGATGGCCGAAGCCGATCTCGCCCGCCTCCATCGCAGCGACGCTCGCCGGTACATGGCCGGCCTGCTCGCCCACAAAAAGGCGATCGCGTACGTCGCCCTCGCGCATGTGCAGCGTAATGCGCAGCCAGTCGACAGCCGTGGCGAATCCGAACTCTTCATGCTCGCCGGACGCTGCCAGGCGCGCGAGCTCGACCGCCGACTGCAGCTCGCATCTGTCGATGCGAATCCGGCGGCGGCGGGCCTGTTCGAGCAGGGCGCTTGACTGGACCAAACGCATGTTCGTATTCTATCAAGTTTCGAACGCGCGTTCGACAGCTCGTTAACAGGCTGGATGTACCGCTGTGGGGACCGATCGCTGGTCGTACCCCAGCGCACGGATCCTTGAGCTACTTGGCGGCCACCTGCGTGAGCACCGAGGTCATCCGGTGCAGGTCGTCCATCATCCGGTCGAAGGCAGCGAAGTCCAGCGACTGCGCGCCGTCCGACAGCGCCTCGTCGGGGTGCGGATGCACCTCGACCAGCAGCCCGTGCGCGCCCGCCGCCACCGCGGCCAGGGCCATCGGCCGCACCAGCGACCACTTGCCCGTAGCCTGCGACGGGTCCACGACCATCGGCAGGTGCGTCAGCTCGCGCGCCAGCGGGATGACGTTGAGGTCCAGCGTGAAACGCGTCGCGACTTCGAAGGTGCGAATGCCCCGCTCGCAGAGCATCACGTTGCGGTTGCCCTGCGACAGCACGTACTCCGCCGCCAGCAGCCACTCCTCCACCGTCGACGACATGCCGCGCTTCAGCAGCACCGGCTTGCCGACCCGCCCCACCTCCTGCAGGAGCGCGTAGTTCTGCATGTTGCGCGTGCCGACCTGCAGCACGTCGACGTAGCGCGCGCACAGCTCCACGTCGGCGGGCGTCACCACCTCAGACACCACGCGCAGCCCGGTCTCCTCGCGCGCCATCGCAAGCATCTTCAAGCCGGCCTCGCCCAGTCCCTGGAACGAATACGGCGAGGTGCGCGGCTTGAAGGCGCCGCCGCGCAGCATCCGCGCACCGCGCGCGGCCACGTGGCGCGCGGTCTCGATCAGCATCTCCTCGCCCTCGACTGAGCAGGGACCGGCCATGACCACCACGTCCTGAGTCCCCCCCACCTTCACGCCTCCGACGTCCACCACCGTGTCCGCGGAGCGAAACTCGCGCGAGGCGAGCTTGAAAGGTTTGGTGATCGGGATGATCTCTTTGATCCCCGGCAGGTGCGAGAACGCCTCGCGATACGCGTAAGCGTTGGAGCCGATCACCCCCACCAGCGTGCGATCTTCCCCACGTGACAGCTCGAACTTGAGGCCGATCTCCTTGACGCGTTCCACGACCGCATTCACCTGCGGCTCGGTCGCCTGGTGCGACATCACGATGATCACCGCGGCACCTCGAGAGACATGCGCATGGCTTCGAGATCAGCCTTGATGGCCGCAGCGCCGCGGAGATATGCGTGGCGCATCTCGCGCTGCGGCTTGTCAGTGTTGTAGAGCAGGAGCACGCGCACGCAGCGCGGCAGCCCGCGCGGGTTGGGCGGCGCGACGTTCATGTCATGGCCGCACAGCAATGGCACGTCGACCCAGCCCAAACGGCGCGCGGCCAGGGCCGGGAACTCGGCATCGAGGTCGGTCGTCGTCGTGAGGTAAGCGAAAGCGACCTCGTCGATGTCGAGGTCATTCAACGACACCAGCTCGAGCAGCAGCGTCTCGGTCGCCTCCACAATCGCCTCGGCGGTGTTGGCCTCGGCCGTGATCGCGCCGCGGATCCCTCTCACCGCCATCCGTTCACCAACCCCTCGAACAGCGGTTGCGGATCGCGCCCTTCCTGCACCTCGTTCAACAGCACCGATGCCACCACTGCCGCGTCCGCCTGCCCGCGCAGGGCCTTCACGTGCTCTGGCCGCGAGATCCCGAACCCGGCGGCGACCGGCAGATCGGTCAGCCTCCGCACGCTCGCCAGCAGGCGCTCCAGCCGGGGATCGAGGTCTTCCCGAATGCCGGTCACTCCGGTCACCGTCACGCAGTAGAGGAAGCCCGAGCTGGCTGCCGCCGCCAGCTCGATGCGCGGATCCGGGCTCGTCGGCGCCACCAAGAAGACGGTGTCCAGGCCGGCCGAGCGCAGCCAGTCCAGGATCGACCCCGCCTCCTCGGGGGGCAGGTCGACCAGGAGCACCCCACGCACGCCCGCCCGCACGGCGTCCGCCGCGAAGCGCCGGGCGTCATAGGCCAGAAGCGGATTGACGTACGTCATCAGCACGACCGGGACGCCCGTGGCGGCCACGTCGGCGGCGACCGCGAGCGCTCCGGCCGTGGTCATGCCTCCTTCCAGCGCCGCTTGGCCCGCCCGCTGGATCACCGGGCCGTCGGCCAGCGGATCGCTGAACGGGATGCCGACCTCGATCGCGGCCGCCCCCGAGCGCGCATACATGCGGCCCAACTCGACGGAGCCCGCGCGGTCGGGATAGCCGGCCATCAGGTAGGGGATCAGCTTGACGTCGCCGTCGGCGCGGACGGCGGCCGCCAGCGCCGACTCAGCCCGTGCCGTCGCCATCGAACTCCTCGACCGAATCCATGTCTTTGTCACCCCGCCCGCTCAGGCAAACCAGCACCCGGCCGCCCGGCCCCAGCTCCTGCGCCAGCAGCCCCGCCTGGGCCAGCGCGTGCGCCGGTTCGAGAGCGGGCATTATCCCCTCCAGGCGCGTGCAGAGGCGGAACGCGGCCACCGCCGCCATGTCGTCGACCGCTACGTAATCGACTCGCTCCAGGTCCTTCAGGAAGGCGTGCTCGGGACCGACGCCCGGGTAGTCGAGGCCCGCCGACACCGAGTGCGTGACCGCGACCTGGCCCTCGGCGTCCTGCAGCAGGTAGGAGTAGGAGCCGTGCAGCACGCCGGGCCGGCCGGCGACCAGCGAGGCGGCGTTGGAGCCCACCTCCGAGCCCCGGCCCAGCGCCTCCACGCCCACCAGGCGCACGTTGGGATCGCCCAAAAAGGCGGTGAACATGCCAATCGCGTTGGAGCCCCCGCCCACGCAGGCCACCACCACGTCCGGCAGGCGTCCTTCGGCGACGAGGTACTGGTCGCGCGCCTCGTCGCCGATGACGCGCTGGAGGTCGCGGACCATCTGCGGATAGGGGTGCGGGCCGACCGCCGACCCGATGATGTAGTGGGTGTCGCCCACGTTGGTCACCCAGTCTCGGATCGCCTCCGAGGTGGCCTCCTTCAAGGTCGCGGACCCTGCCGTGACCTCGCGGACGCTGGCACCCAGGAGCTTCATGCGGCGCACGTTCATGTGCTGCCGGCGCATGTCCTCGGTTCCCATGTAGACCACGCACTCGAAGCCGAAGCGCGCGCAGACGGTGGCCGTCGCCACCCCGTGCTGGCCGGCACCGGTCTCGGCAATGATCCGGGTCTTGCCCATGCGCCGGGCCAGCAGCGCCTGGCCGAGGGCGTTGTTGAGCTTGTGGGCGCCGGTGTGGCACAGGTCCTCTCGCTTCAAGTGGATGGTGGCGCCCGCGAAGTGCTCGGTGAGCCGTTCGGCTGCGTAGATCGGCGTCGGCCGGCCGACGAAGGCGTGCCGGTGCCCGGCCAGCTCGAGCTGGAACTGGGGATCGTCGCGCGCCTCCAGCCAGGCGTGCTCCAACTCCTCCAGCGCCGACATCAGCGTCTCCGGCACGTACTGGCCGCCGTAAGGCCCGAACCGTCCTTTCACCGGCCGTCCGCCTCCCGCACCGCGGCCACGAAGGCGCGCACCAGCGCCGGGTCCTTCACCCGCGGGCGGCTCTCCACCCCGCTCGACACATCCACGCCGTAAGGACGATAGCGTTCGACGACGTCGCGGACGTTCTCAGGGTTGAGGCCGCCGGCCACGATCACCTGCCGGGTCGCCAGCAGCGGCCGCGCCAGCTCCCAGTCCCAGGCCTGGCCGGTGCCGCCGCGCTGGTCGGAGCTCCAGCTGTCCAGCAGTATCGGGTCCGGCCACGGGTCTGCGTCCGGAATCAGGCCATCGCGCACCTTCAGGGCTTTGATCGGCGGGCGCGGCGCTGCGAACGACGGCAGCTCCGAGCCATGCAGCTGCACGCGGTCGAGGCTGACCTCTTCGGCGATCTCAGCCACCTCCGCCGGGGACTGGTCGATGAAGACGCCCACGATCTCGGGGCGCCGTCCTGGCAGCGAGTCGACGATCGCACGTGCCTCGGCCGCCGTCACCCGCCGGAGTGAGGAGCAGAAGTGGAATCCGAGCAGGTCGGCGCCCGCCTCCACGGCAGCCGCCGCCGAGGCGGCGTCGCAGATCCCGCAGACCTTGACCAGGGTCAGACCGCCAGCTCCCGGATCAGGGCCGCGGGATCGGCCGCGCGCATCAAGGCCTCACCGACTAGGACGGCGTCGGCCCCCGCCTCCCGCACGGCCCGCGCGGCGGCGGCGTCGCGGACGCCGCTTTCGGAGACCAGCACCGTGGTGCGCGGGATCATCGGCCGCAGGCGCTCGGTGAGTCCGCTGTCGACAGCGAAGGTGTTGAGGTCGCGGTGGTTGACTCCCACCACCCGCGCCTCCACCGTGAGCGCGTCCTGCACCTGGGCCTGCTCGTGGATCTCGACCAGGGGCTCCATGCCCAACCGGCGGCAGTACACCGCCAGCTCGTGCAGGCGTGCGGCGGGCACTGCGCCCACGATCAAGAGCACCGAGTCGGCGCCCAGCGCCCGCGCTTCGGCGACCTGGTACTCGTCGCTGACGAAGTCCTTGCGCAAAAGCGGCAGCGCGCAGGCCTCGCGCGCTTCGCCCAGGTGCTCGGGCCGGCCGCCGAAGCTGGTTTCCTGGCAGATCACCGAGATGGCCGCGGCACCCCCGGCCTCGTATTGGTAGGCCAGGCGAGCGGGCTGGTAGCTGTCGCCACCGGCCAGCACGCCGGCGGAGGGAGTGCGGGACTTCATCTCGGCGATGACCCGCAAGTGCTCGCCGCGAAGCGCGGCCGCGAAGTCCAGCGGCGCCGGCCGGGCGCGGGCCCGCCGCTCCTGCTCCTCCAGCGAGATGCGCTCGCGGCGGGACGCCGTCTCCTCCGCGCTCTCGCGGACCAGCCGCTTCAGCAGCCCCACCGAGCCCGAGGGCTCGGCGGGGACCCCGAAGCCTGATCCGTGGGGGAGGGCCCCCCTGCCCCCCGACATCAGGCGACCGCGACCGCCTGGGAGACCGCCACCCAGCGCTCGAGCGTCGCCGCCGCCTTGCCCGAGTCGATGGCCTCAGCAGCCGCCGCCATCCCCTCCTGCCAGTCCCCGGCCAGGCCGGCCACATGCAAGGCGGCGGCGGCATTGAGCAGCACGATGTCGCGGCGAGGGCCGCCGGCGCCGGACAGCACGTCGCGGGCGATCGCGGCGTTCTCGGCGGCGTCGCCGCCGCGGACGTCTGCAGCCGACGCTGCCCGCAAGCCCAGCTCTCCGGGGTCGAGCCGGTACTCACGCCGCTCGCCGGCATTGATCTCGATCACAGTCGAAGGCGCCACCGTGCTCAGCTCGTCCATTCCGTCCTCCGCATGGAAGACCAGCGCACGCTCCACGCCGAGCCGCGCGAGCACCTCGGCCATGGTCGCGGCCAGGGCGCCGTCGGCGACGCCGAGGGCCTGGCGGCTGGCGCCGGCCGGGTTGCACAGAGGTCCCAGGATGTTGAAGACCGTTCGCACCCCCAGCTCACGCCGCGGGCCGGTCGCATAGCGGAACGAGGGATGAAAGACGGGCGCGAAGAGAAAGCCGATCCCGGCCTCCCGGATGCAGCGCGTGACGCCTTCCGCCCCGAGGTCGATCTTGACGCCCAGCGCCTCCAGGACGTCGGCGCTGCCGCAGACCGAGGACGCGGCCCGGTTGCCGTGCTTGGCCACCCGGGCGCCGGCGGCGGCGGCCACGATCGCGGCCAGCGTCGAGATGTTGAAGGTGCCGGTGCCGTCGCCCCCGGTGCCGCAGGTGTCGAGCAGCCCTTCGCCCGCGTCGATGGGTGTGGCGTTGGCGCGGGCCGCCCTGGCCAGGCCGGTGAGCTCGTCGGCGCTCTCACCCTTAATGCGCAGCGCCACCACGAAGCCTGCGATCTGGGCCGGAGTGGCGTCGCCGCTCATGATCTTCTCCATCGCCGCCGAGGCTTCGGTCTCGGTCAGCGACTCGCCGCGGACCAGCTTCGAGATCTGCTCGATCATGCCGCCAGCGCGCGCCGGCGCAGGAAGTTGACGAGGATCCTCGGGCCGTCCTTCGTGAGCACGGACTCGGGATGGAACTGCACTCCGAAGGTGGGCTGGGTGCGGTGCCGGATGCCCATCACGACCCCGTCGTGGGTCCACGCGGTGACCACCAGCTCGGGTGGAAGGGTGGCGGGGTCTACCACCAGCGAATGGTAGCGAGTGGCTTCCAGGGGATCGGGCAGCCCGGCGAAGACGCCCGTGCGGTCGTGGCGGACGAAGGAGGTCTTGCCGTGCACCGGCTGGTGGCGCACCACCCGGCCGCCGAAGGCCTCGGCAAGGGCCTGGTGGCCCAGGCAGACGCCCAGGACCGGCAGCCGGCCGCTGAGCTCGCGGATCGCCTCCACGCTGACGCCGGCTTCCGTCGGCGTGCCCGGCCCGGGCGAGACCACCAAAGCCGAGTGTCCGGCCAGCTCCTCCACGGTCACGGCGTCGTTGCGGTAGACGGCCGGCGGCGCGCCCAGCTCGGCCAGCAGCTGCACCAAGTTGAAGGTGAAGGAGTCGTAGTTGTCCAGCACGGCGACCCTCGGACCGCTCATGGCATGGCCTCGGCCTGCTCGATGGCCGCGAAGAGCGCCCCGGCCTTGCGCAGCGTCTCCTGGAACTCGAACTCCGGATCGGAGTCGGCGACCACGCCGGCGCCCGCCTGCACGTAGGCCATGCCGCCGGACACGACGACCGTGCGCAGGGTGATCGCCATGTCCAGGTTGCCGCCGTACCCGACATAGCCGAGGGCGCCCGCATACGGCCCCCGCCGCTCGGGCTCCAGTCCCGCGACGATCTCCATGGCGCGGATCTTGGGCGCCCCCGACACCGTGCCCGCCGGGAAGGCCGCCTTCAGGGCGTCGAGCGGGTGCCGCCCCGGCGCCAGCTCGCCGGTGACCGTCGAGCTGATGTGCATGACGTGGCTGTAGCGCTCGACCTCCATCAGCCGCTCCACGCGCACGCTGCCGGGCTTGGCCACGCGACCCACGTCGTTGCGGCCTAGGTCGACCAGCATCACGTGCTCGGCGCGCTCCTTGGGATCGGTCAGCAGCTCGCGCTCCAGCTCCGCGTCGCGCTCCGGCGTCTCGCCACGCCCGCGGGTGCCGGCCAGCGGCCGGGTGGTGACCCGGCCGTCCTCCACCCGTACCAGCACCTCCGGCGAGGTCCCGACCACGAACCGGCCGTCGCCGAGCGCCAGGTGGAACATGTACGGCGAGGGGTTGAGCGCCCGCAGGCAGCGGTAAACGTCGAAAGGCCGCGCTCCCAGCGGCTTCGCGAAGCGCTGGGAGAGCACCACCTGGAAGGCATCGCCCGCGAAGATGTGCTCGCGCGCGGCGTCGACCATGGCGTGGAAGGACCCGGGTGTGACATTGGAGGTCCAGGCCAGCCCGTTGGCGTGGGGCCGGTCCTCGCGCGGGACCGCCTCCACCGCCAGCCGCGCCTCCATCTCGTCGAGGCGCGCGAGCGCGTCGGGGCGCGCTTCTTCAGAGGGCCGATGGAGCGTGAGCAAGCGCACCCGCCGCGTGACGTGGTCGAAGATGGCCAGGTTCTCCGCCACCAGGAAGGCCGATTCGGGCATGGCCGGCGGCGGGCCGGCGGCCAGAGGCAGGCGCTCGAAGTGGCGGGCGACCTCGTAGCCGAGATAGCCCACGGCGCCGCCCGCGAAGCGGGGCAGGCCCTCGGCCGGCGCCAGCCGCTGATCGGCGATCCTCTTCAAGGCCGGCAGCGGATCGGCGCCCTCGGGCAGCTCCAGCCGGCGCGGCCGGAAGCCCACGAAGGAGTAGCGCGCCAGCCGCTCGCCGCCCTCCACGCTCTCCAGCAGGAACCCGGGCTCGCCGGGCGGGCAGAGGAGCGGGTAGGCGCGGACCGGGGTGACCAGGTCGGCCAGGACATCGCGCCAGATCGGCACCAGCTGGTGCTGGGAATCGCTCATCTCACCTCGTCTCGTCTCGTCGAACGCTCGTAGGGGCGGGGCTTGCCCCGCCCTCCAGCCGGGAGAGGCAAGCCTCTCCCCTACGGGTGCTGGCCCGCCTTCATTCTCCGCTTGACTTCGCGGGCCTCCGCCATCGACTCCTCGGAGTCGACGTCCGCCACAGTGTGCCAGGTCGCCGCGTACTTTTCGTAGCCGGGCGGCCGGACTTCGAACTTCTTGGCCAGCACGGCGATCAGGATCTTGACCTTCATCTCGCCGAAACCAGGCAGCTTGCCGATGCGCTTGGCCAGGTCGGCGCCGTCCTTGGCGTCACGCCACACCGCAGCGGCGTCGCCGCCGTAATCGCTGACCAGGACCTGGCACATGGCCTGCACCCGCCGCGCCATGTTGCCCGGGAAACGATGCAGGGCCGGGCGCTCGCGGAAGACAGCGTCCAGCTTCTCGGGCTCCATGCCCGCGATCTGCCTGGCGTCGAGCCGGCCGCCCAGGCGCTTCTTCAGGTCGTAGGGACCCATGAAGGCCTTCTCCATCTTCACCTGCTGGTCGAGGACCATCCCGATCAGCAGCGCGAGAGGATCGGTCTCGAGCAGCTGGTTGGCGGCCTCGTTTTGCGTCCAGACGATGGGCACGGCAGTCGAGAATTATGGCCATGGTGGCGGTCGACCGCGTCCACGCATTTATCTACCTCGACCCCGACGCCCGCGGCGGCGATGGTCCCCTGGCCGGCACCACGCTCGGCGTGAAGGACACCCAACCCGTCGCAGGCATGCCCTGGACGTACGGCTCGGCCAAGTGGCGCGACCGCGTGGCCACCGAAGACGCCGTGGTGGTGGCCCGGGCGCGAGCCGCCGGCGCCGCCATCCTCGGTAAGACCAACCTGCCCGAGCTGGCCGCGGCTGTTGGCACCACCAACGAGCTCTTCCCGCCCACGCACAACCCCTGGCGGGAGGGCTTCACCCCGGGCGGTTCCAGCGGCGGCAGCGGGGCTGCCGTGGGGGCCGGGCTCTGCACCTTCGCCTTCGGCGACGACATGGGGGGCTCGATCCGGATTCCCGCCTCCTGCTGCGGCGTGATCGGGCTGCGGCCCTCGCCGGGAAGGGTGCCGACCGAGCTGCCGGACCCCACCCGCCTCTCGGTGCGGGGACCGCTGGCGCGCACGGTGGCCGACGTCCGGCGCCTGTTCGAGGTGATGATCGCCGAGCCGGCGGCGGCCGTCGAACCGCGACGGCTGCGCATCGGATGGGTATCCGACAGCCCGCTGGGCATGGACGCCGCGGTTCAAGCCGCGGTGCGTCGAGCCGCAGACGCGCTGACCGCCCGAGGTCATCTACTTGAGCCGGTGGCATGGGATCCGATGCCGGTGGCCCAGGCCTACCGCGTGGTGCGGCCCGCCAGCGTCTCCACGATGCCGGGTGAGCCGTCGGAGTACGGCCGTGCGGTGCGGGGCTTGATCGAGCAGGGCCGGGAACTCACCGCTCGCGAGTACCTGGCCGCACTGACCTCCGGCCTCGACGCCGCCCGCCGCCTGCTGACCGGCTACGACGCCTGGCTGACCCCCACGCTCGGCCTGCTGCCGATGCCCATCGAGGAGGTGCCGACCTTCCTGGCCGAGGGCTGGGACGTCTTCACGCAGTTCGTGCTTCCGGTCAGCTTCGCCGGCCTGCCGGCGGTGTCTGTGCCCGCCGGCCCGGCCGACGGACTTCCGGTCGGGGTCCAGCTGGTCGGCGGCTACCGCCGGGAGTGGGAGCTGCTGGCGCTGGCCGAGGAGCTGGAGGGGCTGGAAGGCTTCGGCTTCCAGCCCCCGCCCGGCTCGAATTGACCGAGCTGGGTCAGGACTCCTCTTTAGAAGCTTCGGTCTGCGCTCTGCGGCCGATCTCCTCCACCACCGCGGGGTCGGCGAGCGTCGTGGTGTCGCCAAGTGGTCGCTTGTCGGCCACGTCACGCAGCAGGCGGCGCATGATCTTGCCCGAGCGCGTCTTGGGCAGCTCCGGCGTGAACACGATGTTGGCCGGGGCCGCGAACCTCCCAATCTTCTCGGCCACGTGCTCACGCAGCTCGCGCAGCATCTCGGGACTGCCGTCGTCACCGCCCTTGAGCGTCACGTAGGCCACGATCGCCTGGCCGGTTACCGAGTCGGCGCGGCCGCAGACCGCGGCTTCGGCGACCTTCTGGTGGTCGACCAGCGCGCTCTCCACCTCGATCGTGGAGATGCGGTGTCCGGACACGTTCATCACATCGTCGACGCGGCCCAGCAGCCAGAAGTCGCCATTCTCATCCACGCGAGCTCCGTCGCCCACGAAGTAGGTGTCCTTGTATTTCGACCAGTAGGTCTCCACGTACCGCTCGTGGTCCTTGTGGATGCCGCGCAGCATCGCCGGCCAGGGCCGGCGGATGACCAGGTAGCCGCCGCCCCCTGGAGGCACGACTTCGCCCTTCTCGCTGAAGACGGCGGCGTCCACGCCGGGAAACGGCTTGGTGGCGGAGCCGGGTTTGAGCGTGGTCACTCCAGGGAGCGGAGTGATGAGGATCATGCCGGTCTCCGTCTGCCACCAGGTGTCGACGATCGGGCAGCGGCCGCCGCCGATGTTCTCGTGGTACCAGACCCAGGCCTCGGGATTGATCGGCTCACCGACGCTCCCCAGCAGGCGCAGTGAAGAGAGATCGTGCTTCTGCGCATGCTCCGGTCCCCACTTCATGTGCGATCGGATGGCGGTGGGCGCGGTGTACAGGATGTCGACCTTGTACTTCTCGATGATCGCCCACCACCGGTCCTTGTCCGGGAAGTCGGGCGTCCCCTCGTACAGGACGCCGGTGGTGCCGTTGGTGAGCGGCCCATAGACGATGTATGAGTGGCCGGTCACCCAACCCACGTCGGCGGCGCACCAGTAAACGGAATCCGGCTTGACGTCGAAGATGTAGTGGTGCGTGGTCGCCACGCCGATCAGGTAGCCGGCGGTGGTGTGCACGATTCCCTTCGGCTTGGCCGTGGTGCCGGACGTGTACAGCAGGTAGAGCAGGTCTTCTGAATCCATCTGCTCGCAGGGACACGACGCCGCGTCATCGCTTACGTCGGCGCACAGCTCGTGCCACCAGTGGTCGCGACCCTTCTGCATGGCGACGTCGCCGCCGGTGCGGCGCAGCACGACGGCTTTTTTGACGCTCGATGAATCCTGTAGCGCTTCGTCGGAAGTCTTCTTCAGCGGTACCTGTTTGCCGCGACGCCAGCCCTCGTCCTGCGTGATCAACACCTCGCAGCCCATGTCGTTGAGGCGGCCGCTGAGCGAGTCGGCCGAGAAGCCGCCGAAGACGACCGTGTGCGGGGCGCCCAGGCGCGCGCAGGCCAGCATGGCGATCGGCAGCTCCGGGACCATGCCCATGTAGATGCCGACCGGCGTGCCCTTCTTGACGCCCAGCTTCTTGAGCCCGTTGGCGAAGCGCACGACGTCCCGCTGCAGGTCGGCAAAGGTGATCTTGCGATAGTCGCCTTCGGGCTCGCCCTCCCAGTGATAAGCAACCTTGTCGCCCAAGCCTTTTTCGACGTGGCGGTCGACCGCGTTGTAGCAGACGTTGAGCTTGCCGCCCATGTACCACTTGGCATAGGGCGGTTTCCACTCGTACAGCTGGTCGAAGGGCTTGTACCAGGTGACGCGGCCGAGTCCCTCCTCGCGCCAGAAGTCCTCCCAATCGCGGTCGTAGATGTCGGTCTTGGCGTTGGCGTCCTTGGCGAAGTCGGGCGGCGGCGGGTAGCGGCGCGACTCCAAGAACATGGTCTCGATCGCGTGCCCCTGTCGCTGCTCGACGCTCATACCTTGGCCTCCTCGTTGATGAAGTCCTCGATGCGTTCCAGCGCTTTGTTCAGGTCCTGCTCGCCCTGTGTGTAGGCCAGCCGGATGTAGCCCTCGCCCGCGGCGCCGAAAGCGGTGCCGGGCAGAACCGCCACCCCGGCTTCGTCGAGCAGGCGGTCGGCCATCTCGTTTTCTTTGAGTCCGGTGCCTTCGATGTTGGGGAACGCGTAGAAGGCGCCGTCGGGCCGCGCGCAGCGCACGCCCGTTATGCGGTTGAGTCCATCGACCAGCAGGTCGCGGCGGGCGCGGAACTTATCGACCATGGCGGCTACCGCGCGCTCAGACTCCGGCGACTCCAGCGCCTCGATGGTGGCCATCTGGGTGAAGGCGGCCGCGCAGGAGCTGGAGTTAATCATCAGCGTCTCCATCTTGGCTGCCAGCTCGCGCGGCGAGACGCCGTAACCGAGCCGCCAGCCGCACATCGCATAGGCCTTGGACATACCGTCCATCAGCACCGTGCGCTCCTTCATGCCCGGCTGGCTGAGCAGGCTGACGTGCTGAAACCCGTCGTACACGAGCTGGCTGTAGATCTCGTCGGCGATCACCAGCAGGTCGTGCCGGTTGGCCAGCTCCGCGATGCGCTCCACGTCTTCCTTGGTGAGGACACCGCCGGTGGGATTCTGCGGCGTGTTGACGATCAGCAGCCGCGTGCGCGGCGTGATCAGCGCCCCCAGCTCGTCCAGGTCGATCCGGAACTGGCGTTCCTCGCGCAGCCGGATGGGCACGGGCACGGCCCGGATGAAGTTGATGAGGCTGGCGTAGACCGGGTAGCCGGGATCGGGATAGATGACCTCGTCGCCAGGTTCGATGCAGGCCAGCAGCGTGAACAGGAGCACGTTCTTGGAGCCCGGCACCAGCACCACCTCGGCGGGATCGACATCGACGCCGAGGCGGCGCTGGACGAAGCCGGCGACGGCCTGCCTGGCTTCCATGATCCCGCCCGCCGGCGTGTAGTGCGTGTAGCCGGACTGCAGCGCGCCGACGGCGGCTTCCACGATGTTGTCCGGCGTCGCGAAGTCGGGTTCGCCGATCTCCAGGTGAACGATGTCCCGGCCCTGGGCTTCCAGGCGCCGCGCCTTGGCCAGCACCTCGAAGGCGCCTTCGGTGCCGATGTGGTCCATGCGCTCGGCGAACCTGATCGGCATCGGCCTTAGTAGACGCCCTTCGTCTGGCCGCCGTCGACGACGATGGTCTGGCCCGTCATGAAACTTGCGTGTTTGGAGCACACGAACGCGCAGGTGGCGCCGAACTCGGCCGGATCTCCGATGCGGCCCATGGGGATGGTGGCCTTGACGTTGCGCTCCGTGTATTCCTCCTGGCTGATGCCTTCCTTGGCGGCAGCAGCACCGTCCAGCTGCCGCACCCGGTCGGTGAGGAAGCGCCCGGGGGCGATGTTGTTCACCGTGACGCCGTGCGGCGCCAGCTCGCCGGACATCGTCTTCAGCGTCTGAACCACCGCGGTGCGGAAGGCGCTGCTGAGGATCAGCGTCGCGATCGGCTCGCGCACGCTGGTGCTGGTTATGACCACGATCCGGCCCTGCTCGGATTGCTTGAGGTGCGGGAGCGCGGCCTTGCACAGGCGCACGGTGCTCATGAGGGTGAGGTCGAAGCCCTTCTCCCACTCCTCTAGGGGCGTCGACTCGAAGGTGCCGGCCGGTGGACCGCCCGCGTTGCAGACCAGGATGTCCAGTCCGCCCAGGGCCTGCACGGCGTCTTCGACCAGCTTGGCCGGCGTTTCGGGCCGGCTGACGTCGGCGGACTGGAACCCGGCCGCGTTGACGTCTGTGGCCGTGCGCTCCAGGTCCTCGCGCCCGCGGGCCGCGATGTAGACGCGGGCGCCTTCGGCGGACAGCGCCGCCGCGCAGGCCCGCCCCAGCCCCTTGCTGGCCGCGGTGACCAGGGCACGCCGGCCCTCCAGCCCCAGGTCCACGAATTGAGATTACTTAACGACCGGGGTTCCCGGCTTGCGGGGTGCCGGTCCATGCTGCAGCGGCGATGGTCATCTCCCTAGGCGAGGCCCGAGCCGCCGGGCTCACCCGCCAGCAATTGCGGGGCAAGCAATGGACGCGCGTGGGTTACGGACTCTATGCACCCTCGGGCGAGCCCGCCGACCGCGTCACCCTTCTGGCCGCTATCGCCCGGGCGCTGCCCGACGAGGCTGCGTTCTCCGGCCGAACGGCTGCCTGGCTGCTGGGCCTGGATGTGGATCCGTCTGCGCCCATCGATGTGACGATTCCGCCGCACTGCGGCGTCTCTCACGCTGCCGGCGTGTGTGTGCGACGCGCCCGGCTCTGCAACTCTGATGTGGTCCTGCGCTACGGCCTGCGCGTCACGTCAATTGGCAGGACCCTCTGCGACCTGGCTTGGCGCCTGCCACTGACGGAAGCCGTGGTCGTCGCCGACATGGCATTGCACGCACACAAGCTCCGAGGCCCCGAGCTGGCCGATTGGATCGCCGCCAACCGTGGCACCAAGGGCATTGCGAGACTGCAAGCTGTCGCGGATCTGGCCGACGGCCGGGCCGAATCGGCGATGGAATCCCGGCTGCGCCTGTTGCTGATGGATGCCGGCCTGCCCCGGCCGGAATCTCAGGTTGCGATCTTCGATCCCGACGGCCACTTCGTAGCGCGAGTCGATCTGTATTTCAGGAATGCCAGGCTCGCCGTCGAATACGACGGGGCGACCCACAGGGACTCCCTGCTCGCGGACAACCGCCGTCAAAACGAACTGCTGGGTGTCGGGGTGGCGCTACTCCGCTACTGCGCCGACGATGTATACAACCGGAAGCACACGATTGCCGGCCAGGTGCGCGACCGTTTCGCATCCGCCGGGATTCGGTTGATTTCGGGAAGCAACGACAACCAAAACCGGGCGGATCCCAGGAACTCAGCCGCGTTTGACGTCTACCCACCAGTCGGTGATGTATTGGAAACGGTCCACGGGCTCCACGACCGGGTTCGTGCGCACCCCGTGCACGCGC
>Ga0209474_10000371_pt1 | contig 50537 bp, 33 predicted proteins | sample GraSoiAngelo_145_FD_185902 | JGI IMG/M metagenome (GOLD analysis project Ga0209474, IMG submission 185902) | Grasslands soil microbial communities from the Angelo Coastal Reserve, California, USA - 14_1009_05_20cm (SPAdes) (version 2) | ecosystem: Environmental > Terrestrial > Soil > Grasslands...
CGATCAGCCCGAAGATGAACGCGCCCACGGGACGGAACGCGAGGGTGAGGGTGAGCGAGAGGGCGATGTCGGCGTCGGAGCGCCCGAAGTCCTTCGCGATGGCCGTGAGGGTCATCACGACGAGGAAAAAGTCGAACGCGTCCAGCGTCCAGCCGAGGAACCCGGCGACGACGGCCGCGCGCTGGTCGCCGCGGGCCGGCCCGGTCACGGCCGCCCGATCCGGTCGAGCGCGAACTGCACCGCCAGGTCGGTCAGGCTCCACAGCTGGACATCCGAGCTCGTCCCGTAGCGCACCGGCACGAGCCTGCCGTTCTCGAGGCGGTAGCTCCACAGTTCGGCGTGCCGCAGGCCCGAGCGATCCACCGCCGTGACGGTCCGCTGCACCGCGTCCCGGAGCGGCGCGACGTCGGCACCGGACTGAGCGGGAGCTGCCGCGATCTGCTTCGCGAGGCCGGCGAGCAGCGCGTTGACATCCCGACCCCATACGACGGTGGGCGAATGATACGGGTCCTGGCGAAACCGTTCCCACACGTCCCGCGTGGCGTAGGCGTCGTTGGCGACCAGCGGACCCAGATCGTCGACGAACAATCCCACGGGGTACGCCAGCATGATCGGGCCCACGAGCTCGAGCGTCCGATCGCGGGCGAGCGGCTCGAGCAGCAGCAGCATGGCGGGATCAGTGTTGACGATCGGGATCGGCCGGCCGTTCCCGTCGAGCGAGAGGGCGAGAAACCGCAGCGTGTCCGCACGGAGTCCGGTCCGCTGCATGACACCCGACCAGTACTCTCCTTCGGCCTGCGGCAGCCAGCGCAGCCGGTCTCGAACCGGACGGCCGACGTCGCCGATGGCGACCCGGAAGTGGCGCTCGGCACCGCGCCACACGGCGATGGCGCGCTGCAACGCCGCGCGATCGCGCACGAAGCGGGCGAGCGGTTCGTCGCGAATGGCCGGCGTCATGCCGAGCTGCTGCAGCACGTCGAGAATGGTCCCCATCGCCGCGAGCGCATGTGGAACCCAGATGACATTCACGTCCATGGCGAACCGCCCGCCGCCGTACCCGGCCCTCGAGTCGCGCCAGCTCGCGGAGATCCATCTGCCCTCGGCGTCGCGTGGAAAATCGACCAGATTCGTCGCTATCGGATTGCGGGCGTACGCGTCGGCCCGCCGCGCCACGTACGCGAGGTTCGACACGAGCCGCGCCAGGTGCCGCTCCTCGAGCAGGAACCCGCGCTTGCGCGCCGCGGGCACCCGCGGGTCGCCGAGATAGCGCGCCGCCACCACCGGCAGCTGGAAGTCGTCGTCCACCATCACGTAGTTCTCGCGCACGGCCTGTAGGTCTGTCAGGACGGCTCGTGCCTGGGCCACCTGACCGGCGTCGACCAGGCGGTTGTACTCGGCTGCGTGCTCGCGAATCGCCTGGCCACCGAGCGCCTCTTCGTGGCTCACTGCTCCGGTGGGCGAGAGCTTGCGCAGCGCGCTGGCGATGACGTGCTCCGGCATCGCCGGCGCCCACACGGGCTCCATCAGCAGGGCGGTCATCAGCATGTCGCGGCCGAAGTAGGTCGCGAAGTTCGGCAGCCCCGCCATCAGCTTCTCGCGATAACACAACAGCTCCATGCCGCGCACTTCGCGCTCGAGCCGGCGGAACCGCTCGGGACGGGCCGAATCGGCTCGGACGGTGTCGTAGAACCGGCGGAAATCGTCGTTGAAGATTTCCGAGCGGGAGAGGGGCGTCAGTGGCGCAGCGTCCGTGGTCACGCGCACCCCGAAACGGACGGGGCCGCCGGCGGGGCGGCGGATGGTGACGGTGCCTCCCGCGACCGCGACCACCGTCTCCCGGGTGTCGCCTTCCAGGACGAGCCAGAGGTGGCTCTTGCCGTCGAAACTCGCCTGCTCGACCCGCACGACCCAGCCTGTGTCGCCGGGTTGTGCGGTGATCCGGGGTGAGAGCCGCGCGCGCAGCTCGTCCAGCGTCTTCACGCCGAGCAGTGACAGGTGGCGGTCACGCTCACGCGCCCCCAGCCGCGCCAGATGCTCGATCAGCTGGGACAGCTCGGCCTGCGGAAACGCCGGCGCGTCGAGCGGCAGCGAGTCGCGCCGCGCGTACTGAAAGTCGCGCTCCACCCGCATGGAACCGAGCAGAAAGAGACCGAGCGTGACGGGGGACGGGCCTTCCAGACCGTAGGAGACGGACCGGGTGCGACCCGCCGCGGCCGCGACAGCCCCGGACGAGCTCCAGGCGAGCTCGGCCGGCGTGCCGCCTGAGTCGCGCGCGGTGAAGCCCACACTCTCGTCGGCTGCGTCGGCCCAGAGGTGCACGACCCGCCCGTTACTGCGATTCAGGTAGACCTGGAAGGCGTTGCCGCGCGCGTCCTGATAGACGCGGGTCTGGTAGCCCTCGTACGCGGCGGGGTCGTCGAGCCCCGGCTCGGGGAACTCGAGGACCGGCGTGCCAGCCTGCAACAGACCAAGGAAGACCCAGAGGTGCACGGGTGGATTGTGCCTTTTTTCACGAGCCTTGACAAGTCAACGCTTGCAGGCCATTTCAACTGCATCCCACCGTACAGAGGGCAGACGTATGCGACTGGTCCGTCACGTCGTTCCCGCGCTCCTCGGTAGCTGGCTTTGGGTGGTCCCACTCGGCGCGCAGGACTCCACGGGTGCCGTCACGGGAAAGGTCGTCGATGCCAGCACCCAACAACCCCTTCCCAGTGTCGAAGTCGCGATCGCAGGATCACCGCACCGCATGCTCACGCGCAGCGACGGCGGCTTCCTGCTGAGCGGCATACCTGCCGGCATTCACCAGCTGCGGGCGACGCGGATCGGATACGGCCCGCAAGTGCAGGACGTCACGATCACGCCGGGCGGAACGGTCACGGCAAATATCACGATGACACCGGCGGCGGCGATCCTCGAAGCCGTGGTGGTGACGGGCTACGGCACCCAGCGGCGCGAGGCGATCACCGGCTCGGTTTCGACGATCGACGCCACCGCGGCGAACCGCGGCGTGGTCACAAACGTCGATCAGATGATCCAGGGCCGCGCCGCCGGCGTGGAGATCACCCAGAACAACGGCGAGCCCGGCGCCGGGACGCAGATTTTAATCCGCGGCGGCAGCTCCGTCAGTGCGAAGAACGATCCGCTCTACGTTGTGGACGGGGTTCCGATCTACAACGTGGCGACCGAGCCGGACGCCAACGGGTGGACCGGCAACCCGTCGCTCGCGCGCAACCCATTAAACCTGCTGAACCCGGCCGACATCGGATCCATCACGGTACTGAAAGACGCGGCCGCGACTGCGATCTACGGGAGCCGCGCCTCGAACGGCGTGATTCTGATCGAGACGAAGCGGGGGCAGTCGACGGGCGGACCGTCCTTCGAGTACGACGGCTACGTGGCGACGGCTAGTCCTGCTCGCCACCTCGACGTGCTCAGTGGATCGGAATACGCGGCGTTTGTGCGCGATCAAGTGGCGAAGGGGAATCTCGATCCGGTCCGTCTCACGAAATTGGGGAGGTTGGTGCAGACAGGGCCACTTCCCACCGATACCGTCCGCGTCATCTCGAATACCAATTGGGAAGACGCAGTGACGCGGTCGTCCGTCACCCATAATCACAATCTCGCATTCTCGGGCGGGAGCGAAGACACCCGCTATCGCGCATCGGTGAACTACGCGAAGGACCAGGGCGTGACCCTCTCGAGCGGCCTGGAGCGGATTCAAGGCCGGCTCAGCGCCACGCACTCGGATCTGAACAACCGCCTGCGGATCGGCGTCAATGTGACGACTTCGCGCGTCAACAACACCTACCTCACGTACGAAAACCAGGGTGGCTTCGAGGGCGGCGTGTTCGAGAACGTCGCCACTTTCAATCCGACGCAGCCGATCACGGTGACCGATTCAACCGGAACGCGTTACTACGAGGTCGGCGGGACCACCATACGCAATCCGGTGGCGTTGGCGAACCAGATCACGAACATCGGCCAGACGACCCGAACCCTCGGTAACGCCGATGCCGAGCTGGACCTGGCACATGGTCTGACGGCGAAGGTCACCGTCGGGCTGGACCACTCCAACGGCGGACGGCAGGAGTACTACCCCAAGGCGAACCCGCTGGGCAGCGCGTTGGGGAACGGGCTGGGGCAGCAACAGGATCTGGAAAACTCCACGCGGACGCTGCAGACACTCCTCACCTACCAGGGCCAAGCCGGCGAGGGCAACACTCTGGACCTCGTGGGCGGCTATGAATACAGCAAGTTCAAGACCAACTGGGTGATGGGCCAAGGCAAAGACTTCTTCACAGACGCGTACGGCTTCAACAGCCTCGATGCCGCCGTCACGAGAACGACCGCGTCCAGCGCCGCGGAAAGCCGGCTCGCGGCCTTCTTCGGCCGGGCCAACGTGGGGTTCAGGGACCGCTATTTCCTCACGGGCGTGCTGCGCTATGACGGCTCGTCCCGGTTCGCCGTGGGACACAAATGGGCTCTCTTCCCAGCGCTGTCAGGTTCGTGGAATCTGAAGCGAGAAGGGTTCATGCAGGGTGGACCGTTCTCGGACCTCCGCCTGCGCGCCGGCTGGGGCCTCCAGGGCAACCCCAGCGTCGATCCGTATACCTCCTTGATCACGCTGGCGAGCGGCAGCGGCGCCACGTACCCGTGGGGCGACCAGCCGCACGGCGGAGTTCTCGCGACGAGTAACGGGAACCCGGATCTCAAGTGGGAGCAGACCTCGCAGGTCGACGGGGCGGTCGACTTCGGCCTCTGGAACAACCGGATCTCGGGAACCGTCGAGTATTACCACAAGAACACTAAGGACCTGCTGCTCACAGTCGGTGTGCCGCAGCCGGCACTGCAGCCCACGCAGCTCAAAAACGTGGGCCGGAAGAGCGGCCACGGCCTCGAGCTCTCCCTCGATGCCGTGGCGGTGTCACGGCCCGGGCTGATCTGGCGTGCCGGGCTCGTCTTCGCTGCCGAGCGGAACAAAGTTACGGACCTCGGTCCCTGCACGGTGGATCAGGTGACCAAGAAGAGGATATCATGCCCCTCCTACACGTCGGGAGACGTCAGCGGGCAGGGGCAGAGCAACCAAGAAGCCGAGCGCGTCATGGCATGTGACCCTGCTAATCCAGACTATTGCCCGGGTTATCCGCTGGGCACGTTCTACGGCCCCAAGTTCCTCGGCGTCGACGCGACCGGGAAGCAGGTGTTCCTCTGCACGACGGCCAACACCGGCACGAGCTGCGTCAATGGGCGGACGACGACGGGGGGCGGGCCAGACGCCGCGGATTACCAGGTGATCGGCAACGCCAATCCCGACTTTACCGTGGGTTTCAACAGCCAGGTCAACTGGAACCGGTTCGAGATCAGCTTCCTGGTCCGGGCCGCCGTCGGACAGGACGTGTTCAACAATACCGCGCTGGTCTACTCCACGAAGAGCAACGCGCTGCAGGACAAGAACTTCCTGCGGCCCGCGCTGACCGACGGGATCGGGATTCACGAGCCCGCGATCTACTCGTCTCTCTGGATCGAGAGTGCGTCGTTCGTGCGCTTGCAGAACATCACGATCGGGTATGACCTCAACCTGCCGTGGCTGCTGCGCTCGGCGCGGAGCGCCCGGCTCTACGTGTCGGCCGACAATCTTGTTCTCCTCACGGGGTATTCGGGGCTCGACCCCGAGGTCTATTCGGGTACTGGGCTGGCAGTACGTGGTGTCGATTATCTCGTCTATCCCCACCCCCGCACGATCACGGGGGGTCTCCGTCTCCTCTTCTAGGGAGCGCTGTCAATGAAGCTACCATTTGTGACGACTTCGATCGGGGCGGTGGGGCTCCTTGGGCTGCTGCTGGTGCCCCTGCAGGGGTGCACCAACCTCGATGAGACGCCCACTAGCCAGATCACGCCGGGGAACTTCTTCCGCACGGAGGCGGAAGTGCTAGCCGGTCTCGCGGGCGTATACGCGCAGCTGCGGAGCACGGCGCCCGAGGGAAGCATCTACGACGCGAACGAGGTCAGCACCGACGAGATCGTGGTCCCGACCCGCGGCTCGGACTGGTACGACAACGGCCAGTGGATCGATCTGCACAACCAGACCTGGTCGCCGACCAGCGCCGCGGCCGCGAATTTCTTCAACGGCGCCTGGAACAGCGCGTACACCGGCGTCGCGCGCGCCAATCTGTTCCTCTCCGCGGTGCAGAACGCGACCATTCCGAACAAGGCGGCGATCGTGGCCGAGGGCAGGGCGCTGCGGGCGTTCTACTACTACATCCTGATGGACATGTTCGGCGGCGTGCCGATCGTCACGACCACGGAAGTGGGGCAGCACCCCCGAAACACGCGCCGCGAACTCTTCGACTTCATCGAGCGCGAGCTGATTGCGGCGCGCGATTCCGGGCTGCCGGCCAAGTGGCCCGCGTCGGACAACGGGCGGTTCACGCGGGGCGGCGCTGATGCGATCCTCGCCAACATGTACGTGAACGCCGGTGTGTTCACCAAGGACGCCGCGGGCGGGAGCGGCATCAACGCCACCGGCTATAACTCGTGCTCGGGCGTGACGGTGAGCGGGGGCCAGGATGCGTGCGCAGCCGCCATCGCCGCGGCCGATCGCATTCTGAATTCCGGCAACTACCGGCTGGCGGACTCGTTCCCCCAGAACTTCCGCGCCGACAACTACAACTCGCCGGAGAACATCTTTGTCGTCAAGTTCATCCCCGCGGACGGTCTGGGAATGGGTATCACGATGGCGGCGCTGCACTATTGCCAGTATGCGCCGCTCACGCCCTGGAACGGCTTCGCGACCCTGGCGCAGACGTACAACGCCTTCGACGCGGCGGACAAGCGCCGCCAGACGATCTTGATCGGACCCCAGAAAGACGTGCTGACCGGCCAGCCGGCGACGGTACGAGTGTCCGGCGCATGTCCCCCTTATTCGCCCAGCGTTGCGTTGATCTTCACCGACACTATTAAGGACATCCGCTCGGCGACCGAAGGCGAAGGCCCCCGGATCTACAAGTGGCCGGCCGACCCGGCCCACGTGGCGCAAAACAGCGGCAACGACTTCGCCTGGTTCCGCCTCGGCGAGATCTATCTGATCAAGGCCGAAGCCCTAAACGAGCAGACGCCCGGCAGCGCGACGGCACTCGGCCTGTTGAACGCGCTCCGCGCTCGTACGGACGCAGTCAACACGCCGCTCGCCGGGCCCATCACCCACGACATGATCCTCAACGAGCGGCTGTTCGAGCTGTTCGGTGAAGGCAAGCGGCGGCAGGACCTCGTCCGATTCGGCCAATACACGAGCCGAACGGACGCCGCATCGGGGCTGGCGGGCGGCAAGCAGGCCAGGCCGGATTACTACGTCCTGATGCCGATTCCGCAGACGCAGATCGACGCCAACCCGATGCTGCAGCAGAATTCCGGGTACTGAGCGGAGAGGGCGTGTAGCAGGTTGTGGAGGTTGTGAAGGTTGGGGAGGTCGCGGTCGATCACGTAGGGGCGCAGCATGCTGCGCCCCTACGTTTTCTTGCGCCCCGACATTTTCTCCCTGCGCCGTTACATTTTCTGATGCCGGCGATATGTCTCGTCGCCGCCTGCTCCGGCGCCGCCGGGTCCGCCGCCGCGCCCGCCGCCGACGGACGGCTCTTCACCCTGCTCCCCTCCAGCTACACCGGTGTGCGATTCGAGAATCGCCTCACCGAGACCAACGACTTGAACGTCTTCACTTATCGCAACTTCTACAACGGTGGCGGCGTCGCGATCGGCGACCTGACCGGCGACGGCCTGCCCGAGATCGTGCTCACGTCGAACCAGGGCGGCACGCGCCTGTACTTGAACGAAGGGAAGTTTCACTTCCGCGACGTGACCGACGAGGCGCGCCTGCGAAACAAGGAGGGGTCGTGGACCACGGGCGTCACGCTCGCCGACGTGAACGGCGACGGGCTACTCGACATCTACATATGCAAGGCCGGCAAAGTGCCGGGAGCGCTCCGCGCCAACGAGCTCTGGATCAATCAGGGCCTCGATGCGCACGGCGTGCCGACCTTCGTCGAGATGGCGGCCGCCTACGGCGTCGCCGACACGGGGTACTCGACCCAGGCGCTGTTCTTCGACTACGACCGCGACGGCGATCTCGACCTGTTCGTCATCAACAACTCGCCTCGCCCCGTTTCGAGCATGGCGCTCGAAAACACCCGCACCGTGCGCGACCCGCTCGGCGGCGACCGGCTGTACCGCAACGACGGGGGGCACTTCGTGGACGTGAGCGCGGCGGCCGGGATCTACGGCAGCGAGATCGGCTTGGGCCTGGGCGTCGTCGTGAGCGACGTGAACGCGGACGGCTGGCCCGACATCTACGTCGCCAACGACTTCTTCGAGCGCGACTATCTGTACATCAATAAGGGCGACGGCACGTTCGCCGAGCGGCTCGAGCAGGAGATGCCCTACATCAGCTTGTCGTCCATGGGGCTCGATATCGCGGACGTGAACAACGACGGCTGGCCCGACATCTACGTCGTCGACATGCTGCCCGACGACGAACACCGCCTCAAGACCACCACGTCGTTCGAGGACTGGCACCGCCTGCAAGCCGAGGTCCGCAACGGCTTTCACTACCAGTTCACGCGCAACATGCTGCATCTCAACAACGGCAACGGCACGTTCTCGGACATCGGCCAGCTGGCCGGCGTGGCCCGCACGGACTGGAGCTGGAGCGCTCTCATCGCGGACCTCGATTTGGACGGCTCCAAGGACATCTACGTCACGAACGGCCTCGCCAAGGACGTCACGTCACAGGATTACATCGCCTTCCTGGGGAAAGACGAGACGATGCGCGCGGCGACGCAGGGCAAGCGGGTCGACTTCCTGAAACTCACCGCGGCGATGAGCTCGACGAAGCTGTCGCATTACGCGTTCCGTAACAACGGCGATCTGACCTACGCCAACCAGACCGCAGCCTGGGGCCTGGACACGCCCAGCTTCGCCAACGGCGCGGCCTACGGCGACCTGGACGGCGACGGCGCGCCGGACCTGGTCGTGAACAACGTCGACCAGGAAGCGTTCGTGTATCGCAACAACGCCCGCACCCTGTCTCAGAACCGGTACCTCCAGGTGCAACTCGAGGCTGAGGGCGCCAATCGGTTCGCCGTCGGCGCGAAGGTGACGCTCTGGAGCGGGAAGGAGCAGTTCTTCCAGGAGGAAGAGTCCACGCGCGGCTTCCAGTCGAGCGTGGACTACGTGCTGACCTTCGGCGTCGGGCAGCGCGATACCATCGACTCGGTGACGGTGCGGTGGCCGGATGGCCGCGGGAGCGTCTCGAAGCGCGTCGCGACCAACCAGCGTGTCTTCCTCCGCCAGTCGCAGGCCGTGGCACCCCCAGTCCCTAGCCCGGAGCCCCTGACCCCTCTTTTCACCGACGTCACCGACCGCGTCAAGTTGCCGTACGTGCATCGGGAGAACGACTTCGTCGATTTCGACCGGGAGCTCCTCATCCCCAAACTGCTGTCGACGGAGGGACCGTATCTGGCTGTGGCGGACGTGAACGGCGACGGGCTCGATGACATGTTCATCGGGGGCGCCAAAGATCAGCCGGGTGAGCTTCTGATCCAGCAGCCCGACGGCCGCTTCGTGTCGAGCGACCCAACGGTCTTCGAGCAGGATCGCGTGTCGGAGGACCTGGGCGCGGTGTTCTTCGACGCGGACGGCGACGGCCACCCCGACCTCTACGTCGTGAGCGGTGGCAACGAGTTCTCGAACATGTCGCCGGCGCTCCAGGACCGGCTCTATCTGAACGACGGACGCGGGCACTTCCGCAAGGCGATCGGCAACCTGCCGACCGAGTACATCAGTGGCTCGCGAGTCGTGGCCGCCGACTACGACGGGGGTGGCGACCTCGACCTGTTCGTCGGCGGCCGCGTCGTGCCGTGGCGCTACGGCGTCGATCCCCAGAGCATGCTGCTCCAGAACGACGGCCACGGCCACTTCACCGACGTCACTGCGCAGCTCGCACCCGAACTGGCACGGGTCGGCATGGTGACCGATGCGATCTGGCAGGACGTGGACGGCGACGGCCGCGTGGATCTCGTGGTGGTGGGCGAGTGGATGCCGATCACGATCTTCCACAACGCGGGCGGCGGAAGGCTCGTCCGCCAGAACACGCCCGGTCTTGAGCAAAGCAACGGCTGGTGGAATCGCATCATGGCCGGCAACTTCACGGGCCACCGCGACGGGCGTGTCGACTTCATCGTCGGCAACCTGGGCTTGAACACACGCTTCCACGCGACCGCGACCGAGCCGGTGACCATGTACGTGAAGGATTTCGCAGGGAGCGGCTTCGCCCAGCAGATCCTAGCGACCTACAGGGGGGGCGTGAGCCGCCCCCTCGCGATGCGCGATGAGCTCGTCAACGCCCTGCCGCGGCTCAAGGCGCGCTATCTCACGTACCAGGACTACGCCGGGCAGAGCCTGACCGACATCTTCTCGCCCGCGGAGCTGGCTGGCGCGGTCCTCAAGCAGGCGTACACGTTTGCGACCGCGCTCGCTCGCAACAACGGGGACGGCTCTTTCACGCTCGTACCCCTGCCGCTCGAGGCACAGCTGGCGCCGGTGTACGGCGTGCTCGCGGCCGACTTCGACGGCAACGGCACCCTGGATCTGCTCCTCGCCGGGAATTTCGACGGCGTACAGCCGGAGATCGGCCGGATGAGCGCGAGCTACGGCCTGTTGCTGCGCGGCGACGGCAAGGGGAACTTCACGCCGGTGCGGACCGCCGAGAGCGGTTTTCTCGTGCCTGGCCAGGCGCGCGATATCGCGCGCATCCGGACCCGGGCTGGCCCCCGCTACGTGGTGACTCGGAACAACGACCGGCCCCTCGTCTTCCGCGCCGCGCCGACGCCCCGGTCAGTGGCGGCGCGTCCCTAGGCGTGTCACCGACCCGGCCGCTTCGTCTTGATGACGATCACCCCGTTGGCGCCGCGCATCCCGTAGATCGCGGTATCGGCGGCATCCTTCAAGACTTGGATCGATTCGATGTCGTACGGATTGATCCCCGTCAGGCTCCCGTTCGGTCCGGGCTGCATCGGGACGCCGTCGACCACGTACAGCGGCTGCGTACTGGCGTTGAAGGACGCGGCGCCACGAATGCGCACCGCGATGCCGCCGTCCGGGGTCCGGCTGACCTCGACGCCGGCGAACCGTCCTTGGAGCACCCTTTCAATGGGCTGGCCGGGATTGCGCTCGATGTCTTCGGACGTCACCGTCTGGGGGCCAGGCGGGCTAGTCTGGCGCGTTCCGCTGGCATGAGAGCATCCGGCAACGACCGCAACCGCGAGACCAACGGGCAAGAGGGAACGCGATGAGAGCGAGGTCATTGGAATCTCCCGGTAAGAGAGCGCAGGCTGATCGCAGAATATACCTCGTTTCGAGGGTTCTGCCGTTCGCTCTCTGCGCCGCCTCCGCCCAAGCCCAGGTCCGCGTCGCCTCACCCGACGGTCGGAACGAGGTCACGGCCGAAATCCACGATGGCAAGCTGTACTACAGCCTGCGACGGGACGGTCGAGCGCTGTTGCTGCCGTCGCTGCTCGGCTTCGAGCTCCGGGGGGCGCCGCCCCTGCGCGACGGGCTGCACCTGGTCGACACCACCAGGCAGGCGATCGATGAGATGTGGACGCAGCCCTGGGGCGAGGTTGCCCGGGTGCGGGATCACCATAATGAGCTGAAGGTCTCCGTCGCCGAGACTGCCTCTACCGGCCGGCAGTTCGCCGTGGTGTTCCGACTCTTCAACGACGGCGTGGGCTTCCGCTACGAGGTTCCCGACCAGCCCAGTCTCAAGGACTTCGAGATAACCGAGGAGTTGACCGAGTTTGCCCTGGCAGATAACGCTCGCGCCTGGTGGATCGTGTCGAACCGGCCGCGGCTCGACCGGTCCGAGCAACTGTACTCCTCGTCCCCGGTGAGCGTGCTGGACAGCGTGCAGACACCGCTCACACTGGAGACCCGCGACGGCCGCACCTTCATAGTTATCCACGAGGCGAACCTCGTCGACTACGCGCGGATGAACCTGCGCGGACCGCGCATGGAGGGTCGCACGTTGCACGCCGACCTCGCGCCCTGGGCCGACGGGATCAAGGTGCGCGGGCGCACGCCGTTCGTGACGCCGTGGCGCACCATCCAGCTCGCCGAGCGGGCGACGGATCTGGCCCCGTCCGTGCTCGGCCTGAACCTGAATCCGCCCAACGTGCTGCCGAGCACCGCCTGGATCAAGCCGATGAAGTACGTCGGCATCTGGTGGGGCATGCACATCGGCACGATGACGTGGAGCTCGGGGCCCAAGCACGGGGCGACGACCGCGAACGCGAAACGCTACATCGACTTCGCGGCCGCCAACAGACTCGGCGGCGTGCTGGTCGAGGGCTGGAACGTCGGCTGGGACGGCGACTGGATTCAAAACCGGAACGCCTTCTCGTTCACTCAGGCCTATCCCGATTACGACCTCGCGGCAGTGGCGCGCTACGCCCACGAGAAGGGCGTGAAGCTGATTGTCCACAATGAGACGTCTGGCGGAATCGAGAACTACGAGCGGCAGCTCGACAGTGCCTTCGCGCTCTACCACTCACTCGGCCTCGACGCCGTCAAGACGGGCTACGTGATGGACCTGACCAGCGAAGGGCACTCGCACTGGGGGCAGTACATGGTGCGGCACTACCGCAAGGTGATCGAGACGGCCGCGAAGTACGGGATCATGCTCGACGTCCACGAGCCGGTCCACGACACGGGCGAGCGCCGCACCTACCCGAACATGATGAGTCGCGAAGGCGCGCGAGGACAGGAGTACAACGCGTGGGGCGGCGAGGGGGGCAACCCACCGGAGCACGAGACGATTCTGTTCTTCACGCGGCTGCTCGACGGGCCCATGGACTTCACCCCCGGCATCTTCGACATCTTGCGCGAGCGTGGCACCGGCAGTCCGAGGCGGCCCGAGGACCCTCGGGTGCGCACCACCCTCGCCAAGCAGCTCGCGCTCTACGTGGTCCTCTACTCGCCGCTTCAGATGGCGGCGGACCTCCCCGAGAACTACGAGCACCAGCCCGCCTTCCAGTTCATCCGTGACGTCGCGGTCGACTGGGACACGACGCGCGTGCTTGAGGGGAAGATCGGTGACTACGTGGTCGTGGCGCGCCGGGAGCGGAACGGCCAGAGCTGGTTCATCGGAGCGATCACGGACGAGGAAGCGCGCAGCTTCGACGTCCCGCTGTCGTTCCTGACGCCGGGCCGTCGCTACGTCGCGGAGATCTATGCGGACGGACCCGGGGCCAACTGGCTCACGAATCCGCTACCCGTCTCGATCTCCCAGCGCGCCGTCACCGCGACCACGCGGCTCCACCTGGTCCTCGCTCCCGGGGGCGGGCAAGCGATTCGGATCCGGCCGGCGCGATAAGCGGTGCTGAACGAGCCAATGATCGCGGCTGCTCGGTGATTCCCACGCTAAGGAAGTTCTGCGTAGGTGACGCGAAGTCGGGGGTGGGGGCTCGCACGCTGACACGCGAGGACGCACGGCAGGCACAGAAGCGTCGGTATCGCCCATGCATCGGCGCAGATGTGCCGCCCGAGCGCCCTCGCGTGTGACGCGTGCGACGCCCCCACCCCCGACTTCGCGCGACTTGTGCGGAGCTTCCCTAAGGTGTGGCCTCGGCGGGGCACTGTGCTGAAGCACATTCGTCACCCTTTGGGGTTGTGCCGTGCCGAGCTCATCCTTCAGGATGAGGACCTCCGACGTCGAAATCGTCTTGTGCGGGCCGCGCTGCTGCTCGCGGGCGGCGTCGCAATGGCCGGCTGCGGTCGCAAGACGGAGCTCACGCTGTTCGAGCTCCTGCCCCCCAGTACCACCGGCGTCACGTTCATGAATGCGGTGCCGGAGCAGGATACCGCGCTCAACATCATCAACTTCCTCAACTACTACAACGGCGGCGGCGTCGCCGTGGGTGACGTCGACGGCGACGGGCTCCCTGATCTCTACTTCACGTCGAACCTGGGTCCCAATCGACTGTACCGCAACAAGGGGAACTACCAGTTCGAGGACATCACCGAGCGTGCCGGCGTGGCCGATCCTGAAGGCTGGAAGACCGGCGTCACCATGGCCGATGTCAACGGTGACGGGCGCCTGGACATCTACGTCTCCGCCATGAGCTATCTCACGCTGCACGGCCACAACGTGCTCTACCTCAACAACGGCGACGGCACCTTCACCGACCGGACCAAGGAGTACGGGCTCGACTTCGCCGGCTACTCCACCCAGGCCGTGTTCTTCGACTACGACGGCGACGGCGACCTGGACATGTACCTGCTCAATTACTCCGCCCACTCCGAGCGCGGGCGGAGCACGCACCCGCAGCGCGAGCCGCGCCATCCACGCGCCGGCGACCGCCTGTTCCGTAATGACGGAGGCCATTTTGTGGATGTGAGCGACCAGGCCCACATCTACGGGGGCGTCGAGGGGTACGGCCTGGGCGTGGTCGCGAGCGACTTGAACGGCGACGGCTGTCCCGACCTGTACGTCGCCAACGACTTCCAAGAGGACGACTTTCTCTACATCAACAACTGCGACGGCACGTTCACCGAGTCCATCGCCACGGCCGTGGGGCACACCAGCCATGCCTCCATGGGGGTCGATGCCGCCGACTTCAACAACGACGGGCGACCCGACCTGATGGTCCTCGACATGCTGCCCGAGCGGGAGGATATTCTCAAGACCTCCGCCAACGCCGACGAATTCCCGATCGAACTGCTGAAGTTGCAAGCCGGCTATCACCCACAGTACGCCCGCAACACGCTGCAGCTCAACCGCGGCCCCCGCGGCCCCCGCGGCCCCCGCGGCCCCCGCGGAGCAGTGCGCTTCAGCGAGATCGGCTATCTGGCCGGCGTGTACGCGACCGACTGGAGCTGGGCCCCGCTGTTCGCGGACCTCGACAACGATGGGAACAAGGACCTCTTCGTCACCAACGGCATCTATCGCCGGCCCAACGACCTCGACTACCTCGCGCAGGTGGGCGACTCCGCCATCCAGGCCGCCCTGGCGACCGGCATCAGCGCGGGCGTGCTCCGGCGCCTCACGCATTTGATGCCCCACGTCCCCATTGCCAACTACGCCTATCGTAACAACGGCGACCTGGCGTTCACGAACATGGCGAAGCCATGGGGCCTGGCACAGCCGGGGTTCTCGAACGGCGCGGTCTACGCGGACTTGAACAACAGCGGTGCCCTCGACTTGGTGGTCAACAACCTCAACGCGCCTGCCGCGATCTACCGCAACCACGCGCGCGAGCTGACGGGGAACCACTATCTCCAGGTGGTGCTGCGAGGTGCCGGAGCCAACACGGCGGGGATCGGCGCAAAGGTGATCGTCAGGCAGCATGGCACGACCCAGCTGCTGGAGCAGATGCCCACGCGCGGCTTCCAGTCTTCCGTCGATCCCCGCTTGCACTTCGGGCTGGGCACGTCCAACGAGATCGACTCCCTGATCGTCATCTGGCCGGACCGGCGCTTTCAGGTGTTAACGCACGTCGCGGCGGACCGGGCCATCGCGCTGTCACAGCAAGACGCCACGGCCCTGACCCCCAGCCCCCAGCCCCTAGCCCCCGTTTTCGCCGACGTCACGGACCGGATCGGCGTCGATTTCAAGCACCGGGAGAACTCCTTCTACGACTACAACCGCCAGCCGCTGATTCCGCACGTGCTGTCGCGCGAAGGCCCTGCCCTGGCCGTCGCGGACGTGAACGGTGACGGACTGGACGACTTCTACGTCGGCGGCGCCAAATGGCAGGCTGGCGAGCTCTTCATCCAGCAGCGGGACGGCACGTTCCGCCGAAGCACGCAGCCCGCATTGCAGGCCGATAGCCTGGCCGAGGACGTCGCCGCGACGTTTTTCGATGCCAACGGCGACGGGTACCCGGATCTCTACGTCGTGAGCGGCGGCAACGAGTTCTGGGGAGGTCACCCTGCGCTCCAGGACCGCCTCTACATCAACGACGGGAAGGGGAATTTCCACCGGGACGCAGAGGCGCTCCCGCGGCTCTCGGAGACCGGCTCGTGCGTCGCGGTGGGGGACTGGAACGGCGACGGCCATCCCGATCTGTTCGTGGGCCGGCGCGTCGTCGCGGGCCAGTACGGCGTCGCGCCTCGCAGCTACCTGCTCGAGAACGACGGCACGGGACACTTCCACGACGTCACCCTCGAGCAGGCCCCGGCGCTCGCCCAGGCCGGGATGGTCACCGCGGCGACGTGGACCGACTACGACCACGACGGCCGGCTCGACTTGATCGTGGTGGGCGAGTGGATGCCGGTGCGCGTCTTCCACAACGAGAATGGCCGGCTCGTGGACCGGACGGCCCAGGCCGGGCTTGGGGGATCGGAGGGTTGGTGGAACAGCCTGGCGGCGGTCGACCTGAACGGCGACGGCCGCGCCGATCTCGTGTTGGGTAACCTCGGGCTCAACTCCTACCTCCGGGCGTCCCCGACCGAGCCCGCGCGGCTGTACGTGCACGACTTCGGGCACAACGGGGCGCTCGAACAGATCCTCACGTTCTACAAGCACGGCGTGAGCTACCCGCTCGCCGGCCGGGACGAGCTGGTCCGGCTGATCCCGCAGCTGCGCAGCCGCTACCCCTCCTATGCCGACTTCGGGGCCAGCCGCGTCGACGACATCTTCCCGGCGGCGGAGCTGAAGCAGGCGACGGTGCTGGAAGCGCGCGTGTTCGCGAGTTCGGTCGCCTGGAACAACGGCGACGGCACGTTCACGTTGCGGCCGCTCCCCGTCGAGGCGCAGTTCGCGCCCGTCTACGCCTCGCTGGCGGCGGACTTCGATGGCGATGGGCGAACCGATCTCCTCCTCGCGGGGAACGTCTACGACGTGCAACCCGTGCTCGGACGGTATGACGCCAGCTACGGCCTGCTGCTCTCCGGCACGGGCGACGGTCGCTTCGCGGCGGTCGACGCGGAGCAGAGCGGTCTCATGATCGACGGGCAGGTGCGCCACCTGGGGCTCGTGAAACGGGCGGACGGCAGCCGCCTGATCGTCGTGGCGCGGAACGACGGCAAGCTGCAGATTCTGCGCCCACTGCGATGAACGGCACCGTGCCCATGGAACGGCCGCGCTTGCGATTCTGGCAGCTGTTCAACATGAGCTTTGGATTCCTCGGCATCCAGTTCGGCTGGGGGCTGCAGCTCGCCAACATGTCGGCGGTCTACGAGCGGCTGGGCGCCCGATCGGACCAGGTGCCGCTCCTCTGGCTCGCCGCGCCGCTCACGGGGCTCCTGGTGCAGCCGATCGTCGGCGCCTTGAGCGACCGCACGTGGGGCCCGCTGGGGCGCCGCCGTCCCTACTTTCTCACCGGCGCCGTTTTGGCGTCGATCGCGCTGTTCGTCATGCCGACCTCGAGCGCGCTGTGGATGGCGGCGACGCTGCTCTGGATACTCGACGCGTCCATCAACATCTCGATGGAGCCGTTCCGCGCGTTCGTCGCCGACAAGCTCGCGGTGTCCCAACGGACCACCGGGTTCGTGATGCAGTCGTTCTTCATCGGCGTCGGCGCCAGCCTGGCCAACGCCCTGCCGCTCGTGTTCAGCTGGCTGGGCGTGCAGGGGAGCACGGCGAGCGGTGTGCCGCTGTCGGTGAAGCACTCGTTCCAGGTCGGCGCGGTGGTGTTTTTCCTCGCCGTGCTGTGGACGATCGTGACCACGAGCGAGTTCCCGCCCGAGGACCCGGCCGCGTGGGACCGCGCGCGGCGGGGCCGGCGCGGGCTCGGGCCCCTGCTCGGCGAGATCGCCGCTGCGATTCGGGAGATGCCGGCCACGATGCGGCAGCTCGCGGTGGTCCAGCTCTTCACCTGGCTCGGCTTGTTCTGCATGTGGCTCTTCTTCGTGCCCGCCACGGCGCGGCACGTGTTCGGAGCCACCGATCCGCAGTCGGCCCGCTATACCCAGGGCATCGAGTGGGGCGGCTTCACTTTCGCGTTCTATTCGATCACCTGCTTCCTGGTAGCGCTCGCGCTGCCGCGGCTGGCGCAGCGGACCAGCCGCAAGACAGTGCACGCCGCCGCACTGGTGTGCGGCGGGGCGGGACTGCTCTCGCTGTACCTGATTCACGACAAATATCTGCTGCCGCTCAGCATGGTGGGCGTCGGAATCGCGTGGGCGTCTATTCTATCGATGCCGTATGCGATCTTGTCCACCGCCGTGCCGCCCGAGCGGATGGGTGTCTACATGGGCGTGTTCAATTTCTTCATCGTCATCCCGGAGATCGTGGCCGCGATCGGGTTCGGGCCGCTCATCCGGCTGGTGTTCGGCGAGGGCAACCCGAACGCGCCACTGGACGTGGTGATGCTGGGGGGCGTCTGTCTCTTGACGGCGGCGGCCTGCGTCGGGCTGGTGCGCGATCTCGGCGCCACCCCCTTAGAGGTTAGTGCGACCCCTTCGTCTTGATTACGATTACGCCGTTCGCCCCGCGCACCCCGTATATCGCCGTGCTGGCGCCATACTTGAGCACTTCGATCGACGCGACGTCGTGCGGGTTCAGCCAGCTCAGCGTGCCGTTCGGACCCGGCTCGACCGCGACGCCGTCGACCACGTAGAGGGGCTCGTTGCTCAGAGAGAAGGACGTGGGGCCGCTGATGCGCACCGAGATGCCGCCGCCGCGCGCCGGCGTCACCGTCACTCCGGCGATGCGCCCCGCGAGCAGCTGATCGAGCGACACGACAGGCTGCCGGGCGATCTCGTCCGACGTCACGGTCGAGGGGGAAGGCGGCGGAGGAGCTGGCCTCTGGACCGCCGCACTCTCGCCCGCGCCGCGCCCGTGGGCGCATGCGAGGATGAGTCCGGCGACGATGCCGACGGGCGGCAGGACGCGCGCTGGGTACCAGATCATGGGACCCCCTTTTGCCACAATATAGTCTTTTCACACGGCGACTGGAGATACGGCCGGATCCCCCAAGGATTCCGGGTCAGGGACGGACCCTGCTCCCTCCATCATGTGACATCCTATTCTCGAACAACAGGATCGGCTCCACCGCGGCTTCCGACGTCGGTCCGCGGAAGCTCCGTTGAATCCTGGCAATGTCTGCCAGGTGCATGGCGCCAATGATGACATCCGGCCATCCGTCTCTGTTCAGATCGGCCGTTGCCATCACATTCCATTGGTTGCCGCGGGCGATGGAAAATGCATAAGGCTTGAACTGGTAGCGACCGACATTTTCGAAATACATGATGCCCCGCTCGGGGTGTCTTGCAGAGTCGGCAAAGTTGCTCGTGGTCAGAATATCGAGGTCACCATCCTTGTCGAAATCGGCAACGACCGCCTGGGCTGCTCCATACACGGGGAAAAAGTAGCGCTCGGTAAAGTTGTTGTGGCCGTCATTTTCCAGGATCCGGATACCATGGTAGGGCTTGAGAACACGCGAATAGTCGAAGTTGTCGCCGTTCACGTACAGGATATCCGGTTTGCCGTCGCCGTTGAAATCACGCATGGTGAAGTACATCGAGCCGTATATCGGCGGAAAGCGGGCCAACACCGTACGGCCGGCAAAATCGCCTGTACCGTCATTGGCGAACAAGACAATGCGCTCATCGCCCTGCGCGAACAGCGCCACGATGTCCGGAAATCCATCCCCTGTGAGGTCGAGGATTTCGAACCGTATCGCGCCTGGCGTAGCATCGAGCACGTGGCGCTGATACGTCGCGCCATCCTCCCGATAGAGCGCCAGGCGCCCGCGGTTGTTGCCGAATTCGCAGATCACAAAGTCCTTCCGGCCATGCCCAGCAAAGTCGAACTGCTTCACGAAGACCGGCCGGAATAGCGAGTCGATCAGGACCTTGCTGAAATGCAGCGACCCGTCACGGGCAAAATCATATTGCACGAGCGTACCCTTTGGCTGGTCATTGGGCTCGAGCATGCCCGATTCGAGCACGAGGAGACGGTCTCTCTCAGAAATCACGTCGGTCGGAGGGCTACCCAGGGTCAGCGACGCTTTCAGATGGCGGTCGAAGTCAAACACCCGAAACGTGTTCGTTCCGGCCTCCCCAACAAAAATCCGTTCATTGACGGTGTCCGTTTTCAGCAGCGTGATGATCGCGCTGCTGTGCAGCCGCGGCACGAACGGACCGGCGGAAAACAGGGGGGGATCAACCTGCGGTTGAGCCGGCAGGGACTGTTGTGGCAACGTATCGGGGGCATGTTCGAGATAGTACGCGACGATCGTTTCCCAATCTGGTTCTGACACCGCCTTGGTCAGAACGACCATCTCTGGATCCCGATGCATTTCGGCGAACAACGACTTCGGAGGCACACCCAGTCGCAGAGCCATTTGTGGCAAGACTCCGGTTCGCCAGGTTTTCTTGTCCAGCAGTGCCGGCTCGGGAAACATGTGGCAGGCAGCACAATAGGTGTGCGCGAGCCGTTCGCCTTCGGACCGATACGGCCTACTGCACTTTGTCAGCATGAGACACGCGACAGCGAAGACACCAAGTCCCAGCGACGCGCGACGAGAAGGTTCAGACATGGACCGAATGATACCCACCCCCGACAGAGCGCGTTAGATTCTCGCACCCATGCTCCGACGCCGGCTTCGCTCGATCCGCGCGTTCGTGCTCATCATGGCCGTGATGAGCTGTGGCCGCCCATCGGCGGGGGACCGGCCCCTCTTCAGGCTCCTGAGCCCGGCCCAAACCGGCGTCACGTTCGCCAATACGATCGCGACCACCGACTCCGTCAATGTCCAGACCGACGTCTATCTCTACAACGGCGGGGGCGTCGCGGTGGGCGACATCGATAACGACGGCCTGCCGGACATCTTCTTCGCCGGTAACATGGTTTCGAGCCGCCTGTACCTGAACAAAGGCAACATGCGGTTCGAAGACATCACGGAGTCAGCGGGCGTCAAGACGGACCGATGGGCCACCGGCGCGACCATGGTGGACATCAATAACGACGGATATCTGGATATTTACGTCTCCGTCTCAGGACCCCCATGGTCCAGAGGGGAGAGTCGGGCCAACCTGCTATTCATCAATAACAGGGATGGCACGTTCACGGAAGCTGCTGCAAAGTATGGCATCGCCGACACCGGCTTCACCACGCACGCCGTCTTCTTTGATTACAACGGCGATGGATTCCTCGACCTCTTCTTGCTCAACAATTCACCTCAGGACTTTGCACGTGGTGCAACAGACGCGCACCCGCTGGGCGTACGCAGTAACAGCCCTGCCAGCTACAACAAGCTCTATCGCAACAACGGCGACGGGACATTCACCGATGTATCGCAGGAAGCGGGGATACTGCGGCAGCTCGGGTATGGACTCGGCGTGGCGGTGGCCGACCTGAACGGGGACGGGTGGCCCGACCTCTACATCTCTAACGACGTCGCACCCAATGACGTCCTCTACATCAACAACGGCGATGGAACGTTTACCGATCGGGCCGGCGCGTGGCTCAAGCACACGAGTTTTGCGGGTATGGGCGTTGATATCGCCGATTTCAACAACGACGGCTGGCCCGACATTCTGCAGGTGGACATGATGCCGGCCGCCCTGGACCGACGCAAGCGGATGAGCGGCTACCTCACCGAGGGCGGTCGGATGGAACTGCGTCACAGGGGATTTCGCGACGACTACGACGTCAACTCGTTGCAGATGAGCAACGGCGTCACCAACAACGGTGCTGTCATGTTCAGTGAAATCGCCCACCTGGCGGGCCTCGCGTACACGGACTGGAGCTGGAGCGCCCTGTTCGGCGATTTCGATAATGATGGATACAAAGACATCGTCATCACCAACGGCTATCCCAAAGGGACCATCGATCTCGATTACCAGATGGAGGTATTCAGGGCACGCCGAGCTGGCGACCAGCGAGGGGCGCTGAATCTCCTGAAGGAGCTGCCCGGTTACCGGGTGTCCAACTACGTCTTCCGGAACAACGGGGACCTGACGTTCACCGACAAGACCACAGCATGGGGAATGGACCAACCCGGCTATTCTTACGGCGCGGCCTATGCCGATCTCAACAACGACGGCAGGCTCGATCTCGTGGTGAATAACATCGACGCGCCCGCATTCATCTATGAGAATGTCGCACCCAAGGACGATGCGCATCACTATCTCGAGATCAAGCTCGCGGGGGAGTCGCCCAACCGGTCGGGGATCGGATCGACGTTGATCCTCACGGCGGGGGGGCAGAAGCAGTACATGTACCAATCCCCCTACCGCGGCTACACGTCTACGGTGGATGACCGGCCCCATTTCGGTCTCGGCGCGGCGACGCGTGTGGATAGCCTGCGCGTCGTCTGGCCCGACCGGCGGGTGCAGATACTGACTCATGTCGCCGCCGACCAGCTATTGATCCTCAAGCAATCCGACGCCACGCATGCAGCCTCCGGCCGTCGTCACCCGATACCCGATAGCCGACACCGCTTGTTCGAGCCGATGGACCCGGCTATCGCGTTGCGATTCGCGCAGCCTGCAAGCGAGTCGGTCGATTTCACAGTGCAGCCTTTGCTACCTTATCCACTCTCGAGGCAAGGGCCGCCACTCGCCGTGGGGGACGTCGACGGTGACGGCCTCGAGGACGTCTACGTGGGGGGCGCGGATGGGATTCCCGGAAAGCTGTTCCTGCAACGTCCCGGCGGCGGCTTTGTGGAATCAGTCGCGGGGCAGCCGTGGGCAGCCGACAGCGCCTACACGGACTGGGGAGCGACATTCTTCGATGCCAATGGCGACGGCCTGCCCGATCTGTACGTCGCGAGTGGCAGCTATCGACTGGCGCCGCGGTCGCCACGGTTGCAGGACCGTCTGTACATCAATCGTGGCGGCGGGCGCTTTGTGCGAGACAGCGCGGCGCTACCCGCGATGCTCACCAGCAAGGGAGCGATCGCGGTGGGCGACTTCAACGGCGATGGCAAACCCGATCTCTTTGTGGGCGGTCGACTGGCGCCGCGGAATTATCCCTACCCGGCGCGCAGCTACATCCTCCGCAACGACGGGGGCCACTTCACGGACGTCACCGCCCTGGTCTGTCCCGAACTGATGAACCCCGGCGGGATGATCACGGCGGCCGTGTGGATCGATTTCGACGGCGACGGCAAGCTGGATCTCGTCACGGCGGGAGAGTGGATGCCGCTGCAGTTTTTCAAGAACGATGGCGCTCACCTGCGCAATGTCACCGCAGCAATGGGCCTGCCGCCGATGCGGGGGTGGTGGTACAGCCTGGCGGTCGGCGACTTCAACCACGATGGCCGTCCCGATCTGGTTGCGGGTAATCTGGGGCTGAACTTCGCGTACACGACGTCGCCGCAGAGCCGATTCGGGGTCTATGCGGATAATTTCACCGGGAGTCGGACCACCGACATCGTCCTGACGCAGCAAATCGGCGGCACGGAGTATCCGGTCTTCGGCCGGGCGAGACTGGGACCGTCCATCTATACCGCGGCGCTGCGATTCCCGACCTACGCGTCGTTTGCGACGGCGTCCGTCGAGCAGTTGTTCGGCGCGTCCCAATTGCGACACGCCCTGCATTATCAGACGGATACGTTTGCCAGCGTCTACCTGCAGAACAACGGCGACGGCACGTTCACGTCGGTGCCGCTGCCCAATCTGGCGCAGATCGCACCGATCCGCGGGATCATCGCCGACGACGTGGACGGCGATGGGAACCTCGACCTGATCGTTGCCGGCAACCTGTCCGAGACGGAGCCCAACACCCCCCCGGCTGACGCCGGCAACGGCCTGTGGCTGAAGGGGGACGGCCGGGGCCACTTCACGCCGATCCCCGCGGGAGAGAGCGGGTTCCTGGCGCCCCGAGACGTCACAGGGCTGGCCTTAGTCAAAACGCCTGCAGGGAAGGCCGTGTTCGTCGCGAACAACGGCGATTCCCTGCAGGCATTCATCATCCGGCGCCGTTAGGCGCCGCTCGGACTACCAGCCAGGGTTCTGCGCGAGTCGCTTTACTCCCGCGACCGTGCTCAGATCAATCTCCACCTGTGGAATCGGGTAGTAATCGTTGAGCGGCGTTGCATAGGGCACCTGCGCGCCCTTGTATGCCCTCCGCGCGGGCGTCATTTCCGCCGTCAAGTAAGCGGTCATCACTTGTTGAGCGTAGGGGCCCCCGTACCGCCGCAGGTCGAATAGCCGTTGGCCCTCCATGGCCAGTTCGAGGCGGCGCTCGATGCGGACCGCGTTTCGAGCAGTGGCCTGATCTGGCCAGGGCGTCGTGTACGGGGAGACTTTGTAGGTTGCCCAACGAATTGACGGATCGGTGAGGGGCACGGCGATGCGATCATCGTTCGTGCACACGGGATACTTCGCTACTAATGCAGCGTTGGAGGATCCGGCACCGCACCCCTGCGCGGCAACGGCTGCTCGCGCTCTGATCTGATTGACGATCGCCTGAGCGCCGGCAAGGTCATTGGTCTCCACCTTCGCCTCGGCGTCGAGCAGCAGCATATCGGCGTAACGGAAAATATGGATGTGGACGCCATTCTCCTGCTCTGGCTGCCAACCGACCTTGCTCACCGCGCCGCTGGCCTTCTCTTGCGCGTTCTTCTTGGGGCTATACCGGCCGCCGTACCCCGGGGCCCGAATCCACGCGATGCTGTGCATGCCCCAATCCTTGTACGGCACCGAGTCCCGGCCGATCGTCCAGTCCAACCGCGGATCGACCGTATCCGTGGGCGACGCGACCCAAACCGAGTCTCGGTTGTTCCAGGTGGCGGGGCTCGTGAACGCCTTCGGAAGGCCGGTGGCGCCATCCACCGCGAAAAAGTTCGCGAGATTCTGCGACGGCTGATGAAAGCCGCAGCACTTGAACGGGCTGCCGGAATGGGGGAAGTTGAGCCGCTCGCCGTAGTTCGCATTATTGCCGTTCGGCTCTCCGTCATTGACCGATGATTCGTACGCGAGGATCGTTTCCTTGCCGTTGGCGAAGCCGTGGAAACCGGTCCAGACGTGATCGAAGCTGGTCTCGAGCCCAAACGCGTTAGACGTCACGACGCTGTCCAGGGTCGCGACGGCCGCCGCATACTGATGCATGTACACCAACACCCGCCCCTTATACGCTCTCGCACCCCACGATGTGACTCGTCCGGCCTGGCCGTTCCGCGGTTTGTCCGGAAGGAGCGCGATGGCGGCATTGAGGTCGGCGATGATGAGCTTGGGGACGGAATCGGCGCCGAGGTTGTTCGCCTTGCGGAAACCGCCCTGCACGACCGGAGTGGTATCGGTGTCGAAGTAGTAGGGAATGTTGCCCCACATCCGCCACGCCTCGAAGTGATAATGCGCGCGCAGGAAGAGTGCTTCTCCTCTGATGCCCATCGAGTCGGCGCGCGAGATTTCGATCGGTTTCAGCCGGCTCACCTTTTCCAGGAATTGTATGGTGGCGTTGGCGCGCCGCACGCCTTCGTACATGCTCGCCCACTTCCTGTCCAAATAGTCCTGCGCCTGGTCGCTGCTCCACACGTACAGTTCGAGCTTCGTGGCCTGGGGCTGGTCGGAGGCCTCTGAGCCCTTATACGCATCGTCACTGGTGATGCTCCCGAACGGCCAGTTGCTGGCCGCGCACCCCCAGTTGCCATTGGTGGCATTGTTGCAGTCGAGCGACCGGTAGGCGGCGATCAGCGAGCCCTCCACGCCCGCCTTGGTCGCCAGGGCATTCTCATTCAGCGTACCCTGCGCCGGCGTGTCGAGAAAGTCTTTGCACGCGTACGTGATGGACAGGCCGAGCCCGAGGCATGCCGTGCCGACCGCCACTTTAAAGATCCATGAGTTTTTCATCGCCTTCCGTCCCTTGGATAAAGACGATCGCACTAGAAAGTGGTGCTGATCCCGATCGTGAACGTTCTGCTCGTCGGATACACTCCCACGTCAACATTGCGGAACTGGTCACGGATGTCGCCCGATGCCCCGGTGAATGCCCGAGCGGGCAATGACGGATCCAGTCCGGCGTACCCCGTGATCGTGAACAGGTTCTCCGCTTGTAGATAGATACGCCCCGATGGGAGCCAGGGGAACAGATTGGCGGGAGCGGTGAAGCCGACTTGCAGTGAGCGCAGCCTGACATACGATCCACTCTCAACGAAGAAGCTACTGATGTCGTCGCTCCCGTTGTCGTTCTGATTGAGGCGGGGGTATTTCGCGCTCTGGTCACCCGGATTGGTGCATCCTTCATCGCCCGTGATGCAGAAGGAGTTCGTGAGCCGGTCGCTGACGACGTTGGTCGAGAAGTCGCGAAACACGTAGAAGTCCTTCTGCGCATCGTAGATCTTGGCTCCGAAGGACCCGAACAGCGTCGCGCTCAAGTCCCACGCGCCCATCCGGAATCCCAAATCCAGGCCCGCCGTGAAATCGGGATGCGGGCTGCCGAGAATCGTGCGGTCGTTCGCGTCGATCTTCCCGTCGCCATTGATGTCGACGTACCGGAGTCCCCCGACGACGGCCCCAGGCTGACAGGGCGGTGTCCCACAGGTCCCGGCGGCGTTCGTTAGATGCGCGGCGGCGTCCACGGCCGAGGGGTAATACCCGTTCGCCACCTTGCCATAGAAGGCGCCGATCGGCTGGCCGATCATGTTGATGACCGGATTCCCAATACGAGTGATCTGGGGACCGCCGGGACCCTGAAAGCTGGTGAGCTGGCCATCGATCGACAGGATCTCGTTCCGATAATGGCTGCCATTGAAGGCCGCGCTCCAGACCTTACCGCCACCCACGGTGCCGCTGTAGGCGACGGCGAAATCGAATCCCTTGTTGCGCATCTTGCCGACGTTTTGAATTGCCGGGCTGACCGCGCCCGCGGCAGAGGGGGCCCGGGGGTCGAAGAGCAGATTGTCGGTGGTCCGCGAATACAGGTCAACCGTGAAATTGCCGCGGCCGTTCAAGAACTCGAGGTCGAGACCAATGTTACCGGACTTGTTCTCTTCCCACTTCAGGTTCGGGTTCCCCGTCGCGATCTGCCGGAATCCGGGTACGATGCTCGTTCCCGATCCACTGATGTCGTAGAACGTGTCCCCCGTGCCGCCGCCGAGCGCGGAGACGATCCGGCCACCCGGAATCCGCTGGTTGCCGGTGATCCCCCACCCAAACCGCAGCATGGCGTTCGAGAAGAAGCCGTCCTGCGGGAAGAAGGATTCCCGCGACGCCCTCCACCCGACGTTGAACGCCGGGAACGTCCCCCACCGGTTATCGGTGCCGAATTTGGATGAGCCGTCCCGCCGCAGCGTCACGCTGGCATAATACTTCTCGCCGTAGTTGTAGTCGGCCTTCCCGAAGAACGAGAGCAGGCGGTCGAAGAACCCCGTGGTGTTGACGGTCTTGCTGGACGCCGAGCCAAGGCCATCCTGGATGTAGCGGTTCGCGGGATCGTCGTTGTAGAGACCCGAGATACCTCCCGTGATGAACCGGCCTGAGCTGGAGTTCGCTTCCTGGCCGAGCAACACGGAGAGGGTGTGCCGCTCCATGGTCCGCGCGTACGTCAGTGTGTTCGTGAACGTCCACGTCGTCGACCGGTTGTCGTTCTCGACGATCGAGTTGACGGCGTTGGCTTCGGAGTTCTCGAACGTCGTGGGAGTGAAGCCCGTGAATTGACCTTGGGTCAGGTTAAATGAGAACTGGCTGCGGAGGGCGAGCGCCGGCACCACCTCGAACCTTCCAAACACGTTGCCGATGGCCCGGTCGTTGGTGTTTCTGTCGAAGCGCCGCGCCCACGCATACTTGAGCGGATTCGTGTTATTCCCTAACCCGGTCGCTTTCCCGGAAGCGAAATTCCCCCCGATGTCGTAAATGGGGACAACCGGCTGCATCAGGATGTTCTTGCCGACGATGTTACCTTCGCCGAGTGCATTGTCGTCGAGCCCGCCGTAGCCCTGATCACGCGACACGGCGATGTTTTCACCGAGCGTCATCTTATTCACAGTGAACGCCGTGTTGATGCGCACCGTGCCGCGCTGCAGCTGGTTGTACGCCGCCGTGCCATCCTGCTTCAAGTAACTGAACGACACGTTGTAGGCATTGTCCGTCCCGCCGCCCGATAGCGCCAGGTTGGCATCGGTGTACTGCGCCGGGCCGAACACCGCCTTCCACCAGTCCGTCCCGGCGCTCCCGGGCATGATCAACGTGTTGGGATAGGCGTACATCGACCGGTTGATGGAGTCCGGACGACCAAATGCGTCGCGCGTCACGACCGTCACCCCGGGAGTGATGTAGGTGTATCGGGGGACCGACGGATTGAGGGTGTCCCCGTAGATCGCCGTGACCTCGGGTGGGATGGCCTGACCGGCGTTGTGGTAGGCCCGCTTAATCACTTGGAAATACTGCAACGGATCGGACATCACAAAGTCATCGTAGCCGCGGACCGGCGAGGCGACGCCGGTGCGCACGTCGAGCGACACGAGCCGCCCGCCCGACCGTCCTTTCCTCGTTTCGATGATGACGACGCCGTTGCTCGCGCGCGAGCCGTAGATCGAGGCGGACGAGGCATCCTTGAGAACCTGGATTTCCCCGATGTCCTTCGGATTCAAAAAGTTGAGGTACGAATCGTCGACCGGCGTCCCATCGATGATGTAGAGGGGATCGTTGTCGTGAAACGAGCTGACGCCGCGGATGCGGACGGTGCTGCGGGATCCGGGAGAGCCGCTGTTATTCACCGTTACACCGGGAATGCGTCCGTCAAGGCGCTGCAGCACACTGGTTGAGGTCTGACGGTTCGCGCTCTGGAGGTTGACGCTGGACACCGCTCCCGTGATGTCGGAGCGGCGCTGAGTCTGATATCCGGTGACCACCACTTCCTGCAGCATGGTAGGAGCCTGCTCCATCGCGATATCGATGGTGCCCTGCCCACCCACGGGTCTCTCCGCCCCGCGGTAGCCGATGATCGAGTAGGCCAGGACAGCATTGGGGGGAGCGACGAGCGCATACCGCCCCTGCTGGTCCGTGATGGTCTGGGTGCCAGTGCCTTTGACGCGCACCGTCACTCCCCAGAGCTTCTCACGTGTCGTGCCGGATGTGACGGTGCCGGAGACCTGCACCCCCTGGCCCCACGCCACGCCGGTCACGGACAATGCGAGGAGCGCACTCGCTCCAATCGCACGCAGGACGTTATTCCGCAATAGCACGTTTGGCATGGAACCCTGCCTCCTCATCCGACGGGTCTGCGCATGGCCTTCAGGCCTTGCTTGGTGATCGGCTCGCGATATGTGGTGAGCAGCACGTTTCGGTCCTGCACGGTCATCCCGGCGTCGGCGGTGCGGATGATCAAGTAGACGGGGCTGGTCATGCCCGCACGTTGCGTCGCGCCGGCGAGACCGACGACGGACGTCGGCGAGCCGGCGAGCAGCACACAACTGTACGCAGCGAGCATTGGCACCGCACGCATATGGCAGTCCTCAGTGCGTCCCACAACCTCTGACGGGCGCGAGGCACGCTGCCGATGACGACCGGCAGACTGGGCGACGCGAAGCGCTGCGCCCGACTGCGAGCGGGGGCGCGGGCAATAAAAGACGCGTCAGCGGTTGACCTGTCAAGGAGACCGACGAGGATTGTGAAAAAAAGCACAAAGGTCGACGAGCTTGGCGACGGGGCCGACGATCGCCAGCGCGAGGATCGGGGGCGCGGGATAGAGCGCGCCAAGCCCCGCCACCTGGTGATCGGCCGCCAGGCGGATCGCGGCCTCCGCCACCGCGACGAGCGCAGCCACCACGATCCGTCCGCGCCTCGAGCCGACCGTCGTCCGCGGATCGGTGATCATAAAGAAGATGAAGAGCTGGTACATCGGGCCCGTGATCGGCGCGACTTCGGCGAGCAGCGGGGTACCGACCAGCGCGCTGCGCGCCGCGGCGAGCAGCAGGTAGCACCCGACGTACATGAGGGTCACGTGCAGCACCCGCACCCGGGAGGCGATCAGCAGCCCGAAGGCCCAGATCACCGCGTTGGTGGCGAAGTGGTTCCCCCACTGGTGACTGAGGATCGCCACGCTGCCCGGTGCGATCAGGAGCAGCAGGCTGATCGCGAAATTGCTCGGGTTCCACAGATGCTGGCCGCGATAGGCGAGCACGTACTTCGAGGCGATGGCCAGGAACGCGCCCAGGGCAAACGGCCAGAGCAGACCGGCCCGCGGCTTGAGCAGGAGCGCGAGACTGATGCCGGTGACGTACGCGCTCTGGAGCGCGGCGCTGCGGCCCCCCACGAGGCGCGCCAAGGCAAGCTCGGTCGCCACGCATACGCCCAGGCTGAGGGCGAGGCGGTCGTAGCCGCCCAAAATGCCGTAGCGCGCTTCCCCCACCACCAGAATGAGCGTGATGAGGAACGACACGAGGTAGCGGGGATCGACCTCGCCCAGCCGGGCCCAGAGCGTGCGGCTCCGCCCGCGGAGCCCCCCCCCGAGCGCCGCGGCGGTCACGGTACTGCGCCTGCGGAGGGCGGCTCGGTGAGGGTGTTGAGGCGGTCCACCTCGGCGTGTTCGACCACCTGGCGCGCGCCCGAGGGCCAGCGGATCACCACGCGATCCACGCGCGACGCGCTGCCCAGGCCGAAGTGCAGCCGCCGGTCGTTCTGGCTCGCAAAACCCATCCCGCCGTCCACGATCTTGAGCTGGCGGGTCCCCCCGGCGTCGACCGTCACCTCCGCGCCGATCGCGCTGCGGTTGCTCCGCGTCCCCACCAGCTTGAACCCGATCCAATGGTTCCCCGGTCGAACGGTGTTCTTATAGAGCAGCGCAGGCTGGTTCTGGTTCGCGACCACCACGTCGAGCACCCCGCGGTTGAACAGGTCGACCAGCGCGACCGCGCGCCCGTCGTACTCGTCGGTCACGCCGACGGCCGCGGCCACATCCGTCCAGCCCGCCAGGCCGCGGTTCACGAGCACCCGGGACCGCTCGTATCCGGACAGGCTGGCGCTGCCGATGGCGGGCCAGTTGCGGGCGTCTTCGAACACGTTCCCGTTCGCCCCGGCGACCTTCGACATGGCGTACCAGTAGCTCCGGTCCCGGTCCGCCGATACGTAGCCGTTGACGATGAACAGCTCGTTGCGCCCGTCGTTGTCCAGGTCGCCCAGCTGCGCTCCCCAGGCCCACCCGGCGTCGGCGATGACGCCTTCGGCGCCCTGCTGGAACCGTCCCAGCTCCGGCAAGAAGTTGAGGCGCAGGTTGTTGCCTTGGAACAGGTAGGCCCGCTCCGAGATGTTGGTCACGAACGCATCGAGCCGCCCGCGGTTCAGCACGTCGCCGAGCGAGGCCGACATGCCGCTCTTCGAGTCACTCTCCAGGCCGGCCTTCGTGAGCACGAACCGCTTGCCGGAATCGTTGACGAACAGCTCTTCCGGCCCGTAGTCGTTCGCGAGGAACAGGTCGGGCCAGCCGTCGCCGTTGAAGTCCGCGGCGGCGGCGGCGAGGGTCCAGCGGGTGCTGCCCACCCCCATCTGGTCGGTGACGTCTTCGAACCGACCGTTCCCGAGGTTATGGAACAGGCGATTCTTCCCGCCGTTGGTCGCGAACTCGAAGCTGTTGTGCATGATGCGGGTCGTCCGCAAATTCCAGAAATCGATGTCGGAGCGGAAGTAGCCGGTGACGTAGAGATCGAGCAGCCCGTCCCGGTCGTAGTCGAGCCACACCGCCCCATTGCTGTTCATCCACTGGCGCAGTCCCGCGGCGGCGGTCACGTCCTCGAAATGCAGGTTGCCGAGGTTCTTGAACAGCTGGAGGTATCCCCACTTGTAGACGAGCAGGTCCTCGAGCCCGTCGTTGTCGTAGTCGCCCCACACGGCACCCATCGACACACCCTCGCCTGGGCGGTTCAGGTCGGCGACGCCCGCGCTCCGCGCGACGTCGACGAACGTGCCGTCGCCCCGGTTGAGATAGAGCGCGTTGGGGAATCCGAACCGGCTGTTCGTGAAGTAGAGGTCGGGCCAGCCGTCGTTGTTGACGTCGCTGACGGACACGGACGCCCCAAGCGCCGCCACGAGCGGGGCGACGTTGTCGATCCGGTGATCGAGCGTCGGCGCGTGATGGACGAAATCGATGCCCGCCTGGTGCGCCACGTCGCGCAGCGAAAAGCCGGGCGGGGCGGCTCCCGCGCCGCCCCGCTCGTCCGGTCGCCCGCGATTCAGCGCGACGACCAGGAGGACGGCTCCGAGAAACACCGTGGTGAGGACGAGCCGCCGCACGCGTAGAAACGTCACGCCGTGAACCATATCGCGTGGCCTTGTCCCCCGGCAAGGACGGAACGATGTTGCCAGCCACCATGAGTCCCCCTGCCCTGAAGGGTCTCGCCATCGCCACCACGCTGCTTCTTGCCGGCTGCCGCGGCCGGGGGAGCGAGCCGGCCGGCGGGAGCCTCGAGCGCGATGCCGCGATCCTCACCGCGCGGACGCTCGGCCTCGCGTACCTGCGGAGCGAGCAGCTCGCCCAGGCGGAAACGGCGTTCTCGAAGATCGTCGCGCTGGCGCCCGATCAGGCGCTGGGCTACGCGAATCTCGGACTGGTGCACCTGCGATTGGGTCGTTACGACGTGGCCGAGCGGGAGATCCGCCGGGCGGCGGCCCGGGACACGGCGAGCGACGACATCGCCCTGACGCTCGCCAAGGTCTACGAGCTCACGGGCCGCACCGTCGAGGCGCGACACGAGGTGGATCGCGTGCTGCGGCGCAGCCCTGACGACCTGCGCGCGCTGTACGAACTGGCCGCGCTCGACCCGGCCTCCAAGGAGACCTACCTCCGGCGGATCGTGGGACGCGCGCCCAACAACGTGGCGGCCCGGCTCGAGCTGGTGGACGCGCTGGTCTCCCGCGGCGCGGCAGACTCGGCGGCGGCCGAATTGGAGGCGCTCGAGCGGCAGCTCCCCGAGCTGCCGCGAGAGGCGAACCGGTTCTTCCAACAGGCCCTCGGCTTGGCGCGCGCCGGTCGCGCCGCCGCCGCGGCCGTGCCCGCTGCGACGTTTCATCGCTTCATGGAAACGACCGCGCCCTACCAGGCGAGCCTCGAGAAGCTGCGCGGCGCGGGCGGCGCGCCGCCCGGCTACCCCATCCTGACATTCAATCCGGTCATCACGCCGCCGGCGCAGGACGCGCGCACCATCGCCGCGGCGATCCGCTTCAGCGACGTGACAACCACCGTTGGGCTCGGCGGCGTGCCGCCCCTCCCCGACACCGCCGGCGACGTCGCGCTCGCGATCGGCGATTACGACCGCGACGGCGCAGAGGATGTGTTCGTTGGGGCCCACCTGTTCCACAACGAGCTGGCACATGCTACCGAGACGACAGACCGCGCCGGCATCCGGCTGCGCGATCGGGCGGGGGGGGCGGTCGCCGCGACGTTCGGCGACTACGACAACGACGGGCGGCCCGACCTGTATGTGGCGACCGCGAGCGGCGGCGCCCTGTTCCGCAACGCCGGCGACTCGACGTTCACCGATGTCACCGCCGCGGCCGGCCTGGGCGGCGCGCCGCCCGCCACGGCGGCGCTGTTCGTGGATCTTGATCACGACGGCGACGTAGACCTGTTCCTCGCCACGCCCTCCGGGAACCGGGTCTATCGCAACGTCCTCGGTGGGCGGTTCGAGGAAATGGCCGGCCCGATGGGCCTGGGGGGCGGAGCCGGCGGGACCCGCGACGCCGCGTTCGGCGACTTGGACGGCGACGGACTTGTGGATCTGGTCGTCGTGGGAAACGACGGGCGACTCACGCTGTTTCGAAACGCGGGACAGGGCCGCTTCGAGGATGCGACCGCAGCAAGCGGCTTGACGCAAGGCGGAGCGCAGGGCCACGCCGCGGCGGTCGCGGTCGGCGACTACGACAACGACGGGTTCCTCGACCTGTTCGTCGCTTCCGCGGGCGGAACGGCCCCCGTCCTCTACCACAACCGCGGCGACGGGACCTTCGAATCCGATCGCCGCAGCGCGGCGTTCGCGACGCTGGGCACCCTCGCGGCGCGAGCCGCCCTCTTCTTCGATTACGACAACGACGGCTTCCTCGACCTCGTGGTGGTCGGCGCCCCGACCAAAGCGGGAGCGCGCGGCGTCTACCTGTTCCGCAACGATCAGACCGGTCGGTTCGTGGATCACTCGGCGATTCTGCCGGACGACCTGCGCGCCGCCCGCCGGGTCGCGGCGGTGGATTACGATCGCGACGGCGACCTGGACTTGATCGTCGTGGGAGAGGACGGGCGGCCGCGGTTGCTCCTTAACGACGGCGGCAACGCCAACCAGTATGTGAAGGTCGAGCTCACCGCCCTGCGGACGGGGAGCGGCAAGAACAACCGTTTCGGCATCGGCGCGACGCTCGAGCTGCGGGCAGGCAAGCTGTACCAGTCGCGCGTCGTGACGGGTCCCGTGACGCACTTCGGGCTGGGCCAGCGCCTCAAGGCCGACGTCCTGCGCGTGCGGTGGCCCAATGGCGTCGCGCAGACGGTCTACTACCCTGGGACCGACGCGGACATCCTCGAGCAGCAGATCCTCAAGGGGTCATGTCCCTTTCTGTACGCCTGGGACGGAACGGCCTTCCGGTTCGTGACGGACGTCATGTGGCGCAGCGCGCTCGGCATGCCGCTCGGCATCATGGCCGGCGGAACTGACATCGCGTCCGCGCCGCCGCACGCCTCGCGGGAGTACATGCGAATACCGGGTCGCGCCCTCGCGCCCCGAAACGGCCGCTACGTCCTGCAGCTCACCGAGGAGCTATGGGAGACCGCCTATCTCGACCAGGCGAAGCTCCTCGCGGTGGACCACCCCGATTCGGTGGACGTGTACGTAGACGAGGGGTTCGTGCCGCCCGCGCCGGGTCCCGCGGCGCTGCGGCTGTACCCGGTCTCGCATCCCCGGCCGCCGGTCTCCGCGACGGACGAGCACGGCACCGACTGGCTCCCCGCCCTGCGCGCGCGCGATGATCGCTATGTGGCACCGCTCACGCTCACGCGCTACCAGGGCCTGGCCACCCTCCACGACCTGATTCTCGACTTGGGCGACCTAAAGGGCCTGGAGAGCGACAGTGTCTACCTGTTTCTCGCGGGGTGGATCTACCCGACCGACGCCAGTATCAACATCGCCTTGGCCCAGTCGGGGAAGCCGGGCGTCGTCTTTCCTTACCTCGAGGTGAAAGACGCCCAGGGGCGCTGGCGCCGCTTAGCCGATGTGCCCTTCCCGTCGGGCAAGAACAAGACGGTGATCGTGGATCTCACGGGGAAGTTCCTGAGCGCCGACCACCACGTGCGTATCCGCACGAACATGGAGATCTACTGGGACCAAGCCTTCGTCGCGGCCGCTCGCTCTCGCACTTCCTCATCGATCACCGCGCTCGATCCCGCGACAGCCGACCTCCACTACCGGGGATTCTCGCGACTGTACCGCAAGGGCGGGCGTTACGGACCCGAGTGGGCCGTCTACGAGGACGTGTCCCGGGAGTCGCCGTGGGAGCCGATCGTGGGCCGGTACACGCGCTACGGCGACGTGCTGCCCTTAGTGCGCGCGCCCGACGACATGTACGTGATCATCGCACCGGGAGACGAGACCACGCTGACGTTCGACGCGAGCGCCGCACCACCGCTGCCCCCCGGCTGGACGCGTGACTTCCTGCTGTACACCGACGCGTGGCTCAAGGACTCCGATCGGAACACCGCGATGGGCGCGACGGTCGCCCCGCTGCCGTTCCACGGCATGTCGCGCTACCCCTACGGCGCGGACGAAGCATACCCCACGGACGCGGCGCACACGCGGTACTTGGAGACGTACAACACGCGCGGCGTGGAGATCCTTCGCTCGCGCGCGTTCCGCGCGCTCGCTCAGGATGACAGCGCCGGGCGACTGCGGCAAAAAGAACAGTGAAAAGGAGCGAGCGAGTCTGTCATCCTGAGCGCCGCAGGCGCCAAGGATCTAGAGCACGTACCCGCGCCGCATGAGGTTGCGCCCCGACGCCGCGTAGCCGTCGGGGCCTGGCAGATGAAAGGTGAGCGAGTCGGCGAGCCGGTCGTAGACATTGAACAGCACACAGACGTGAATCGCGTCCTCGATCGCGGCATCGCTCACGCCGGCGGCGCGTAGTGGCTCTACGTCCGCCGGCCGCACTTCCGCCGGGGTGAGCGTGAGCTTCTCGAGCAAGCCGAGCGCGGCTCGGACTTTGGGATCGACCCGGGCGGTGCGCCAATCGGCCAGCACCGCCTCGACCAGCTGCTCGTCCCTAAGGGCCAGCGACGCGACCGCGCCGTGGGCACCCGTTCAGAACAGGCATTGGTTCAGGCGCGACGTGAACGCGGCGAACAGCTCGCGCTCGCCGACGCTCCATTCCGACGGCCCGCGCATCACCGCCTGCGTCCAGTCGCACATCGGGCGACCGAAGAACTCCGGCCGGTAGAGCAGCGTTTTGACGACGTCGGGCACGCGACGCCCACTCACTAGGCGGATGAGGAGGAGCTTGAGCCGCTGCGGCAGGCGATGACCGTGCTCGACTATACGGAGCCGCATCAGTCCGGCTCCTCGCCCCGCAGCGCGGCGAGCCCGCGCTCGAGCCGGTCGAGCGCGGCGCCGAGCGCCGCGGAGACCGTGATCTCGAAGATCGCGTCCTCCGAGCTGCCCGCACGCCGCAGGGCGGTGAGGTCGTCGTCCGTGAGCTTGTAGGCGTGGCGGGCCACCGTGTCGACGTAGCGCCCGAGCGGGGCCGCCAGGCCGTCGCCAGGCACGCCGGGCCGCGCCGCGCGCGCCAGCGCGGCGCGACGTAGCTCGCTCGATGTGTGGCCCGGTGCGTCCAGCACGCTGTCGAGCAGTCGCTGTGTGAAAGCAGCGTAACGCCCCATCCTTCAGGATGGGACACGGCGTGGTCAGTCGTCAAGAGCCCGGGTGGCGTAACGCCTCCGCAGACCGTACGATTTTCCGATGAGCCTGCTCGAGCTGCTGCTGGTAGTGCAGACTGCGGTGCCCGGAGACACGGTTCCACCGTATCTCGCCTTCCCCGAGCCCGGACTCGACGACCCCGCCGCGTACGAGGGCTACGAAACGCGGGTGTATCGGGACGCGAGCGGCAACGCCTTCCAGATCTATCTGAACCGCAGCCAGGGGCGGGTGGTGCACCTCTGGGCGGACGCGCTCAACGAGAGCGCCGGTTTCACGGCCCGTGACTCGGCCGGTGCGCCGGCTGAGCTCGCCTGGAGTTCAGGGAGCGCGGTCGTGGGCGCGTCGGGACGCACGCGGTCGGTTTCCTACGGGCTCGAAGCCCCGTCCTCCATCACACTCGGCCTCTTGCTGCTCGGCTCGATGCGGGTGGAGCGCGACTTTCAGTACGCGAGACGCGACTCCCTGCCGCTCGACGCCACGCCGTTTCCGCAGCCCGAGCTGTCGCAGCTGATCGACCATATCGCGCAGCTGCCGGGGGCCGAGCGCGCGCGGCACCTGGCCCTGCTCGGCGTGAAGACCCCGGGCGCGCTGCGTGCGCGGCTTCTGCCCCGGATCACCGAGCAGCACGGCGACACCGCCTGGGTCGTGCGCGTCGAACAGGTGAGCTTCGACGGCAAGACCCACCTCTGGCTCGCGCTGGAAGGGGACGCTCGGGAGACGGTGGCCGCGGTCAGGGGAGGCACGGTAAGGATCCGCCGGCCCGCCGGCGGCGTCGTCCGCTTCGGGGTCCGCGTGACCACGGACGCCCCGGCCCTGACGCCGCTGTCGCGCGCCGAGATCTTCAACGACGATTTCCGCCGTTTCTCCGAGACCGTCCGCGGCGATTCGGCCCATCCCGATCGGTTCCGGCGGCTCGAGCGCGAAGTGCGCGGCATGGAGCTGCTCTGCTCGCGGGAGAAGTTGATGGCCGGGCTGCCGAACTTCGCGACCTACTTCGGCCGCGACATGTTGATGACGGCCCTGCTGATGGAGCCGGTGTGGGCGCCGGCGATGCCGGAGCACGTCATCGCGAGCGCGTTGCGCAAGCTCTCGGCCGCGGGCGACGTAAGTCACGAGGAGGCGCTCGGCGGCCAAGCGATCCGCGAGCATGCGTCCGAGTACAACCGGCTGGTGGACGCCGGTCAGGCGGCGCAGGCCCGCGCGGTGCTCCAGGACCTCCAGGCGGTGCGCGAGAACTACGTGATGGTGGACGACGACTTCCAGCTGCCGGTGGTCGCGGCCCGCTATTTGAGCGACCAGCGGGTGCCGGCCGCGCGCAAGCGCACGTTTCTGCTCGAGGAGCGCCACCTCCAGCGGCTCGTCACCAATCTCGCGTACGTGACGCGGCAGGCGGCGGCGTATGCTCGAAATCCGGTGGCGACCAATCTGGTCGGGTTTCCACGGGATGCCGAGGGCCGGTGGATCTCCGCGAGCTGGCGCGACTCCCGCGCAGGGTACGGCGGCGGGCGGTTCGCCATGGATGTGAACGTCATCTGGGTGCCGCACGCGCTCGAGGCCGTGGGAACGATCCTGGATGTCCTGCAGCAGCTCGGCATGACGCCGGCCATTCGCGACGCGCCGCTGGCCGGCTTCCTACGCGATCGCGCGGCGCTCGAGCGCGCGATTGCCGTGTGGCGCGGCGCCGAGCGCCACTTCCGGGTCGCCGTCGGAGACGTCGGCCGTCCGGTCGCGGACCGGCTGCGCTGGCTGCCGCGGGCGGAGCGGGAGTACTGGGAGGCCGTCATCCAGCGGACCGGATTCCTCGCGGATACGCTGCGGTTTCTCGCCCTCTCGCTCGACGAGAACGGTCGGCCGATCCCGATCGTCAACACCGACCCCGCCATGCTGCTCCTGCTCGAGCCGGTCGGGCTGGATCGGACGCTCGAGCTCGCGGGCCCGATCATGCAGCCGTACCCGTGGGGGTTGTTCGTCGACGATCTGGGTCCCCTGGTGGCCAACGACACCTACGCGTCGCGCGACGTGTGGGAGCGGTTTCGTCGGGACCCCTATCATTCGCCGACCGTCGTGTGGGGGCGGGACGTCAATGCGCTACTCGCCGGCCTCGCGAAGCAGATCGCGGCGGCGACCGCCTCGTCCCGCGCCGACGTGGCGCCATTACGTGACGCGCTGCAGCGCACCGTCACGGCGGTGGATCGTTCCGGACTGCGGCACGCCGAGCTGTGGAGCTACCGCATCGAGAACGGCAGGCTCCTGCCGGTGCGGTACGGGACGAGCTCGGACGTCCAGTTGTGGAGCCTGACCGATCTGGCCGTCCAGTTCTGGCTGGACCGGATCGCGAAACCGTGACCGCCCCGGCGCGCGACGACCAGCGCGCGGCCGTCGTCGCCGGCTTCCTCGGCTGGACGCTCGACGCGTTCGATTTCTTCCTGGTCGTGATGACGCTCACGGCCATCGCGAAGGATTTCGGGCACTCGGACGCGGACATCGCGTTCACGCTCACCCTCACGCTCGTGTTCCGACCGGTCGGCGCGTTCATCTTCGGGCTGATCGCCGACCGCTACGGCCGCAAGATCCCGTTGATGGCGGACCTGGTGTTCTACTCCGTGATCGAGGTGTTCTCCGGGCTCGCCCAGAGCTATACGACGTTCCTCGTATTGCGCGCGCTGTTCGGGATCGGGATGGGAGCAGAGTGGGGCGTGGGGGCATCGCTCGTCATGGAGAAAGTCTCGCCCCGCTATCGCGGCGTGATCTCCGGGCTGCTGCAGCAGGGCTACGCGCTGGGCTATCTGCTCGCGGCGCTGTGCTACTTCTTCGTATACCCCCATTGGGGCTGGCGGCCGCTCTTCTTCATCGGCGGTCTGCCGGCCTTGCTCGCTCTGTTCGTGCGGGCCCGCGTGCGGGAGTCCGAGGTGTGGCAACAGACCCGGCACGACAACTGGCTCGGGCTCGGCCGCGCCATCGCCGCGAACTGGAAGGTGTTCCTGTATCTGACCGTCCTGATGGCGATGATGAACATGGTGTCGCACGGCACCCAGGACATGTACCCGACCTTCCTGCAGCGCGACTGGGGCTTCAGCCCGACCAAGCGCGCCGCGCTGACCGCGTTTTCGCAGGTCGGCGCGCTCACCGGCGGGATCCTGTGCGGGCTGTACTCCGACCGCCTGGGCCGCCGGCGCACCATCGCGCTCGCCCTGCTCGGCGCCGTGCTGGCGATCCCCATCTGGGCGTTTGCGCCGTCCTTGCCTCTGCTCGTCGCGGGCGCCTTCATTATGCAGTTCTTCGTGCAGGGAGCGTGGGGCGTCATCCCGGCCCACATCACCGAGCTGTCCCCCGATGCCGTGCGTGGCTTCCTCCCGGGTTTCGCCTACCAGTGCGGCGTGGCAATCGCCAGCAAGCTGCCGCACGTGCAGGCGCTCTTCGCCGTCGGCTCGAGCTACGCGCGGTCGATGGCGTTCTCGGCCGCGACCGTGTTCGCGCTCGGCGCCGAGAACGCGCTGCTCGGCCGGGAGCGCCGGGGGGTGGCGTTCGGCAGGGGCCACGCGTCCTCGGGAGTATGAGGGACTGAAGTCCCTGCTCGGCCCGTGGGGCGTCCTAAAGGACGCTGGCCTTCCTGCGTCCTTCAGGACGCGCTGGCGCCGAGTTGGGACTTGAGTCCCTCATAATCTCGGAGGTACACTACCATACCGTCGATGACTTGACCTGATGTCCAACTTCGTCAAAGCCACCCAAGCCTACCAGCAGGGCCAGCGCACGCTCCCGGGCCGTTATTACACGTTGGCCGAGATCTACGCCGAGGAGCGGGAGCGCATCTTCACCGCGCGCTGGATCTGCGTGGGGCGCGCGGCCGAGATCCCCGCGGCCGGCGACTACCTGCTGCGCACCATCGCCGGCGAGAGCGTGATCGTGGTCCGGGGGCGTGACGGCGCCCTACGGGCGTTCTACAACGTATGCCGCCACCGCGGCACCCGGCTGTGCGAGGAGCCGCGCGGTCGGTTCTCGGAAACGATCCAGTGCCCCTATCACGCCTGGACCTACACCATCGACGGGCAGCTGATCGGCGCGCCCCACATGAGCGAGGTCCAGGGGTTCGACAAGCGCGATTACCCGCTCCATGCCGTACCGCTCGAGACCTGGGAGGGCTTCGTTTTCGTCAACCTCGCGGGGGCCCCCGAGCCGTTCGCACAGGCCTTCGCGCCGGTCGCCGGGCGGTTCAGCCGCTTCAACCTCTCCGCCCTGAGGGCCGCGCGCCGGGTCGACTACGACGTCGCGGCCAACTGGAAGCTGATCTTCCAGAATTACTCCGAATGCCTGCACTGCCCCGTCATCCACCCCGGGCTCGCGAAGCTTACCCCCTACACCAGCGGTGAGAACGACCTGATCGATGGGCCGTTCCTGGGCGGCTATATGGTGATTACGAAGGAGGGCGGCAGCCTCACGCTGAGCGGGCGCGCCTGCGGGGCGCCGGTCGGCCGGCTTCCCGCCGAGGATCTGAACCGCGTCTACTTCTACTCGATCTTCCCGAACCTGCTGCTCTCCCTCCACCCGGACTACGTGATGTTCCACACCCTCTGGCCCGACGGCCCGGGGCGGACGCGCATCACGTGCGACTGGCTGTTCCACCCCGACTCGTTCGCCGCACCAGGGTTCGATCCCGACGATGCGGTGCGGTTCTGGGACGAGACCAACCGCCAGGACTGGCACATCTGCGAGCAAAGCCACGCCGGTATCACCTCGCGGGCGTACGTGCCGGGGCCTTACTCGACACGTGAGGGAATCGCCGCGGCCTGGGACCGCGAGTTCCTGCAAGCGCTCGGTCACGTCCCCCGCAAATAGGCGTCGGTCCCCTTGAGCCAGTCTTCGCGTGGCGGCGAGAACACGTCCATGTCGAGCGTGTCCTCGAGGGCGTGGGCTTCGTGCGGCACGTTTGACGCGAGATGCAGCACTTCGCCCGCCCGCACGACGACTTCCTGACTGCCGTCTTCCCCAATGAGAAACCGCAGCGCGCCTTCGAGGATGTAGGTAAACTGCTCGTTCTCGTGCGCGTGCTTGGGCACGACACACCCCCGCTTCAGGTACACATGCGCCAGCATCACGCGGTCCCCGGTGATCAGGCGGCGCGACAGCCGCTCGGACAACTGCTCCTTCGGCACATCGGCCCAGCGGTACCACACGGGCTCCCCCTTGAGCTAAGGCGTCGGGGCCAAGCCTAATGGGTTGTGTCTCCTCCGCTACTGGCGTGGAAACCCAAGCGCAGCGGGCGAAATTCGACCTGCTGCAGCCACGCAACAGTCGGTCCGGAGCCCGCGCCGCGTCAGCCACGTTCCACGATGGCAAGGGTTATGCGATGGACTGTCTCCGCCATGATCAGAGTCCGCACCAACGTCGGCGCCCGCGCGGCGCTCGCTGCACTGCTCGCCTCCTGCGCGACCGGATCGTCGCAGTGGGCGCACGACCGGCTCACGCTGCTGCCCGCGTCGCGCGATCGCATCCTGGGCGAGCGGCTGATCGACGCCCACTACGTGGTGGCGGGAAGGCTCGAGAAAGTGGAGCGGGCCAATCTGTACGAGCAGCGCGGCGGGTGGCTCATGCGAGCGCTGTTCCGTGACGAGGGACCCCCCGATGCCTACGAAGCGAAGATCGCCGTCGATTCGGTGCTCGTGGGCGGCGGCCAGCCGAAGCGGCTGTACATCACGTTCTTCGCACCGCACGGCAACCGGATCCCGACGGTCGGGGAGAATGCGATCTGGATCGCCCACCAGCGACAGCTGTGGCGCTTCGCCCAGGCGACGGTGTACGGCGCGCCGTACGACATCGGTCTCGCACTCGATTCGGACGACGACATCCGTCCGGTCGGGGAGTGGTCGTTGCTTCGCACTGTCGCGCTGAAGCTGCAACTGTCACACGTGTGGTGAGGGCCCGGCTCAACCGCTCGTCGACACAGTCATCGTAGGTAGAAAGCGCGGCGGGCGGCGCAGCGTTGTCGCCTGCTCGTACGCGTAAGCCAGCCTGACCAGCGTGCCCTCGCTCCACGGCGCGCCGATGAACGACACGCCTACCGGCAACCCGGAGACGTAGCCCGCCGGCACGGTCACGTGGGGAAAGCCCGCGACCGCGGCCGGAGTGGAGCTCCCTCCCAGAAAGTGGTCGCCGTTGATCAGGTCGATCGGCCACGGCGGATTCCCGGTGGGCGCTACGAGAGCGTCCAGCTTCTCCCGGTCTAGGATCGCCTGGAGCCCGTCCTCGCGCGCGAGCTTGCGGCACTTGTCGAGCGCATCGCGGTAGGCCTGATCGCTGAGCGATCCTTTGTCCTGCGCCTTGAGGAACAGCTCCTGCCCGAAGTAGGGCATCTCCCGCTCTTTATTCCGCTCGTTGAACTCAATGACGTCCTGCAGCGTCTTCACTGGCGCACCCGGAGCGAACTCGGCGAGATAGCGATTCACATCCGCCTTGAACTCGTACAGCAGCACCGTGAGCTCGGCGTCGTCGTACTCGCCGAGGTGGGGAATTTCCGCAGGATCGACGATCACGGCGCCGGCCCGGCGCAGCACGTCGATCGCCTGAGTGACGAGCGCATCGGTCGCCGCGTGGTAGCCGAACAGCTTGGTGCGCGCGACCCCGAGCCGCGCCCCGGCGAGCCCGTTGGCGTCGAGGAATCGGGTGTAGTCGGGAACTTGGGCGGGCGCCGCGGCGGTCGCCGAGTCTCTGGGATCCGGACCGGCCAGGGCGCCGAGCAGGATGGCGGCGTCGCGCACCGTGCGGGCCATCGGCCCCGCGGTGTCCTGACTGTGGGCGATCGGCACGATGCCCGCGCGCGAGACCAGGCCCAACGTCGGCTTGATCCCGACGAGCGAGCACGCCGCCGCCGGGCAGACGATCGAGCCGTCGGTCTCGGTGCCGACGCCCACCACGGCGAAGTTTGCGGCGATCGCGGCCGCGGTGCCCGAGCTCGAGCCGCAGGGGCTGCGGTCCAGTACGTACGGATTCTTGCATTGGCCTCCCCGCGCGCTCCACCCGCTGGACGAGCTGTTGGATCGGAAGTTGGCCCATTCGGAGAGGTTCGCCTTCCCGAGCATGACGGCTCCCGCGGCGCGCAGCCGGGCGGCGATAGCGGCGTCCGCCCGCGGCCTCGCGCCGACGAGCGCCAGCGAGCCCGCGGTGGTGGCCATCCGGTCGGCCGTGGCGATGTTGTCCTTGACCAGAATCGGTATTCCGTGCAGGGGGCCACGGGGGCCCTTCGTCTTCCGCTCGGCATCGAGCTCTCGGGCGATGCGGAGTGCGTCGGGATTGGTCTCGATGACGGAGCGCAGCGTCGGGCCCCGGCGGTCCAGGTCGTCGATGCGGGCCAGATAGTATTCGCACAGGGAGTGGGCGGTGTACTTGCCGCTCTCTATCCCCCGCGCGAGATCCGCAAGAGTCGCCTCCTGAAGCGCGAACGGAGGGATCGCCGGACCGGCCAAACCGCGCGCCGGGCCGACCGGCCCGGCGGTACGGCACGCCGCGCCCGCCATGCAGGCGAGCCCCGCCCCGGCACCCAGCTCCAGGAACTCACGACGCGTGATCCGTTCGGTGACAGGCGACATGCCACGCCTCGAGGGGAAGAGTGCCGCCGTTACGGCCGGCGGGTCGAATCGGCGGGACCAGACCGCGCGAACAGGGCCAGGTATTTCTCGTACCCTTCCGCCTTGAGCCGCTCGACCGGAATGAACCGGAGCGCCGCCGAGTTGATACAGTAACGCAAGCCGGTGGGCGGCGGGCCGTCGTCGAACACGTGCCCCAAGTGGGAATCGGCGCCCGCGGAGCGGACCTCGATCCGCACCATGAAGAGCGACCGGTCGGTGTGCTGGCGGACGCTCGCCTGCTCCAGCGGCCGTGTAAAGCTCGGCCATCCGGTGCCCGAATCGAATTTGTCGAGCGAGCTGAACAAGGGCTCACCCGAAACGACGTCCACGTAGATGCCGGGACGGTGGTTGTCCCAGTACTCGTTATGGAACGCCGGCTCGGTGGCGGCGTTCTGTGTGACGTCGTACTGCAGTGGGGTCAGGGCGCGGCGTAGTGCGGCGTCGCTCGGCTTGCCGGTCAATCGGGGCGTCGCCTCCCGAGTCTGGGCGTGGAGCGCGCCCGCCAGCCCGAAACCGGCGAGACCGAACAGCACCAAGGCGTTTTGCAACATAAGCCTCACTCCGTGGGTACGCTGAAAGGTACGTCGCGGACGCCGCTGTGGTTGCCTTGCAACAGGGGGCGGCGCGGCGCTAAGCTTGGCGGCTCGGTCTGACGGAGGCGAGTCGTGCCCATTGCCCAAACGCTGATCCCCGAGTTCGACGAAGAGATGGCGTCGACCCGCCGCGCGCTCGAGCGTGTGCCCACCGGCAAGGCGGCCTGGAAGCCGCACCCGAAGTCGATGCCGCTCGGTCGGCTCGCGACGCTGCTCGCCGAGCTGCCCAGCTGGGCGCTGAACGCCGTGACCCTGGACGAGCTCGATATCGCCCCGCCCGGGGGACCGCCGTTCCAGCCCGTAATCCTAGAGACCGGCAAGGAGATCCTGGACCTGCTCGATCGCAACGTGCAGGCCACCCGCAAGGCCCTGACGGCCACGAGCGACGCCGAGTTCGTCAAGCCGTGGACGTTCAAGTACGGCGGACGCACCATGTGGACCAAGACGAAGCGCGACGTCTACCGCAACGTGCTGAACCATCTGGTGCACCACCGCGGGCAGCTGACGGTGTATTTGCGGATGAACGACGTGCCGGTGCCGGCGATCTACGGGCCGTCCGCCGACGAGCAAGGGTTCCGGCCCTAGCGTGCGCACCTGGGAGCGGACCGTCTCGAAGGGCCTGCGTGCCCTGGGGCTCGAGAGCATCCGCAACAAGCTGCTCGCGTTCGCGGTCCTGGCCACGCTCATTCCGTCGCTCGCCACAGTCTGGGTCTCCTACGTCCACAGTCAGCGCTCGCTCACCGAGAAGATCACGGGCGAGCAGCACAGCCTCTCCGCCCAGGCGTCTCGCGAGCTGGATCTGTGGCTCAAGGAGCGGCTATACGATCTTCGGGTGTTCGCCAGCTCCTACGAAGTGTCGGAGAACCTCGAGCGCATCCCACGGACCCCAAAGGGGGGAGAGCCGGTGCGGCAGGGTCCGGCGTACGGCCGGCTGCGCGACTATCTCAACTCGGTGCGTGATCGCTTCGCCGACTACGAAGAGCTCGTAGTCGTCGACCCGGGCGCCCGGGTGGTGGCCACGAGCGCGAGCGCAGCTGGAGCGGACACCGTCGCGCTGCCGCCGGACTGGCTGCGCGTCTTGAAGATCGACAACGCCGTCGTCGGCGAGCCGTATCGCAACCCCGCTACGCGCCAGCCCGTGATGATCGTGGCCGTCCCGATCTACCCGTCCAGCGGACGCCTCATCGGGGCGCTGACCGCGAAACTCAACCTCCGCGCGGTTCAACAGATCAGCCGGCGCTTCGCCGCGGGCGGCCCGGGAGGCATGATCGTCGTGACGGCCGACGGCACGTTGCTCGCGGGTTCCGGATCAGGCGGCGCGGCGCCCATGGCCGCCAGGCTGCCGCCGGAAAGCGTCAGGTTGCTGTTCGACCGGGCGGGCAGCGCGGTCCGGTACCGCGGGTTCGAGGGAGAGGAGACCGTGGGGACGCTGGAGCCGGTGCCGCGCCTCTCGTGGGCGGTGGTGGCGACGATCCCGGGGGAGACGGCGTACCGTCAGGCCACGCGCCTTCGCAATCTGACGGTCCTGATCGTCGCGGCGCTGTTGCTTGGCGTCGGCCTGCTGGCGTACCTCTTGGGCGTGCTGATCGTGCGCCCGCTCGATCGGCTGACGACCGGGGCAGCGAAGGTGGCCGCCGGCGATCTCGCCGTCGATCTCCCGGTCGTGAGTGGCGGCGAGGTCGGCTCGCTCACCGAGGTGTTCAACGACATGGTCGCCCGGCTGCGGGACGGACGCCGCGAGCTCGAGCGTCTGTCGGTCACCGACGACCTGACCGGGCTCTACAACCGGCGGTATCTGATGGAGACGCTCGCCAACGAGATCCGCCGTTCGCGGCGCCTGGAGCACCGCTGCGCGCTGCTGATGGCGGACATCGATCACTTCAAGGAATACAACGACGCGTTCGGTCACCTTGCGGGAGACGAGATGCTCATCAAGGTGGCCCGGGCGCTGCGCGACTCGACGCGCGAGGTAGATTGTGTGGTTCGTTACGGAGGCGAAGAGTTCGTCGTGCTGTTGCCCGAGACCGGCGGGGAAGAAGCGGCCGAGACGGCGGAGCGCATTCGCGCCCGCGTGGCAGCGGAAGGTCTGGCCGCCGGCACGATCACGCTCAGCGTCGGCGTCGCCGAGTTCCCGACGCACGGCGATTCGCCGGAGTCCATGATCGCCGCCGCCGACGGAGCTCTATACCGCGCCAAGCGGGAAGGGCGCGACCGCGTGGTGCGCGCCAGCGGAGCGGCAAAGAGCGCCTCCCCACCTTGAAGGGCGTGTTACCGTGTCTGCCGCCGGCCCACCAGCGTCTGGAACATCCAGCCGCTCCGCCCGGCCTCGTCGCCGATGTGCACCCACTGGTCGGCGTATGAATAGCCGACGACCGGCGCCCCCGTTTCGAGTGTGAACGCCACGGCGTAGCCCGCGCCTGGTCCCTCCCGCACGTTGCTCCGGTTCACCGTCTCGAGACGGAGCGGCAGCGCGAACAGCACTTCCCCGGGCCGCAGGGGTCCGCGCACGCCACTCGCGCCGCTCCGGCTCGCCCCGACGACGCTCTTCGCCTGGTTGGCGAGGTACAGGGCGCCGCCATAATTCTGCTTGTTGAATTCCACGCTGCTCTGCCGCAGCAGCTGCGTGGCCTGGCCGGTCTCCTGCGCCGCCAGCGGTGCGGCGGCGGTCTTGAGCGACTGCAGCGCGATCTCCGCCTCGGCCATGGCGGAGGCGGCCTCGGCCCGGCTGGCGAGCGTCTGCAGTTTCGCCATCGCCCGCACGACCTCCCGTCTCGCCTCGTCCAGCCGGGCCTGTAGCTCCTCGAGCTGCGCATCGCGCTCGAGCAGCCGCAGCTCGAGCCGCGCGATCCGCTGCTCGAGCTGCGGGTCCCGGACCGTCACCGTTTCTGACGCCGACCGGCCGTTGGCCGGATCTCCCGCCGGATGCGGCGTCCCCGGCGCCGCCGACGGCGTGCACGCCGCGGCGAGCATGCCGCAGAAGATGATCGGAGGAACCGCACGCCGCGGGCACATGGGGCTCAACTTGGCACGCGGCGCCGGTCGAATCAATCGGCAGCGGCCGGGTCGTGACTGCGCCGCAGGATCTGTCGTACCGTCGCGACGGTGTCCGCCTGCTCGGCGGTCTTGTCCGTGCGATAGCGCTTGACCCGCGCGAAGCGCAGCGCCAGGCCGCCCGCGTAGTGCGGGCTCGCCTGTACGTCGTTGAAGGCCACTTCCACCACGAGCTCCGGGCGGACATGGACGGTATACGCGTCGCGACCGATCTCGAGCTCGAGCAGCCGCTTGGTCTGCCACTCGAGCATCTCGTCGGTCATGCCCTTGAACGTCTTGCCCAGCATGACGAAGCCGCCGGTCTCCGGGTCGCGCGCGCCGAGATGCACATTCGAGAGCCATCCCCGGCGTCGTCCATGCCCCCACTCCGCCGCGAGCACCACGAGGTCGAGCGTGTGTGCAGGCTTCACCTTGAGCCACCGCTGGCCCCGCCCGCCGGCCTCGTACGGCGCGTCCAGCGCCTTGGCCATGATCCCCTCGTGCCCGCGGGCGAGTGCCTGATCGAGGAAAGCCTGGGCCTCCTCGGCCGAGGCCGTCACCGTACGCGGTACCAGCAACCCGCCCGACGTTACCTCGCTGAGCGCCGCAAAGCGGCGCTCCTCCGGCTCGTCGAGCAGCGGTTGACCGTCGATATACAGGAGGTCGAAGAAGAAGGGAGTGAGCGGCAGGTCGCGCCGCAGACGCTCGACGTCCAGCCTGCGGCCGAACCGGCGCATCGTCGTCTGAAACGGAAGCGGCGTACCGTCCGCTCGGAGCGCGATCGCCTCGCCGTCCAGGATCAGCTCCCGCGCGGGGAGGGTGCGCGCCCGCTCGACCAGCTCGGGCACGGCCGCCGTCACGTCCTTCAGGCTGCGGGAGTAGATCTTCACTTCGTCGTCCCGCTTGTGGAGCTGCACCCGGGCGCCGTCGAGCTTGAACTCGAGCGCGGCCCGGCCGAGCCGCGTCATTGCGTCGGACGCGTCCTCCGCCGTTTGAGCGAGCATCGGAAGCACGGGACGGAACAGGCGAACGCTGAAGCGCGCCAGCCCCGCCGCACCTTCCACAAGCGCCACGCGGGCCACGCTCGGCAAGTCCCCCGCCGCCATGGCGGCGCGCCGCACCGCCTCGCTCGGCACGCGCGCGGCCTGTGCCACGGCCTCGAGCACCAGCCCCTCGAGCGCTCCTTGGCGCAGCTCGCCGATCACGAGGCTCGTGAGAAAGCGTTGCTCGTCGCGCGTCGCGGCGAGCAACAGCTCCCGCAGCAACCGGAGCTTGGCGTCCGCCGAGCCCTTCCCGGCGAGCCGCGCGATGCGTTCGAACGCGCCATCGACGGCCGATAACTCCAGCGTGGCCGACTCGGCACCCGACTCCGGGAGCGCCGCGTGCACGCTCGCGTAGCCCACTCCGAGTTTCGCCTGCCGCAGCACGCCGCACAGGAACGCAGTTGCGATCTCGACTTCTGCCGGCGCGACGCGGCCCAGTAACGCCGCCAGCAGGCCGATCTTCTCGAGGCGGCCGCTCGTGCGGGCGACGTGCTGGGATGTGGTGACGAGATCGGCGAGGCGCATGGGGAGTGGTGAGCTCAACGGGTTATTGGGGACGTGTTTGGGGACGTGTTTGGGGACGTGTGATCGGTGACGTTCGAGGATCGTTGGGTAATGAGGGACTGAAGTCCCTGCTCGGCGGCAGCGCGTCCTGAAGGACGCCGCGTCCTTGAGGACGCCCCGTGGCCAAGTTGGGACTTGAGTCCCTTATAACCCACGACGGGGGACGCGCATAACCGGTGACGCTCATGGATTGTTTGATTATGAGGGACTGAAGTCCCTGCTCGGCGGCAGCGCGTCCTGAAGGACGCGTGCGCAGAGAAACACCCCACGCTGCACCGATTTGATCACGATCGTCACGTCTCCCAAAGGTAGCTTTGGCGCATGCCGGTTCGAGTGTACGTCCACCTGACGTGGACCACCTTGCAGCGGCAGCCCCTCATCAATGCGGAGGTCGCGGGCTTCCTGCGCCGGTTTCTGCCAAAGGAGGCGCAACGCCACGGGGCGCGCGTTCTCGAGGCGGGAATCGTCGCTGACCATGTGCACCTCGTGCTCCAGCTGCTCCCGGTGATCAACATCCCACGCCTGGTTCAGGGCCTCAAGGGGGCAAGCGCCCGACTCGTAAACCGGGACGGCCTCACGCCGCGGGCACCGCTGCGCTGGGCGGAGGGCTACGACCTGCGGAGCGTGGGCGTGCGCCAACTCCGAACCGTGATCGAGTACGTGGGACGGCAACCCCAGCGACACCCAGAGTTCGCCATCGATCAACGTCCTTCAGGACGCCCCACGGCCGAGTGGGGACTTCAGTCCCTCATAACATACGATGGCGAACGCTCCACACATACGATGGCGAACGCTCCACACATACGATGGCGAACGCTCCACACATACGATGGCGAACGCTCCACACATACGATGGCGAACGCTCCACAC
>Ga0209474_10000373_pt1 | contig 50348 bp, 55 predicted proteins | sample GraSoiAngelo_145_FD_185902 | JGI IMG/M metagenome (GOLD analysis project Ga0209474, IMG submission 185902) | Grasslands soil microbial communities from the Angelo Coastal Reserve, California, USA - 14_1009_05_20cm (SPAdes) (version 2) | ecosystem: Environmental > Terrestrial > Soil > Grasslands...
CCGTGAGCAGGATCAGTGCAGCTGAGCCGATCAGTGCGATCAGCCATACGGCGACGATCACCATCACCTGCCCTGACTGCTTCTTCACCGCGTGCATCAGAACTCCAGCCGTTCGACCGACTGCGAATCGAAGGTGATCGTGCTCGGGATGCCCAGGAACGTGTTGAGCACCGGCTTCCAGCGCAGCTTCAGGTCGACGACGACGAGCTGATGCCCGGAGGTGCGGACCGCCGCGCCGTTGACGCCGGCGCATGTGGGACAGCTCCAACGGGGGTTCGGGTTGCCGCCGGTCGAATCCAGCTCGTAGACGAAGACGTAGACGGTGCTCGGGTTGATGACCCCGGTCAGGTTGATCGTCCCCGGCTGCAGCGGGTTGACGTTGGCGACGTACGTGCCGTATGCGGGCGCGCTGTTGATCGCGGATGAGTCCTGGTACACGACCGACATGCCCAGCGCGTCCAGCTGGTGCGCGCCGTTGGTCAGCGGGCCGAGCGAACACGGCGCGGCCAGGCTGGTGCAGGTTGGCGGGAGCGTGTTGGAGCCGCTGTAGTACTCGAGCACGGACTGCCGCGCCATATCGCGCGAAGCGCCCTGCAGCATCGTGTAGATCAGCAGGCCGCGGCCGAGATCGACGGTGGCTCCGATCAGGAGCAGGAGAACAGGTGCGATGAGCGCGAATTCGAGGAGGGCCTGACCGAGTTGCCGTTGCCTCACCAGGCGGTCGTGGCGCGGCTCGACCCCTGGATCGTGATCCCGCCGCCGAGGATGTTCAGGTCGCTGAATCCGTAATAGACGTAGACGTCGACCTCTGACTGATAGAGCGTGGGTATGGAGCCTGTGCAGTTGACGCTGGATCCGCAGTACACGACGACCACGGCCTGTCCCGCGACCGGTTTTGTGTAATCGGTGCCGGCGACAAAGGGCGGCGCGTGGTTGACCTGGGTCGGGCAGCTGACGTTGGAGGTCATCGCGGCGAGGTCGGCGGTGGCCAGGCTGCACATCGCTGCCAGCCCCGGACCGTTGGTCGTCGCCGTCTTGCCGGCTACATGGCGCGCGGCGTCGCGGGCCGCGTCCGAGGTCGCCACCGCGAACGAGTAACCGCGGCCCATCTCCAACACTCCCGCGACGAGCACGATGAGGATCGGCAAGGCGAGTGCGAACTCGACCAGGGCCTGGCCTCTTCCCCGTCCTTTTCGGAGGCGGGGGATGGAGCGGCGATGACGGTGTTCATACATCGAGCTGCAGGCTGCTCAGGATCACGCGCGAGATGTCAGCCGCCCCGCGCGACACCATCGACGACGGGTCGTGTTGCAGCACGAGTCCACCGGCGAGGGTTGAATCCTCGGGACGGGAGTCGTCGAACCCGACGACCACAGCCATCTTGCGACCGAGGATCGACTCCACAGCGGCGCGATCCAGGGGTGGATGCGGAGAGCGCAGGTTGAGCACCATCTCCATGCGGTTGTCGGGCACGTTCATGATGTCGCGAAAGATCGCGAGCGACCGGCGCGCGTCGGTCATGGCAGCGATCTCGGGCGGGACGACGATAACCAGGCACTCCGCGCGCTCGATCACCGCCAGCGCCGCCTCCGCGAGTGAGGTGCCGAGGTCCACAACGATGACTTTCTGCCATGCGACCACCACGTCAAGAACGCGGCCGACCCGCTCCCCGGTCAGGGTGTCGACCTCTTCGGGGCGCAGCGTGCCCGGAAGAACGCCCAAGCCGGTCTTGTGGTTGACGATGTTGCCGCGGAGCACGGACTCGAAATCGACCTGAGCCGCCTTGGTCGCGCTGGCGACGGATCCGGTGGCGATGAGGTCGGCGAAAAGGGCCGCATGGCCGAACGGCGCCGCCAGGTCGATCAACAACACCTGGCGCGGGTATTTCCGCGCCAGCGCGGCGGCCGTGTTGATGGCCAGGGTCGTCGTGCCGGCGCCGCCTTTGGCCGAGAAAAAGGCGACGATCGGCGCCGCCGTCCGCGAGCTGGTCTGCGCCTCGACCGCCGCAGCGGCGGACAGCTCCTGCTCCCAGAGCTTGTCGAGGGTGACCGCGATCTTCTCGACCTCGCGGCCAAGGCCCTCGAGCAGCCCATCGCGGTCGAGGGTCAGGAGCACGGCGTCGGTCAGCCCGTAGATGCTGGTCACGTAGCGGTCGCCGGTGCGGGGGGCGGGGAGGATGACCATGTCGCCGGGAGCGGGCCGGCGGGTCAGCAGGACCTTGCCGTTGGCGTCCGTGATCGACTCCTCGACCTGCCCCGAAGCAAGGAAGACGACGACGTCGCCGCCCTGGCCGCCCAGGCGCAGGGTGTCCCGGGCGGCCAGGCCCACCGAGCGCATCCTCCGGGCAACCGCCCGCAGGATGCCGTCGTCCAGCTCTGAGAAAACGGCTGAAATTTCCAGGATGCGCATCCGCATCTGCAATACGGACGGCGCCTGGTCTCCGGCCGGCCCGCTTCCGGTAGCGGCCACCTGGTGTGACTCTTCCTCCCGCGCCCGCTGTAAGGTTTCAGGAACCTCACGGGCGTTCAAAACGCCGATACTGTAGCAACGTCCCCCCAGATGGACTCTCCGCATCGCAGCAATGGCTCAAATCCACGGCCGGCGACCCAGGCTCCAGCCCGAGGCGCCGGCAGGTCTCGAGTGGCCGGTCGCGTTGACCGGGTGCTTAACACTGCGCTTGCCGGCGAGCGGGCGGCGGTCCTCAACGCCTCCTCCAGCGAGCTCCTGGCCGAGCCGGTCGCGGTGGCGAGCCTGTTCGAAGCCGCCCTGGACCGGCCGGGCGTCGGCGTGGTCGGGCACTGGATGGTCCATGAGCTGCTCCGCAACTCGAAGCTCTACGACGAGCTGATCAACTCGCTGGCCAGCCCGAATCCCCAAACGCGGGCTGCCGCCGCCAGAATCTGCGGCGCCGCCCGGATGACCGACTCGATCGTGTGGATCTCCGACCTTCTGGAAGACGCCGAACCCCGGGTTCGGGAGGCCGCGGTCCGCTCGCTGTCGAGGCTCGGCGGCCGGCGGGCGGTCGACCAGCTCATGGCAGCGGCTGACCGGATCCCGGTCTACCGCCTGGCCATCGCGCTCTCCCGCGCGGCCTCCGACGTCGACATCGAGGCGCTCATGCGCCAGCCGGCAAGCGAGCGGGCGGCTGTCGCGACCGTGCTCGCGTGCGGCCTGCGCCGGGATGTGCTCCGTGTCTCGCCCCTGCTCGGCATCGCCCACGACCGGAGGTGGCCGAGGCCGGTGCGCCTGGCCGCCTGCAAGGCGCTGGCCACTATCGCCGACAGCTCGGCCGCGGACGGGCTGCACCGCCTGGCCGAGTCCGATCCCGACCCGGTCGTGAAGAAGGCGGCGGAGCGGGCGCATCGCCGGCTCCTGCGGCGAGCGGTGGGCAAACCCCGATGAAGCTCTCCGAGCGTTTCGACCGTCGCTACCAGCAGACGCCGGCCACAGCCCCGCCAATCCCCGGCACGGAACCCCAGACCCCGGTGACCGGATCCCAGACCCCGGCGACCGGACCCCAGACACCGATCGATGGTGTACCAAGCATCGCGCCCGTCGAGCGCCGTGCCGTGTCCCGCGACGGCACGACGGTCGCCCAGCCGGCGGTCGAAACTCTGCGCACCGATGCACCCGGGGTCCTCAGCCCGGCGCTCGCCGCCGCCAAGGCGGAAATCCACGCCGAGCTGCTGAGACGGCACGCGGCCGCGATCGACATCACCAACCGGGCGGGGATCCGGCGCCTGCTCATGCAGCTGACCGAAGATCACTTCCGCGCCAAGCCGCCCGCTGCGCTCGTGACCGCGGCGGATCGCGAACACCTCGTCGAGATCCTCTTCGACGAGGTGATTGGCCTCGGTCCGCTCGAAGCACCGCTGCGCGACCCCGATATCACCGAGATCATGGTCAATCGACCGGAGCAGATCTTCGTCGAGCGTCGCGGCCGGATCGAGCTGACCAACCTTGCATTCGAAGATGAGGCCAGCCTCCGCCGCGTTATCGACCGCATCGTCTCCACGATCGGCCGCCGTGTCGACGAATCAGAGCCGATGTGCGACGCGCGGCTGAAGGACGGCTCTCGCGTCAACGTGGTCATCCCGCCGGTCGCGATCTACGGGCCGTGTCTGACGATCCGCAAGTTCGGCCGTGAGGTGCTGACGCCGGAGCGCATCGTGGCGACAGGTGGCTCGAGCGAAGCCATCCTCGAGTTCCTGGACGCCGCCGTCAAGACGAGGCTGAACATCATGGTGTCGGGCGGCACCGGCTCCGGCAAGACGACGCTGCTCAATGTACTGTCGGGTTTCATCCCAGGCGACGAGCGCATCGTCACCTGCGAGGACGCAGCCGAGCTCCGCCTGCGACAGGTGCACGTGATCAGTCTCGAATCGAAACCGGCCAACGTCGAGGGGCGAGGCCAGATCATGATCCGTGACCTGGTGCGCAACTCGCTGCGCATGCGGCCGGACAGGATCATCGTGGGCGAAGTTCGCGGCGGCGAGGCCCTCGACATGCTCCAGGCGATGAACACCGGCCACGACGGATCCATGAGCACGCTTCACGCCAACAATCCACGCGACGCGATCACGCGGCTCGAGACGCTCGTCCTGCTCGCGGGAGTTGAGCTGCCGTCGCGCGCGATCCGAGGCCAGATAGCGTCGGCGATCAACATCGTCGTCCAGACGGAAAGGCTGCGCGGCGGAGGCCGCAAGATCGTCAGCGTGGCGGAGGTGCTTGGCATGGTCGACGGCGAGATCGCGATGCAGGAGCTGTTCGCGTTTCGCCAGGTTGCGGTCACACCGGAGGGTCGCGCGGTCGGGTATCACAGCGCGACCGGGACGCGCTCGAACTTCCAGGCGCACTTCCAGACCAACGGCGTGGAGCTCCCGACGTCGATGTTCACTCCGGCGAACCAGCCACCGATGGAGCAGCTCTACTGATGGGCGAATTTCGTGACATCGGAGCACCGCCGCCGCCGGAGGAGCGCACCGACGGCCATCAGCATCGACTGATCCAAGTCGATTCGGATCTGCTTGCCGACGTCGGCCACCAGCTGCGCAACCAGCTCAACGCGGTGGTAGGGGCGGCGGGCCTGCTTGCGACCATCGCCGAGTCGACCGAAGAGCGCGAGCTCGCGGCCATCGTCGAGACCGGGGCCGAGCAGGTGGCGCGAATCGTGGACGAGGTGCTCGACGCCGTGACCATGGAGAGCGGCGAGTTCGAGCTGGCGCTGCATCCGTTTGACGTGCGTTCGACGATCGAAAACTGTCTGGGGCTCGTTGCCGAGGCGGCCGGGTCGAAGGGCCTCGACATCTCGTTCAAGGCCGGGCCCGAGGTGCCAAACGTTGCCATCGGCGATTCGCGCCGGCTCGAGCAGATCCTGATGACCCTGCTGCACGGCGCCGTCGACCGCACCTATCGAGGCGGCATCGGAGTCGAGCTCACCGCTGAGGACCGCGGCGGACTGGTGACGCTTCAGTTCAACATTCGCGATACGGGCCGCGGCGTGCCTGCAAGGATCCTTCGCGGCGGCCTCGACGGCGTGACCGGTCCCTACGACAAGCTCGAGCCCGGTGATCGCCTCGCTGTTTTGAGCCTCCGCACGACAAAGCAGCTGGTCGAGATGATGGATGGCGAGCTGCGCGTGGAGCAGGGCGGCGTCGAGGCCGGCCCCGACGCAGGCACCACCTTTGGATTCACGATCCTCGCCGAGTCGCTGCCCGGCGCCGTGGCCACCACGCTGCTGACGCTGGAGGCGATGCGGGTGCTCGTCATCGCCGCGGACCCGACCGAAAAACGAGTGCTCGCGCTGCAGGTCGAGCAGTGGGGGGCGGCCGCCACCTCGGCGACGCCAGAGGAGGCGCTTGGCGCGATCCAGATGGGTCGTCCGTTCGACATCGCTCTGATCGAGCATCGCCCGCCCGCCATCGACGGGCTCGAGATCTCGGCCTCACTCCGCGGGCTGCGACGGCCCGACCAGATGCCGATCGTGCTCATCGGGTCCGCGACCTCAGGGGCCGCGGAGGCCGCGGCCGCGGACAGCGGCCTGATCCAGGCGACGCTGACCAAGCCCGTGCCGCCGCGGACCCTGCACGACGTGATGATCCAGGTCGCCGGGCGCGGCGCTCAACCGCAGGAGGCGCACAAGGTCGAGCCAGGGGCGCTGCGCGTGCTGATCGCCGATGACAACGCGTTGAACCAGAACCTGCTGAAACGACTTGTCAGCAAGCTGGGTCACACAGTCGATGTCGTGTCGAACGGTCGCGAGGCGGTGGCCGCCGTCGCCCAGCAGCCTTACGACGCGGTGCTGATGGACGTGCTGATGCCGGAGATGGATGGGCTGGTCGCCGCGGAGGCGATCTGCCGGCGCTGGCCGCGAGGCAATCGGCCGCTCTTGATCGCGCTCACCGCCATGGCCGGGCCCGGCGACCAGGAGCGATGCCTCCGCGCGGGCTTTGACGACTACATGAGCAAGCCGGTGCGAAGGGAAGACCTGACCGAGGCGCTGAAAGCGGCGGTCGGCTACCGCAGCAACCGGGAGAGGGCAGGCCTCTAGAACCGCTCTCCCCACAGGGAGAGGGTCGGGGGGAGCAGTACTGGCCTGGCCAGCTAGCTCCGAAGTCTGGTGTCCAGCCGGTCCTCACGCGACGCGCGCCGAGATGCCCGCGCCTCCAGGTACACGACGACGATCACGATCATCCCGCCCAGGACCATGAATCCCCCCAGGGCTTCGGCCTCGACGCCCGTCGGCTGGGCGATGATCTGGACCATCGCCGCGCCGAACACCAGGATGTAGCTCAGCCCGAGCAGCCTGACCCGCGGCGCGACCTCGGAGGTCTCGGCGCCGCGCCACGGCCGCTTGCCGATGATCAGCAGGTAGGCGCCCATGATCAGCGCCAGCGACGCGAGGACCATGGAGACCACCTGCACGTAAGCCGTTGTCACCGGCGCGAGAGTTTAACCGGCCAACCCTCGGTTCTTACACTTGATCACTCCAATGCCTCGCGCTCAGCCGATCAAAGCCGCCCGCGGAGTTCGCGACATCCTGCCGGCCACGATTCCGCTTTGGCGGCAGGCAGAGCAGGGCGCCGCGGACGTGGCCAGGCGATTTGGCTATCAGGAGATCGCAACGCCGATCATCGAGCAGCTCGAGCTGATCCAGCGGGTCGGCGAAGACACGGACGCGGTGGCCAAAGAGCTGTACCGCCTCGACAAGCGTGGCTCGCAAGAGCTCGCGCTCCGGCCAGAGGCGACCGCCGGTGTCGTGCGCGCGTACTTCGAGGGCGGGCTCAACCAGGGTCCACAGCCCTCGCGTCTTTATTTGATGGGACCCATGTTTCGACACGACAAGCCACAGAAGGGAAGGTACCGCCAGTTCTTTCAATTCAACGTCGAGGTCATCGGTGGCGCAAGCTCCGGATTCGACGCCGAGGTGATCGAGCTGGCCCTCGGCTGGCTGAATGAGGTTGGCGTGCAGGACCTGCGCCTGGAGCTGAACTCGATCGGCGACGGCAAGTGCCGGCCGGCATACCTCGGCCGTTTGACCGAGTACTACAGGCCGTTGAAGTCGAGTCTGCACGCCGACTCCCAGCTGCGGCTCGAGCGCAATCCCCTGCGGCTCCTCGACTCCAAGGTCGCCCAGGATCAGCCGTTCAAGGCCGGCGCCCCGAAGATCACCGATTACCTGTGCGATGAATGCGCGGCTCACTGGGCGGCGGTGCGCCGATTGCTGGACGCGGCGGGCATCGAGTACCAGCACAACCCGTACCTCGTGCGCGGCCTCGACTACTACACCCGCACCGTGTTCGAGTTTTATCCGGGAGGTGCGAGTGGGCAGCAAGACGCCCTGGCTTCGGGCGGCCGATACGACGGGTTGGCCGAAGCGGAGGGCTGGCCGTCGACGCCGGGGGTCGGGTTCGCCGGCGGGCTCGACCGCGTCGTCGAGCTGATCGCGGCGAAGGGCGAGCAGGCGGCGGTCAAGCCGGCGGCTGACGTGCTCGTGCTGCCCGATGGAGACTTCGCGGTCGAGGCCGCCGAGGTCGCGCGGATCTGCCGGTCGGTGCGTTCCACCGCGGTCGACTACGAGCCGAAAAGCCTGGCGGCGAAGATGCGCTCGGCGAACAAGCTTGGCGTGAAATTCGTCGTGCTGCTCACGCCCGAAGATGCGGCTCGGAGGAGCGCCCGGGTGCGCGACATGGCGAGCGGCGAGCAGACTGAGCTGGAATGGGTAGAGTTGCCGACGCGTCTCGCATGAGCGGCTTTTCCGCTCCGCACTGCGGCTCGCTTCGCCCCTCTGACGAAGGTCGCGAGCTCGAGCTCTACGGCTGGGTGGCGCGGCGTCGCGACCATGGCGGGCTGATCTTCATCGACCTGCGCGACCGTTGGGGTGTCGTCCAGGTGGTGTTCAATCCGAGCCACGCGACTGCTGCCCATGAGAGGGCGTCCGACCTGCGCTCGGAGTACGTGGTCCGGGTCGGGGGCAAGGTGGCCCGGCGCCGGTCCGGGGCGGAGAACCCGCGCATGCCGACCGGCGAGGTCGAAGTCATCGCCTCCGATCTCGAGATCATCTCAATCGCCAAGACGCCCCCATTCGCGATCGAGGATGACGTCGAAGCCGACGAAGCCCTCCGCCTGAAGTACCGATACCTCGACATCCGGCGGCCGAAGATGACCCACAACCTCGAGCTCCGACACCGCGTGGTGCAGGCGATTCACCGCTACATGGACGCCCAGGACTTCATGGAAGTCGAGACGCCGATGCTGCTGAAGGGCACGCCCGAAGGTTCGCGGGACTTCATCGTGCCGTCGCGACTGCATCCCGGCGAGTTCTTTGCCCTGCCGCAGTCGCCGCAGCAGCTGAAGCAGCTGCTGATGGTCGCGGGGATCGGGCGTTACTACCAGATCGCGCGGTGCCTGCGCGACGAGGACCTCCGCGCGGACAGGGTCGTCGAGATCACGCAGCTCGATGTCGAGATGTCCTTCTGCATCGAGGAGGACGTGCTCGCGCTGATCGAAGGCTTGTGGCAGAAGGTCTGGAAAGACGTCCTCGGCATCGACATTCCGACCCCGTTCCGGCGCATCGACATGCAAGAGGCGCTGCTGAAGTACGGCACCGACAAACCTGACTTGAGGTACGACCTCGAGATCACGGACGTCAGCGACGCGCTGCGCGAAACCGGCGCGACCGTGCTGCGCTCTGCCCTTCACAGCGGCGGGGTCGTGCGCTGCTTGGCGGTGCCGGGCGGCAAGGACATGAGCCGCCGCGAGCTCGACGAGCTGGCCCTCCTCGCCACCGGCGCCGGCGCCAAAGGCCTGGCCTGGATGCCCGGGCCGTTGGACCGGCATCTGGGAGAAGGTGAGATGTCCGCCATCAGGTCCGCCGTGGGGGCCGGGGCAGACGACCTTGTTCTCATCGTCGCCGACCGGCGGCGGAAGGCGGAGACGGTCATGGGATTGCTTCGGCGCGAGATCGCGCGCAGGCGCAAATTGGTGCGCCACGGTGAGTGGAACTTCCTGTGGGTCTATCCGATGTACCTGTTCGAAGAGGACGACATGGGCAATCTCACGTACGGGCACCATCCGTTCACTTCGCCTTGGCCGGAGGACATGCCGATGCTCACGTCGCGCCCTTATGAAGTCAGGGCTCGGGCCTACGACTGCGTGCTCAACGGCGTCGAGATCTCCGGCGGCAGCATCCGCATCCACGACCGCGAGCTGCAGGAACGGGTCTTCGAGATCCTCGGCATGGACCGTGACCGCATCCGCTCGCAGTTCGGGCACCTGCTCGATGCATTCGAGTACGGCGTGCCGCCGCACGGTGGAATCGCCGCCGGCATCGACCGGCTGATGATGGCGATCACGGAGACCGAGAACATCCGGGATGTGGTTGCGTTCCCCAAGACGCAGAGCCACCAGGACCTGATGCTCGGCGCGCCCAGCCCGGTCGACCCGAAGCAGCTCGAAGAGCTCCACATTCGAGTGGTGCCGGCGAAGAAAACGCCGTCGTAGCATTGAGTCCGCTCCCGAAGAGTGGCGGACATGTGCGCGTTGCCCAACACTCGATGAACAGGGACCCCGGAGTCCGCAAGGCCGACCAAACGCCCGCTTTGACGGGACTTGGAGAGCCGAGGCAGGGGACCCACCTGAGCATGCTCAGGACAACCCACCCCCCGCCCTCGGAGGGAGCCTTCCTCCCCATTTATGGGGAGGTGGCCCGGAGGGCCAGAGGGGCTCCCCCGGAGGGGCTGATCGGCAGATGAAACTGATCCCCCCCGGCCTCATCGTGGCCGTGCTGCTCGTCCTGGTCGTCTCCCAGCTCTGTTTTGCTTTCCTGCCTTATCGCCGGCGCGCTTACGTCCCGGCGCTGCTGATGACGGCTTTGGGCTTCGCCCTGGGCCAGCTCTGGGACTTCCTCGGCCTGCCGTCGCTGCGGCTCGGCCAGGCCAACCTGCTTCCGGCCCTGGTGTTCGCGCTGCTGCTTCAGCCTCTCGCTCGCTTCGTGCCCAGGCCGAGCCGCGAACCCAAAGAACCAGCGGAAAATCCAAAAGTCAACTAGAGGACCCGCACTTACTATTGCGGTTGTGTTTGCGGTCGTGGCCCGAAGGGTATTCAGTCGGTGAGCGGTCAAAGCTTCATGTGGATCGCGTTCGGGGTGGCCGCCCTGGTCGTGGCGCTCGCTCTGGCAGCGGTCCTCATCAGGCTGCGCGGCACGCTGGGTGCCGTGGAGGAGCTGCTCGACACCACCAACGAAGAGTTGAAGGAGACGCTCCCCGAGGTGCGACAGACGATCGAAAATGTGAACGACATCACCTCGGGTGTGAATGTCGGCCTCAGGACAGGCGGTCGCGGCCTGGCGGCGGTGGGCCGCGGCATCGGTGCGGCCACGCATGGCGTGAGGGTGGCGGGTCAGAGCCTTGTTCGGTCGGTTAGAGGAGGTTAGCGATGGCTGACGACAGGAACGGCGGCGGCGGTTTCGGTTGGTTCATCCTCGGCGGTCTGGTCGGCCTTGCGGTCGGCGCGTACATCGCGACCGGACCCGGCCGCGAGCAGGTCGAAGGCCTGCGCAGCAAGACGATCGAGCTGAGCGGAAGCGAGACCGTCCAGAAAGCGCGAGATGCGGCGCAGCGCGCGCGGACGATGGTCACCGATCCCGACCACCCGGTCGGCAAGGCGATCCAGGACGGAGTCGCGGCCGCGAAGCGCAAGCGCGAAGAGCTCGAGGCGACCGCAGCCCGGAAGATGCAGCGCGCGACCAACCTGGAGGAATAACCCGACCACATGGCCAAGCGCAACCTGGCGGAGCTGAAGATCCCAGCGTCCTCGTCGTTCATCCCGGTGGCCAAGCGCGTGGCCACGACGCTGGGCGGCCAGCTCGGGCTGAGCTTGATGGATCTGGACGAGCTGGCGATCGCGCTCACGCAGGCGTGCGACAGCGCGATCGCCTCGGCCGACGACCTCGGCACGCCCGCCGACCTGAAACTCACGTACTTCGCCACCAACAGGGCGCTCGTCGTCGACGTCGACCTCATGCCGACGGGCGCCGCGCTGCCGATGCCCAGGCACGAGACGCACATCGACCCTGAGCTGCAGAGGCTCGCCTACGAGATGATCCGTTGCTTTGTCGACGACTTTCGTCCCTCGATCGAGCCGCAGACGGGTCACCTGAGCTTCCGCATGGTCAAGCACCTGGCAGGCTGATCCCCGACCGGCGGACACTTAAGAGGAATTGGCCTCATCGACGCGGATTCCCCGCGAGGAGCTGCGGGCGCTCCATCGCCGCTACAAGGAAAGCAAGGATCCCGCCGAGCGTGACCGCATCCGGGCCCAGCTGGTCGACGCCTACCACGACTTTGTCTACTTTCTTGCGCGCAAGTTCCAGAACCGCGGCGAGCCTCTCGACGACATCGTGCAGGTCGGTTACCTGGGCCTGATCAAAGCCATCGAGCGTTTCGACCCCGACCTCGGGTACGAGTTCACGACCTTCGCCACACTGACCGTGGCCGGTGAGATCAAGCGCTACTTCCGCGACAAGGGGACAGCGATCCGATTCCCGCGCCGGCTGCAGGAGCTGCACCAGTCGGTGGTCCGCGTCAACGAGCAGATGAAGAACGAGCTGGGTCGCGAACCGACGGTGGGCGAGCTCGCGGAGCGCCTCGGCGTCACACCCGACGACGTCACGGATGCGATGGAGATGGGCCCCGCGTATGTGCCGGTCTCGCTCGACCAGCCCATCTCGAGCGGCGACGGCCAGGACAACAGATCGGTGGCGGAGCAGATCGGCGGAGCCGACCCCGAGCTCGAGCGCGTTGAGATGCGCGACGTCCTCGACCGCGCCATGGAGCACCTGACTCCCCGCGAGCGGGCGATCATGGCCATGAGGTTTTATGAGCAGATGTCGCAGTCGGAGATCGCGCGGCGGCTGGGCATCAGCCAGATGCACGTCTCACGTCTGCAGCGGGCAGCCCTCGAGCAGCTGAGAAAGTACGTGCCGGAAGAAAGCACGGGCTGAGTGACGGGTCACTGATGCCGTTGCTCGAGGAAGAAGCTCCACGCGATCCATTCGCGCTTTTTGACCGTTGGTTGCAGGAAGCCACCGCCGCCGGCGCGTTGCAGCCGGACGCGATGGCACTCGCGACATCGGGCGAGGACGGTGCATCGGTGCGGATGGTGCTCTTCAAAGGCATCCGCGACGGCACTTTCGTCTTCTACTCCAATTACTCGAGCCGCAAGGGTCGCGACCTGTCGCATAACCGCCAGGCCGCCCTCGTCTTCTATTGGTCGGTCACGCGTCACCAGGTCCGCGTGTCGGGCACCGTGCGCAAGCTCGGTCGCAGCGCATCCCAGGAGTATTTCGGCAGCAGGCCGCGGGGCGCGCAGCTTTCCGCGCTGGCCTCGCGGCAGAGCCGCGTCATTCGTTCGCGCGAAGTCCTCGAGCGGAAGGTGGTGGAGCTGGCTGTGAAACATCCGGATGAGGTCCCGCTGCCGAAGGATTGGGGAGGCTACGCGCTGCTGCCGACGTGGATCGAGTTCTGGGAGAACCGTGAAGATCGGCTCCACGATCGGTTGCGGTACGTGCGGCGCCCGGCATCCCGCGCTTGGCGCATCGAGCGGCTCGCCCCTTAAACTCGACTGACCCCGTGACCGGGAACGAGATCCGCAAACGTTTTCTAGAGCATTTCGCGAGCCGGGAGCATCTGGTCCTGCCTAGCGCGCCGCTGGTGCCGCACGGCGACCCGAGCACGCTCTTCATCTCGGCCGGAATGCAACCGCTTCAGCCCTACTATCTGGGCTTTAGCAATCCGCCCGCGCCGCGACTGGCAAGCGCCCAGAAGTGTTTGCGCACGGGCGACATCGAGGAGGTCGGCAGGACTGACAGGCACGCGACCTTTTTCGAGATGCTCGGCAACTTCGCGCCGACCGGGGACTACTTCAAGGAAATTGCGATCCCCCTTGCCTGGGAGCTGGTGACCATGGGTTTTGGAATGCCCGTCGAGCGGCTCCGTGTGACGATCCATCCCTCGGACGACCAGGCCTACGAGATCTGGACCACCAAAACCCCGATTCCGGCCGAGCAGGTGACGCGCTTGGGCGACAACTGGTGGGGACTTGGCCGCGGGCCGTGCGGCCCGGACTCGGAGATCTGGTGGGACCGAGGGCCGAAGGTCGGATGCGGCCGGCCGGATTGCGTCCCCGACCACTGCGAGCGGTTCACCGAGTTCTGGAACCTTGTCTTTCCGCAGTACGACCAGCGCGGCGAACTCTCCGGGCCACCCTCGACCGCGGAAGCGATCACACGCGGCATCGCCGATGGGGTTCTGGTGCCCTTGACTCGGCCGGCGATCGACACCGGGATGGGCCTCGACCGCATCAGCTACATCCTTCAGGGCAAGACAAACATCTTTGAGGCCGACCTGCTTCAGCCGCTCGTCGATTTCGCACGCGAGAGCAGCAAGAAGCCAACCACTCTTTCCGAGCGAATCATCGCGGACCACGTTCGCGCCATCACCTTCTGCATCGCCGACGGCGTTGTTCCATCCAACGAAGGTCGCGGTTACGTTCTGCGCCGGCTGATCCGGCGCGCGGCGCTGCACGGTCGCAACATCGGCCTCGGCGCCAAGCTGTCGGCGGGCGCCCAGCGAACGGTGGCGATGTTCGCAGAGCATTACCCGGAGCTCAAGGATCGACAGCGATTCATCGTCGAGACGATTGACACCGAGATGGACCGGTTCGCGAGGACGCTCGAGGAGGGTATGGAGCAGTTCCAGAAGGTGGCGTCGCGCGGCGCCAAAACTGTGTCAGGGGCCGATGCGTTCCGCCTTCACGACACGTTTGGATTTCCGCTCGAGCTGACGCGCGAGCTCGCCACCGAACGCGGCATGGAGGTTGACGAAGAAGGCTTTCGCGCGGAGATGCAGCTGCAACGCGAGCGCTCTCGACGCAACATCCCGCACCAGTGGGCACTCGCCCGCGATATCCCGAAGTCCGAGTTCACTGGCTACCGGGTGCTCATGACCGAGACCAAGCTCGTTAGCATCCGCAAAGAAGGGGAAGCAGCGAATTCCGCACGCGAAGGCGACCAGGTCGAGGTCTTTCTCGAGCGCACACCTTTCTATGCGGAGTCTGGGGGCCAGGTCGGCGATACCGGCACCGTCACCACCCCCAGCGGCCGAGTCCGCGTCGAGGATACGCAGAGGCCGGCTGAAGGGGCGATCGCCCATATCGGCACCGTGGTCACAGGAGAGCTGGTCGTCGGGGAGAAGGCGACCGCGGCGGTCGACGAGCCGCGAAGGCGCCAGATCATGCGCCACCACTCGGCGACGCACCTGCCCCACAGGGCGGTGCGAGAGACGCTGGGTGACCAGGTGGTGCAGAAGGGCTCGTGGGTCGGGCCGGACCACACGACCTTCGACATCCCGCTCGCCCGACCGATCGGCAAAGACGAGCTGGCCCGTATCAACAAGCGCGTCATGGAGAAGGTCCGCGCGGCGCTCCCGTTCCATGAGAGCCAGAAGCCATACAAGGAGGCCGTCGCCCAGGGTGCGATGCACCTCTTCGAGGAGAAGTACGGTGACGTGGTCAGGGTCGTTTGCTTCGGCGACTGGACGTGCGAGCTGTGCGGCGGCACCCACGTCCAGAACACCGCCGACATCGGCACGGCGGTCATCGTGTCCGAGTCGAGCATCGGGTCGGGCCTGCGCCGCATCGACCTGGTCGTCGGGGAGGCGGCCGATGAGCTTGTGCGCCGAGACCGCGAGTTGCTTTCCGAGCTGGCGAAGTCGTTCAACGCGGGTCCTGAGCAGCTTCCCGAGCGGATTCGGGCCCTCCGCAGCGAGCTCAAGGAAAAGGAGCGGGACCTGGCGAAGGCGCGCGACCAGCTCCGCGGGGCGCGCGTCGGCGCGCCTGACGGCATGGCGGTCAAGCACGGCCGCGTGGACTACATTGCGGAAACCGTGGACGCCTCGAGCATGGAGGAATTGCGGGCGTACGCGGACCGCTACCTCGAGAGGGTCAAATCCGGGGTCGTAACCCTTATCGCCGGGGACAAGTTTGTGATCAAGGTGTCCAATGACCTCGTGACGCAGATCGATGCCACGCGCCTCAAGGACTTCTTCGGCACGGGCGGCGGCCGTCCGCAGCTGGTCAGCGGCAAGCTGACGGTCCCCGCCGAGGAGGCCTTCCAACGCCTCGCCGAGGCGCTGAGTTGACCAAGTTCAAGTTCCTGCGCAAGCGCAGCGACTACTACCGGCATTTCACGGTCCTCGACATCGGCACCGACCTGATCAAGGTCCTGGTCGTGCGCCGCGAAGGCCCCGACGGCGAGGTCCTGGGAGTGGGCCGTGAGCCTCAGGCCCCGGCCGCCATGTCAGGGGGTGCGATCGCGGACCTCGAGTCGGTCATCCAGTCGTGCAACCGGGCCCTGGAGGCGGCTGAGGACATGGCCAAGACCGTGCCCGGGCAGGTGGTGGTCGGCATCGCGGGCGAGCTGATCAAGGGCTTCTCGTCGACGATCGCCTACCCGCGGGAAAACGCCAAGTCCCGGGTGAGGTCGGGTGAGATGTCGACCATGCTCCAGATGGTCCAGCGGCGCGCGCTGCGCGAGGCCCAGCACCTGCTGGAGATGGAGCGCAGCTACGGCCAGCTCGAAGCTCGGCTCGTGCACTCCGCGATCACGAACGTGCGCGTGGACGGCTACCCGGTCACCAACCCGGTCGGCTTCACCGGCAAGAACCTCGAGGTCACAGTCTTCAACACCTTCGCACCGATGACTCACATCGACGCAGTCGAGACGGTCGTGCGAGAGCTCGACCTCGAGCTCGCCGCCGCGGTCGCCCAGCCGTACGCGCTTGCCCGCGCCTGCGCCAACGAGGAGATCTGGGCCGAGGGCGGCATCTTCGTCGACGTCGGCGGGGGCACCACCGATGTGGCGCTGATCCGCGACGGCGGGGTAGAGGGCACGCGCATGTTCAACCTCGGCGGCCGCGCGTTCACTCGCCGCCTAGCGCTTGCCTTTGGCCTCAGCTATGAGGAGGCCGAGGCACGCAAGCTCCGGCACTCCGAAGGCCTGCTCTCACCGGATCAGCACCGCCAGGTGTCCGAGCTGCTGGGCGCCGACGCCGAGGTGCTGCTGCAGGGTCTTGCCCTGAGCATCAAGGAGCTGTCACGCGGCGAGCGGCTGCCCTCCAGCATCTACCTGTGCGGCGGCGGCAGCCTGCTGCCCGAGCTGACGCTCGAGATGGTCAAGAAAAACTGGACGGCGGGACTGCCGTTCCCGCGCGAGCCTCGCGTCCGGCACCTCGTGCCCGCCGACGTGCGCAACCTGACCGACTCGACCGGCCAGCTTTCCAGCCCCCAGGACATCGCCCCGATGGGCCTGGCCAACCACGCTTTGCGAACCGAAGCCGAGGAGCGCGACACGGTCAACACCGTCATGAGACGGGTCCTAAGCGCTATAAAGGTTTGACCAGACCTCCAGGAGACCAGTAAACGCCATGGCAACGAACCCGATTTACGTCGAAAGCGAAGAGGAGATTCCGGAGCTCGTCGAGCGCCTTCGCCGCTACCACGGCGAGGACACGATGCTCGTCCTGCCGATGCGGTCGCGCATAGGCCAGAGCCGGTTCAACTTCCAGCTGCTGCGAAACTACTCGGCCCGGCTCGGCAAGCGCGTGACCGTGGTCTGCGACGACCCTGCCGTGCAAAAGATGGCCTCGGAGAGCGGCTTCGCGGTCTATGGCGCGGTCGGTCCGGAAGGCGAGGGCATCCCGTCCGACGGGGAGGCGCCGGCGCCGATCCGGAGGTGGTGGCAGCGCAGGGCCGCCGCGCCGACCACCCACGTCGGCGTCGGTGCGCCGACCAGGCTCCTGACCAAGACCGCGACCGAGCTGAAGCCCGGGCGCTTTCTCCTCTACGTGACCGCGATCACGCTGATCCTGGTCGGCGTCTTCGCGGCGGCGGTGTTCGTGCCGTCGGCGTCGGTGACGCTGGTCGCGCAGGCGCAGCCGTTCAGCGAGAAGGACGTCGAGATCCGGGCGCAGCCCGGCAAGCCGCCGATCAAGGTCAGGCCGGTCGTGATCGCGAAGTCCAACTCGCAGGGCTTCAAGGTCACAGGCTCGATCGACGTTCCCCTGGCTCCGTCGACTGGCCAGGTGGTCTATACGAACAACCTGCAAGATCCATCGGGCCGTTCCGGTTCGCAAGGCCTTGTATTCAAGTACGGCCAGCGTCTGATGAACAGCAATGGCCTGGAATTTGCGCAGACATCTCCCAATACAGTCGTGCCGTGGAACGGTGGCCAGAAGACGGTGAACGTGATCGCCGTCAAACCTGGCACAGCCGGCAACGTGGGGGACCACTCCATCAACCAGATCGAAAACTGCTGCGATCCGTTCGACGGGTCGAAGGTTCACGTCACCAACCCGCAGGCAACGGGTGGGGGCACCGATCCTTCATCGACCCCGACCATGACGGTGTCCGACTTCGACGCTGCGCGAGCGCAGCTCGAGCAAGAGCTGCACCAGGCGATCGCGCAGGAGCTCTCCGCGGGCGGGCAGCAGGGTGAGAGGCTGGCTGAGACAATCATCTTCGGCCCTCCACAGTTCACGACGGATCACCAGCCCCAGGACAAGGTACCGAGCTTCACCGGCACCATGACGGTCAGCGGCGAGGGCGACTTCTACAACGACGCCGATGTCATCCAGGCGTACAAGACCTACCTCGCGCAGCGGCTGCCCAACGACCAGCAGCTGCTGACCGAGAGCCCGATCCAGGTGCAGTACCGGCTCCTGAGCTCCGCGAAGGGCGGCGCACTGGTCTTCGTCGGCAGCGCCTCGGCCTACGTGGCGCCAAAGCTCGACGAAGAAAAGATCCGCGCCCAGATCGTGGGCCGGCCGGTGGCCCAGGCGCGGTTCTTCCTCGAGAAGCTGCCGATCCGCTCTGTCGCCGTCAGAGAGCAACCCCTGGCGCTGCCCCTGATGCCGCTGCTCGATCGCCGGATCACGCTGCACTACGTGGTCGAGTCCAACGCGCCCTCGGCCGCCGCTGCGGCGCAATCATCGCCGTCACCGTCGTCGTCGCCTGCGCACAGCCCCTAGTGAGGGTGCTGGCGGTCGATCCCGGTTCCAGGAGGGTGGGGCTCGCCGTCAGCGATCCGACCGGCACCATCGCGCAGCCTCTGGACACGCTGGACGCGGAGCCGGACGCCACCCTCGTCACGCGGCTGGCCCAGACCGCCAGGCTCCAAGAGGCGGCCCGCATCGTGGTCGGGCTGCCGCGGCGCATGGACGGCTCGGATGGGCCGGAGGCGAAGTCCGCGCGCAGGCTCGCGGACGCGCTGCGCAGGACGTCGGGGATCCCGGTCGAGCTGGTCGATGAGCGCCTCACCTCGGTCGCCGCGGAACGATCGTTGATCGCCGGCGGCGTCAGGCGCGCGAAGCGGCGGACGACAGTGGATCGTGTCGCCGCGATCCTCCTGCTGCAGTCATACCTCGACCGCAAGAACCGTTGAACGACGAGGTGACGTTGATCGACGATTCCGGAATCGAGCGACGGTTCAAGCTGCACGACGCCTTCGAGCTCGAGGCGGCGACCTATTACCTGGTCGAAGACGTCACCGATCCCGATCGCGTGCTGCTGTTGCGCGAGCTCGGGTCGGGGCTGGAGACCGTCGACGGCGACGAGTTCAAGCGCGTGATGGAAGCTCTGGAACAGGACGCGGTTGAATGAGGCGGCTGATCGCGGTCGTGGTGGTGCTGGCGATTCTCGGTTTTCTGACATCACGTGGGATCGATTGGTGGAACTTCAACGTCAACACGCCGCTCTCCTCCTCGAGCCACAACGTGAGCTTCCATATCGACCCCGGCGAGACTCCGACTCAGATCGGTAGTGATCTCTACGACCTGCACCTCATCCGGAGCACCATCGCCTTCGACCTGTACACGCGCGTGACAAATGCGGGCCCCAAATTCCAGGCTGGCTCGTTCGTGCTCAACGCCAACATGTCCTTGAGTCAGATCGTGTCGGCACTCCAGCATGGACGTCCAGACGAAAAGACCATCACGTTCCCGGAGGGATTTCCGCTTCGTTATCAGGCCCAGCTCATCGACGACAAAAAGCTCGGTACCGCACCGAACTTGATCACGGGCGCTGAATACCTCAAGGCGGCGAAGGACCCGACCTGGGCCTCGAAGTACAAGTTCCTGCCCGCGCAACCGGGCAGCGCGGATTTTCCCTACGAGGGCTACCTGTTTCCTGACACCTACCTGGTCGATCCGGCCGTCGGGGCCAGGGGCCTGATCCAGGAACAGCTGGATCAGTTTGCAACCATCTTCTCGGCCGACTGGCAGGCGCAGATCGCCCAGCCGGCAACCGGGCGCCCGGCCGAGGACATCCGGTCGATCGTCATCCTCGCCTCGATGGTGGACCGCGAGGCGAACAACAAGACGGCCACCGACCGTGGCAACGTGTGCAGCGTCTACTACAACCGATTGAAGATCAATATGACCCTGGGCGTTGACGCGACGCTGCTCTACGCCCTCGGCCGTCTCACGCCGGAGCCGACCGCCGCCGAGCTCATCCTGAACACGCCCTACAACACGCGCACGCATGGCGGCCTGCCGCCCACCCCGATCAGCAACCCTGGCAAGGCCGCGCTCGCCGCATGCATCAACCCTCCGAAGACGAACTTGCTCTTTTACTTCACCGACAAGCAGGGGACGACGCACTTCGAGACCAACGAGCAGGATTTCGAGCGGGACAAGCAGCAGTACGGCGTGGGCGGAAGTTGACGCATAGGCACCCTCTTCCCCCAGGCGCCGGGCGCGCGTATGGCGCCCCCTTGGAGACGGGATCTGGGGTGCGGGGCGCTCGCTGAAGGTCTTCCTCGTTGGCCATGGGATCTCCTACTCGGGCAGCCCGGCTATGCACAACGCCGCGTTTCGCGCCATGCGGATGGATTGGACCTACGACCTGCTCGATGTAGCGCCAGAGGATCTCCGGGATGCGGTGGGGCGGCTGAGGGCCCAGGATGTCGGCGGCGCCAACGTCACCATCCCGTACAAGCAGAAGGTGATGGATCAGCTCGACACGATCGCCCCCGACGCGCTGCGCGCCCGCGCCGTCAACACCATCGTCAACGACAGGGGGCGCCTCGGCGGCTACAACACGGACATCCCGGCGATCCGGTCCGCGATTGAGCGCGTCGGCGTCGAGCCGCGAAGTGTCAACGCGGTGGTCCTCGGTGCTGGTGGAGCTGCGCGCGCCGCTGCCGTGGCGATGGAGGGAGCGCACATCACGTTCGTGACCCGTCACCCCGAAGACGCGGATGTCCCGGGCAAGACCATCCGCTGGGACGATCGATCCCTGGCCGTGCTCACCCGCTCGGCTGACCTGCTGATCAACGCGACCCCGCTCGGCCGGCGTGAGGAGATGCCCCTGCGCCCCGCGGCCCTGCCTCGGGCGGGCGCCGTGGTCGACCTCGTGTATGTCACGGGCGGAACCCCGCTCGTCCGCAAGGCGCGTTCGCTCGGCCTGCCGGCGGTCGATGGGTGGGAGGTATTGCTCTCGCAGGGCGCGATCTCGTTCTTGCTCTGGACCGGCCGCAGCGCGCCGCTCGAGGCGATGCGGGAAACTCTGCAACCGTGAATCCGTATCTGGTCGCCGTGCTATGGGCGATCGTGGGCGCCGCCGGGGGATCGCTCGTGCGATGGGGCTCGGTCAGGCTGGCGCGGCTCGAGGAGCTCGAACCCGGCGCCAAATGGTGGCAGCGCTACGGCCCGCCGGTTTTGAGCGCCGCGGTGTTCGCCGTCTATGCGCTGCAGATCACGTCCCTTCCGCTCCTGCTCGTGCGCAGCATTTTCGTGCTCGTCCTGGTCCAGGTGATCTTCTTCGACTTCGAGCATCACCTGATCCTGGACCGGGTCATGTTCCCCGCGATGGTGCTTGCCCTTCTCGTCAGCATCTCCCCCCTCATCATCAGCAGGCTTGGGCTCTGGCAGCAGCCGTGGTGGGTCGGTATCGCCGTGGGCGTGGGCGCGGGCTTGCTCTTTCTCCTGCTCGGGGTCGCCGGTTCAGCGCTGTTCAAAGCTGAGGCGCTTGGGTTTGGCGACGTGAAGCTGGCGCTCTTCATGGGCCTGCTGCTGGGGTGGCCGTACACGGTGACGGCGCTGTTCTATGGCGTGCTGCTGGCGGCGGTCGGGGCGATCGCTTTCATCGTCACGCACCGCTCGATGAAGGGCACGATCGCGTACGGGCCGTACCTGGCTGCGGGAGCCATCCTGATGCTTCTCCAGCTGCCCTGAGTCGTGATCGGTCGACCAACTCAGGGCGGCCTGCTTAAATAGGCGGCCATGAGCAAGCTCCTTCCCGGCGAGAACCTCGTTTTGCAAGACCACCCTCACTGGATCACCGTCATCAAGAGCGTTCTTGCCCCGGTGGTCCTCCTCGTCGTCGTCGCGATCGCCGACTTCACCCTCCTCGGCCCGGGCTACGGCTTCTACATCCCCAGGCTGAGGACAATCCTCACCCTGGCCGTGGTCGCGCTCGTGCTCCTCTGGCTGATCGCCGTGTGGATCCGCTGGCGGTCGATCAGCTACACCCTCACCGACCAGCGCATCAAGATCGAGTCTGGCGTGTTCGGCCGGCAGGAGAAGATCATCCCCATCGACCGCGTCCAGGACTGCACGACCCGTCAGTCCCTTCTCGGCCGCATCCTCGGCTATGGGCGGGTTGAGATCGACGCCGCCGGAGCGCAGGGCGCCGAGATCCTCGACCACCTGCCGAATCCTGGCAACTTCCGCGACCAGGTCTTCACGGAGTCGGAGAAGCGGCGCGGCGGTCCTGCGCCCACGGCTACGCCGGCCAGGCCGGTGCCCGCCCATCCCAGCGGAGTCTGAGAAGCGGCGCAAGCCGCTCGCACTGCTCGGCTTCATGGGCTCGGGCAAGACGCTGGTGGGCGCGCTGGTGGCTCAACGGGCGGGGGCAAACTTTTTCGACCTCGACCACCTGGTCGAAGACAGGGCAGGCATGTCGGTAGCTGAGATCTTCGCCACTCACAGCGAAGAGACATTTCGAGCCCTCGAGAGGGAGATGCTGCCGCGAGCCCTGCAGCCGGATACGGTGGTCGCCCTGGGCGGCGGAGTCGCGATGGACGACGATAACTGGGCGCTGATCTCTGACCGCGCGCTGACCGTCTACCTGGAGGTGGCTTTCGACATGGTCTGGGAGCGCATCCGTCAGCTGCCGGGCCGGCCACTGGTCGCGGGCCGCACCGCTTCTGAGGTGGAGTCGCTGTACGAACGGCGCCGCGCGCGCTATGAGCAGGCAACGCATCGGGTGGACGGCAACCTTCCCGCCGGAGAGGTGGCGGAACAGGTGATGAAGCTGTGGTCCGCCTGATCCTCGACTCGAGCACGGGTGGCTATCCCGTCCTGATCGGCACCAACCTCCAGCGTGACCTGCGCAACGTCGTCACGCGCCTCGACCCGACCGGCGCGGCGATCGTGACCGACACCAACGTGAGGCCGTACGCCCTGAAGGTTGCGAAGGCGATCAAACGAGCTGGCCTGAAGACCTCGATCCACGCCATCCCGGCGAGTGAACGTTCCAAATCCATGACCCAGCTGGAAGCAGTGCTTTCGTTCCTCGAGCGGCAGCACATCGACCGCGGGGGATGCGTCATCGCGGTGGGGGGAGGCACCGTCGGCGACCTGGCCGGCCTGGCGGCCGCGATCTGGCAGCGTGGCGTCCGGCTGATCGCGGTGCCCACGACGCTGCTCGCCATGGTGGATTCGAGCATCGGCGGCAAGACGGGCGTCAACGGCATGCGCTCGAAGAACGCGATCGGCGCCTTCTGGCAACCGTCGGCAGTGATCTCCGACCTGGCCACCATCGAGTCGCTGCCAGTCCCGAACTATCGGGACGCCTTTGCGGAGGTTGTAAAGTACGCCGTCGCCGTGGACCGAGGCCTGTTCGACCTGCTGCAGAGAAATGGTCCGCGCCTGGTCGAGCGGGACGCGGGGATGCTCGAACGCGTTGTGTTTAGATGCGTCGCCGCCAAGGCGCTGATCGTGGCCAAGGACGAGCGCGACCGCGGGCCGCGCGCGATCCTCAACTACGGCCACACCGCGGGCCACGCGCTCGAGGCGGCGACCGCATTTCGTGTCAGCCACGGTCGTGCCGTCGCCTTCGGCATGCGCGTCGCGGGACGGATCGCAATGGGGCTGGATCTGTGCAGCAAGCGCACAGTCGATGCTCAGGACGAGCTGCTGGACGCTTTCGGCCTCCCGGACAAGCCGCCGCACGCCGACCCCAAGCGAGTGCTGGCGGCGATGGCCGCGGACAAGAAGGCGCGTCGGGGCAAGGTCGCCTGGGTCATGCCGAGGCGCATCGGCCACGCTGAGATCGGACATACCGTGCCCGGCGCGCTGGTCCGCCGCGTCATCACGAGGTCGCTGGCGTGAAGCGCGTCGTGGTGGTTCATGGGCCGAACCTCAACCTGCTCGGCAAGCGCGAACCGCACATCTATGGGACCCGCTCGCTGGATGATCTCAACCAGACGGTGCGTGAAAAGGCCTCCAGGCTCGGTCTTGAGGTCACCCTCTTTCAGAGCAATCACGAGGGCGAGATCATCGACTTCCTGCAGAAGGAAGGGCCAGGATCGGCCGGCATCGTGATCAACCCCGGCGCCCTGTCTCACTACTCGCTCGCCCTTTACGATTGCCTGCAGGCCCTTGCGCTGCCGGTGGTCGAGGTCCACCTCTCGAACCTCCACGCGCGTGAGGAGTTCCGGTCCAAAAGCGTGACCGCGCGCGCCGCGCGGGGCGTGATTACCGGACTCGGCTTCGTGGGATATGAGCTGGCATTGGATTTTCTAGCCACCGAGAAATGATTTCCACCAACGACTTCCGCAACGGGACGATGTTCGAGATGGACGGACAGCTCCTGTCCATCGTCAGCGTTGAGCACATCAAACTGGCGCGCGCGGGCGCGGTGATCAAGGCCAAGCTGCGCAACGTCCTTACCGGTTCGATCTTCGAACAGAGCTTCCGCAGCGGCGACAAGTACCGAACCGTCCGCATCGACAGCACCGAGGCGACATACCTCTACTCGGACGGCAGCCATCACTACTTCATGGACACGAAGACCTACGACCAGGTCGCCGTCGACGAGGAGATGCTCGAATCCGTCCTTCCGCTCTTGAAAGACGGCAGCACCGTGTTTCTGCAGCGATACCAGGATCGACTGATCGGCGTCGAGCTGCCGATCAACGTGGATCTGATAGTGGTGTCGACCGATCCGGGTTTCAAAGGGGACACGGTTTCGGGCGCGACCAAGCCGGCGAAGCTCGAGACCGGTGCGACCATCCAGGTACCCCTGTTCATCCACTCCGGCGATGTGATTCGCGTCGACACACGCGACCAGACTTACGTGGAGCGCGCCTAGAGGTCCCTCCTAAACCGGTTCAACGCCCGCAGGCCACGATCGAGGCGTAGGATCAGTCGGTTATGAGTGAGAACGGTTCGCTGGGGGCAGTTCGTGTGGCCAACGAGGTGATCGCGAGCATCGCCGCTTTGGCCGCCGGCGAAGTCGAAGGTGTGGAAGGCATGGACGAGGCCGCGGCCCGTCACTTCGGCGATTGGGTTCGGCGCCAGGCCGCGCATCGCGGAGTGCGCGTGCACATCGAGGGCGATCGCTCGATCCATCTCGAGGTTTTCATCACCGTCGCCTCGGAGGCGAAGCTTGCCGATGTGGCCGCGGCGGTGCAGGCCAACGTCGTGGAAGCCACGGAGCGCATGCTTGGCCTGGAGGTCGGTGAGGTGAACGTCTTCGTCTCGAGCGTCGCCTTCGCCAGCTAATTGGGGAAGCGCCACCAGGCACGGGAGCTGGCGCTCAAGGTCCTGTTCCAGCTCGAAGGCACCGGCGATGAGGTCGACGATGTGCTGAGCTATCACGCCTCCGAGAACGGGGCCGGCGAGGAGATCGCCAACTTCGCGCGTCAGCTTGTCGACGGCGTGATCGCCAACCAGGTCAAGCTCGACTCGATCCTGAGCGAGGCCTCGGAGCACTGGAAGCTGGACCAGATGGCGAAGGTCGACCGGATCATCCTCCGGATCGCCGTTTACGAGATCGCGATCGACCGCAGGGTGCCGACCAAGGCGGCGATCAACGAGTCGATCGAGCTCGCCAAGACGTTTTCGGGCGACGAAGCCGGCCGTTTCGTCAACGGCATCCTCGGTAAGGTGGCTGCAACCGCGATTTGAGTCAGCCGCGTGAGCTCGACGACCTTCTCGCCGACCTCGAGACGACGATGGGCAAGCTGGCGGACGGGACGGCCCCACTCGACGACCTGGTCGCGGCCCATCAAAGAGCGGTCCGTCTTCTCGCCGACGCGCAGGCGCGGCTGGCAGAGCTTCGAGCTCGCGCGGACGAAACCTCAAAATTGCTCACCGGGTGAAGTTTCTTCTCGCGCCGCTCGTGGCCTGGACGATCGCGCAGGCCGCCAAGCTCCTGCTCACCTCGTTCCGGCAGCGAGGGCTCAACCTACGAGTCCTGGCCGAGACCGGCGGCATGCCCAGCAGCCACGCCGCGATCGTGATGGGCCTGACCGCGGCGGTCGGTAAATATTCGGGCCTCGCTTCCGCTCCGTTCGCGATCGCCCTTATCTTCACATTCGTGGTGATGTACGACGCGGCCGGCCTGCGCCGGGCAGCGGGGCGCCAGGCCGAGGTCCTCAACCGCCTGGTCGAGGACCTGGTCCACATGAGGGGTGTGCAGGAGGCCCGGCTGCGCGAGCTGCTGGGACACACGCCGTTCGAGGTTCTGGTGGGCGCAGTGATCGGGCTCGCAGTCGGCATCCTGCTACCGGCGAGCTGATGCCTCGCCTTGACGTGCTGGTGACGGAGAGCGGGCTGGCCGAATCACGCCAGCGTGCGCAGGCTCTGATCCTCGCGGGCAAGGTGCGTGTGGCCGGTGAAACGGTGCGCAGTCCTGCTCGCAAGGTGCGCGAAGACGCGCACATCGCAGTCGACTCTGCGCCGGGCTACGCGAGCCGCGGCGCCCTCAAGCTTGGACCCGCGCTCGATCGATTCAGCGTCGATCCGCGCGGACGGGTGTGTGCGGACATCGGCGCGTCGACCGGCGGTTTCACGGACGTCCTGCTGCGCCGGGGTGCGGTCACGGTCTACGCGGTCGACGTCGGCCGCGGACTCCTGCACTGGCGTCTTCGGCAGGACCCGCGCGTGGTGGTCATCGAACGGGTCAACGCCCGTGACCTCGAACCATTTGCCGAACCGATCAGCCTGATCGTGATCGATGTTTCGTTCATCAGCCTCGAGAAAGTCTTGCCGGCCGTGCGTCGGGCGGCCCCGGATGCCGAGATTGTCGCGCTCTTCAAGCCGCAGTTCGAGGTCGGGCGCATCGAGGTGGGGAAGGGAGGCATCGTGCGTAACCCTTCGGCCGTGGAGGCTGCGCTAAAGCGCTTTCGCGAATCGTGTGCGGCCAACGGTTACGCAGTCCGCGCCGAAGCACCTTCCGAGCTGCTGGGCGCGGAAGGCAATCGCGAGATCTTCGTCCATCTGCAGCCGGAGAGGCCATGAGGATCTGCCTCATTCGAGGTTCAGGCGTAGAGCAGGAAGAGGTCGACAGCGTCTTTCACGCGATGAGGGCACGGCAGGTTGACGCCGTCGAGCTGAGGCGGGACGCGAAGGCGGGGACGGTTGCCGATCTCTTGAAGGCAACCGACGTCATCCTCACTCTGGGCGGCGATGGAACTTTCCTGGCCGGCGCGCGGGTGGCGGCTCCGCGGGACATCCCCGTCCTGGGCGTCAACCACGGCCATCTTGGGTTCCTGACAGAGATCGAGGCGCACGAGATGAGCATGGGCTTGAGCCGGTTCTTCGACGGTTCATACCGGATCGAGGAACGGACCATGCTCCAGGTCACGCTGTCTCGAAAAGGCCGGAGCATGGTCCAGGAGATCGGCCTCAACGAGGTGGTGGTTGACCATTCGGGCGAGACGCATATCCTGCGCCTGGAGATCGACGTCGGCGGACAGCGCGTGGGCGTGATCGACGCGGACGGTGCCATCGTGGCGACGGCCAGCGGCTCTACCGCTTACGCGCTCGCCAGCGGCGGGCCGATCCTCGAGCCGACCCTGCAGGACCTTCTGCTCGTGCCGATGAGCCCGTTCGCACTCACGGTCCGACCGATAGTGTTCGCGCCCGGCCAGGAAATCAGCCTGACCGTCGTGCGGGGACCTGGCGAGATGCGCGTCGACGGCCAGGGGCGTGGGCAAGAGGTGGCCATCGGCGATGTCGTCAGCTGCGGATCACATGCGAAGCGCCTGAAGGTGATTCGGTTCAGCCCGCCGGAGAGCTTCTATCAGCGGCTGGCCGACAAGCTGGGATGGGGCAGACCGCTGGTCCCCAAGAAGTAGTCCCATGCTGAAGGAGTTGAAGGTTCGCGACCTCGCCCTGGTCGCGGAGTCGATCGTCCGCTTCGGCCCGGGCCTCAACCTTCTCACCGGCGAGACGGGCAGCGGCAAGTCGCTGATCATCGACGCGTTGAGCCTGGCCCTTGGGGCGCGCGGCGGCGCCGACCAGGTCCGGTACGGGGCGGACCGCGCCACCATCGAGGCTGCATTCGATGGGGTCGTTCTCTGGCGCGAGGTCGGCAAGCGAAGCGCGGCGCGAATCGACGGGCGGGCGGCGACGCCTGGCCAGGTGCGCGAGCTCGGCGAGAGGCTCGTCGCCCTCCACGGCCAGCAGGAACAACATGGGCTGCTCGACGCCGACACGCAGACCGAGCTTCTCGACGCCTACGGAGGCGCGCTCGAGATGCGGGCCGCGGCCGCGGCGGCGCACGCGACCTGGCTTGGCGCTCTCAATGCCCTGCGCGATCTCGAGCAGCTTCGCGCGCGTGGACAGCGCGAGGAAGAGTACCTGCGCTGGCAGCTCGATGAGCTGCGGCATGCGGACCCGCAGCCCGGCGAGGACGAGGCTCTGGCCGCGGAGCGCATCGCGGTGCGCCACTCGGCGCGCCTGGCCGAGCTTGCACAGCAGGCGATGGATGCCCTGCAGGAAGAGGGACTCGCTCGCGCCGCGGTGGCGATCAGCTCCGCGGCCGCTCTCGATGCCCGGCTGGGCGAGCAGGCCGAGCGGCTCGATTCACTCGCCGAGGAGACCTCCGACCTGGCCGCGGCCGTGCGGCGTTACGTCGAGCTGCTGGATTCTGATCCGGGCAGGCTCGAGGCGATCGAGTCCCGGCTCGCAGTGCTCGACGGCATCAAGCGCAAGCACGGCGGCTCGATCGAATCGGCCATCCAGGCACGGCGGCGCCTGGAGCTCCAGCTCGGCGCGACCGAAGATCTCGATTCCGCCGTCGCCGTCGCCGAGGCCGAGCAGCGGAATCGCCGGGCGGAGCTGGACGCCGCTGCCGGTCGCCTGACCAAGGCCCGGACCGCGGCCTCGCGCCGCATGGAGAAGGCGGTCGCCGCCGAGCTGCAGGGCCTGCGCCTCGAAGCCTCGCGATTCGGGGTCGCGCTGCGGCCGCTCGCTGAAGCCGGGCCTGGCGGCGCGGAGGCGGCGGAGATGATGTTCTCGGCCAACCCGGGCGAGCCGATCGCTCCGCTGGCGAAGGTCGCCTCGGGTGGGGAACTTGCCCGCGTCATGCTGGCCATCAAGACGGTCGGCGTGGGCGCCGATCGCACGCCGACGCTTGTCTTCGACGAGGTTGACGCCGGCATCGGCGGCGAGGCCGCGACCCAGGTCGGCATCCGGTTGAAAGCGCTCGGTGAGCGGCACCAGGTGCTGGTGGTGACGCACCTCGCCCAGATCGCGTCATTTGCCGACCACCATCTCGTGGTCGAGAAGGCGCCCGGCCGAGACGGCCGCAACGTGGTCACGGTGCGAGAGCTCGCCGGCGAAGACGAGAAGGCTCGCGAGCTCGCGCGGATGATGAGCGGTGGCGTCACGCCGAAGGCGGTGGCTCGCGCGCACGAGCTCCTCGAAGAAGCCGGAAGGCCCGTGAGGTAGCCTTACGCCTCGTGGAATCGCCGGTGCCGGCCCGCGTGCAGAGCCCGCAACTGAATGTGAACACCCCGGTGTTCGACGGTCCGCTCGAGCTGCTTCTCGCGCTGGTCGAGCGCGAGGAGGTGGACATCTTCAAGGTCTCGCTCGCCAGGGTGACCGACGCCTACCTGGCGGAGGTGGCGGCGCGCGAGATCCCCGATCCGCAAGAAATGTCCGAATTCCTGTGGATGGCCGCGCGCTTGCTCCTGCTCAAGTCCATCCGCCTGCTGCCGGGCGAGAACCCGACAGATGAGGAGACCGAGCTCCTCGGCTGGGAGGACGAGGTCCGCCAGCGTCTCGAGGAATACCGCGCCTACAAGGAGATCGCCGGCGAGCTGCTGGAGCGCGCGCAGCAGGAAACTTTCTCGTTCCCTCCGCCGGCGCGCCCGGTCGAGGCGGGCGGGCAGGAAGAGCCGCTCGACGTCGATTTCCTGGTCGCGGCTTTCAACAGCGTCCTGGCTCGCATACCGCCGCGGCCCCTGGTCGTGCACGGCCGCACCTGGACCCTGCAGGAGAAGCTGGATCTGATCACGGATCGCCTTCGGCGGGGACCGATCGAGCTGGTCGACCTCATCCTCGAATCTGAAGATCGGCTCGAGGCGGTGGTCACCTTCGTGGCATTGCTCGAGCTGATCAGGCGCTCGGCGGTCCGGGTTCGACAGAAGGAGCGCTTTGGCCCCATCCACGTCGAGACGAGGGAGCCCGTGGTTTGACTGAGGGGTCCCCGCGAACTCACGGCGCAGCCTCTGAGCTCGTGAGGTCCAGCGATGTCTCGGCCGCGCTCGAGGCGATTCTTTTCAGCTCCAACAGAGCTCTGAAGGTGCGCGAGCTGCAGCAGGCGACCGACGCCGACCGCAACACGATCGAAGGCGCGCTCGAGAAGCTGCGGGAGGCGCTGGAAGGCCGAGGCGTGATGGTGATGCGCCATCACGATGAGATCCATCTCGCGACGCGGCCCGAGTATGCAGGCGCTGTGCGGCGGGCGCTGCGACCCGAGGTTTCGGGTCGCCTGTCTCAGGCCGCATACGAGACGCTGGCCATCGTCGCGTATCAGCAGCCGGTGTCGCGCGCCCGCGTCGAGGAGGTCCGGGGCGTGAACTGCGAGAGCGTGCTGGGCAACCTCGAGCTGCGCGACCTGATCACCGAGGTCGGGCGAGGCTCAGGACCGGGCCAGCCAAAGCTCTACGGAACGACGATGAGGTTCCTCCAGGTGATGGGTCTCGAGTCGCTCGATCACCTTCCCACGCCGAAAGGCGACGAGATCTCTCAACGAGCGAACGGCTGAATCGTTTTCTGGCGCGCGCGGGCGTGGCAAGCCGCCGCGCCGCGGACGACCTGATCGCATCCGGCTCCGTCCGCGTCAACGGTGAGAGGCCGCCCGCGACCGGCTTGCTGATCGACCCCGACCGCGATCGCGTGACCGTTGACGGCCGGCCTGTGAAACCGCCGTCCTCGCATCGATACCTGATGCTCAACAAGCCCCTCGGCGTCATCACCACTGCCAGGGACGAGTCATCGCGGACTACTGTGCTCGACGTGATCGGCGAGGAAGGAAAGCATGGTCACCGCTTGTTTCCGGTCGGTCGGCTCGATGCGGACAGCACCGGCCTGCTGCTTCTGACCGACGACGGCGAGCTCGCCTACCGGCTCACCCATCCGCGCTACAAGGTCGCGAAAGAGTACCTCGTCGTGGTCATCGGGATGCCGACCGCGAAAGACCTGGATGCGCTCCGCAGTGGCGTCAAGCTCGACGACGGAGCAACTGCGCCGGCGGAAATTGATGTGGTCGGCGCGACGACCGGCGATCGCGACTCGCGTCGCGCCGAGCTTCGCGTCGTGATTCGCGAGGGCCGGCACCGTCAGGTCCGCCGCATGGTGCAGGCGGTCGGGCACAAGGTCCAGACCCTGCGGCGCACGGGGTTTGGACCTCTCCGCCTCGGCCGGCTGAAGACGGGCGGGTGGCGGGTGCTGTCGAGCGGAGAGGTCGCGGCGCTTCGCCGCGCGGCCGGTCTCGATGCCACGTGATCGTGACGATCGACGGCGGCGTGGCTTCGGGCAAGTCGGCTGTCGGAAAGCGGGTCGCCGAGAAGCTGGGCCTCCCCTTTATCGACAGCGGCCTCATGTACCGTGCGGTCACCCGCCTGGCAACCGAGCGCGGTATCTCCCCTCACGACGCCGATGCGGTGACCACGCTCGCCGAATCTACACGGATGAGGATCGAAGGCGAGCGCGTCTGGGCCGATGGGCAAGAGCTCACCGAAGGCATCTACGACACGGACTACGCGGACGCGCTCCCGATCATCTCCGCCATCCCGGGGGTGCGGAAGTCGCTCGTGGAGCAGCAGCGACAGTTGGGCGAATCCGGCGTCGTGATGGCGGGCCGCGACATCGGCACGGTCGTCTTTCCCGACGCTGACCACAAGTTCTTCTTGATCGCGAGCCTTGACGAGAAGGTGCGGCGGCGGGCCGCCCAGTACGAGCGGCGTGGCGAACGCGTCGACGAGGAGGCGATGCGCAAGGAGGTCGAGATGCGCGACCGCGTCGACTCCGAACGCCCGGTGGCGCCGCTTCGCCCCGCCGCCGACGCGGTCATCATCGACACCGACCATCTGGATCTCGACCAGGTGGTCGAGAGAATCCTCGAGACCGTGCGGCAGCGGAGATGATCCTTTACGCCTTCATGCGAGGGCTGATGCGCTTTCTCACCCGCGTCTTCCTGGTCGGCCTCTTCAAGGTCGAAGGCCTCGAAAACGTGCCGCGCCACGGACCACTCATCGTGTGCGGAAACCATTTCGGCACGCTCGATCCACCGATGGTGCCCGCCTTCCTGCCTCGTGCCGATTCCTGGAACATGGCCAAGTCCGAATATTTTCGAAATCCACTGTCGCGGTGGATCTTCACCAGCTACCAAGCCTTTCCCGTGGTGCGTCATACCGCCGACCGCGTCGCGCTGCGCCGCTCATTCGACCTCCTGAAAGGCGGTCAGGTGCTGATCATGTACCCGGAAGGCACGAGGGTCGAGGCGGGGGTGCTGGCCACGCCCGAGTCAGGGGCCGGGTTCATCGCCCAGAAGGCCGCATGTCCGGTGCTTCCGGTTGCCCTCACCGGGACCCGCGAGTGCCTGCCGAAAGGCAAGCTCTGGCCGCGCCGCGTCCCGGTCAGGGTCCGCTACGGCAAGCCGTTCCTGGTCCAGCAGCGCCGGGCCGACGGTACGCGCATCTCCCACGAGGAGGCTGCCGAGGCGATCATGCTCGCGATCGCGGAGCTGCTGCCGCCCGAAAAGCGCGGGTTGTTCAGCGACCTGAAGGCGCTCCACGCGCGACTGGACGGGGTGACGAAGCCGGTCTAGTCGAGGGCGCGCGACCGGCCCTTAACCGATCGCGGGTCTTGCCCAGTCGTCCTCGACCAGGCTGCCGAGCGCGGGGTTGAAGCAGGCATCGAACGCCTCCTTCAGCGACTGGGGCGTGAGCCGCGGAGGCTGCTGGCGGTAGTTCGCGAGGTCGACGAGGCGGGCGATCAGCGCGCGCGGGTGTGAGCCGCGCAGCGGCTTTTTGCCGTACAGGTTGTTGAGCAGGTAGCCGATCGCCTTTTCGTCAAAGGGCACACCCTGGCGGTCGCACTCGAAGCGGAGGATGCGGCCGAAGGCCTCGGGGGTCGGGTTGCCGATGCCGATCTTGTACGCCATGCGGCGCAGGAAGGCTTCATCGACAAGCTCGGTGGGCGAGAGGTTGGTCGAGAAAACGACCTGGCAGAGGAAGGGCAGCTCGATCTTGCGGCCCGACGCCGAGAGGTCGAGGTAATCGATCTTCTTCTCCATCGGCACGATGAAGCGGTTGAGCAGGCGCATCGGCGGCACTTCCTGGCGGCCGAAGTCGTCGATCACGAACACACCGGCGTTGGCCTTCCACTGCAGTGGCGCCTCGTAGTAGCGGTTCTGCGAGTCATAGGTGAGGTCGAGCTGCTGGAGCTTCAGCTCACCACCGGCGGTCACGACCGGGCGCTCGACCTTGACGAGCCGGCGGTCGATGGGCTGCTCGCCCTCAGCGATCTTGTGGTAGACGGGGTCGATCACGCGGATGATCTCGTCCCCGATCGCGACCGCGTGGGGGATCTCGATCGGCGCTCCCATGAGCAGCGCCATGCGCTCGGTGATCGTGCTCTTGCCGTTGCCCGGCGCGCCAAAGATGAACAGTGACGCGCGCGAGACCATGGCGCCACCGATCTGGTCGATCACGTGCTGCTCGAGCTCCAGCTCGCCGAGGGCCTTCTTCAGCTGGGCGTCGGTGACCGGTGACTTCCCGCTGACCTGGGAGCGGATCAGCGCAAGGTAGTCCTCGAAGTTGACCGGACAGGGACCCAGGTATCGGGTCTGCACGGCGGACATCTCGGCCGCGCGCTGGCGCCCGGCGCCGGAGATGGCGTAGTTCATCTTCACGGGGTAGGGCCGACCTTCGAGGCCGGGGTCGTTGGACACGCCACGGGTATCCATGAGCTGGTTCTTTTCAAACTCGTCGATGAGCGGCGAGAAGGTCTCGAAGGGGAGGCCGAGACGTTGCTCCAGGGCCGCGCCGGTCAGCTGGTCGGCGAAGGCGAGCGTCCGCAGCAAAAGACTGGCGACCAGGTCACGCCTGACGTGAAGGTCTTCCAGACGCTTGGGAGCCTCGATCGCCCCGGTTACCATCGGGCGCACATATTACAGTTCGGGACTCAGGTTCAGACCCGGCTTGGGGAGGCTTCGTAGAATCGCTGCAGCTTTGCCGGAGTACGCCGCCCTGGACCTCGAGACCACCGGTCTCGACCCGGCCCGAGACCGAGTCATCGAAATCGGCGCGGTGGCTTTCACCCCCGATCGGATCACGTCGACCCTGGAACAGCTCGTCGATCCAGGTCGGGCCGTGCCCGACGTGGTCCTCCGCCTGACGGGGATCAAGCAAGAGGAGCTGCGCGGCGCGGCCAACCCGGACGATGCCCTCCGCCGGCTTGCCGACTTCCTCCGCGGACGCCAGCCGGTCGGCCACGGCGCCAGGCTCGACGTCGAGTTCCTGGAAGCGGCCGGCCTGTGGGACGGATCCCAGCAGGTCCTCGACACCCTGGACATCGCCCGGATCCTGCTGCCGGCTGCCGGAAGTCACAGCCTCCCGCTGCTCTCGACCGAGATGGGGTTCATCCAGCCCCGACCCCACCGCGCCCTGGACGACGCCGACGCGACGCGCCAGCTGTTGCTGAGGCTCCGCGAGGAGGCGGTGGCCCTCGACCAAGGGCTCAAGGAGTCGATGCTGGCCCTGGTTGCGCCATATCCGTGGCCCGCCGCGCGCTTCTTTGCCGAGGCGCTGACGGCGCCCAACCCAAACCCCGACCCCGAGATCGCTGTGGGCCGCGAGTCCGGCGGCCGCGGCCGGGCGGCGGAGCTGCCGCCGGACGACCCCACCGCGGTCGCGGCCCTGCTGGGCCCCGACGGACGGTTGGCGGATCTTGTGCCCGGTTATGAGCACCGCGAGCCCCAGCTGCAGATGCTGCTGGCCGTGGCCCAGATCCAGTCGCGCGGCGGCATGCTGGTGGTCGAGGCCGGAACGGGGACGGGGAAGAGCCTTGCCTACCTCGTCCCGTCGATCGCTCGCGCCGTGCGTCACCGCGAGCGCGTCGTGGTTTCGACCAACACGCACACGCTGCAGGAGCAGCTCATGGTCAAAGACCTGCCTGGCCTGCGCGAATGGCTGCCCTGGGACTTCAAGGCCTGCCTCCTCAAGGGGCGCTCGAACTACGTCTCACTGCGGCGCTGGCGCCGCTATCTGGCCGAGCCGTGCAAGGACGCGGAAGAGTTGATGTTCAAGCTGAAAGTCCTCATGTGGCTGCACACCACGGAGAGTGGGGACCGCTCGGAGCTGCGCTTGCACGGACGCGAGGAGGTGCTGTGGACGCGCATCGCGAGCGACCCGCTCGACTGCGTCGGCATCCACTGCACGAAAGAGGACTGCTACGTGCATCGGGCTCGCGCCGAGGCCGAGACCGCTGACCTGGTCGTGATCAACCATGCGCTGCTGCTTGCCGACGCGGAGGTTGGCGGCGGACTGCTGCCTGAATACGACCACCTGATCATCGATGAAGCCCATCACCTCGAAGAAGCGGCGACGCGGGGCTTGCGACAGGAGGTCGACGGACCCGGCCTGCTGGCGCTCCTCGAGAGGCTTGCCCGCGACCGGGTGGACGGTGGCGGACGCGCAGAAGGATTGCTGGAGGAGCTGCAACTCCAACCGCGGCTGGGCGCATCCGACGACGCGTTCGGCGAAGCCGCGCCGCAGGCCATCGCGGCCGCCACGCGCGTGCGCGAGCTGTTTCGCATCGCCGACGTCTGGGTCGCGGCGCGACTCGGCGAAACCGAGCGGAGGGAGGAGTCGGTCCGGATCACGGCCGCACTTCGCGAGGACGACGGCTGGGCCCACATTCGTGAAGAGGCCGAAAACGCGGTCACGGCGCTGGCGGCGCTCGACGCCTCGCTGCGGCGGGCTGTCGCGGGCGTGCGCGAGTGGCTGGGTGGCGAGGAGCCCGACCAGGGTGTCCGCGAGCTGGAGATGATCCGCGGCCGGCTCGATGGGTCGCTCGGCGTGCTCGACGAAGCCCTCCTGAGACCAGATGCGAACCGCGTCTACTGGTTCAGCCAGGTCTCGCGCGCCGAGAACCTGCTCCTGCGCGCCGCGCCGATCAACGTCGGCTCGCTGCTGCGGGACCGCGTCTATGGGGAGCGGCGTTCCACGGTTTTCACATCGGCGACGCTCGCTGTCGGGGGTACATTCGATTACTTCAGCTCGCGCGCCGGCCTAGGCCCCGAGATCGAGGAGCTGATCCTGCCCTCGCCGTTTGACTTCTATCACCAGGCCCTGGTCTGTTTGCCCACCGACATGCCGCTGCCTGAGGACGAGTCGTTCGATGCTGCGGTCGAGCAGCTGATCGCATCGGTGGCGCGTCGCGCCGGCGGGCGCACGCTCGCCCTCTTCACGTCACATCGCCAGCTCCGCGACGTGCACGCCGGGCTGAAGCAGCGCGTCGATCTCGATGAGGTGCTCATCCTGGGCCAGGGCATCGACGGCCAGCGGCGGCAGTTGCTGAAGACGTTTGAGGAGGCGGAGCGGCCGCTGCTGCTCGGCACCGCCAGCTTCTGGGAGGGGATCGACATTCCCGGCGAACGCCTGAGCTGTGTGATCGTCGTGCGGCTGCCGTTTCCGGTGCCCACCGACCCGGTCTATGCGGCGCGCGCGGAGCAGCTTCGCGAACCCTTCTCGCAGCTGGCGCTGCCGCAGGCGGCGTTGCGCCTCAAGCAGGGGTTCGGTCGCCTGATCCGTCGCTCGACCGACCGCGGCGCGGTGGTGATCCTCGACAACCGCATCCTCGGCCGCGACTACGGCAAGGCGTTTCTCGATGTGCTCCCACCCGCGTCGCGCTACGTCGGCCCGGGCGCGCAGGTAGCAAACCGCGTCGGCGACTGGCTCGCCCGAGTTTGAGAGTGTTTTGTGTTTCTCTTCCCCATGCATGGGGAGGTGGCCGGGAGGGCCGGGGGGGCATCGGCGGAGCGTTGCTGGACGGAAGTTGAAAATTCACCTCCCCGCCCCGTGGGGAGGTCGGCCGCAAGCCGGGTGGGGAGAAATGAGCAGCCTATACGTCGTGGCAACACCAATAGGCAACCTCGAAGACATCAGTGCCAGGGCGTTGCGCGTCTTGAGCGAGGTCTCGGCGATCGCCGCCGAGGACACGCGCGTGACTTCCCGATTGCTCGCCCGGCACAGCATCCGCAAGCCGCTCCTCAGCTACCGCGCGCCCGTCGAGCGTCGTGGCCTGCCTCGGGTGCTGGCCGCGCTGGATGGCGGTGACGTGGCCCTGGTCAGCGATGCGGGCACGCCGACACTGTCCGACCCGGGGCAAGCCCTCGTGACCGCGGCGTGGGCCGCGGGCCACACGGTGGTGCCGATTCCCGGTCCCAGCTCGGTCACGGCAGCTCTTTCCATCGCGGGCTACGGCGGGCCCGGATTCACCTTCCTCGGTTACCTGCCGCGCAAATCGGGCGATATGCACCGCCTCCTGGAAGCCCTCCGCACCGATCCCAGACCTGCCGTCGCGTTCGAATCGCCTTTCCGCATCCACAAGTCGCTCGCCCTTATCGCCGAGTCGCTGCCCGAGCGAAGCCTCACACTGACCCGCGAGCTGACCAAGCTGCACGAGGAGGTGCTGCGCGGGACCGCGTCCGAGGTGCTGGCTGCTCTCGGTGACCGCGCGCGCGGCGAGTTTACCCTTGTCATCAGTGGACAGGATCGGTCGGCGGGGGCCTGAGATCGCGGCAGGCGTCCGCAGGTCCCGAGCCGATGAGATCACGCCAACGCCTGGCCGATACTGTCCACCAGGTGACTAAACAGCGAACTGTCCTGGTTGCTCCCGCGTGGCCCTACGCCAACGGTCCGCGGCACATCGGCCACGTGGTCGGCTTTGCCGTGCCCGCCGACGTGCTCGCGCGTTTCGAGCGCCTGCGTGGCTCGCGCGTCCTGATGGCGAGCGGAACCGACGAGCACGGCACCCCGATCACCTACGAGGCCGACAAGAACGGCATCCCACCGCGCGAGTTCGTCGACCGCAACAACGCGCTCATCGTCGAAGACCTCGTCCGCCTTGGCATGTCATACGACATCTTCACTCGCACCACGACCGCCAACCACTACAGGGTGACGCAAGACGTGTTTCTCAAGCTCTACGAGAAGGGCTACCTGGTCAAGCGGAAGCAGATGGGCGCCTTCGATCCCGCGAGCGGACGCACGCTGCCGGATCGATACATCGAAGGCAAGTGTCCGATCTGCGGCTACCTCGAAGCGCGCGGAGACCAGTGCGACAACTGCGGCAACCAGCTCGACCCGATCGACCTGATCAACCCGCACCAACGCGGCAGCGACGCACCGGTCGAGTTTCGCGAGACGGAGCACTTCTTCTTCGACCTGCCCGCTTTCGGCGAACGGCTGGCGGAGTGGATCGAATCCCACGACAACTGGCGTCCAAACGTCCGCAAGTACTCGCTCGAGTTCGTGCGCAACCTCAAGCCGCGCGCGATCACGCGCGACCTCGACTGGGGTGTACCCGTCCCGCTGCCGGGTTGGGAGGACAACCCCAGCAAGAAGATCTACGTGTGGTTTGACGCGGTCATCGGCTACCTCTCGGCGTCGATCGAATGGGCCGCCCAGCGCGGCGAGCCTGAGCGATGGAAGGACTGGTGGACGGATCCTGAGAGCTCGCACTACTACGTGATGGGCAAGGACAACATCACGTTCCACACCGTGCTGTGGCCCGCAATCTTGATGGGCGCCGGGGACCTCCACCTACCCGACGCCATCGTCGCCAGCGAGTTCCTGCACATGGAGGGCACCAAGCTGTCGACCAGCCGAGGCAACGTGATCTACGTGAAAGACGTGCTCGACCGCTACGACGCGGATGCGCTGCGTTACTACCTGATGATCGCTGGGCCTGAAAACCAGGACACCGATTTCACCTGGACCGAGTTCGTGCGCCGCAACAACGACGAGCTTGTCGCGACGTGGGGCAACCTCGTCCATCGCACCCTCGTCAACGCCCACCGAAACTTCGGCGCCGTGCCTGAACCAGGAGCGCTGACGGCTGCCGATGAGGCTCTGCTCAGAGAGGTCGAAGATGCGCTTGGTTACGTCGCTCGGCAGCTCGAAGAAGCTCGATTCCAGAACGCGCTGAAGCATGCGATGACAACCGCCGCCAGGGTCAATGTCTACCTGGGCACGGAACAGCCCTGGCACACGATCAAGACCGATCGCGAGCGGGCAGGGACGGTCCTTTACGTCGCCCTGCGCTGTGTCGACAACCTGAAGACGATGCTCACGCCGTTTCTGCCGTTTTCGGCGCAGCGGCTGCACGCGATGCTTGGCTACGACGGCGTGATCGCGCCCCAGCCCGAGGTCCGCCTGTGCCCTGAGAATGGAACCTCACACACGGTGATCACGGGCGACTACGAGGCAGTCGACCGCTGGCAGCCTTCACAGCTCGAAGCCGGCCGCAAGCTTCCGACGCCCGAGGCGCTGTTCAAGCGCCTGGACGAGGAGGTGCCCGAATCTTCGTAGACACGCACCTGCACATCGACGAGCTCGGTGACGCCAGCGAAGTGGTGGAAAAGGCGGTGGCCGCCGGCGTCACCAGGCTGATCGCGGTTGGAGTCGACCTGGAACGTAGCGGCAACGCCGTCTCGCTTTCACACGCCTACGAAGAAGTTTGGGCCGGCGTGGGCCATCATCCGCTCGAGCCCTCTGAACCAGATCTGGCTGCGATGCGGCGGCTGGCAAGGGACGAGATGGTTGTCGTGATCGGCGAGATCGGGCTCGATTTCGAACACGTCGGCGGACCGCACAAAGACCTGCAGGCGCAGCGCCTCAACGAGCTGTTCGCGATCGCGACCGACCTCGACCTTCCGGTTTCCGTCCACAACCGGGGCGCGGCGCACGAGCTGCTCAGCGCGATCTCCGCGCACCACGGCATCCGCGGCGTCATGCACTATTTCGCCCTCGACTGGGAATGGGCCCAGCGCTTCCTCGAGGTCGGGTTCTACCTTTCCTTTGCGGGGTTGATCACCCGGCCGAGCCGGGATGCCCTGCGCGATGTTGTCAAGCGCTGCCCGGCGGACCGGCTGCTGCTCGAAACCGATTCGCCTTACGGCAACTCCCAGCAGCGGATGGGAATGCCGAACCGGCCCGCTTATCTGATCGACACGGCCGAGCTCGTGGCCGAGCTGCGCGGAATCAGCCTCGAGCAGCTCGCCGACCAGGAGCGGGCCAACGCGATCAACCTCTTCCAGAAGATGAAGTGAGTCGGCGCGGGCGACCTGATTGCGCCCGCCGCAGGCGACTTTGATCGATCCGGCCGACGCTCAACAGCTGGACAGCCTGCTGCGTCGCCACCGGATCACCCTTCAGCACCGCCTCGGCCAGAACTTCCTCGTCGATCCCAAGCTCCGCGACGCCGTCGCCGAAGCAACCGGAGCCGACCGCAGCGATGAGGTCCTGGAAGTCGGGGCGGGTGTTGGCACGCTGACCATCGCGCTTGCCACACGGAGCAGACGCGTGGTCGCGGTGGAGCTCGACGCGCGGCTGATACCCGCGCTTCGAGACGTGCTGGCCGCACACGACAACGTGGAGCTCGTCCAGGCCGACATCCTGCGCTTTGATGTCACGCGGGCCTTTCCCGCGGGCGCGGAGCTCGTCGCGGGCAACATCCCCTACAACCTGACCGGGGGACTCATTCGCAAGCTCCTCGACCATCCACCTCGACCTCGGCGTCTCTCGCTGGTGGTGCAGAAAGAGGTCGCCGAGCGGTGGACTGCGACGACCGCCGCCAGCCTCGCCACCGTCGCGGTCCAGGTTTTCGCGGTGCCGACGATGGTGATGACGATCCCCGCTGCTGCCTTCACACCGGTGCCGAAGGTCGATTCGGCGCTGGTCATGCTCGAGGTCAGGCCGCGACCGGCGGTTGATATCGATGACATGGATGGCTTCTTTCGTTTCGTCGAAGCGCTCTTTCAGTTCCGCCGCAAGCAGCTGGGCGGCACGCTGGGGCGGATCGCGGGAAGCTCGGGCGTCGAAGCTGCCGCGAGGCTGGACGAGCTCGGAATCGAGCCGGTGCGACGGCCGCAGACCCTCACGCTGCCCGAATGGGAAGCCGTGTATCGCGCATTCAACCGCGGGTTCGATCGTTAGGCTCTAGCGGTCGTGGATCCGATCAGGCTGCCAGTCGAGCGTCCGGGAGGCTTCCGCGGAGCGCTCGCGCACACCGCATTCCGCAACATCTGGTTCTCTCAGCTGGCGGCGCAGCTCGCAGACAAGTTCCTTCTCTTTTCTCTGATCATCCTCGCCTACCACATTTCGGGCGGCAGCACCTCTGTTGCGGTGACGTTGCTCGCGTACACGGTGCCCGCGGTGCTTTTTGCGCCGCCGGCCGGCGTGATCGCGGATCGCCTGAACCGCAAACAGATCATGTTGTGGTGCAACTTCAGCCGGGCCGCCATCGTCGCCCTCATTCCGATCGCGGCGATCGTCCCGGGACTCAGGGACGACTTCCTGCACCTGATTCTCATCACGCTTGTCTTCTCCGCGGTGGGCCAGCTGTTTGGGCCGGCGGAGGCGGCCGTGATCCCCACCATCCTGCCGCGGCACGCGCTCATCACAGCGAACTCGATGGCGCTGCTGACGATGGTGCTGACCCTCGTGGTTGGAGGCGTGCTCGCGCCGGTCGTCTCCAGGATTGATCTGTACGCGCCGTACTGGTGCGCCGTGGTTCTGCTCGTGCTCGCGGGCACGTTGATCTTTGCGTCCGACATCCCACGTCTCGAGCGCCACACCGAGTCACCGGTCGAAGAGAGCCGCAGCCGTTTTCGTCAGGTGCTGTTCGACCTGAACGAAGGCATCGACGCGCTGCGCGCATCGCGCGGCCTGAGGCTCGCCTTCGGCCAGGTGAGCATCGCCGTCCTCGTCCTTTTCAATCTGTACACGCTCGCGCCCGCTTATGTGAGCAAGGTGATCGGTATCGCGGCCCAGGACACGTACGTGATCCTGGGTCCGGCGACCGCGGGAGCGATCCTCAGCGCGGTGCTGCTGGGCCAGTTCTTGCGCGAGCTCGACAAGTCACGGGTGCTCGCGGGCTCGCTGGTCGCGAACGGGGTGACGCTGCTTGCGCTGGCGGCCGTACCCCAGGCGATGACCCAATTCCCGGACCTGCAGGTGCACAACAGGATCACAGGTGCGACGTTCAGCTTCTTGCTTGGAGTCGAGTTCGGCGCGATCCTGATACCTGCCATCACCTACCTGATGGAGTCGACGAGCGACGCCATCCGGGGCAGGATCTTCGCCCTCCTCTACATGGTGATCAACGGCGTTTCAGCGATCCCCGTGCTGGTGGCGGCGGCCCTGGCGGACACGATCGGCACGGCGCAGGTGCTCGGCGGCCTCGGGGTCGTGCTGCTGGTTGGCGGTCTGGGCGTCATCGCGGGCGGGTTGCATGTTCACGAGCCAAGAAAAGAACCGTCACGATCAAGACCAGGATGACCAGTCCGCCGATCCCGAGCGCTCGGATGATGGTTTCGAGCAACGGCAGGTTGCTGCCCAGGACGTAACCCGTGATCCCGATGGCCGCGGCCCAGACCAGGCCGCCCAGGGCGCTGAACAGCTGGAAGCGCCAGAACGGCATACGCGCCATCCCGGCGAGCATCGAGCCCCAGGTCCGGAGCCCGAGCAAGAAGCGGGCGGCGATGATCGCCTTGTCGCCGTGGCGGGCAAAGAACAGCTCGGCGCGGGCCAGGTGGTCGGGCCGGATGCGGAAGATGCTGCCGAAGCGCTCAACGAAGGGGCGCCCGCCGCGGTAACCGAGCATGTACCCGAGGTCGGCGCCGGCCGTCGAGCCGGCAAAGCCGAAGAAGATGACAAGCACGAGCGCGTGGTGGCGCGCCGCAGCCCATGCCGCCGCGGCGAGCAGCATTGCTTCGCCAGGAAATGGGACTCCTGCGCTCTCGATGAGAATGCCGAGTCCGGCCGAGGGATAACCCAGCACGTCGACGATGCCGGCCCAATTCACCTCCCCACCTTGTGGGGAGGTCGGCCGCAGGCCGGGTGGGGAGGACCGAGCTCAGTCAAACCGTCCATATACTGGACGACCCGATGCCCGAATACGGGGAGCACGAGTCCGCCGGCGACCCTCTGCAGACGCTCAGGCACTCCGCCGCGCATCTGCTCGCCGCCGCCGTGACCGAGCTGTACCCAGGCGCCGCGTACGGCATCGGGCCCGCGGTGCAGGATGGCTTCTACTACGACTTCGACTTCGGCAAACCGATCTCGGAGTCGGACCTGCCCGCGATCGAGTCGCGGATGCGAAGGCTGGCCCAGGCGGACATTCCTTTCGTGCACGAGGTGCTCCCGCGCGCTACCGCGATCGAAGAGTTCCGCAAGCGCGGCCAGGACTACAAGCTGGAGCTGATCGCCGACAAGGTCGAGGGCGACGAGGTCAGCGTCTATCGGACCGGCGAGTTTCTGGACCTCTGTCGCGGCCCTCACGTCCGCTCGACCAAAGACATCAAGGCGTTCAAGCTGCTGCGGGTCGCCGGCGCCTACTGGCGGGGCGACGAGAAGAAGCCGCAGCTGACCCGCATCTACGGCACCGCATGGCCCACCCAGCGCGAGCTGGACGACTACCTGAAGTTCCTCGAAGAGGCCGAGCTCCGCGACCACAAGAAGCTGGGCAAGGACCTCAAGCTCTTCACAGTCGACGACCGTGTCGGCCCCGGGTTGCCCCTGTGGCTGCCCGACGGCGCGACCGTGCGCCGCGAGCTCGAGCGGTTCATCGTCGACGAAGAGCTGGCCCGCGGCTACCTGCACGTGAGGACTCCCGACGTGGCGCGGCTCGACCTGTACCGCCAGAGCGGCCACGCGCAGCTGTACTCGGAGTTCATGTACCCGCCGATGACCTTCGAGGACGGTGAGGAGCTCGAGCTGCGGCCCGTCAACTGCCCTCACCACATCGTCATCTACCAGACCGAGCTGCGCAGCTACCGTGACCTCCCTATGCGGATCGCGGAGATCGGCAATAACTGGAGGTACGAGCGCTCCGGGACCCTGGCCGGCTTGAATCGCGTGCGCGCATTCGCCCTCAATGACGCGCACATCTTCTGCACACCCGGCCAGCTCATGGACGAGGTCAAGGGGGCGATCGAGCTCGCGCTCTACTTCTCCAAGGTGCTCGGCATCGACGAGTTCTGGTACCGGCTTTCTGTGCGCGACGACGTGAAGGAAAAATGGCTTGGCGCGGAAGAGCAGTGGGAGGAAGCGCAGGCGGCCCTCGCGGATGCGCTGGAGTCGATGGGGCAGACGTACGAACGGGGGTTGGGCGAGGCTGCGTTCTACGGGCCGAAGATCGACTTCCAGGTCCGCGACGCCCACCGGCGAGAGTTCACGAACTCGACGGTGCAGGTTGATTTTCAGCTGCCGCAGCGATTCGAGCTCGAGTACGTCGCCGAGGATGGATCGCGTCAGCGCCCGGTGATGGTCCATCGCGGCGCCGCGGGCTCCATGGAGCGGCTGTTCAGCTATTTGATCGAGCGGTACGCCGGCGCCTTTCCCGCCTGGCTCCATCCCACGCAGGTGGTGGTGATCCCGATCACAGATGCGCAGCACGAATACGCGGGCAAGGTAGCGGCGAGCCTGCGTGCTTCGCGCCTACGTGTCGAGGTTGACGACAGGCCGGAGAAGATGCAGCGCAAGATTCGCGAGGCCCACGCCCGCAAGGTGCCCTACATGGCGATCGTCGGCCAGCGTGAGGCCGAGGCGCAGCACGTCAACATTCGCGACCGCGCGAATCGCGAGGTCGACCATTCGCTCGAGGCGTTCGTGAGCATGGTCGCCGCCGAGGTGGCGGAGCGCCGCCGCTAGAGGCTTCCGGGAAGACGGCCGGCGCAGTCGCCCTGGGCCGCGACCGGCACCATGCTGCCGTTGGTCACGTTGCCCACGCGAGGCTGGTGCTGCGGGTCGCCGCCCGACATCACATGGGTGTCGTCGATCCATTCGCAGGCGAAGATCCCCGCCATCGAGATGTTGGTGCCGGCGATGGATGTGCCGTTGTTGTCGACCAGCGCGACCTGGCTGCCGTTGGGCGAAAGGTACTGCAGCTTTGGTTCCGGCATCGCGATGGTGCGGACCGTGCCGGCCGTCCAGTTCAGGACCTTGGATTGGCTGCCGTCCCAGCAGATGGCGCCGGCAGGTGAGGGAGATCCCGCGATCCCGCATGCGATCGTGCTGCCGAGCGTGAAGCGTCGCGCAGCGGTGGCCGGGTCGACCACGTGCAGCTCCTGGGGTCCGCAGCAGAAGGGCCCGCCGCCCTGGCTGCACGAAGCGACCACGGCGACGACAAGATTGTTGGTCCCGTGCCAGCCGACTGGCCACAGCGTTCGCGCACCGGTCTGGCTGAAGAGGTCGAGATGGTTCCCGCCGCCATTGAGGTCCTCGACGTAAAGCTTGGTCGAGGCGCCGGTGGAGTTGAAGTCGTCGACGATGACCGCGATGCGCTGGTCGTCAGGACTGACTGCAAACATGCTGCGCCGCGAAGCGGTGCCGGCCGGCACCGTCGTCGCCCGGCCCGAATCGCCGCTGGGGGCCAGGAACCGGACCGAGCGCTCCCGCCACACTGGCGCAACTGGCGGTCGCCGGAGTGCTCGCCTGGCTCGTCGCCACGACCTTGCCGTCGATGCCCACCAGGCTGACGGCATAGGAGCTGGCGGTCTGGGTGCTGATCAGCACTCCAAAAGCCCCGGTCACAGGCACGGGAGAGGCGGCCGGGCTTCCCTGCGCCGGTGGCGTGCCGGAGGCCTGCGATGCTGGAGGCGTGGGGGAGTGGCTGGCCACGTTGTTGGTGCCTCCGCCGCACGCCGCCACGACCCAGGCGATGGCGAGGACCAGAGCTGCGCTCTGCCACGGCTTCCTGGGTGCTGAGACGCGGGGCTGCGTTCCCATCAGCAAGGGCAACGACATTGTGCGCGTCGAGTTACGTTTCCGGTACTATCCAGCCTCTAAAGCAGGGCGCCGGCCCTCACCCCCAGGGCGCAGCCCAAAAGGGTTCCCCGCAGGGTGCACCTCGGGACGCCGGGCGCGCGCAGGGCGCACCCCGCAGGGCGCACCTGGGGACGGACGGCCGGTGTGCTGTCCGTTTTGTTTTATAGGGATGGAGGAATAAAGCAGCACTGAATTTGGTCGAGGTAGCGTCCCATACCGTTTAAAGAGCTAAGGATCAACGATCAGATCCGCAGCTCCGAAGTGCGACTGATCGACGATCAGAACAACCAGCTTGGCGTGCTTTCCCTGGACGCCGCGCTTCGGATCGCAAACGAGAAAGGGCTCGACCTCGTCGAGGTGGCGCCGCAAGCGAGCCCGCCCGTCTGCCGCCTGATGGACTACGGACGCTACAAGTTCGAGACCGTCAAGCGTGAGAAAGACCAGCGCCGCAAGCAGAACGTCATCAAGCTGAAGGAAATGAAGCTGCGACCCAAAGTCGCCGAGCACGATTTCCAGACCAAGTTCAAAGGTTTGCGACAGTTCCTCGAAGCAGGAGAAAAAGTCAAGGTGACGATCATGTTCAGGGGCCGCGAGATGGTCCACCAGGAGATTGGCAGAAGGATTTTGGAGCGGGTGGCGGACGACGCCAAGCAGTTCGCGGTCATCGAACGCCAGCCCCTGCTCGAGGGCAAGAACCTGTTCATGATCCTGGCCCCGAGCCGCCAGGGCGCGGCCAAGGAGCAGCAGGCGACCAGTGCCTAAGCTGAAGACGCAAAAGGGCATCGCCAAGCGCGTGCGCGTCACACGCAACGGCAAGCTGATGCGCGCCGCCGCGTGGAAGAGCCACCTGCTCGAGCACAAGTCCAAGAAGCGCAAGCGGAACTACGAGAACAAGCAGCCGGTCTCCAAGGCGGACCGCAAGACCGTCCGCCGGGCGCTGGGGGTCTAGCGAGCCATGGCACGCGTCAAGCGCGGCGTCCCCGCGCATCGCCGCCACAAGGCGATCCTTGACCGCGCCAAGGGTTTCCGCCTTTCCAAGAAGCTTCTCTTCAGGCCCGCCAACGAGGCGGTGCTGCACGCGCTCGCGTATGCGTTCCGGGACCGCCGCCGCCGCAAGCGCGAGATGCGCGCGCTCTGGATCGCGCGCATCAACGCCGCCTCGCGTCAGTCGGGGCTGCCCTACAACAAGCTGATGCACGGCCTTCGCCAGGCCGGAGTGGAGATCGACCGCAAGATGCTGGCTGACCTGGCCGTGCGCGACAGCGGTTCCTTTGCTCGGCTGGTGGAGGTTGCAAAGAAAGCCCTCTGACCAGCTAATCAGCAGCCCGGACAACGAGGTCGTCCGCCGATTGCGGCGTCTTGCTCACCGGCGCGAGCCAGGGCTCGTCCTCCTGGAGGGTCCGCGCGTGCTCGCGGAAGCCAGGGCGGCCGGCCTGGAGTTCGAGCTGATCGCAGTCCGCGAGGGGGACAAGCTGCCGTTTCGAGCCGATTCGCGGATCACCCTCACGGCTGGTGCGTTTCGTGCGGCGACCCAGACCGTGACCCCCCAGGGGGTCATGGCCATCGCGCGCGTACGCGAAGCCTCGCCTCCTGAAGTGATCGAGGCCGCTCGCGAAGCGGGCTGGCCGCTGGTCGTGCTGGATGGGGTCCAGGACCCTGGGAACGTCGGCGCGATCTGCCGCACTGCGGCCGCGGCCGGCGCGCCGGCGCTGGCGATCCTGCCGGGCAGCGCCGACCCCTATGGGCCCAAAGCGGTTCGCGCTTCGGCCGGCAACGTGTTCCGGCTCAAGGTCGCGCGAGCGCGCTGGAAGGACCTGGAAGGGCTCGACGGCTTCGGTGCCGCGGCGTCCAGCGGTGCACCGCTGGCCGAGGCGCCGATAGAGTCTGCGGGCATGATCGTTCTCGGCAGCGAAGCGCACGGCCTGTCGCGGCCGGACCTCGCGCTCGTCACCGTGCCGCTGACCGAGGGCATCGAGTCCTTGAACGTCGCGGCGGCGGCCGCCCTGATCCTTTTCGAGATCCGGCGGAGGTTGGCGGCGTGATCGACGCGTCGGCCCTCGTCAGCCAGGCGCTGGCCGCGATCGGCAAGGCGCAGTCACCGGCTGACCTCGATCGGATCGAGATCGAATATCTCGGCCGGAAGAGCGGTCATGTCAGCCGGCTGCTGTCGAACATCGGCGCGCTTCCAGCAGCAGAGAAGGCGGCGTTGGGCAAGGCCGCCAACGAGGCCAAGCGCGACATCGAGGATGCGCTCGCCACGCGGCGCGCCGAGCTCGAGGCCGGGCGGCTGGCGGACCTCGCCGAGACCGAGGCGATCGACATCACCTTTCCCGGCCCGGCGTTGGGCCGTGGCCACATCCACGTCCTGACCCAGGTGCGCCGCCAGATCGAAACTGTGCTCGAATCCCTTGGGTACCAGGTCGAGCTCGGACCCGAGGTCGAGACCGAGTGGTTCAACTTCGAGGCGCTGAACATCACGGCGGGGCATCCCGCGCGCGAGAACTGGGACTCCTTTTACTTCAGCCCCGAGCTACTTCTGCGAGCGCATACCTCGCCCGTGCAGATCCGTGCGATGCAGCGAATCAAAGAGCCGCCGATCTACATCATCACCCCCGGCCGCTGCTACCGCCGCGACGCGCCGGAGGCGACGCGTCTGCCTTACTTCAGCCAGGTCGAAGGCCTTGCGGTCGACAAGGGGCTCACCGTGGGCGACATGAAAGGGACGCTGCTCTACATGATCCAGTCGCTGTACGGCTCCGATCGCAAAGTGCGCGTGCGGCCGAGTTACTTTCCCTTCACCGAGCCGAGCTTCGAGTTCGACGTCTCATGCGGAATCTGCGGCGGCGTCGGGTGCAAGAGCTGCCGGCACAAGGGCTGGCTCGAGGTCGGGGGCTGCGGCATGGTTCATCCGCAGGTGCTCCGCAATGGAGGCATCGACCCTGGGCAGTGGAATGGATATGCCTGGGGGTTCGGCATCGAGCGGATGGCGATGCTGAAACACGACGTCGACGACATCCGCCTGTTCTACGAATCAGACCTGCGCTTCCTGGAGCAGTTCTAATGTTCAGGTCCCGGCCGCACCCTGTGGGGAGGTGGCGCGCAGCGCCGGAGGGGAGGCTCGAGCAGTAAATGCGAATCTCCTACGAATGGCTCAGTGATTTCCTGGACCTGAGTGGCGTCACGCCCAAAGACGCCGCCGACGTCCTCACACGACTCGGCGTCGAGGTCGAATCGCTGACCTTGGTCGACCTGTCGCAGATCGTGATCGGCAAGGTGCTGGAGCAGAAGCCGCACCCCAAGTCGCGCAACCCGCTCTGGATCCACCAGGTGGACGTCGGCGGTCGCGTGATGCAGATCATCGCGGGCGCGCCAAACGCGGTTCCCGGAACTGTCGTCCCGGTCGCGCTGCCGGGAACCACGGTGCCCAACGGCAAGCTCGTCAAAGACATGAACATCGCGGGCGAGAAGGCGAGTGGAATGCTGGCCTCGGCCGCCGAGCTCATGCTCGGCGATGACCACTCGGGCATTCTGATCCTCGACCGCGGCACGCCGGGCGAACCCCTCACCTCGGTGATCCCCAGCCAGGCGATCATGGAGGCGGAGATCACCTCCAACCGGCCCGACTGCATGGGCCACCTGGGCGTCGCGCGCGAGCTCGCGGCGGGACTCGACCGCCCGTTGAAGCGCGACTTCATGCCCGCCTTCACGGGCAACGCCGACCCGCCGGGTCGCGACCTCGTAAAGGTGGCGATCGACGACACCGACCTGTGCAGCCGCTACATCGGCGGCGTGATCAAGGACGTCAGAGTCGGACCGAGTCCGGACTGGATGCAGCGCAGGCTGCGCGCCTGCGGCGTGCGTCCAATCAACAACATCGTCGACATCACCAACTACGTGCTGCTCGAGTACGCCCAGCCGCTGCACGCATTCGACCTCAACAAGCTCGAAGGACCTGAGATCCACGTCAGGCGCGCACGAGCAAAAGAAAAGCTTCTCTGCCTCGATGGCGTGGAGCGGGAGCTGACAGCTGAAATGCTCGCGATCGCCGACGCCAACCGTCCAGTCGCCATCGCCGGGGTCATCGGTGGTGCGGACTCGGCCGTGACTCCGGAATCGACCGACATCCTGCTCGAATCGGCGAACTTCAACGGCAGCAGCGTGCGGCAAACCGCGCGTTCGCTGGGACTTCGTACCGAAGCCTCGGCTCGCTTTGAGC
>Ga0209474_10000375_pt1 | contig 50221 bp, 40 predicted proteins | sample GraSoiAngelo_145_FD_185902 | JGI IMG/M metagenome (GOLD analysis project Ga0209474, IMG submission 185902) | Grasslands soil microbial communities from the Angelo Coastal Reserve, California, USA - 14_1009_05_20cm (SPAdes) (version 2) | ecosystem: Environmental > Terrestrial > Soil > Grasslands...
GCAGGTGGTCGACACGTCCGGCCTGTTCCCCGACCGCGACGGCGTCTTCCCGGTGCCGTACCGCGAGAACCTGGTCACCGCCAAGGTCACGGCAAACCTGAACGCCGCGCAGTACCTGTCGGTCCGCTACGGGTTCAACAACAACTCGCAGCCGTACAATGCGGCCCGCAACAGCACGTTCGACAACTGGGGCGACAGCGCGAACAAGTTCAACTCGATCAACCTGAACCACAACTGGGTGATGGGCGGGTCGAAGCTGAACGAGTTCATCTTCCAGTACGCCGATTTCAGCAACAACATCGCCTCCCGCAGCTCGGACCCGAATCAGTTGTTCCCGAACGGCGTGAGCATCGGCGCCAACCCCAACACGCCGCAGACGACGCAGCAGCGGAAGTTCCAGTTCCGCGACGACTTCTCGTGGCACCTCACGGGCAAGGGCGGCCTCGGCCACGACTTCAAGGTCGGCGCGAGCCTCATCAACGAGCCGCACCTCTTCATCACGTTCAACACGGGCAAGGGCGCCGTGTTCTACACGCACGTCGACAACACGCTGAACGGGCCGATATCGGCGGTCACGATCAGCGACGGCGACGCCGCGGCCAACATTCCGACGAAGCAATTCGCGACCTATGTGCAGGATGACTGGCGGGTGAACGATCGGCTGACGATCAACCTCGGCTTGCGCTATGACATCACGACCGGGCTGAGCGACATCGACGAGTCCCTGAACCCGAACTTTCAGCTGGTTCGCAACGCGGCGATCGCCGGAAAGTTCAACAGCCTGGCGCCCCCGGTTCGCGACTTGATGAACCACTTCGCATCCACTCCTCGGATCGACAAGAACAACATCCAGCCGCGCATTGGCGCGATACTCGACGCACGAGGCAACGGCAAGGACATCATCCGAGCGGGCTGGGGCGTCTACACCGATTTCGGGTACACGAACTCGAACGTGCTGTTCGCGGCGGCCGATTCGAGCGGCCAGGGATTCGGCAACACGTTCAACGTGGGTCCCGTCGCGGCGGGCATCCGCAATCCGGACGGCACGTTCTTCCGAGTGGGCCAGCCGCTCACCAACATTTCGAGCCAGAACCAGGCGGCGCCGCTCGGCCCGGGCCAGTTCCCGCTGTTCGGTCAGTGGGTTGACCCGCTGCTGCAGCAGCCGTATCAGATCCAGACCAACGGCGGCTGGTCGCACGAGCTGAACGCCGATACGGTCTTCAGCGCCGACGTCGTCTATTCGCTGGGCCGCGACCTGAATACGCGGCCGCGCGTGAACCAGCGGATTCCGGGCAGCCTCTCGAACCCGCGCATCATCTCGAACGCGATCGGCACGGCGCTCAACCCGAACACGAACGGCAACCGCCCGGCGGCCAGCGTCGGCAAGAGCGAATACGACGCGCTGATTCTCGGCCTGCGCCGCCGCCTGTCGAAGGGGGTCGACTTCACGGTCGGCTATGCGCTGTCGCGTTCGATGAGCAACATCGGCACGGCCGTCGATCAGCTCAACACCGCGAACATCCAGGACCCGAACAATCCCTTCGACGCGCCGGTGCAGTTCGGACCGACGACCGACACTGATGCGCGGCACCGGATCAACCTGTCGGCGACATTCGAGCTGCCCGGCGGGTTCCGCGTCTCGCCGATCTACCTGTGGCGCTCCGCGCTGCCGGTGGCGACGGTCGACGGGCGCGATCTGAACCTCGACGGCGACGCGACGGAGATTCCGACGACCGCCTTCGCCATCGACTCGTTCGACCCTGACAAGCCGCTCCTCAGTCAGATCACGACCAAGCAGCTCGGCACGTGCGAGACGGTCAACTGCGGCCGCGGCATGCCCGAACAGCGGCTCGCCGTCCGCTTCGCGAAGCTGTTTTCGGTCGGCGCGCGCGCGCGCATCGAGGTGAATGCCGACGTCTTCAATCTGTTCAACTCGATCAACCCGGGCGGCTTCCGGACGCGCGTGATCGTGCCATCGACCGGCTTGCCGGACGCCACGCTGCTCCAGCCGACTTCTTTCTCCGGAGACTTCCGTCGACCGGAGCAGCGCGTGGGCCAGGTCGGCGTGCGCTTCTTGTTCTGACGAGGTCGGGTAGGTCGGGTGGGTCGGGTACCAACCCACCTGACCCACCCGGCCTACGCGATTCGCTCCAGTTGACGCAGGTGGTGGATTTGATGGCCCGCCATCTGGTGGAGGAGCCAGTCGATTGAGATCGCGCCGTACTCGGGGTGCGAGAACGTGAGCGCGCGATCCGCGGGCGAGAGCGACGCAAAGAACGCGGCGTTCATCGCGCCGATCGCGAGCAGCGCGTCGAGCGCCTCGCGCGCGCCGAGCGTCCCCTCGCGCGCCATCCACCGATCCTGATCGAACGGCTGCGCGACGTAGCCGGGCGTCGTCAGCGCCAGGCGCGCGCGCGTGCCGAGGCCGAGTTCGATCTGCGCGAGGTGCACGAGAATCTGCCGCGCCGACCACTTGCCAGGCGCGTAGCCGCGGTCGAAGTCGGACGGCGACCACGCGCCGACGAGCGCGCGGAACCGTGCGAGCGTGTCGCGGAAGGCATCGATCGGATCACGGCCGGCGAGGTCTTCGGTGTAGGGCGTTGTCGGAGCCATGCGCGATGATACTGAATCGCGCACGCTGACGAACCCAATCACCATCCCCCCATCCCCAATCCCCAATCCCCAATCCCCTACTCGTCCGCGAGCGCGACGACCGGATCGACGCGCGACGCGCGCCGCGCCGGGATGTAGCACGCCGCGAGGGAGACCGCCGTCAGCGTCAGGACCGCCGCGGCCAGCGCCGCCGGATCCGTCGGCCGGACGCCGACGAGCATCGCCGACGCGAGGCGGGCGAGCGCGACGGCGGCCGCGCCGCCAATCGCGGCGCCGGCCAGCGTGAGGCGCGCGCCGCGGCCGACCACTTCACGCAGCACGCGCTCGCCCGAGGCGCCCAGGGCGAGGCGAATGCCGATCTCGTGCGTCCGCTGCGCGACGCTGTACGCCGTGACGCCGTAGATGCCGACGCCGGCGAGCAGCAGCGCCACGCCCGCGAAGACGCCGAGCAGCAGCGCGAGAAAGCGCCACTGCCCCTGCGTCCGCGCGACGATGTCCTCGAGCGCGCTGACGCTCCAGACCGGCTGATCGCGATCCACCGACCAGATCGCCTTGCGCACGTCGTTCGCGACGCCGATCGCCGGGCCCCGCGTGCGCGCGACGAGCGACGAGAAGATCAGCGGCACCTGGTAGTGCGCCGCGTAGAGCTGCGCCGCCGCCGGCTCGGTCGGCGCGTAATGCTTCGCGTCCGCGACGATGCCGACGATGGTGATTGGCGTGGGCGTCTGCGGCGTCGTCAGCCGCCGGCCGATCGGATCCTCGCCGGGGAACTCGCGGCGCGCGAACGTCTCGTTGATCACGGCGACGAGCGGCGCCTGCAGATCGTCGCGGTCGGTGAAGTCGCGGCCGCGCAGCAGCTGAATGCGCATCGTGCGGAAATAATCGGGCGTCACCAGATGGAAGCGCGCCTGCGGCAGCGAGGCGGGATCGACTGCCGGCCGCCCTTCGATCGCGTAGCCGATCGTGCCGCCGTTGCCGCTGAGCGGCACGGCGCGGACGAGCGCCGCCGACTCGACGCCCGGCACCGCGCGCACGCGCTCGATGGCCGCTCTGAAGAAGCGCGCGATGTCGTCCGGCGTTGGATACTTGGTCGGCGGCAGGCGGAACTGCAGCGTGAAGACGTTCGACGGATCGAAGCCGAGCGGCGCGCGCTGCACCGCGAGCAGGCTCTCGATGAGCAGCGCGGAGACGGCGACGAGCGCCACCGACAGCGCCATCTCGACGACCATGAAGACGTCGCGCGCCCGGCGGCCGCCGGCCGACCCGCGCCGGAAGCCCGCCTGCAGCACGCGCGCGAGATCGGGCCGCGCCGTTTTGAGGGCCGGCACGAGTGCGCACAGCGTGGCGACCACGACGGCGACGCCGCCGCTGAAGACGAGGACGGCGGCGTTCAGCGGCAGGTCCGCCGGAATCGGCACGTTCGACGGCGGCCGCAGAAACGCGAGGCTCACGAGCGCGCCGCGGCCGACGAGGAGCCCCGCGGCCGCAGAGGCGAAGGCCAGGAGCGCCGCTTCGACGGTGAGCTGCCGCGCGACGGTGCCGCGGCTCGCGCCGAGCGCCGCCCGCAGCGCGATCTCGCGCTCGCGATCGACGGCGCGCGCGAGGAGCAGCTGGCTGACGTTCACGCACGCGATGAGCAGCACCACGCCGACGGCGGCGAACAGCAGCAGCAGCGCCGGCCGCGACGCGCCCGAGACGGTTTCCTGCGCGGACTCGGCGACGAGCGTGCGATCGGCCTGCGGCTGCGGATCGTCCGCGAGCAGCCGCCGCCGGATCACGTCGAGGTCCGCGGTCGCGCGGCCGATGCTGATGCCCGGCGCAAGGCGCGCGATCGCGAGCATCACAGGCCCTGCGGCGTCGAGTCCTCCCGGCGCCGGAAAGAGCGCAACGGGCAGGAAGAGATCCGCGCTGATGAAGTAGCCCGCATCGGGCACGACGCGCGGATCGAAGGGCGGCGCCATGACGCCGATGATTGTCACCGGCGTGCCGTTGAGCGTCATCGTCCTGCCGATCGCGTCGTCGTCGCCGTTGAACCGCCGCTGCCACGTCTGGTGCGTGATGACGACGACGGGCTTCACCGTGCCGGGCGCGCTATCCTCCTCGGTGAAGAGGCGTCCGCGCTCGGCTGTGAGACCGAGCGTGTCGAAGAAGGATCCGGTGACGAACGATCCGACGAGGCGCTGCGGCTCGTCGACGCCGGTGAGGTTGACGCTCTGCCCGAAGTAGAGGCCGATCGCGTCGAACGTGCCGCTCTGCGTCCGCAGCTCGCGGTATTCCCGGTAGGAGATCAGGCCGCGTGGGTAGGCGGCCGTACGGCCCCACACCGACGCCAGCCGCTCGGCGCGATCGTACGGCAGCGGACGCAGCAGCACCGCGTGGACGATCGTGAACATCGCGGTGTTCGCGCCGATGCCGAGCGCGAGCGTGAGGATCGCGACGAGCGCGAAGCCGGGGCGGCGGCGCCAGAGGCGCAGCGCATAGCGAACATCCTGCAGCAGCTTGTCGACCACGGTTCGTCCTTTCGCTCTCTCGTCCGGCGACTGCCGACTGCCGGCTGACTCGGGCCATTCGGCCGCTGCGTTCCTGATCGTGTCGACGATGGCCGGCATGCGGACGCCGAACGATGAGGCGCCGGCGGCGCGGCGCGCGCGCATGCGGTCCTCGAGCGCGTCGACGAGCGCCAGGCCGACGTCGCGCCGGAAGCGCGGCGGATAGAGGCGCACGAGCCACCACGCGAATCTCCGATCCGCCTTCGCTCGGCGGCTTCGGCGGGACCCGTCACGCACGGGACAGCAGCCTGTAGGCGCGCGCGACGGCGACGAGCCGCTGCAGCCGCGCCGCTTCCGCCGCGGCGACGCGCCGGCCGGCCGGCGTCAGCCGGTAGTAGCGCCGCCGCTCGTCGTCCAGATCGGCGGCCGGGCGCCGCGCCGACTCGGCGACCCAGCCGTCCTTCAGCATGCGGTGCAGCGCGCGGTAGAGCGTGCCCGGCTCGAGCTGCATCTCGCCGCCGGTGAGCGCGGCGATCTCCTGGAGGATGGCGTAGCCGTGCCGCTCCTCGGACGCCAGCGCGAGCAGGATGTGGAATTCGATGGATCGCATCTGAATGCGCGCAGCCTATATGCGCGGCGCATACATGTCAATGCAGGGATTGGACGAGTGGAGCGGAGGAAAAGTTGACGTCGTCCTTACACGGGCATCTGGACGACGGTCTTGGCGCTGCGGTGCGTGGAGATCGTCTCGGGCACGAGCTTCTTGCTCAAGTACACCTTCGACTCGGCGTTGTCGAGCGCGTTGCGCTCGTACTTCACGACCTCGAACCGCAGGTGATCGAGCGTGCCGCGCATGTCGTAGAACTTGTTCTTCGTCTTGACGACGATCTCGTCGAAGCCCTGCTCGATGGCCCAGAGCTCCTGCTGCTCGGTGAGCGCGCGGAAGAACCCCTGGCCGCGCCAGTCGCGGCGCGTGCCGCCGATCCACGTGTAGAGCACGCGGCGGCCGTCGAAGTGCACGTACTCGTGCAGCCTGTGCATGAGATCGACGAGCTTCGGCTCCGTCTCAGGGTGCTTGATCTCGTGCGCGACCTTGAAGGAGACCGGCACCACCGATCCCGGATCGTCGGGCAGCGGCGCCGTCGCGAGCAGGATGATGTGCGCGCGCCCCTCGAGCCGGCGGACGATCTCCGTCGCGGTCTTCTTGCGCGGGAACTCGCCGAAATATTCCTCGATGTACTGGATCTCGAGCGCGCCCTGCTCGAGATCGTAGTGCTTGATGTGATATTCCACGGCCAGGAAAAACGGCATTGTATACCACGGCCGCCGTCCAGCGCGGCGGCAGCCCGCCGCGCGCTAATCGCTCATCGCGTCGAGCGCCGCGACGCCCGATCGCATCGACGCGAGCCAGACGACGACGCTCGCCGCGAGCGCCGTCGCGCAGCAGCCGGCCGTCAACATCGCCTGCGCCGCCGTGAGCGGCCGTCCGCGCACCTGCTGCAGCAGGTACAGAGACGACGGCCAGCCGACGAGCGCGATCATCACGATGACGAACAGCACCGCCTGCACCATGAACGCCACGCCGCCGTAGGAGCCGGCGACCTGGCTCGGATCGGCGCCGAAGCGCGGGTAGCGGGCGCCGAGCCCGATCGCGAGGCCGACGAGCGCGAAACTCATGCACAGAATCGCCGCCGCCGACGCGACCTCGAGAAACGGATCGACGCCGAGAAAGCGGTTCGCGACGATCGTGAGGAGCTCGGTCAGCAGCAGCACGGGCACGAGGGCGGCCCAGAACTTCGACCACAGGAAGTCGCGCATCGCGACCGGCGACGTGCGCACGATCCAGAACGCCGCGCCCTCCGACGAGACCGCCGGGAACACGAACCGCACGGCGACGGTCGCCATCACGAAGCCCGCCATCCCGAGATTGACGAGCGCGTAGACGCTCTTGACGAAGCCGCTCATGTACGGAATGCGCTGCAGATCGAGGACGCGGAAGTTGTAGAGGTACAGCAACACAAGCGCGAGGAGCAGCAGCAGCTGCGACCACTGGCTCACGTCGCGCAGGAAGATCTTCACGTCCTTGACGAGCAGCTGGCGCCGCACGGGCGACAGCGGCAGCGCGTGCGCGACGGCATCGATCGCGCGGAAGCGCGCGAAGCGCGCCTTCGGCGCCTCCTGCGAACGGCTGAACCCGCTGAAATACCAGCGCTCGTTCATCATCCGCACCAGCACCACCGACCCGAGCGCCGTCGTCCACAGCGCGGCGGCGTGCAGCAGATCGCGGCCGCCGCGAAGCGCCGCGAACAGCGTCTCGCCGGCCCAGAACGACGGCAGGAGCGGCGTCGCCGGCGACTGCAGCGTCGCGAAGAAGCCGGTGACGTCGGGCAGCGATTCGACCCGCAGCAGCTGCTCGGGGCGAATCATGCGCAGCACGACGACGAGGCTCGCCGCGAAGAGCAGGCCCATCAGCATCAGCAGATCGCGCGCGCGGCGCGCCGGAAACGTGTTCACGAGCAGCAGCGTGAGCGCGACGCCCGCCGCCACCGGGATGACGACGAACGGCACCACGGTCAGGAGCGCGGTCGCGTAGAACGCCGCGCCGGCGCACCGCGCGCGGCCGACGCCGGCGAGCACGGGCGCGAGGAAGATGACGACCATCCACGACGCCTGCACGACGGTCCGCGTGAACCGCGCGTGGAACAGCCGGCGCGTCGCGATCGGCGCCACGAGCAGCAGCCGCAGATCGTCGGCGAGGAAGAATGTGGAGAGCGCCGTCACGACGCCGCTGAACGCGAGGAACGAGAGGAACGTGAGGAACAGCCACGAGAGGCCGATGCGCAGCAGGTAGTCCCCGAGCTCCTCGTAGTCGGCGAGCTGCCCGGTGAGCCAGAAGGATCCCTGATAGAGCGCCGCGCACACGGCGATCGCGACGCCGCCGAACAGCAGCGCCCGCGGGAAGTCGCCGCGCTCGCGCCGGCGCGCGCGGTTGCGCGACGCCCAGAACGACGGCAGCAGCAGGTACGGAAACGGCTGCGCCATCAGAGGATCTCGTCGATCTCCTGCAGCCCGCTGCCGCCGGTGAGCTTGAGGAACACCGACGTGAGCTGATCGTCATGGCTGTCGCCCATCGCGCGAACCTCCGCCACCGATCCGCGCGCGATGATGCGGCCCTTGAGGATGATGCTGATGCGATCGCACATCTCCTCGGCGACCTCCAGCGTGTGCGTGCTCATGAGGATCGCCACGCCGCGCGCGCTCATCGTGCGGAACACGCCCTTGATCAGCCGCGCGCCGCGCGGATCGAGGCCCACCATCGGCTCGTCGACGACGACCGCGCGCGGCCGGTGCAGGAAGGCGGCGCACATCACCACGCGCTGCTTCATGCCGTGCGAGAAGCTCTCGACCAGCTCGTGCTCCCAGCGCCCGAGCTCGAAGAGCTCCAGCATCTCGCGCACGCGATCGCCGATGCCGGCGCCGTCGAGGCCGTACAGCCCGCCGTGGAAGCGCAGGAACTCGCCGGCCGTCAGCTTCTCGTAGATGAACGGACGATCGGGAATGAAGCCGAGCGACGCCTTCGCGCGCTCCGGGTCCGCCGCCATGTCGTGGCCGTTGACGGCGATCCGCCCGGAGGTCGGCTTCAACAGCCCGGCGATCATCCGCAGCGTCGTCGTCTTCCCGGCGCCGTTCGGGCCGAGGAAGCCGTGGATCTCGCCCGGCTGCACGTCGAGCGTGACGCCGTCGACGGCGGTGAACGGCCCGTAGCGCTTGACGAGATCGTGAATCGCGATCATCGGCGGCAGGCGCAGCACGACGACTCGCGCCGCGGAATCGGGACAGCGAGGGCGCCGAGATCCACCGGCTGCCGGCCGACGAGAATCGGCGTGCGGTTCGGCTCGAGATCGACGGAGACGACGTCGATGGCGAGGTGGCCGATGAGCGGCAGAATCGCCGCCTGCTTGTCGAGGCCGCCGCGCGTCAGCCGCAGATGCGTCGCGTCGGCCGGAAACTGGTTGAGCGTCGGATCGACCGGCAGCCACAGCCCGCGCCCGGCCGCGCGATCGACGTACACTTCGGGCCACGCGTGGTAGTAGAAGGCGCCGTGAACGAAGACGAGGCCGACGGCAATGCGCGCCGGAAGGCCGACCGCGCGCGCCATCGCGACGTAGAGCGCGGTGTGCTCATTGCAGTCGCCGACCTTCGTGCGCAGCACCTCGCGCGCCGACGGCAGGCTGACGGTCGGCTTCTTGTCGAGCAGCGCGTTGACGTAGCGCGTGAGGCGCTCGGCGCGCGCGCGGTCGCCCTCGATGCCGCGCACCGCCGCGTCGGCTTCGGCGCGGATTTCCGGCGCGTCGCTCTCGATGAACGGCTCGGCGGCGAGATATCGCGACGCGTCCGGATCGGCGCGCTCGGCGGTCATTTGCCGCGGATCGATCAGCTCGACGACGTCGCCGTCGGTCCGCTGCGCCCCGCCGTCAAGATCGCCGCGCGGAAAGGCCGCCGCCTCGAGGCCGCGGACGCGAAGGCGGAGCCGGCGTACGTCGCGCGGCTCGTCGATGCGCGTGCTCATTCGCGGGACGACGGCGGCGGTCTGCAGCAGATCCTCCCGGATCCGGTTCGACACCGCCATCGTGCGCGCGCTCTGCGGCGACTCGCGAATCGTGATCAGCCCGAGCGGGCTTTCCTCGCGGACCACTTCGCCGGTGTCGGTCACCCACGAGGTCGTCCGCAGGCCCGCGAACGTCATCTCGACGCGGAACGCCGGGATGGGCGCGACGCCGGCGCCTCGCACGAGCTCGCGCCTGCCGACGTCGACGACGACGGGCGAATTTCGCAGCGTCGCCGGATCAAACATGGTCCATTGATGGCGAGCGCCGGTCGCGAGGCCTCCGTCCGCGAGACGGCGCGACAGGTTCTGCGAGAGTGCAGGCGGCTCGTCGAGCAGCCGCTCTTCGGCGCGCGCGCCGCTCGCCGTCCGCACCTCGAGAAACAGGCGGCGGCCGTCGATGCGGCCGCGGACTTCCACCTTGCCGGTGCCGGGATCGAGCGAGAACTCGAACGCGCGCAGCGCGAACGCGCGATCGACGTGCGCGTCGGTGCGGATCGTGGCGGCCGTGGTCGCGCCGAGCAGCGCCATCTGCAGCCGGCCGTCTTCCTGCAGCTCGAAGCCGTCGCCCTCGGGCAGCGTCTGGCTGACGGTGAAGCCGATCTTTTCGCCGCGATAATAGATGCCGCGCCACACGGCGGCCGATCCGTAGCGCGCGAGATCGGTCGCGAGCGACGCGCTCGAGGCTTCGAGATACGAACGGCGCAGCAGCAGCGCCATGACTGCGACCCACGCGACGAGAATCAGGAACGACACGGGCCGCGTGACGGCGCGCGGCAGAGGTTTGACGAGCGAGCGCATGTCTCGACACAGGTTATCGGACGATTGAACGGCCGGCTGCACCTTGCGGCGTAGGGCGGCCCTTTCAGGGCTGCCGCGAGGCGAGGCTGAAAGCCTCGCCCTACATCGTGAGGTCGCGGGCAGAGAGGATCTCGTGGAACGACGCAATATCTCGAGCGGCACGAAGTGGGAGCCGGTCGTCGGCTACTCGCGCGCGGTGCGGATCGGCGCGCACGTCGCTGTGTCCGGCACGACGGCAACCGCGCCGGACGGATCGGTCGTCGGCGCGGGCGACGCGTACGCGCAGGCGAAGCAAACGCTCGCCAACATCGAGCGCGCGCTCGCGAGCGCCGGCGCACGGCTGCAGGACGTCGTCCGCACGCGCATCTACGTCGTGAACATCGCCGCCGACTGGGAGAAAGTCGGGCGCGCACACGGCGAGGCGTTCGGCGCGATCCGGCCGGCGACCTCGATGGTCGAAGTGCGCGCGCTCATCGATCCGGCCATGCTCGTCGAGATCGAAGCCGACGCGATCGTCTAGCGCCGCTCCTTCGGGCGCAGGCTGAGGCCGAACCGCGGCATACCGTCCGACACGGCGCGCCCCGCCGCGTGCGCGGGCGACGGATGATTCACCTTGGACGTCTTTCCCGCGCCGAGCCGCTGATACGCCGCGTCCGCCGACGGCAGCTCGCCGTCGTCCGACACGTAGTGCGCGAAGGAGGCCTCGTCGCACCAGTCGAGCAGTTTGCGCATCGCGGCGGCGTGGATGCCGGCGTTCCGGAAGCTGCGCATGTCGGCTTCGCTGTTCCACGACGTCATCGTCCAGTTGCCGCCTTGGGGATCGTTGCCGATGCGGCCGCCGCGGAAACCGCCGCTCCGCCGCGCCTGCCACGCGCTGCGAAACGTGTACATCGCGAAGGGCACGAAGAAGCGGCGCGATCGCAGGTGCAGGCGGGTAACGGACACGAACGCCACGGCGATTCGGATTCTACCGAAGGCCGCGGCGGTCAGGATGGTTTGCACGGCGGCCTGCTGCCCGATGATCGCGCGGCCGAGCTCGTCGCGCAGGCGATAGACGCGAGCGCCCCACCTCTTCCGTCAGCCAACTGGCGACGTGTTTGCGATGAAATCGCTGCGGGAAAGCTGATGCGTTGCACGCAACGATTCGCCATCGCTGCACTCGCGGCCGTCGCCGGCGCGTTCACGGCCGCCTCGTGCAGCCAGACAGAGACCTCGATCACCGCGCCGAGCGATAGCGGCAGCCGCTGCCAGGTGACGGCGACGCCCACGCCGCCGTCTTTTCCGCCGCCGGGCGGCCAGGGGTCGGTGACGATCGCGACAACGCGGGACTGTACGTGGTCGATTGCCACAAACGCAGCCTGGGTCTCGATAGCCGGCGAACGAACCGGCCAGGGTGACGCCACCGTCGCGTTTAACGTCGCCGCGAATCCCGTCCCGTCACCGCGGTCCGCGGCCATCACGGTCGCTGGGCAAAGCGTTGCCGTGAGCCAGCAGGCGGCGCCATGCGTTTTCTCTTTATCGCGACCCAATGACACTATCGCCGCGGAGGGCGGACGGCTGGCGGTCGGCGTGACGACGCTCGCCGGCTGCCATTGGACGGTGGCGAGCGCTGCGAATTGGATCGTGATCGCCAGCGGATCGTCCGGCGACGCCAGCGGAACCGTTGGGCTGTCGGTGGCGGCAAACGGCGGCGCGGCGCGCGCGGGACAGGTGAACGTCGCCGGACAGAGCTACACGGTCAACCAGAGCGCCGCAGTGGTGGCGCCGCCTCCGCCGCCGCCGGCGCCCACTCCGTCGCCGGCGCCCACTCCGTCGCCGACGCCGAATCCGGCGCCGCCGCCGTCACCGCCGCCGCCCGGCCCGTCGCCCACGCCCTCGCCCGGGCCTGCGCCCGCGCCTGCGCCTGCGCACGTCACATTCGAAGGGACGATCTCCGGGCTCTCCGGAAAGTGTCCGAACGTGTCGTTCACGGCGGGCGGCCGAGCCATCGTGACCGATGGATCGACGAACTACCCCAAAAAGGTGAAGTGCGGCGACGTGCGCAACGGACAGAACGTCGCGGGCGAAGGCGACGTGCAGGCGAACGGCGCGATCAAAGCGACGAGGCTGGAGGTATCCGGTGATGATGATGACCGTTAGACAGCGCACGGCGGTTGCCGCGCTGACCGCCGCGCTGTCGGGACCGTCCGCCGCGTCAGCGCAGACGCTCGGCGACGTGCTGACATTTCTCGTGACCAACCAATCGGTGCCGACCGGAAGCGTGGAGCGCGATCGCGCCGCGGCGCTCGCCGCGAGCGAAACGATCTCGCGCGCGCTGCAGGCGAACCTCGCGACGCTGCCCGTCGCGTCGTCGTCGGGCGCGTTCGTCTACCGGCTGAACCCGGAGCTCGGCACGATGCAGCGGCCGACGCAGACCTTCGGTCCGTTCTTCCTCGAGCGCGCGCTGACGGCGGGCCGCGGCCAGGCGTCGTTCGGCGCGACCGTGCAGCAGTTCCACTTCACGTCGCTCGACGGCCACAGCCTGCGCGACGGCTCGCTCGTCACGACCGCGAACCAGTTCCGCGACGAGACGGCGCCGTTCGACGTCGACACGCTGACGCTCGACATCGACGCGAGCGTCGCGACGCTGTACGGCACCGTCGGCCTCACCGATCGCATGGAGGTCGGCTTCGCGGCGCCGATGGTGTCGCTGCGGATCAACGGCGCGCGCGTCAATACGTACCGCGGGCGCACCTTCACCCAGGCGTCGGCCAGCGGCACGGCGATCGGCTTCGCCGACATGGTCGTGCGCACGAAGTACACCGTCTTCAACGACGATGCGACGGCGCTCGCCGCCGCAGTCGACGTGCGCCTGCCGACGGGCCGCGAGCAGGATCTGCTCGGCGCCGGATCGACGTCGGTGAAGCTCACGGCGATCGGTTCGGTGGAGCAGGGCCCGGTGTCGGCGCACGCCAACGCCGGCATGACGCGCGGCGGGCTGGCCAACGAGTTCAGCTATGGCGCGTCGATCGCCTACGCGGCGACGGGCAAGGTGTCGGTGGGCGCTGAGCTCCTCGGCCGGTGGATCGACAGCTCCGGGCATCTGCTGACGACGCTCGCGCCGCATCCGCTGCTGAGCGGCGTAGACACGATTCGCCTCGCGGGCGATTCGTCGAGCCTGCGGATGCTGACCGCGGTGCCCGGGCTGAAATGGAATCTGAACGACACGTGGGTGCTCGCCGCCAACGTGAGCATCCCGCTCACGAACGCCGGGTTGACCGCGCCAGTCACGCCGTTCATCGGCATCGACTACGCGCTCGGGCGATGAGGACGACGTACAACGCAGAACCCGCAGAACGAATCTTCATGAGATTCTGATTCTCTGCGAGTTCCGCGGGCTCTCGCGTTGATCGTCGTCAGCGTTCGGCGCGGGCGGAGTCGATCTTCCAGTCGTTTCCCGACTTGCGCAGCGTGAAGTTCCACACGCGCGGCTCGGTGCGCGGCTCGCGGCTGCCGACCTTCGGCACGTAGCGCGCCGTCCCCTGGCAGGTGGCGGTCGCCGCCTCGCCGCGGACGCGAACGTCGCACGCCTCGAAGGTGAGCGACTGCGACTCGAGGCCGTTGAACGCGCGCGCGAGCGCGACCTGATTCACCGCCGGCCACACCGCGTGCGCCGACTGCGCGTCCAGGCCCTCGTAGGCCGACCGGTAGCGCTGCAGCGTCTGCTGCACGAGCAGGCGATCGTCCACCGTTTCGGCCTTCGGCGGAACCACCGCGGCGATCGGCCTTGGCGCGATCGGCGCCGCGAGCACTTCGCCGACCGTCGACTCCTGTACCGGGCGCGGCGCCGGCACGATCGACGGCGGCGGCGGCGGAAGCGTCACGCCCGCCGGCGGACGAAACGGCTCGGCGGCGGCGGCCTCGATCGGCGGACGCGGGATCGCGATCGGCTGCATCACCGGCATCGGCTCCGGCGCGAGCGCCGCCGGCTCCGGCTTGCGCGCCGGCGCCTTGACGTCGGTTGGCGCTGGAAGCGTGCCCATGGTGCCCGCCGCGGCGAGCAGTTCGTCGGAGACGGCGACGGTCGGCGCGGCGAGCAGCGGCGCCGTCGCAATCATCGGGCGTGAGAAGAGCGGCGAGGAGTCCTGCAGCCACGACGCGCCGAACACCGTCCCGGCGAAGACGGCGGTCGCCGCGATCCACGGACCGCGACGGATCGCCATCATCGAGCGCCGCAGCTGGTCGAATTGCGCCGTCAGCTCCACGAGCTCCGGCAGATTCGGATCGAGCTCGATGACCTCGTCGAGCGCGGCGGCCGCCTGCTTCAGCTTCTTGCGATCGATCGCCAGGCGCGCCGCTTCGATCCGGCGGTCCACACGGCGGCGCTTCGCGCGCTGCTCGAACTTCGCATAGCCCTCGGTCGAGACGAGCGGCTTCTCGCCCGGCAGTCGATCGACGATCGGCGCAGCGGCGAGTGGCATCTCGACGGCCGGCGGATCGACGGCGACGGGCGGGATCGCGGCGGGCGGTTCGATCGGAACATCGGGCCGCGGCGCCGCCACGAGGAGCTCGCCGGCGAGAATGCGTTCGCGGAGCGAGTGCGCGGCGAGAAAGTCCGGATCGAGTGCGAGCGCGGCGTTTACTTCGGCGAGCGCGGCAGTGCGATCGCCGCGGTCGAGCGCCGCGCGCGTGGATGTCAGGTGACTCTGAAGAGCTTGCCAGTGTTCCCGTGCGTTCACGCGCGGACGAGTAGCAAGATGAGTTCCGAGCTGATGCGCAGAAGAGCTGGTCGCATCAGCGTGTTTTCTGGGAGATTTTTGCCCATGCGTCGCGCAGCGAAACCGTGCGGTTGAACACGAGTGCCCCTTTACGCGAATCGCTGTCCACACAGAAGTAGCCGAGGCGCTCGAACTGTACGCGCGCTTCCACGTCGAGCGCGGCAACGGCCGGCTCGGCCTGTGCGGCGCCGATGACCTCGAGCGACCGCGGGTTCAGGGTGTCGATGAACGTCCTCCCCTCGGGCACGTTCTCCGGATCTTCGATCGAGAACAGCCGATCGTAGAGCCGCACTTCCACCGGGACCGCGTGCGCCACCGACACCCAGTGCAGCGTCGCCTTCACGCGGCGGCCGTCCGGCGCGTCGCCGCCGCGCGTTGCCGGATCGTAGGTGCCGCGAAGCTCGACGATCTCGCCGCCGTCGCCTTTCACGACGTCCGTGCACGTGATGAAGTACGCACAGCGCAGCCGCACCTCAGCGCCAGGCGAGAGGCGGAAGAACTTCTTCGGCGGGTTCTCCATGAAGTCGTCGCGCTCGATGTAGAGCACGCGCGCGAACGGCACCTTGCGCGTGCCCGCCGACGGGTCCTCCGGGTTGTTGATGACGTCCACTTCCTCGACGCGATCCTCCGGATAATTCGTCAGCACGATCTTGAGCGGACGCAGCACCGCCATCACGCGCGGCGCGCGGCGGTTCAGGTCCTCGCGCACGCTGTGCTCGAGCTGCGCGACGTCGATCACGTTCTCCTTCTTCGCGACGCCGATGCGCGCGCAGAAATCGCGGATCGACTCCGGCGTGTAGCCGCGGCGGCGGAGCCCGCTGATCGTCGGCATCCGCGGATCGTTCCACCCCGACACGTGCTTCTGCTGCACGAGCTGCAGCAGCTTGCGCTTGCTCATCACCGTGTAATTCAGGTTCAGCCGCGCGAACTCGATCTGCTGCGGCCGATCGCCGTCCACCAGCGTGTTCACGAGCCAGTCGTACAGCGGACGGTGATCCTCGTACTCGAGCGTGCACAGCGAGTGCGTAATCCGCTCGAGCGCGTCCGACAGCGGGTGCGCGAAGTCGTACATCGGATAGATGCACAGGCGTCGCCGGTGCGGTGATGCGACGCATGGCGAATCCGGTACAGCGTCGGATCGCGCATGTTCACGTTCGGCGACGCCATGTCGATCTTCGCGCGCAGCACGTGCGCGCCGTCGGGGAACTCGCCGGCGCGCATGCGCGCAAAGAGATCGAGGTTCTCGGCGACCGGCCGATCGCGGTACGGACTGTTGCGCCCCGGCTCGGTCAGCGTGCCGCGGTAGGTGCGCATCTCGTCCGGGTTCAGGCTGTCGACGTACGCCTTGCCCCGCTTGATCAGATCGACGGCGGACTGATAGAGCCGCTCGAAGTAGTCCGACGCGTACAGCTCGGCGCTCCACCGGAAGCCGAGCCACGCGACGTCCTCTTTGATCGCGTCGACGTATTCGACGTCCTCTTTGGTCGGGTTGGTATCGTCGAACCGCAGGTTGCACGTGCCGGCGTGCTCGTCGGCGACGCCGAAGTTGAGACAGATCGACTTCGCGTGGCCGATGTGGAGGTAGCCGTTCGGCTCGGGTGGAAATCGCGTCGCGACGCGGCCGTGGTGCCGTCCGGTGGCGGCGTCCTCCGCCACGATCGCGCGGATGAAATCGAGGGACGCGCCGCCCTCGCCCGGCGTGGGCCCGGGCGCGGCGGCGGTCCCGGCGTGGTCGTCAGCCATCGTTTTCATGGGTATTTTACGTCGAGTGCCATGAGAGCCCGCAGGCGGTCGACGGTCAGCTCCCCCGCGTGCGCGACGGACAGGTCGGCCGCGCTGAGGTCGTGCCGGCGCGTCAGCCGATGCGGGATCGCGACGACGCGCATGCCGGCGGCGTTCGCCGCGGCGACGCCCGGGCTCGAATCCTCGATCGCCGCGGCGTGCGCCGGATCGACGCCGAGCCGCCGCGCGGCTTCGAGATAGACATCCGGCGCGGGCTTCCGCCGCGCCACCTCGTCGCCCGACACGATCGCGCGGAACAGGGAGGCGATGCCGATGCGCTCCACCGAGGGCCGCACCCAGCGGGCCGGGGAGGTGGAGGCAATCGCCGTCGGGATGCCGGCCGCCTCGAGCGCCAGGAGCAGCTCGCGGACGCCGCGCATCGGCGCCGCGGGAATCAGCTCGTCGAAGATCCGATGGCGCTCCGCGTCGTAGGTGTCGCGGTCCGGCGCGCGCGGCGACCGCTCGCACAGGACGGAGAAGCGCAGCGCCTCGTGATGCTCGTTCCAGAGGCCGACTCCGTCGCACCACTCCTCGACCGTGAGCGCCGCGCCGCACCGCTCGTAGATGCGGCGGTGCGACTCGTACTCCGGCGTCTCGCTGTCGAGGACGATGCCGTCGAAGTCGAAGACGACGGCCTCGAGGACCGACATCCGACGATGATACGCTGGTGTCGTTTCTCGCAGCCGAGCGCACGCATGAGATCGGCGTGCGCATGGCGCTCGGCGCGCAGCCGCGCGATGTGCTGCGGCTCGTCGGCGGCTACGGTCTGCGCCTCGTGTCGGCCGGCCTCGCCGTCGGCCTTCCGCTCGCGATCGGGACCTCGCATCTGCTGCGCAGCCTGCTGTACGGCATCGGCCCAACCGACCCGTTCGCATTCGGCGCCGCATCGGCGGCGGTCCTTCTCGTCTCGGCCGCGGCCTGCTACCTTCCCGCGCGCCGCGCGCCGCGCGATGCGCCTCGATCCGATCGTCGCGCTCAAGTCGCCGTGAAGGCCTCGTTTTCGGCGACGGCGCGATCCAGAACGCCGCGAGGAATCCGCCGGCGAGCTTCAACATCTCGAGCGACGTGTACGCCGCGTGCAGCGTCCAGAAGCGCTGCATGCCCGGCGGCGCCGGATCGCGCGGCACGAAATCGAGCTCGCGGCCGAGCGCGACGATCGCCGGCGTCAGCCACACCAGCATCAGGACGACTATCGCGAGCATGCCGACGACGACGCGCGCGGCGCGCGCCGAGCGCGGATCCGGCCGCGTGCGTCCCACGATCAGCCACAGCGCAAGCCCGCCGACGGCGAGCTGGGCGGCGTTCCAGAGCTGGAAGTAGAGCCGGTTCAACTCCGACGAGAGATAGCGCAGGAGATCGCGCGCCTGCGGCGCGCCGAGCGTCTGCACCGCCGCCGAGAACGCGGCGTTCGCCGGATGCGCCAGCAGCCGATCGATCGTGTAGAAGTTCTCGGCCGCGACGATCGACGTGCAGATCGATCCCGCGATCCACGCGCCGAGAACGACGAGCGCCCAGCGTTGTCGCATATGAATCGGCGTCAGTATTCGACGAGCAGGCGCGCCGCCCGCTCGACCTGCGCCTCGCTCGGGAGATAGCACTCCTCGAGCGGCGGCGAATACGGAACGGGCGTGTCGAGCGCGCCGACGATCCGGATCGGCGCGTCGAGCGCCTCGAACGCTTCCTCCTGGACGATTGCCGCGACGCTCTCGCCGATGCCGCCGGTCCGCGAATCCTCGTGGACGATGAGCATCTTGTGGCAGCGCCGGGCGAGCGCGAGCACGGCGCGGCGATCGAGCGGCGCGAGGCTGCGCAAATCGAGCACGCTCGCCTCGATGCCGCCGGCCGCGAGCCGCTCCGCGACGCGTAGCGCGACGTGGACGTACGCGCCGTAGGAGACAATCGCGAGATCGCCGCCCGCGCGCCGCAGCGCAGCGCGGCCGATCGGCATCGGCGACGGCGGCGCCTCGTCCAGCATCTGCCTTACGCGCGGATCGCGGTAGAGCGCGATGTGCTCGTAATACAGCACCGGATCGGGATCGGCGACGGCCGCCGCCATCAGCGCGCGCGCGTCGTGCGGCGTCGACGGCACGACGATTTTCAGCCCCGCCGTGCGGTAGAACCACGGCTCGGTGTTCTGCGAGTGGTACGGCCCGGCGTGGCGCAGGCCGCCCCACGGCATCCGCACCACCATCGGCACGCTGCCGCCCCAGCGGTAGCGGATCTTCGCCGCGTTGTTCACGAGCTGGTTGAAGCCGGTCGCGACGAAGTCGTTGAATTGAATCTCGCCGATCGGCCGCTCGCCGGCGAGCGCGGCGCCGACGCACACGCCGAGCACGGCGCCTTCGGCGAGCGGCGAGTTGAGAATCCGATCGCCGAATTCGTGCAGCAGCGGCCGCAGCAGCAGGAACGCGTTGCCGTAGCGGCCCCCGACGTCCTGGCCGTAGACGAAGACGCGCGGATCGGCGCGCAGCGCGTCGCCGACGCCGAGCATCACCGCTTCGAGGAGCGTGCGGCCTTTCGGATCGAACGGCGGCGCCGGCTCGACTTCCAGGTCGTCGTCGGACGCGCCGGCGAGGCGAACCTGCGGATCGAGCACTTCCACGCGCGCGCGCGGCGGCTCGCCGGCGAACACGCCGGTGCCGGCGGCCGCCGGATCGGGCCACGGCGCCTCGACGACCGCGCGCGCCTGCTCCTCGACGAGCGCGTCGACCTCGCGCTTGAAGCGATCGAGATCGCCGGCCGCGATCAGACCTTCGTCCTGCAGCCGCTTCGCGTAGGTGAGAATCGGATCGCGCGCCGCCCAGTACGCATAGGCCTCGCGATCGGCGTAGCCCTGTTCGGTGGCCGGCGCGTACTCCCACGACGCGGGCGCATCCTTGCCGAGATACAGCATGTCGTCGTGGTGCGCGTGGCCGCACATGCGCATCGACACCGTCTCGATGAGCGTCGGCCCCTTGCCCGCGCGCGCGCGCTCGGCGGCCCACGTGAACGCCGCCGCGATCTCGTCCGGATCGGTGCCGTCGATGGTGATGCCCGGGATGCCGTAGCCGATCGCCTTGTCCGCGAAGACGCGCACCGCCGATTGATCGGCGAGCGCCGTGGACAGCGCGGTCTGGTTGTTCTCGAGGCAGAAGATCGCCGGCAGCTTCCGCGCGGCGCAGAGGTTGATCGCTTCGTGCCACTCGCCGAGCGACGATCCGCCTTCGCCGATGAACGAGATCGCGACGCGGTCCGATCGCTCGCGCCAGAACGCCATCGCGATCCCCGCAATGGTCAGCGTCGCCGTCGTCAGCGGCGCGGCGGGCGGCAGGATGCCCCACGCGAAATCGCCGATGTGGAGGTCCTTTCCGTCGAGCGGCGCCCCCACCTTGCCCATCTGCGCGTTGAGGACCATCTTCACCGTGTCGGGCTCGGGCCGCATGGCGAGCGTGATGCCGAGATCGCGAATCACCGGCCCGACGACGTCCCCGTTCCAGCCGCCGTCGGCGCCGCGGTGGCGCGCGCCGCGCTTCAACCGGATCCCTGCCGCGTAGATCGCCTCCTGCCCGAGCGAGCGGAAGCCTTTGCCCTGGAACGCCGCCGCGCCGTACTTGATCTCGCCGCTCGTGAAGAACGTCTTGAGACGATTGTCGGTCGCGCGCGTGAGGCACATGCCGCGCAGGATCTCGACGCGCTCGTCGCGCGTGAGCGACGCTTCGATCGCCGCGCGGCGGAGGAAACCGTCGCAGTCGTCGACGATCTGCGTGTAAGCCTGTTCGATCCGCGCGGCGGCCGTGGCGCGCGGCGTCGGCTCGGCGAGCCCCTCTGGCATCGGCCGCGCGTGGAGCCGCCGCGCCAGCTCGCGCGCGAATGCCGGGCGGATCGGCTCGATCGACGCCTCGTCGCGCAGCGCGCGTTCACCGGCCGCCTGCTCGAACGCGTCGATCGCGTCGGCGAGCGCGAGCGGATGCCGCTCGGCGACGAACGCGCCCAGCCTGCTCGCGACGGCCGTCAGCCGCTCGAGATCGGCCCGATGAGCCATCCGGATTGAATCGTATCAAGAACCGGTTTCAAACCGGTGTAGGGCGACCCCTTTCAGGGCTGCCTGGCGAGGCATATCGAATATTTAGATGGCACGACCGTCGCATTCGCCCGAGCGACATGGCTCGATGGCTCCGGCTGGCCACAATCGGCACGCTGCTCGCGGCGGCTCTGGATTGCGGCTCGAACGCAACTCCGCCGGCTCCGTCGCCGCCGCCGATCGGAGCCTACGCGGTGAGCGGCCTCGTCGCGGATCTTCCCGGGGGCCGCTCGCTCGCAAGCGCGACCATTTCAATCACGAGCGGACCGAACGCCAGCCGGACCACATCGAGCGACGGCGACGGGCACTATTCGTTGAGCGGCCTCGTCGCGGGCGCCGCGACGCTGCACGCGAGCGCGCCCGGATACATCGGCGTCGACGACGCGATCATGATTCCCGCTGACAAGACGGCGAATTTTCGCCTGCCGGCCGTCGTGCCGCCGCCGGCGGCGAACCCTCAGTGCGACAGCAGCCTGTGGCCGCATATGCACGACGTCCAGCGGATCAAGATCGTCACGGCCTGCGTGACGGTCACGGGCGTCATCGCGACGGTCGGGTCGAGCGACGACGGCGACATCGACATGGCGCTGACGCTGGACGCCGGATTCGCGAACCTGCTGAACAGCGCCAACGTCACGAAGCTGAACGGCAACCTGCAGATCGAAGCGATCTGCCAGGCGCCGGTGCACGCCGACGTTCCCGACGCCCAGCGCACGTGCGCGAACTTCAACGGCGCCGTGCCCATCCCCGCCGTCGGCACGCACGTCCGGGTGACCGGCGTGTACGTGCTCGACTCGGATCACGGCTGGATGGAAATCCATCCGATCAGCGTGATGACCGCCGCACCGTAGTCGCGGTGGTCCATACAGATGTAGGGCGGATTGCATCGAAGCGGTATGTAACTACCCTCGTGAGCGTCGCGGAGGGAGACGCGCCGGCGCTCCAGCCTGCGTAAACGAAGTATTCGCGCCCGCGAAGCCGTTACGAGTTCTTCACACCTTCGAACGACGCGCGCTACGACACCGACACGCGTCCGTCGCGATCGATGGTCACATGCGCGCCGGTCACGAGCGAGGCGAAGTCGGCTGCGTCGAGCGCGATCACCGGAAACGATTTCCCGTACATCACGTCGGCGACAATCGACGCGAGCGCGAAGAACGGATCGACGCCCGTGGTGAGAATCGCGGCCGGCGCCGTGCCGGCGCGTACGGCCTCCAGCAGCACCGCCGTCGTCGTCGACGATCCTTTGCTGGCCGGCACCGCGAGGATGCGGCCGGCAGCGCACGCGCCGGCGAGCGGATGATGGCGGTCGATGATCCGTCCTGTCTGGAAATCGTAGCCGCCCCAGAACGACAGCGGTTCGTGCGACACGAGCGCGTCGCCGCGCGCATCGCCCGCGACAACGGCGCGGCCGGCGATCACGCCGTCTCCCACAGCGACTCGTCGCGCACGACGCGGCCTTCGACGGCCGACCGGACGCAGTCGCCGAGGCTCCCGAACGTGACGCGCGTGTTCAGCAGACTCGGCGCGTAATAGGCGTACTTCGCCGAGTTCGTCATGAGCGTCCGGATCTCCGGCGGCAGCATCGGCGACGCGAGAATGCACGTGTCGAGCGTGATCTGCGCGCCGAAGGCGACGACCGTCGCGAGGACGCCGGCCTTCTCCGCCTCCTCTTTCATCAGGCGGCTCGACGTGACGAGGAACTTCACGCGCGGGTGCGCGCGGCGTCCGGCGACGAGCGGCGCGAGGGCGCGGAACTCGGCGACCGAGAAGTGCGGGCTGCCGAGGATGACCATGTCCAGCTCGCGCCCGTCCGCGGTCGTCAGCTCGCGCCGCGCAGCGCGCAGATCCGCGGTCGTGACATCGATCGCGGCGACCGGCGCACGCCCCTGAAACGCGGCCTCGATCGTCGGCGCCTCTGGCGTGACGCCGACGATGTGGAAGAGCGCCACGCGTCCCGACGAGGCGGCCGCGGCCGCGAACGCTTTCAGGTGATCCTCCGGCGGCGAGACGACGACGCCGTCGATGACCGGAATCAGATCGCCGGCGCGCATGCCGATCAGATGGCCGAAGACGGCGAAGAACTGATCGTCCTCCTGCAGCGCGCGCGGCACGCCGGCGAGCCGGACGAGCAGCTGCCCGGCGCGATGCTCCGTCAGGTGGAGGCCGACGGCTGGCACGCGGCCGGTGATCGCGCAGCAGATGTCGAGCAGATCGGGATAGCGTTCGGTGCGCGCGCCGATCACCGAGTTCGCGAACGCGATCGCGTTCGACTCGCCCCAGGCGATCTGCTGGCCGAAGCGCGGCCGCGCGTGCGTCTGATACGGCGCGCAGGTCCACGTCGGCACGGCGCCCATCCGCTCGTAGGCGAGCATCTGGCGCGCCGCCTTCGCCGCCCATTCCGGCGACACGGCCCAGTCCTTCCAGCCGCACTCGTCCACGCCGCTGACGTTGAGGCTCGTGGGCACGGCGACGCGCGCGCCGAGCCCCGCGAGCCGCTCGGCGAACTCCAGCGTCGCGTCGCCGAGATAGATCGTGCTGTCGACGTGCGCGTGCGAGATGTCCATCAGCTCGCGTGCGCCGTAGACGTCGGCCATCCGCGCGACGATCGACATCGCGAGCTCGGCGGCGGGGCCGCGGCGGCCGTCGAGCATCGCGCGATCGCGTTCGGTCAGAGTCAGCAAGCCTCGTTAACTATAATGCCGCGCATGCAGCACACACGATTCGCGGCAGGCGGCGCGCTCGCGATGGCCGCGTCGATTCTCGCCGCCGGACTCGCGCCGGTGAGCGCGCGGCAGCGGCAGGCGCCGATCGGCGCGAACGAGACGATTACCGTGCTGAAGCCGGCGCGCGTCTTCGACGGCGACGCCATGCACGAGGGCTGGGCGGTGCGCGTGAGAGGCGAGAAGATCGACGCCGTCGGCGCCGACGCGGGCGTGAGCGCGGCGGGCGCGCGCGTCATCGATCTGCCGGGCGCGACGCTCATGCCGGGACTCGTCGAAGGCCACTCGCACATCCTGCTGCACTCGTACAACGAGGCGTCGTGGACCGATCAGGTGTCGCGCGAAGGGCTCGCGCTGCGCGTGGCGCGCGCCACGAATCATCTGCGGGCGACGCTCGAGGCCGGCTTCACGACCGTACGCGATCTCGGCACCGAAGGCGCCGGCTACGCGGACGTCGAGCTGAAGCAGGCGGTGAGCCAGGGCATCGTGCCGGGGCCGCGCATTCTCGCGTCGACCCGCGCGATCGTCGCCACCGGGAGCTATCAACCGAAGTTCATCGCCGAGTGGAACGTGCCGCAGGGCGCCGAGGAAGCCGACGGCGTCGACAGCCTCACGCGCGTCGTCCGCGATCAGATCGGGCGCGGCGCCGACTGGATCAAGATGTACGCCGACTATCGCTGGGGGCCGATGGCGGGATCGAGGCCGACGTTCTCGATCGACGAGCTGAAGCTCGCCGTGGAAACCGCGAAGAGCGCGGGGGTGCCGGTCGCCGTCCACGCGAACACCGCGGAAGGGATGCGGCGCGCGGCGCTCGCCGGGGTCGAGACGATCGAGCACGGCGGCGAGGGGACGCCGGAGGTGTTCAAGCTGATGGTCGAGCACCACGTCGCGCTGTGCCCGACGATCACGGCGGGCGCCGGGCCGTGGCCGCCGGCAAACCCGGAGTCGGCTGCGAACCAGCGCAAGCGCGCCAGCTTCAAAGCGGCGCTCGACGCGGGCGTGACGATCATCAACGGCAGCGACGTCGGCACGTTTCCGCACGGCGAGAACGCGCGCGAGCTCGAAGCGATGGTGGCGTACGGCATGGCGCCGACGGCCGCACTGAAGAGCGCGACCTCCGCCGCCGCGCGCGTGCTGCACATGGAGACGCAGATCGGATCGGTCAAGCCGGGACTTTTCGCCGATCTCGCCGCGTTCGACGGCGACCCGACGAAGGAGATCGGCGCGCTGCGCCGCGTGAAGTTCGTGATGAAAAATGGAACGATTTACCGTCAGTAGTTCAGCCAGTACGCGAGCTTCACGAGAAACACGTTCTTCGGCGGGACGCCGAAGATGCCGCGCATGTCGCGGCCGAACCGGTAGTCGCCGAGCACGGCGTCGTTCTCCCGCGCCTGCTGCCAGACGACGAACAGGGTCGAGCCTGGACGGTATTCCCACCGCAGCACGTTGGTCGTCCGGAACGATTTCACGTTGAAGTCGGGATCGCCGCTCCCGGCGCGGTCGTACGCGAACGGCGCGTAGCGGTCTGCGTACGCGAGCGCGCGGCCGTTGACCAGCTCCTTGAACGCGTCGTAGCTGCCGCCCGACACGAACGGCTCCGCGTACAGCTGCAGCGACAGGTTCGGCGTCATCGTGTAGTTGACGCGCTCGGTGAGTGCGACGGTCGTCTGGTCGAGATGGCCGAAGACGTAGTGGTCGCGCGCATCGGTCACGAGCCCGGTCCACTGCTCCTGATTGTTCGCGCGGCCGTGGCGGACGCCGCTCGTGATCTCGAGCGCGGCGATCGGACGATAGGTGAGCGTCAGCTCGAGGTCGCGGAACCACGAGCCGACGCCGTTGCGGCCGCCGCCGAGGAACTCGTTCAGCGACACCTGCCGCCGCTTGTCGGTCCTGATCCACGACCAGAACGTATCGAACCCCTCGGTCAGCACGATCGGGCCGCCGCGCGTCATCCGATCGTCGGAGCTGAGCTTGTTCGTGTTCGCGCCGGCGCCGGCCTCCCAGTTGTTCGCGAACGTCGCGTTCGCGTTCACGTTGGCGCCGTTGACCAGCAGATCGCCGTCGTTGTTCCACGTCGCGTACTCGTTGACGTTCAGCTGACGGCTGCGGAACCAGCGGTTCGGAACGTCGCTGCGCACCTGGAACCAGTTGAGCGTCCAGCGCTCGTCGGCGCGCCGCAGGAAGCCGGCGTCGTTCAAATCGAAGCCGGGCGACTTGAAGCCGAACTGCGACATGAAGCGAACGCGCTGGCCGCCGATCTTGGCGACGCCGATCCGGCCGCTCGATCCGCCGAGCGACGTGCGCGACGGATCGAAGGCGAACGCCGCCGCGTCGGGCCGCTGGTAGTAGTGCCGGCTGTCCTGCTGCAGGTTCGCGATCGCGGCCGCGTCGCCGTGCACGCTCGTCGCGGCGAGATAGCCGGTGAGGCTGTAGCGCGCCTTGAAGCGCGCGTCGAAGTCGAGGCCGCCGGTGAACGCGCGATCCGGGACGATCTGCAGCGCCTCGGGCAGGCGGCGGACCGTCGACGTGAACATCGCGCCGACCGACGACTGGTTCGCGAACTCGCGCCGCACGCGGCCGACGGTGTAGTTGGTCGTCGGCTCCACCGACTGCTGCGAGCGAATCCCGTTGTCGAGAATCGTGGCGGTCTCTTCCTGCGTGACGGCATGCATGACGCCGAGCGAGAAGCGCCCGACGCGCCCGGTCAGCTTGCCGGCGCCGAGAATCGTCGACTGCGCCGGATAGTCGGTGACGATGCCGTCGCCGCTCGGCAGCGTGTCGGCGCCCTGCGGCGCACGGCCCACGCGGCGCGAATAGAACAGCGAGCACGGACCATCCCAGCAGTCCGAGTCGAAGCTGAAGACGCCGGAGCCCTCGACGAAGAACGGCCGCCGCTCGGTGAAGAACGTCTCGAACGCCGTCAGATTGACGACCGCGGGATCGGCCTCCACCTGGCCGAAGTCGGGATTGAAGGTGGACGTAAAGGTGAGGCCCGGCGTCAGCGCGTATTTCACGTCGAGACCGACCGCGGCGTTGCCCGCCGACGGCGACAGCAGCGCGTTGTCGCCCGGCCGCTGCCGCGTGAGGCTCGCGACGGTGTACGGCACGAGCTCGATCTTCTTCGGCGACGCGCGCATCGACAGCCCGGCGAGCTCGCCGAACGACGACACGTAGCCGTTCGCGCTGCGCGCGAGCAGCGGCCACGTGGACGTCTCGTTGAGGCGGCCGATCGATCGCGACACGGCGAAGCCGAAGGTGAGCGCGTCGCTCTGCGTGAAGCGCAGCTGCGAGAACGGAATGCGGAACTCGGCCGACCAGCCGTCGGCCTCGCGCGACACCTTCACGTCCCACACCGCGTCCCAGCTGTCGTCGCGGTTGGTGTCGTTCGTCCAGTAGCCGTCCTCTTTCACGCCGGCGGGGTTCACGGCGAACTCGAAGGCGGTGCGCCGATCGTGGTACGAATCGATCAGCACGCGGATCCAGTCCGACGGCGACTCGGCGTCGCGGCGCGTGAGGTAGCCCACGATGCGTTCGGGATCGCTGTCGAACGCGTGGACCTGAACGAAGAGCGTCGTCGCGTCGTAGAGGACGCGGAACTCGGTCCGCTGCGAAGGGCGTCCGCCTTCCTGCGGCTCGCGCTGCACGAAGGCGTCGACGGCCGGCGCGCCGCGCCACGCCTGATCGCTGATTTCGCCGTTCGCGCGGACGGCCTGCGCGGCGAGCGGCGCAGCGTCGGCGCGGTCCACCACCGCATCGACGGCCGTGGCGAACGCCAGCGCTGCGAGGAAGAGCATGAAGGCCGCCTGGATTAGACGAACCGGCAGGCGCGTTGGTTGGCGGGCACGCGCCGCTCCGAATGGTATCGTACGCCATGGCCTTCACGACGCTGATTTCGACCGCTGCGCTCGCGCAGCGGCTCGGCGATCCCGCCTTCGCGATCGTCGACTGCCGATCGAAGCTCGACGATGAGGCGTGGGGCGCGCGTGAGTACAAGAGGTCGCACGTTCCAGGCGCCGTGTACGCGGATCTCAACGCGGATCTTTCGGGACCGAAGACGGGCGGCAACGGACGGCATCCGCTTCCCGATCCGATCGCGCTCGCGCGCACGTTCGGCCGGCTCGGCATTGCGAGCGGCGTGCAGGTGGTCGCCTACGATCAGGACAACGGCATGTGGGCGAGCCGTCTGTGGTGGCTGCTGCGATGGCTCGGCCACGACGCCGCCGCGGTGCTCGACGGCGGCGTCGCGAAATGGATTGCCGAAGGACGGCCGACCGAGAGCGGTGAGACGCGCCGCGAGCCGCGCGAGTTCGCCGCCGCGCCGCACGCCGAGATGGTCGCCGACGTCGCCGAAGTCGCTGCACGCGCCGGCGCGCGCGACTGGCGCCTCGTCGACGCGCGCGCGCCCGAGCGCTATCGCGGCGAGGTCGAGCCGATCGACCGTACGCCCGGCCACATTCCCGGCGCGGTGAATCATTTCTTCCAGACGAACATCGAGCGGGGCGTTTTCAAGACGCCGGAACAGCTGCGCGCCGGCTTCGCGCCGACGATCGGGACGACGCCGATGGATCGCGTCATCTGCTACTGCGGATCCGGCGTCACCGCATGCCACAATCTGCTCGCGCTCGAGCACGCCGGCCTGCGCGGCGCGAAGCTGTACGTCGGATCATGGAGCGAATGGTCGGCCGATCCGTCGCGGCCAGTGGAGCGAAGCTGAGATGTCACACATGCCAGTGCGCGCCGCGAATCTGCCGCCGCCCGTCGGACCGTACTCGCCCGGGATGGGATTCGAGCGGCTCGTGTTCGTCTCGGGCCAAGGCGGCGTCGATCCGACGACGGGCGCGCTTGCGCCGAACGTCGAGGCGCAGACCGAACAGTGCCTCAGAAACATTCAGACGATTCTCGAAGCGGCCGGCTCGAGCCTGCCGCACGTGCTTCGCTGCGGCGTGTTCCTGATCGACATGCGCGAGTTCGCGAAGATGAACGGCGTCTACGCGCGCATGTTCGGCGATCACCGGCCGGCGCGCACGACGGTGCAGGTGGCGGGCTTGCCCGGCGACGGGCTGCGCGTCGAGATCGACGCGGTCGCATACCGGCCGTAACACAGCAGGACGCGGATCGAATCGCAATCGCGGACTACACGAATGAGCGAGCTCGAGCTGACGGCTGCGCCGGAGCCGCCGCGCTTCTGGACGACGGTACGCGAGGCGCTCGCCGGATCGCATCAGGGCGAATACACCGACGGCCCGATCGGCCGCGCGATTCTGCTGCTCGCGGTGCCGATGGTGCTCGAGCTCGTCCTCGAATCGGTGTTCGCCGTGGTCGACGTCTTCTTCGTATCGCGCGTCGGGGCCGACGCGGTCGCCACGGTCGGCCTCACCGAATCGATGCTCACGCTCGTGTACGCCGTCGCGATCGGGCTGTCGATGGGCGCGACGGCGGTCGTGGCGCGGCGCATCGGCGAAGGCGACCACGACGCCGCCGCGCGCGCGGCGGTTCAGGCGATCGCGCTCGCGCTCGTCGTCGCGGTGCCGGTGGGCGCGATCGGCGCGTGGTTCGCGCCGGCGCTGCTCGGCGCGATGGGCGCGACGCCCGACGTCCTCGCGAACGCGTCGTACGCCGCCGTCGTCCTCGGGTGCAACGGGGTCATCCTTCTGCTGTTCCTCGTCAACGCCGTGTTCCGCGGCGCGGGCGACGCGGCGATCGCGATGCGCGTCCTCTGGATCGCGAACGCGTTCAACATCTGCCTCGATCCGTGCTTCATCTTCGGCCTCGGGCCGTTCCCGCGGCTCGGCGTCACCGGCGCGGCCGTGGCGACGACGACCGGCCGCAGCATCGGCGTCCTCGTGCAGCTGTTCGCGCTGTCGCGCCGCGGTGGACGGATCACGATCGAGCGCCGGCACCTGCGCCTTGAGCCGCGCGTGATGCTCACGATCTTGCGCGTCTCCGGCACGGCCGTCGTGCAGATGCTCATCGGCACGACGTCGTACATCGGGCTGATGCGGATCCTGATGTCGTTCGGCAGCGTCGTCGTCGCCGGCTGCACGATCGCAATCCGCATCGTCATGTTCGTGCTGATGCCGTCGTGGGGCCTGTCGAACGCCGCCGCGACGCTCGTCGGCCAGAATCTCGGCGCGGGCAAACCGGAGCGCGCGGAAGCGTCGGTGTGGCGCGCGTGCGGCTACAACGTGAGCGTTCTGGCGGCGCTGGCGATCGTCTTCGTCGTGTTCGCCGATCAGGTCGTCGCGCTGTTCACGAGCGACGCGGGCGTCGCGCCGATCGCGTCGAACGGCCTGCGGATCATCAGCGGCGGCTTCCCGTTCTACGCGGCCGGCTACGTGCTGACCCAGTCGTTCAACGGCGCCGGGGACACGATGACGCCGACGCTCCTGAGCCTGTTCTGCTTCTGGCTGTTCGAGATCCCGCTCGCGTACGCCCTCGCGCGGCCGCTCGGCTTCGGGCCGGCCGGCGTCTTCTGGGCGATGGCGATCGCGTTCTCGGTGCTGTCGGTCGTCAGCGCGCTGCTCTTCCGCCGAGGCGCCTGGAAACTGAAGCGCGTGTGAGGGGTCGGAGCGGGTCGGCCCCCGGTGTGGCCGCCGGCGACCAGGCCTAGTCTAGCCGCGCGCCGCGGAGCGGCTGGCGCGGCGCGTCGGCGCGTGCTGCTCGAGGAGCGTCGCGAACTCGACGACATAGTCGGCGCCGGCGAGGTCTTTCGGCATCGCGACCTTCCACTCGCGATGCAGGCCGCGAGCCGTGAGCGGACGCGCGACCACGGCCCCGGCGTCGACGACCGGCTGCACGGCCCACCGCGCGAGAACGGCGACGCCGAGCCCCGCCTTCACCAGCTCGATGATCGCCTCGGTGAGCAGTACTTCCTCGACGCGCGCCGGCGCCGCGCCGCCGGGCAGCAGCGTGTTCTGCAGCACGCTGCTCTCCTCCTTCGGCGGGTAGACGAACAGCGTCTCGTCGCGCATGTCGGCGAGCTTCACGTGCGTCTGCTGCGCGAAGCGATGCCGCCGCGACGCGACGACGACGAGCTCGTCCTCGAAGACCGCGCGCGTCGCGAGCCGCCGGTCCGCCACCGGTGAGCTGACCACGGCGAGGTCGATCTTGCCGGCGAGCAGCATCTCGACCGGACGGCCCGTCGCGTTGACGTCGATCCGCACCTCGACGCGCGGAAACGTCCTTCGGTAGTGCAGCAGCAGCGGCGGCAGCCAGTGATAGCACGTGTAGCACTCGGTGGTGATCCGCAGCAGGCCGGCGCGGTCGCGCGACATCTCGCGGATGTCGTGCTCGGCGCGCTCGAGCCGCTCGAGGACGTCGCGCGCGGACGCCAGCAGCCGCTCGCCCGCCGGGGTGAGCACCAGGCGCTTGCCGACCCGCAGGAACAGCGGCGCGCCGAGCCGCGCCTCGATGTCGCGCAGCTGATGGCTGAGCGCCGACTGCGTGAGATGCAGCCGATCGCCGGCGCGCGTCAGGCTGCCGACGTCGGCGACGGCGGCCACCAGCTTCAGGTGACGGACCTCGAGATCCATGCGCATGAGCGTACTTCATCATCATGATGATGACAAAGAATTTCGTTCATGCTCTCCGGACGCCTAGCATGGCCTCATGTTCGCCGTCCTGCTGCTCCACGTCTCGCTCGCCTTTTCGCAGTCCGCGCTCCTGCCGCCCGCCGTCCGCGCGACGGCGGTCGCCGAAGCGGCCGCCATCTGGGCGCCCCGCGGCGTCCTCGTGGACGACGGCGAACCGCGCTCGCCGATCGTGTTGACCGTCGTCGCCTCGGCGGCCGCGGCCGTTGGCTCGAGGGACAAGCCGCTCGGCGCGATCGTGTTCGACGCCGGCGGTACGCCGGTGCCGAGGATCCTGCTCTACGTGTCCGAGATCCTGAGGCTCGTGCGCAGCACGCCGTTCCTCGGCGTCGACGAAAGCCACTGGCCGCCGAGCCTTCGCGAGACGATCGTCGGCCGCGCCGTCGGACGGGTGCTGGCGCACGAGATCGGCCATTACGTGCTGCGATCGCGCAATCACACCGAGGACGGGCTCATGCGATCGTTTCAGCGCGCCGACGATCTCGTCGGCCTCCCGCGCGCGCAGTTCACGCCGGCGCCGATCGAGGACGGACTCGTGACGCGCGGTGGAATCGAAACCCGGGATGCTGATTCGAAGGAGGAGCGGAGCGCGGACGTGGACAGCGCGGCGGGTACAGCGAGAGCGCCGACGGGAGCCGGCGCGCGCCGGCCCCGGCGGTGAATGTCAGTGAACCGGAAGAGCGCGGACCTGCTGCTGGCGCAGCACGCGCCAGTCGGCGTCGACGATCGCGTAGAGCGCCTGATCGAGGTAGCGCCCGTCGCGAAGGAGCGACTTGCGAAGCAGGCCTTCCTGGACGGCGCCGATCTTCTGGAGCGCGCCGTTGCCGCGGCCGTTGAGGACCGCCGCGCGCGCCTCGAGCCGGCGAACGCCCATCGTCTCGAAGACGAACTCGAGGATCAGCTTCGCGCCGTCCTGGAACACGCCGGTGCCCCAGAAGCGCGAGCCGAGCGCGAATCCCCATTCCGCGGTGTCGAAGCCGTGGCCGAGGTCACGTACCTGGAAGATGCCGATCGCCGTGTCGTAGCCGCGCACCGTCACCGCGAAGCACACATACGCGCCTGCGGCGCGCTGGCGGTGCGTCCACGCGATGAACTTCTCGAACCCGTCCACCGTGTTCGGCGGCGGCGACATGAACCGCGCAACTTCCTGCGTCGTCAGCAGCGAGTGCAGCGACGGCGCGTCCGAGGCGCGCAGGTCGCGCAGCGTCACCTGGCGTCCGTGGAGCGTCGGCAGCGCGCGCCGCCAGTCGGTGGCGGTCACCGTTTCGGCGACGTGGCGGGCCGGCGTCACGTCGAGCTGCGGCTGATAAGGCATCGTTTCCATGACTAGAAGACTCCCCCAGGACCACTCGATACCGTTGTCGTCGCCGCCGGTGCGATTGTCGGAAGCGGGCTGCGAGGCGGTGCGAGCGTCGGCAGCTTCAGCAGCTGCGCATCGGGCAGCTTGTCGAACAGCTGGCTGCCCTTGATGCCCAGCCCATCGACCGCGCCGCCGAGGCTCCAGACGATGTCGCCGCCGACCGCTGTACCCCACACGATGTTGTCGCCGTCGGTGGCCGTGCCCCAGACGATGTTGTCGCCATCGGTGGCGGTGCCCCAAACGATGTTGTCGCCGTCGGTGGCCGCCGTGCCCCAGACGATGTTGTCGCCAACGCCGTCCGCCGCCGTGCCCCACACGATGTTGTCGCCATCGCCGTCCGCCGCCGTGCCCCAGACGATGTTGTCGCCAACGCCGTCCGCCGCGGTGCCCCACACGATGTTGTCGCCGAGCGCCGCGGTGCCCCAGACGATGTTGTCGCCCGCGGACTGATCGACCGAGCCCCAGACCACGCCGTCGCAGTCGGCGCCTCCGCAGTCGGTGCCCCACACGATGTTGTCGCCGTCGCCGAAGGCCGTGCCCCAGACGATGTTGTCGCCGTCGAGCGACGTGCCCCACACGATGTTGTCGCCGTCGAGCGACGTGCCCCAGACGATGTTGTCGCCGAGCGACGCCGTGCCCCAGACGATGTTGTCGCCGTTGTCGGCCTGGGCGACGCCCCACGTCGTGTCGAGGCGGAACGCGTTCTTCGACAGATCGAGCACGCCGCTGCCGCCGACGCGATGGTTGCCCCAGATAAGGTGGCGGCTCCACATCTTCTGCACCGGCACCTTGTCGCCCGGCTTCGCGTTCGCGTAGAAGCGCGCGAGCCGGACGGCGCCGACGGCGTTCAGGAAGCCCGCGCCCTCGGTCAGGCCGTTGTAGCCGCGGTCCTCGGCCGTGTACTGCAGGATCGACTTCACCGCGTTCGGCGTGAGCGACGGGTTCGCCTGCAGCATCAACGCGACCGTGCCGGCGACGACGGGCGCCGCCATGCTCGTGCCGGTGAGGCTCAGATACGGAAGGTTCGCCGTCGCGATCGTGCCGGGCGACAGGGCGGACGCTTTTGTTTGATAGAAGTGGCTGCCGGCAGACGCGAGCGACACGGTGCCGGCGCCGGGCGCGACGAGATCCGGCTTCGCATTCCAGTCGATGAAGCTCGGACCGCGCGAGCTGAAGCCGCCGACGACGTCGTCGGCACGGTTCGTCGTCCCCTGCGTGCTCGAGCCGCCGACGGTCAGCACCCACGGCGCGTTGCCGGGCGCGCTGATGCCGCCGTACTGAGTCTTCCCCGCCGCGTTGCGGCCGAAGTTGCCCGCGGCGGCGACGACCACGACGCCCGCGTCGACGACCTTCTTCGCGGCGACCGTCAGCGGGTCGGTCCACGCGGATTCGTGGATCGACGAGCCGACCGACATGTTGACGACGCGGATGTTGTACGCCGTGTGATTCGCCAGCACCCAGTCGAGCGCGGCGATGATGCTGCTGACGGTGCCGTTGCCGTTCGCGTCGAGCACCTTGAGCGCGATCAGGCTCGCCTCGGGGGCCGCGCCCGCCTTCTGGCCACCCGAATCGTAGCCGTTGCCCGCGATGATGCCGGCGACGTGCGTGCCGTGGCCGTTGTCGTCGTAGGGCTGCGTCCGGCCGTTCACGAAGTCCACGAACTTCGCCACGCGCTGATTGCCGTAGGGATACAGCGTGGACGTGGTGTTCGTGAGGTCGTCGTGCCACGTCGCGATGCCGGAGTCGATCACGGCAACGCCGACGCCGGCGCCCGTAAGGCCGAGCATCTGGCGAACCACGCGCGTGCCGACCGTCACCGACGTCCGGTAGTTGAATTTCGCGGCGGGACGATCGTGGTGGATGCGGAACACCGACGGATGCTGCGCCATCTGGCGGAGCAACCGATCGGGCAGATCGACGACCTGTCCGTTGATGATCCCGAGCTTCCCCTCGCGCTTCGCGAACGCGGCGAACTGCGACGGCAGCTTCGCGCCGGGCACGAGCTCGACGATCACACGGGTCGTGCGCGTCTGGCTGTTGGTCGCCGCGCGGGTTTCGAGTTCTGTATCGAGCTTATACGCGGCAGCGCGCGAGTTGGGGTGCCCCGACACCGACCGCCCGGCCGCGCGGCCGTGCAGGCCCTCCGCGGTGGCGTTCGGCACGAGGGCGACGCCCAGTACTGCCGCCGCGGCGAGAATGCGCTTTGGACCCCACACAGCCTTCCGGCGTGGCGCCCCAACGGACAAGGGACAGATCATGGCTCCATGCGACAGAGCAAACCGATGTCCACAGGTGTCGAGTTGTACGTTCAGTTTAGTAAGTCTTTCAGTGAAAGGCAGTTAGATGGCTAGCTGGCCGGAATTGAAACGGCAGAATGCGTAAGGAATGTGCTGTTTCGAGACAGGCGACTTACCGATCTTACTGGCAGATGGCCAAAAACGTTAGCAAAAGCTCCCGGAAAGCACGTGTTCCCGCGTGTGCACGAATGTGAAGAAAGGTGTCAATGGACGCGCGTAAACGCCGGCCGCCTCGCCTGTGCGGCGGCGCGATCGACGTCCACGATTGCGTAGAGCGCCTGGTCGAATCGCACGCCGGCGCGCGCGAACGAGCGGCGCAGCACGCATTCCTGCACCGCGCCAATTTTCCGCAGCGCGCCGTTGCCGCGGCCGTTCGGCAGCGCGGCCCTCGCCTCGAGGCGCCGCACGCCGATGACGTCGAACGCGAAGTCGAGCATGAGCCGCGCGCTCTCCCGGAACAGACCCGTTCCCCAGAACGTCGACCCGATCGCGAATCCCCACTCGGCAAGCTCGAACGTCGCATCGAGGCGGCGGATCTGGAAGATGCCGATCGCCGTGTCGCGGCCGCGCAGCGTCACCGCGTAGCACGCGTACGCCCCCGCCGCGCGCTGGCGGTGGGTCCACGCGATGAACCGCTCGAAGCCTTCGACGGTCTTCGGCGGAGGCGAAATGAAGCGCGAGACTTCCTCCGTTGTCAGCAGCGCGCAGAGCGATGGCGCATCGTCGGCGCGCAACTCGCGAAGGACGACGCGGCCCGCGGCGAGCACCGGGAGCGCGCGCTGCCAGTCGGTCGCGATCGAGGCGATTCGATCACGACTCATTGGAACCTCGGCGCCCGGCTGGTACGGCATCTTCTCCATTTACTTGTGCCTCGTCAGCGGGCGGTCGCCGAATTCCTGCGACACCCACCACTCGTCGAACGAACGATTCAGCAACAAGCGATACCACTGGTCCTCGGAGATCGGCCGCGAGCCGTTCGCCACGCCCGGGACGACACCCGGAGCGGTCCCCGGCACGATCTTGTCGCCGTCATTCATCCAAACGACGCTTTCCACGGGATCGAACGTCCCCCAGACGACATTGCCGCCTTCCTGTGCAGTGCCCCAGACGATGTTGTCGCCGTCGCCGAACGTCCCCCACACGATGTTGTCGCCGTCCGCCGACGTACCCCAGACGATGTTGTCGCCCGATTCGGCAGTCCCCCAGACGATGTTGTCCCCGTCGCCTGCCGTGCCCCACACGATGTTGTCGCCGCAGTCCTGGCCGCCGCAGTCGGTGCCCCAGACAATGTTGTCGCCGTCCTGCGAGGTGCCCCAGACGATGTTGTCGCCGTCCTGCGACGTCCCCCAGACGATGTTGTCGCCGTCGGCGGTCCCCCAGACGATGTTGTCGCCGTCGCTCGTGCCCCACACGATGTTGTCGCCGCAGTCGGCGGCGCCGCACGACGTGCCCCAGACGATGTTGTCGCCCGTGTCGCCGTGCACGCGCGGCACGCCCCACACGACGCCGAGATCCCACGCGACGGCGTCCGGCAGCATCAGACCGCCGGACATCTCGTGATTGCCCCAGATGAAATGCCTGCTCCAAATCCCCTCGACCGGCACGCGCTGGCCAGTGCGCGCCGTCGCGTAAAAGCGCGCAAGGCGCACGGCGCCCAGCGCATTCAGGAATCCGGCGCCTTGTTCGAGGGGGCTGGTGCCGGCGTAGTCCTGCGCGGTGTACTCGAGGACCGCCTTCATCAGGTTCGGCGTCAGATGGGGGTTCGCGTCGAGCATCAGCGCGGCGACGCCGCTGACGGCCGCGGCCGCCTGGCTCGTGCCGCTCAGCGCCATGTACGGAAAGGCAGCGGTTGGAACAGCGCCTTTCAGCAGGAGCTCCGGGTGCGCGACGAGCGCATCGGCGTAGAGCGTGCTGCCGGGCGCCGACGCCGATTCGATGCCGACGCCGCCGGCGAGAAGGTCCGGCTTCGCGTTCTGCAGCGGAAACGCCGGGCCGCGCGAGCTGAACGCCGCGCGCGTGTCGTCGCGCCGGGTCATCGTGCCCATCGAGCTGTTCGCGCCGGCGGTGAACACCCAGGGGTAGGTGCCCGGTGCCGTCACGCCGCCCCAGGCCTCGCAGCGTCCCGTTTCCGTCGGCAGATGATTGGGCAGCGACGAGCACGCCACCTGCCCGTTGTTGCCCGCGGCGGCGACGACGAAGATGCCGCGATCGACGAGCGCTTTCGTCGCAACGGCCAGCGGATCCTCGGCGAGCAGCGCCGCGACGTCGCCGACGTCGGGCAGGCTGCCGGCCGGCGCCGTGCCGAACGACAGATTGACCACCCGGATGTTGTGCGCGCGCGCGTGATCGAGCACCCAGCCGAGCGCGCGGATGACGCCGTCCACCGATCCGCTGCCGTCGACGCCCAGCACGCGCAGCGCGTAGATCGAGGCGTCCGGCGCGAGGCCCGCGCGTTCGCCCAGCGAATCGAAGCCGTCGCCGGCAATCGTCGCCGCGATGTGCGTGCCGTGGCCGTTCGGATCGCACGGCGCGCTGCAGATCGTCTCGCGTCCCGCGTGCGCGGCGTCGGGGACCAGGAAATCGTGGAAGAACCTCAGCGCGCGGCCGCCGCGGCCGGGTTCGACGAGATCGTCGACCGGCGCGACGCCGGAATCGAGAACGGCGACGCCGACGCCGGCGCCCGTGAAGCCGAGTCGCCGCCGCGCGAAGAAGGCGCCGCTCTGGACGCTCGTGCGGAAGTTGAACGCGTGAACCGTCGCGTTGTGGCTGGCAAACAGCGTGTCCTGGTGCGAGGCGAGCGCCTTCAGCTGGCCGTTGGGCAGATCGAGGACATAGCCGTTGACGATCGGCAGCACGCCGGAACGAGCGTATTTCCTGAACTCCGCCGGCGGCTCACCGCTCCGGAAGCGGACGATGACGCTCGTCGTGGCGCTCGATGGAGCGCTGGCCGAGCGGCGATTCAGCTCGCGATCGAGCTTCGCGAGCGGCCGGGACGAACCGGCGGCAAACGCAAGAGACGCTGCGAGAACAAGCGTGGTCACGCACGCAAGCAGAGGCGTCAGACGCAACAGATACCGTCAACTTCCTGGTCGAAATGGGAAGGAATGTGTCGACCGAGGCAGTCACCTTAACATAAGGTTGAGGTCTTGTCCAAAGAGTTCTACCAAGGCAGATAAAATTCGTCTCAGGCAGACAAAAGTCTTCGAATCAGCAGCGGGCCGGCTCGTACGCGAGGTTCGACGTGAGCCAGCGCTCAACCTGCTCTATCGATTGGCCTTTTCGGCGCGCGTAGCTCGCGATCTGGTCCTCGCCGAGCCGCCCGACGGTGAAATAGCGCGCTTGGGGGTGCACAAAATACAGGCCGCTGACGCTCGCCGCCGGCGTCATCGCGGCGTTCTCGGTGAGCGCCATCCCGGCGTCGGCGGCGCCGAGCAGGCCGAACAGCGTGAACTTCTCGCTATGGTCCGGGCACGCCGGGTAGCCGAATGCCGGCCGGATGCCTCGGTGCGCCTCGCGCAGCACGTCGTCGGCCGTCTCCGCGCCGTCGATGCCCCATTCCTTGCGCGCGCGCGCGTGCAGATACGCGGCGAATGCCTCGGCGAGGCGATCCGCCAGCGCCTTCACGAGAATCGCATCGTAGTCGTCGTGCTCGCGCTCGAAGCGGCGCGCGAGATCGTCGGCGCCGAGCCCGGCGGTTGCGGCGAACGCGCCGATGTAATCGGTGTCCGCGCGCGCGCCGCGCGGCGCGATGAAATCGGCGAGCGAGAGATGCGGCTGGCCGCTCGGCAGGGCTTCCTGCTGCCGGAGCATGTTGAAGCGCGCCAGCTCGCCATGATGATCCACGTCGCGGTAGACGACGATGTCGTCGTCCTCGCTCGCGGCGGGCCAGAAGCCGTAGACGCCGCTCGCGGTCAACAGCCGCTCGGCGACGATGCGATCGAGGAGCGCGCGCGCGTTGTCATAGAGCTCGCGAGCCGCCGCGCCGTACGCGGGATGATCCAGGATCGCCGGGAATCGCCCCTTCAGCTCCCACGCGGCGAAGAAGAACGTCCAGTCGATGTAGGCGACGAGATCGGCGAGCGGGACATCCGCCAGCAGCCGGCGGCCGACGAACGGCGGCGTCGGGATCGACTCGTGCGCCCAGTCGATCCGCAGGCGGTTCGCGAGCGCAGCCGGGTACGGCACGAGCGGCCGCTCGCGCCGCGCGCCGTGCTGTTCGCGAAGCCGCTGCTGCAGATCGCGGTTCTCGCGTTCGAACGCCGGCCGGCGATCGTCGCTCAGCAGACTCGACACGACGTCCACGACGCGCGACGCGTCGAGCACGTGGACGGTCGTCCGATCGTACTCGGGCGCGATCTTCACCGCCGTGTGCTGGCGGCTCGTCGTCGCGCCGCCGATGAGGAGCGGCACGCGCATGCCGCGGCGCGTCATCTCCTTCGCGACGAAGACCATCTCGTCGAGCGACGGCGTGATCAGGCCGCTGAGGCCGACCACATCGGCGCGCTGGTCGATCGCGGTCTGCAGGATCTTGTCGGCGGCGACCATCACGCCGAGATCGACGACGTCGTAGCTGTTGCAGCCGAGCACGACGCCGACGATGTTCTTGCCGATGTCGTGCACGTCGCCCTTCACGGTCGCGAGCACGATCCTGCCCTTCGACGCGGTCTCGATCGCGCCGCCGGCCGCCATTCTCTCCTCGCGCTCGGCGGCCATGAACGGCTCGAGATAGGCGACAGCCTTTTTCATGGCGCGCGCGCTCTTGACGACCTGCGGCAGGAACATTTTGCCCGCGCCGAAGAGATCGCCGACGATCTTCATGCCGTCCATCAGCGGCCCTTCGATGATGTCGAGCGGCCGCGCGTATTTCCGGCGCGCCTCCTCGACGTCGGCGTCGATGAAGTCGACGACGCCGTGCACGAGCGCGTGCGAGAGCCGCGCCTCGACGCTCTGCGCGCGCCACGCGAGGTCCTGCTCCTTCTTCGCGGCGCCGCCTTTCACCGTCGCCGCGAATTCGACCATGCGCTCGGTCGCGTCGGGCCGGCGGTTGAAGATGATGTCCTCGACGCGCTCCAGGAGATCCGGCGGGATGTCCTCGTAGACCGCGAGCTGCCCCGCGTTCACGATCCCCATGTCGAGGCCCGCTCTGATCGCGTGGTAGAGGAACGCCGAGTGGATCGCTTCGCGGACGGCGTCGTTGCCGCGGAAGGCGAACGACAGGTTGCTGATGCCGCCGCTGACGCGGACGCCGGGGCAGGTCGCCTTGATGATCCGCGTCGCCTCGATGAAGGCGATCGCGTACGCGTTGTGCTCCTCGAGGCCGGTTGCGATGGCGAGGACGTTCGGATCGAAGATGATGTCGGTCGGGTCGAACCCGGCGCGCCCGGTGAGCAGCGCGTACGCCCGCTGGCAGATCGCCACCTTGCGCTCGATCGTGTCGGCCTGCCCCCGCTCGTCGAACGCCATCACGACGACGGCTGCGCCGTAGCGCTTCACGATCGCCGCCTTCGCGAGGAAGTCCGCCTCGCCCTCCTTCAGGCTGATCGAGTTGACGACCGGCTTCCCCTGCACGCACTTCAGCCCGGCGAGGATCACGGACCACTTCGAGCTGTCGATCATGATCGGGACGCGCGCGATCTCCGGCTCGGTCGCGATGTAGTTCAGGAACTCGGTCATCGCGCGCTCCGAGTCGAGCATCCCCTCGTCCATGTTCACGTCGACGAGGTTCGCGCCGCCGCGCACCTGGTCGAGCGCCACCCGCGCCGCCTCGCCGAAGTTGCCGGCGCGAATCAACCGCGCGAAGCGCACCGATCCGGTGACGTTGGTCCGCTCGCCGATCATCTGGAAGTTGGAATCCGGACGAATCGTCAGCGTCTCGAGGCCGGCGAGCTCGGTGAAGGCCGTCGACGCGTCGCGATCCGGCCGCCGCCGCGGAGCGAGCGACGCGACGCGCGCGGCAATCTCCCGGATGTGATCCGGCGTCGTGCCGCAGCAGCCGCCGACGATGTTGACGAAGCCGCTCGCGGCGAACTCCTCGAGCGCGGCGCCGGTGTCCCGCGGCTGCTCGTCGTACTGGCCGAACGCGTTCGGCAGGCCGGCGTTCGGGTAGCAGCTGGTGTAGCAGCCGGCGAGGCGCGACAGCTCGGCGACGTAGGGCCGCATGTCGCGCGCGCCGAGCGCGCAGTTGATGCCGACGCTGAACGGCTTCGCGTGCGCGATCGAGACCCAGAACGCGTCCACCGTCTGCCCCGACAGCGTGCGCCCGCTGCGATCGGTGACCGTGACCGAGATCATCACCGGGGGCCGCGCCGCAGGATTCGCGATGTCGGATTCGAAGACCTCCTGAACGGCGACGAGCGCCGCTTTGGCGTTCAGCGTGTCGAAGATCGTCTCGAGCAGGAGGAGATCGACGCCGCCGTCGACGAGGCCGCGCACCTGATCCTTGAACGCGGCGCACACCTCGTCGAACGTCGCGCCGCGGAACGACGGGTTGTTCACGTCGGGCGAGATCGACAGCGTCTTGTTCATCGGGCCGATCGCTCCGGCGACGAAGCGCGGCTTGCCTGGCGTCTTCGCGGTCCACTCGTCGGCCGCCGCGCGCGCGAGCTTCGCGCCTTCGAGATTGAGCTCGTACGCGAGCGCCTCGAGCGCGTAGTCGGCCTGCGACACGGCGGTGCTGTTGAAGGTGTTGGTCTCGATGATGTCGGCGCCGGCGGCGAGGTACTGATGATGGATTGCCGCGATGATGTCGGGCCGCGTCAGGACGAGGACGTCGTTGTCGCCGCGCAGATCCTTCGGGTGGCGGGCGAACCGTTCGCCGCGGAAGTCGCCCTCCGTCAGGCCGTAGCGCTGCACCATCGTCCCCATCGCGCCGTCGAGGACGAGAATGCGCGCAGCGAGCAGCGCGTCGAGCTGCGAGCGGACGTCACGTGTCATCGTTGGAGCCTCTTTGCGTTCTTCGCAGCCTTTGCGTCCATTGCGCGCTTTGCGCCTACCGCGATCAGCACCGTGAACGGATCGCCCGCCTTGCGCGCGCCCACACCGACCCGCACGCTCGAGAGGCCCGCGTCGCTCAGCATGCTGCGCAGCTCGTCGTCGTCGAAGCCGAGGCGGCGATCGCCCAGCTTCGCGCGCACCCACGCCTCCTCGTGCGTCCGCAGGTCGAGCAGCAGGACGCGGCCGCCCGGTGCCGTGATGCGCGCCGCTTCGGCGACGGCGCGCGACGGATCGTGCGCGTGGTGGAGCGCCTGCGACAGCATCGCGACGTCGACGGCGGCGTCGGCGATCGGCAGCTTCTCGAGCTCGCCTTTCTTCCAGGTGACGTTTGCCACGCGCCGTCGGCGGGCGAGCGCTCTCGCGCGCCCGAGCACCACTTCGGACCTGTCCACCGCGATCACCCGCGACGCCCAGCGCGCCGCCTCCATCGTCAGATAGCCTTCGCCGCAGCCGAGATCGGCGACTGTGAGCGGCGCCATCAGGAGCCCGAGCGCGCGGGACCAGGCGGCCCAACTGCGGCCCGGGACGAGCTGCCGCGCGTCGCGCGTCTCCGGTCCGGTGTGCGCGTCGAAGTTCTCCTTCCGCAGACGCAGCACTTCCTGCAGGCGCGCCTCGTCGGCGCGGACGGCGCCGTCGGACGAGGACACGTCGAACTGCGCGCGCAGCAGCGCCGGCAGCGCCTCGTCGCCGTCGGCGAGTGAAGGCGCGAGGCGGTAGTAGGTGAAGCCGCCGTCGCGCTCTTCGGCGACGAGGCCCGCCTCCTTCAAGAGACCCAGATGCCGCGAAATGCCCGACTGCGCCAGCCCGAGGACGCCGGTGAGCTCGGTGACGTTCAGCCGCTCGCGCGCCAGGACGCGCAGCAGCCGCAGCCGCGCCTCGTCGCCGAGCAGGCGGTAGAGGGCCGACGCATGTCGCACATCTATAAATCTACATGCGTTGATTGGAGTTGGCAAGATGGGCCCAAGCCCCCAGCCCGTCAGCGTCAGAGATCGTCGATCGAGCGCGGCCAGTCGTCCTTCAGCAGGCGCGACAGCGAACGGTCGGCGAGCAGGCGCCCGCCCGTCTGGCACGTCGCGCAGTAGTTGCACTCGTTCTCGGCGTAGACGATCCGCTGCACCGGCGAACCGCACACCGGGCACGGCTTCCTGAAGCGCCCGTGCACGGCCATCTCGTCGTGGAACGCGGTCACCTTCTCGGGGAAGCCGCTGCCGGTCTCCGCGCGGAGACGATCGATCCAGCGCGTCAGCGTCGCGCGTGTGGCTTCGTACAGCCGCAGGAACTCCGCGTCGGTGAGCGAGCGCGTCAGCTTCATCGGCGAGAGCTTCGCGGCGTGCAGGATCTCATCGGAGTACGCGTTGCCGATGCCGCTGAACAGGTGCGGGTCGGTGAGGGCGCGCTTCAGCGTGTGGCTCTCGCGCGTGAGCGCGTCGTGGAAGTGCTCGATCGTCGCCTCGAGCGGCTCGATGCCGCCGGGATCCGCCGCGCGCAGCGCCGCTTCGCCGCGCACCAGCTGCAGCGACGCGCGCTTGGTCGAGCTCGCTTCGGTGAAGAACAGCGCGCCGTGCGCGAACTCGAACGCCGCGAGAACCATCTTCGGCCCCATCCCCGGCTTCTTGCCCGGCTCGCGCCAGCGAAGGCGGCCCGCGATCATCAGGTGCAGGATGAGAAAGAGCGCATCGCCGAAGTCGAGGACGATCCGTTTGCCGACGCGGCGCACGCCGACGATCGTGCGGCCATTGATCGTCTCGATCGGCGGATCGACCGAGCGGAGCACGAACGGGCTGTGGAGCGTGAGCCGCTCGAGCCGGCGGCCAACCACGAGGCGACTCAGGGCTTCGAGGTAGACAACGACATCGGGGAGCTCTGGCATGGCGCAATTAAGAATTTGGAATTTGGAATTTGGAATTCGTGATCACGAATTCTTAATTCTAAATTCCAAATTCTTAATTGCCGCGACGGCGACGGGTTACTACTTCTTCAGCCACTCCACGATCTGTTCCCGCGTCCACTGATGATCGTCGTTGAGGTGCAGGATGATCGCATTCAGCGGGAGGCGCTTGTTGCAGCCGACAGGGCAGCGGCGGCGGACGTTCTCGAGGCAGTCGAAGAGCCGATCGAGGCGCGGGCGAATCGAGTGCGCTTCCTCGGGATCCCGCGGCAGCGCGTAGGCGCCTTCACGCGGCGCCGAGCGCGCACGAGCCGCCCTTGGCGGAGAAGTATTCGCCGAACGCCTGCGTCGGCCGCCGCTTCGCGCCTTCGGCGATCGCGTCGGCGAGCTCGAGTTGATCCTCGCGTAGCACTTGATGCACGGCGTCCTCCCTCGCGCCCGTGCGCGGTTCTGGCCCGATTCTACGCTCCGGCGCCGCGTGGCGCATCTGTCCGAAAATGAACGACGGCCGGATGGCGCAAGTCGTGCAATTCTAGAGGGAGCGGCAGGTTCCCGGCTGGGGGCTCGGCTGCCGCGTCCTAACGCCTATGCGCCTGTCTGCTCTGCTGTTTATGGCGATCGCGCTCGCGGCGCCCGCGCACGCGCAGCAGGCCCCGCCGTCCGCCCCGGCGGACAGCCCGCGCGCCGATCAGGGACAGGCGGCGCCGCAGAAACAGGCCGACGGCCAGGCACTGCATCTGCCCGTTTCGCTCGACAAGATCAAGGAAGCGCTGCAGAATGCGCCGTCGACGCCGCTGCTGAAGATCGACGAGCGTCCGACGTTCCGCGTGCAGATCCGCGAGCGGCAGAAAATCGAGGCGCTGCTGTCGACGTTGCACTTCAAGAACGAGCCGACGCCGGCCGGCGGCATCTACATGCAGGAGCAGCAGCGGCTGATGTTCAACCCCGTCGACAACCCGCTCGTGCAGCCCTACGCGGCGTTCAACCAGGGCGAGCTGTTGACGATCCTGATCGAGAACCTGGTCGGCAAGTATCTCGCGGGCAAGGCGACCGACGCGATCTCGAAAGCGGAGCGCGCGCGCGCCGAGGCGCAGGCGAAGGACGAAGTCCGCAGCGCCGTCGCCGAGTACTGCAACGCGCAGCCGAACGCCGGCATCGGTCTGCAGATCTGTTCGAGCCTCGGCCGGTGACGATCGCGGCCCGGCGTCTCGCGATCGTCGTGCTGATCATCGCCGCCAGCGGAGCGGCCGCCGCACAGGACAACGCGAGCACCGCCGACGCGCTCGATCGCCTGCGCACCGCGCTCGCGAAGCCGCCGTCCCGGCTGACGCTCACCGAGCGCGTCCCCGACTTCACCGTCCACATCGAGAAGCGCCGCCCGATGCAGGATATCTTCGACGTCCCGCCGTGGGCGATCGGTCCCGTCGGCTGGCAGCCGCCCGGCATCGGCTTCGATCTGCTGAGCGTCGTCCGGTACGTCGCGAAGAGCGTCGCCGACGCGAAGCGCGGGCACGACGAGCGCCTCGCGCGCGAGGAAGTGCAGCGCGCGATCTCCGACTACTGCGCGTCGCTCGAGGCGTCCGACGACGCGGCGGCGGGCTTTCGCGCGAAGACCGCTCAGATCTGCTCGACCTCGCCCGCCATGCGCTGAATCCGATCCATCCACGTCCGCAGCGCCGGCGCGAAGGCGCGCGGCACGCACTCGCCGCAGATCTCGCGCGACAGGCGCGCCATTGCGGCGACGCTCGCCTCGAGCGCCGGCGTCGGCACGCCGCGCTGGCCGCGCACGCACGAGAGGAGCTCGATGAACTCGCGGAAGACCGACGTCAGCCCCGCGAGAATCGCCTCGAACATCGTCTCGTCCGGCGTCCGCTGCGGCCGGTACAGCAGATCGTGCACGGCGTGCAGCTCGCCGACGAAGACCATCGCCGCGCTCTCGACGCGCGCCATCGCTTCGGGCGGCGCGATCGCCTGCCCCTCGCACAGCCGCGCCGTCGCCTGCAGCTCGGTGCGCACGAGCAGCAGGTTCGTGCGCACGCGTCCGAGCCGCTCCTCGAACGCGATGTGATGGATGTCGTCGATCAGCTGCTCCTGGCGCCGCGACACGAACTTCGACACGACGCAGCCGAAGAGCACGAGGCCCGCCATGCTCTCCGCGATCGCGACGATGCGCGCCACGCCGGCCGGCACGATGTCGCCATAGCCGACCGAAGTGGCCGTCACCGCGCTGAAGTACATCGCCGACAGCAAACCGCCGACGCCGGCGCCAATCGGTCCCGACGCCGTCGCGAGCGATGCGGGCGCAGCAAAGCCCAGAATGAAATACACGGCGCCGCAGCCGACCACGATCGCGATCCACAAACGGAACAGCGCGGCAACCGACATCGCCGCGAGCGCGTCGAGGGCGCGCGTCGACGTCGTGTGCGGCGTCCGCGGGGCGTGCTCTTCGCGCCCCGGCGCGCGCGCAACGACGAGGGCGGGCGCGGACGCCGGCGGTTCGTGCTCGAACCATTCCTTCAAGCCGCCCGCGTAGTGGCGCACGTTGGCGTAGCCGAGGCCGCGCAGCAGGCCGACCGCCTGCTCGCCGAGCGGTCAGGTCGGGCCGCCGCAGTAGACGACAATCGCCGCGCCGCGATCGGGAATCGAATCGAACGCGAGGCGCGGCAGATCCGCGACCGGCAGGTTGATCGCGCCGGGAATGTGCGCCGCCGCGTACGATTCCGGCGAGAGGACGTCCACGAGCACGATGCGCGCGGCGCGCAGCGCGCCGATGAGGTCGCCGCGCGAAATCGTGGAAGCGGCGTCGGACGGTGATACAGAGCTCATCGGCTCACATCATCCCACGCCCCGCGTATGCCTGACGCGGTCGGGGCTGGGGGCTAGGGCTAGGCCTGACGGCGCACGGACTCGCTTGCCAGCCGCGCGTTCCCGTAGTATCCTTCCATCCGGCTATACGGATGAATGCGCGCGCGCCGGAAATCCTCGACCATCTCTCGTCGCTCGCCGACGCGACGCGCAGCCGGCTCCTCCTGATTCTCGAGCGCCACGAGATGACCGTTTCCGAGCTCTGCGGTATCGTGCAACTGCCGCAGTCCACGGTCAGCCGCCACCTGAAGGCGCTCGGCGACGGCGGGTGGCTCGCCGCGCGCTCGGAAGGGACGAGCCGGCTCTACACGATGACGCGCGACGATCTGGATCCGGCCGCACGGCGGCTGTGGACGCTCGTGCGCGAGCAGGTCGCGGCCGCGCCGACCGCCGCGCACGATCAGCGCCGGCTGCAGGCGGCGCTCGCGGCGCGCCGGACGACGTCGCAGGAGTTCTTCTCTTCGTCCGCCGGCCAGTGGGACAAGCTGCGCGACGAGCTCTTCGGCGATCGCTTTCATCTCGCGGCCCTCGCCGGGTTCGCCGATCCAGAATGGGTGGTTGGCGATCTGGGCTGCGGCACCGGCCAGATGAGCGCGGCGCTCGCTCCGTTCGTCGCGCGCGTCGTCGCCGTCGACGCCTCGGCGGCGATGCTGCAGGCGGCGAAGCGCCGGCTGCACGGCGCGTCGAACGTGGAGCTGCGGCGCGGTGAGCTCGAGGCGCTGCCGATAGAGGACGCGCGGCTCGACGCGGCGACGCTGCTGCTCGTGCTGCACCACGTCGCGGAGCCTGAGCGCGCGCTCGCGGAAGTGGCGCGCGTGCTGAAGCCCGGCGGCCGCATCGTCGCCGTCGACATGCTGCCGCACGATCGCGAGAGCTACCGGCAGCAGATGGGCCACGTGTGGCTCGGCTTCGCGGACGATCAATTCGCGCGGCTGCTCGAAGGCGCGGGATTTTCGGGCGCGCGCATCGTGCCGCTGCCGCCCGACGCGCGAGCCAAGGGACCGGGATTGTTCGTCGCGACGGCGCGGCGAGTGTAGAGGGCGACGCTTTCAGGGTCGCCGCGACTTTTCAGGCTGATGTAGGGCGACCCTTTCAGGGTCGCCAAGGGAGACGCGAATGTCGACTGTGACCGAAAAGATGCATCCGTTCGCCGCGGCGAAGGCGGTGGGACGCGAACCGTTCAAGGTGAAGGATCTGTCGCTCGCGGAATTCGGACGGAAGGAAATCCGCCTCGCCGAGCAGGAGATGCCGGGGCTGATGGCGCTGCGCAGGCAGCACGGCGTCACCAAGCCGCTCGCCGGCGCGCGCATCATGGGCTCGCTGCACATGACGATTCAGACGGCGGTGCTCATCGAGACGCTCGCCGAGCTCGGCGCCGACGTCCGCTGGGTGTCGTGCAACATCTTCTCGACGCAGGATCACGCGGCCGCCGCCGCCGTCGTCGGGCGTCCGGAGACCGGCGGCACGGCGAAGGATCCGAAGGGGACGCCGGTGTTCGCGTGGAAAGGCGAGACGCTCGACGAGTACTGGTGGTGCACGAGCGAGGCGCTCGAGTGGCCCGACGGCGCCGGGCCGACGCTCATCGTCGACGATGGCGGCGACGCGACGCTCGTCGTGCACAAGGGCGTCGAGTTCGAGAAGGCGGGCAAGGTGCCGGCGTTTCGGCCCGAGAGCGAGCCCGAGGAATGGGGCGTGATTCTCGACTGCATCAGCCGGTCGATGGCGAAGGACACATCGCGGTGGACGCGCATCGCGTCGACGATCCGCGGCGTCAGCGAGGAGACGACGACGGGCGTCCACCGGCTGTATCAGATGATGGAGGCGGGGACGCTGCTCTTCCCCGCGATCAACGTCAACGACTCGGTGACGAAGAGCAAGTTCGACAACATCTACGGCTGCCGCCACTCGCTGCCCGACGGCCTCGCGCGCGCGACGGACGTGATGCTCGGCGGCAAGGTGGCGGTCGTGTTCGGCTACGGCGAGGTCGGGAAGGGATGCGCGCAGGCGCTGCGCGGCCAGGGCGCGCGCGTGATCGTCACCGAGATCGATCCGATCTGCGCGCTCCAGGCGGCGATGGAAGGCTATCAAGTCGACACGATCGAGAACGTCGTCGACAAGGCCGACATCTTCATCACGGCGACGGGCAACCACGACATCATCACCGTCGATCACATGAAGCGGATGAAGGACAAGGCGATCGTCGGGAACATCGGCCACTTCGACAACGAGATCGACATGGCCGGGTTGAAGAAGTATCCGGGCATCGAGCGGATCAACATCAAGCCGCAGTACGACGAGTTCCGCTTCCCCGACGGCCACAGCGTGATGGTGCTCGCGGAGGGCCGCCTGCTGAACCTCGGGTGCGCGACCGGGCATCCGAGCTTCGTGATGTCGGCGTCGTTCACCAACCAGGTGATCGCGCAGCTCGAGCTGCACCGGAACACGGGGAAGTACGAGAAGAAGGTCTACATGCTGCCGAAGCACCTCGACGAGCAGGTGGCGCGGCTGCACCTCGATCATCTCGGCGTCAGGCTGACGAAGCTGACGAAGAACCAGGCCGATTACATCGGCGTGCCGGTGGACGGCCCGTACAAGCCGGAGCACTATCGGTACTGAACGTAGTATCGCGGCTGCAGGGCGAGGCTTTCAGCCTCGCCTCGGCGGCCCTGAAAGGGCCGCCCTACAACGATTCTGATCGCATGTCGTTCATCACCGACGACTTCCTGCTGCACGGCGATACGGCGCGAGAGCTGTATCACTCGTTCGCCGCCGACCAGCCGATCGTCGATTACCACTGCCATCTGCCGGCCGGCGATCTCGCCGCCGACCGGCGGTTCGCCAACCTGTTCGAGATCTGGCTGGAAGGCGACCACTACAAATGGCGCGCGATGCGCGCGAACGGCGTCGCGGAGCGGTACTGCACCGGCGACGCCCCGCCGTACGAGAAGTTCGCCGCGTGGGCCGAGACCGTTCCGCGCACGCTGCGCAATCCGCTCTATCACTGGACGCACCTCGAGCTCGCGCGCCACTTCGGCATCCACGATTTGCTGAACGAGGCGACGGCACCGGCGGTCTGGTCGCGCGCGAACGCGCGGCTCGCCGACGGCGATCTCTCCGCGCAGGGCATCCTGCGCCGGTTCAAGGTGACCAGCATCTGCACGACCGACGATCCGGCCGATTCGCTCGCACACCACGCCGCGCTCGCGGCGTCGCCGCTCGAGATCGGCGTCCATCCGACGTTCCGCCCGGACGCGGCGTTGCGGATCGGCGATCCGGCCGGCTTCAACCAATGGCTCGACAAGCTTGGCGCGGCCGCGAACACGACGATCGCGCGGCTGCCCGATCTGCTCGACGCGCTGCGCGCGCGGCACGATGATTTCCACACGCACGGCTGCCGG
>Ga0209474_10000376_pt1 | contig 50177 bp, 35 predicted proteins | sample GraSoiAngelo_145_FD_185902 | JGI IMG/M metagenome (GOLD analysis project Ga0209474, IMG submission 185902) | Grasslands soil microbial communities from the Angelo Coastal Reserve, California, USA - 14_1009_05_20cm (SPAdes) (version 2) | ecosystem: Environmental > Terrestrial > Soil > Grasslands...
CGGTACTGATGCGATACAGAGCCAGACCTGGCATCGCGCAGAGAACCAGTGCAAGCGCCGAAACCATTTGCGGCTGCACGTGAAGACGGTTGTTAAAAAACCGGAGCGCCAGTATCACAATGCCAGCAGTGATGATCGACTGCACAATTCCCAAGACAACAGCGATTCGAAAAAGCGCCCGGCTTCGCGCGCGGTCACCCACAGCTTCCGAGCGCGCGATGAATGTGGTAATCGCATTGTCGAGGCCAAGAACACCGATCTTGCTGATGATATCAGTAGTCGACCAGGCCACCGAGAATATGCCGAGTGCTGCTGCCCCAAGCAGTCGGGCTACGAGAAACGTGAATATGCCACGGAAATTCGACGCCAGCATCGCGATGGTGTTCAAGAAAGCGCCGCGTTTTAGCTCCACTCCGGTTTCGTCTACACGCGCAGGCGCGTCTACTACCGGCGGCGCTACGTCCAACGCAATTTCCGTCGGGCTCGCTGATTCCTCGTGAAGCCGGTGATTGGCCGAAGTAATTTCAAGGTTAGATGGCATGAGAAGGAGGGCCGGGATTCACTTTTCGGCGGAATACTCTCGACGAAAGGAGTTGACTGAAATCGAGAAGACGCGTCCGGTCAAGAGAGTGTATTACTGCGGTCATTTTTGCGTCGAGTGGAGATTGTCGCTACACTGAGAGTCCGTTACGTCTCAGATCACCTTAGGAGGCCAGAAAATCGATCTCCCGGCCGGCATTCGAACTTTGCAACGCGCTGATCGCTGGGTTGGTGCGCCGCTTTGCGCGATTTTAACTTTTCTCAGAAGAATCTTTGAAGCTGGGGCGCGTCCAGAACCGCGCCAGGTTCAGCGCATTCTCTTCGTTAAGTTCGCAGAGCAAGGCTCAACGGTCCTCGCCTTTCCCGCGATTCGTCGTGCGATCGAAATGGTTGGTCGTGAAAACGTTTACTTCGTCGTATTCGAAGACAATCGCTTCGTTCTCGATGCGATGGAAGTCATTCCCGTTGGAAATGTGATAACGATCGCGACGAAGAATCTTTTCGGACTCGCGACTGGAGCACTGCGAGCAGTGCTCCAGGTCCGCAAAATCGGTATCGACGCGGTCGTTGATATGGAGTTTCTGACACGTTTCTCCGCGATACTGACGTTTACGACCGGCGCCAAATCGCGTGTTGGCTTTCATACTTTTTTTGGTGACGGACCGTACCGGGGCGACTTAATGACGCACCGGCTTTTGTACAATCCTCATCTCCATACGAGTCAAATGTTCGAAGCCATGGTCGAAGCGTTGACCCGCGATTCAGCGGTGCTTCCAACGTTCGACTTTACACCTTCTGTAAATCAGCCACTCGCAAGATTTCGACCCTCGCCCTCTGAACTTGCCGAAATCAATGCGTTCTTAGAGCGCGAAAATCCTCGCATTGGTTCTGCGCCACTCGTCCTGCTCAACCCGAACGCGAGCGACTTGCTGCCGCTAAGGCGCTGGCCACCTCTGCGTTATGTCCAACTTGCGCGACGCCTGCTCGAACATTACCCGGAGTTATTTATCGGATTTACCGGTGCGCCGAGCGAAACCGTGCCCAATAACCAGCTTGCAGACAAGGTTGGGTCTGACCGAGTGATCCGGCTTGCCGGAAAAACGACCCTGCGGCAAGTGCTCGTGCTTTACACCCGCAGTGCGATTTTAGTTACGAATGACAGTGGACCGGCTCATTTTGCGTCGATGACGCCGATTCGCGTCGTCACGCTGTTCGGGCCGGAGACACCCGCGTTATTTGCTGCGCGATCGCCAAACGCAACGGCCTTGTGGGCCGGCATCGCATGCAGTCCGTGCGTAAACGCTTACAACAACCGGCAATCGGTCTGCCGCAACAATGTCTGCATGCAGGCAATCACAGTTGATGATGTTTTCAAAGAAGTTTCCCGCATTTACGATTCTATTAAAATGGCCACATCCGGAAATTCACCTGCCGAATGATGGGTGTGCCAACTCATAGATCGTGCCACTTTTACTTCGCCGCGCTTGGAATAATCCTTCTCACAGTTGCGATTCGCCTTCCGTCTCTTTTGCATCCTCAGCCAATTGACAGCGAAGCAATGTATTCTGTGGTGGCGAACGAGATCGTCGACGGAGGTCGGCCCTACGCTGACGCAGTAGAGCGCAAGCCACCGCTTCTCTTCTGGACGTATGCCGCGGTATTCAAAATAGCAGGCAAGTTTAACTGGAAGGCACTTCACATCGTGGCGCTGGTGTGGGCGCTATGTGCGACGGCGGGCCTCTATGTAATCGGCCGTGAGTTAGTTGATCGCAATACCGGTTTGATTGCCGCGCTCTTCTACGGTGTTTTCCAACCCTTCTGGTGGTGGAAGAACCTCTCATTTGATGCCGAGATGCTGATGAATCTCCCTATCATCTGGGCATGGGCAATCGCGTTCCGCCGCGGTTCGTCACGATTGCGACCTGAGCTCTTTGCGGCCGGTGCGTTTCTGGGCGCGGCTTTCCTGCTCAAACAACCGGCTGCGATCGCAGCAGTTCCGCTCGGCATTTATCTACTTCTCCCCAGCTATCGAGTCAGCCGCAGTTTGACGCGAACGAATTCGATTATTCAGGCAGCCATGCTCACGGCAGGATTTTTCGCAGCGCTGGGTCTCGTGACGATTGTGCTTTGGAAGCAAGGCATCCTTCATGATGCGTTTTACTGGACAATTGCCGATCATGATGTTCCGCACGTTTTTTGGCACAAGGGAATTGTGACTACGGTGACGTTCGTTGCAGCCTGTTTGCCTTTGGTGATCGGGGCGATATTGGCCTGTCGGGATAGGGATGAAATTTGGGCTGGGAAAATGGCGGAACGAAGGGCGCTTCTAGGACTGCTCGCTGCTTCAGTGATTGGCGCTGCGGCAGGCGCCCGCTTTTACCCTCATTACTATGTCCAATTGATTCCTCCCCTTGCACTGCTCGCAGCATCCTACTACGCGCGACTTTGGTCCCGGACGATTCAGCCGCCCCACTGGTTTCTGCGACCCGGAGTGACCTACGCGTGGCTGGCTCTTACAATCATTGTCTTCTCAATCAAACACTGGACGGGGCTGGCGCCGCGACGTCAGCCGTCTGAGACAGGAGAATACTTATTCGCGCATTCCGATCCTGCCGACAGGATTTTCGTCTGGGGCCAAAGTCCGGAAATATATCTGGACGCCCACAGACGTCCTGCCTGCCGCTACATCACAACCTTCCCGCTGACGGGTTATGTTTTCGGAGGACCGGTCCCAGGTTTCGATACTCGCAGCAGGATCTTGCCCGGCGCCTGGAGCACCCTGGAGCAAGATTTTGCCAGGCATCCGCCAACCTACATTGTTGATGTTCAACCCGAGCCGAAAAATGCGCAGTATCCAGTGAAGAACTTTCCGATTCTGGCCAAACTCTTGGCGGAACGATACCAGCCGGTAACGCACACTGCCGAAGGGGTGATTTATCGGATGCGATAGCTTTCGTTGCGGTGTGTTCGGTTGGAAAGCCATTTACTCCTAGTGACAACGAAGGCCAATGATCCGCGGTACCTCGGTGTATTACGGTGGACGCTTTATGTCATAGCGACTTGGTCTTTTGCATGGACCGTTTATCGCGCCTTTCTGAACGTCGAAATTGAAAACAACGAGGGTTGGAATGCTTATTTCGCTGATGCTGCAATGGGTAAAATGCCGCTCTATCCATCTACCGATCAACTCATCACTAACAACTATCCGCCATTATCCTTTTACATCGTAGGTCTAGTTGGGCGGTTTATAGGCGATCCGATGTTAGCCGGCAGACTGTTGTCCCTGGTTGCTGTAGTTGCGATCGCGACGGCGATCGCCTTGAGCGTTAGGCGGCTCGGTGGAAGTGGAGTGGCCGGCAAAATTAGCGCGGCATTCTTTGTAGCGACGATGAGCCGATTTTTTATGCCCTATGTCGGAATGAACGAGCCGCAACTCCTTAGCGAAGCTATCATGGCATTTGGTTTCCTATGGTTTCTAATCGCAAGATCGAATGACCGCGGATATATCGGGCCCATTCTCGTGATGGCCTTGGCGGGCTTTGTTAAGCATAACATAATTGCGATGCCGCTGACTGCTTTCCTGTGGCTTGGTCTGCACCGTCGCCGCGAAGCCGTGAAGTGTTTCTGCGTTGCGGTGATAGGCATCATGACGGGTATCGCAATTTGTTATGCCTTGTTCGGCTGGAACTTTTTTTTCAACATCTTAACTCCAAGGCATTATTCGTTGAAAAGGGCCGTTCACATTTTTGGAGAATTAGAATGGGTGTCTGTCGGTTTAGTCATTTGCCTTTACAATGCTTGGGTTCGTCGGCGTGATGTCAACGTTCAGCTTTGCAGTTGGCTCATCGCAATTGCTCTAGGGTCATATTTCCTACAGAAGAGCGGTGCTGGCGTGGACATAAATGCTCAATTTGATCTTGTTATTGCCGTCGCGATTGGTCTTGGTCTGGCGTTTACACAGATTTCGCTATGGCCCATAACGTGCCGCCTTGCATCGGAACAAGCCCAGGCAATTCTGTTGCTTGCCGTATGCGTGCGGCTGCTGGCGTCAAAACAACTTCAACCGGTACGGTTAATATTTGATTCCAGTTTTCGAAGCGAGATTGCGATGCGGGAGCGGGCAATGACTGATAGCATCGAACGCGTGCGACGAATCCCCGGTGATGTGACGTGCGGGAGAGATATGTTGGTAAATTACCGAGCAGGCAAATCATTTGTGGTCGACGCATTTAACGCAGAGCAAAGAATTTTGGCCGGCGCCTTACCCAAGGACGCTATAGCTGCCCGTGTGGCTGCTGGAACGCTGACGATCGTGGAGGTTGATCGGCGCGTCCGCTGGCCCGAGTAGGCGCATAATACCAGTTGGGAGTGTTGCTAAGCCAGTGGCTTCCGAATACCGCAATCAGATAATGAATTTTCCGCTCAACGTCGACATCGGTGAATCCGTTCGCGCACGCTCGGGAAGACACGTGCCCGGGACTATCGCTCGCTGCTGAGAATCATGTCCTGGCGACCTGCGGCGACCACCACAACGCTTGCTTCACCCAGGCGAGGGCGAGCGTTAACACGGCGCATAGCCGATTATTTCGGTTTATCCTACCCGCACGAATTCGCGTCTGCGGTTTCACTTCTCATTGCGCTGATCCTTCTGAGGGTGATTACCGTCATGCACTACAAGTTTGGCGCCGATGAGCCGCAACATCTGCACGTCATCTGGGGCTGGGCTCGAGGTTTTGTTCAGTATCGCGATCTGGCTGATAACCACATGCCATTGTTTCAGATTCTATGCGCACCGATTTACAAGCTGATCGGCGACCGCGCAACGATCCTCTACTGGATGCGGATCCTTTTGCAACCGCTCTACATTGTTGCCTTCTGGTGCACCTATCGGATCGGGTCGCTGCTTTTTTCTCGGCGCGTCGGCGTCTGGGCAGCCATTCTAGCGGGACTTTCCTTCGATTATGCTTTTTGTTCGGTTGAATTTCGGACGGACAATCTTTGGGCTCCGCTTTGGCTGTTGTGCATGTCGGTACTGCTCGGTGGCGCATTGACAACGCGGCGCGCGCTGATCGCGGGTTTCCTCATGGGTCTTTGCTTTGGCGTCTCCATGAAAACATCGCTCCTCGTCATGTCTACCGTGATCGGAGGTTCGATGACTCTGATTTTCGTTGGCCGCGAGCGACTGGGTATCGGTTGGCGGCAAATTCTCGGCGCGTTGACAGCGTTCTTCGCCACCGCGTTGATTGTTCCGGCTACGATCATGGCGGCTTTTGCGCTCTATGGCATTTGGCCGCAGTTCCGCTATTGGATTTTCGATCACAACGTCGTGCCCGGTTTGACCAACCATCCCGGATGGTGGGTGATTATCTTTGCCGTCGGATTCCCCCTCGTCGCTCTCGAGGCGCGTCGGGCTGTCGCCGCGACGCCCGAGACCATAGTGGCGGCGCGCCAGAGTTTTGTCTTTGTCACGGCCGGCTTCTTTTTTACAGCGCTCCTTTCCTTTTGGCCCTTTTTGTCGCGGCAGGACTACCTCCCCTTCTATCCGCTCGCCTTTGTCATTTGTACGGGCGCAGTTCTGACGGTTTGGGACCGCTGGACACGGCATCGGGATATCGCGAAGATCTGGCGAGCCGTGCCCATGCCCGCCTTGTTTGGCGTATGCGAATTATTGGTGGCCTTGTTGGTTCATCCGTTCTGGGTAGACAAGGCGAAACTGGAGAGCGATCTTTTGCGGACCACGCTCAAACTTACTGAGCCGGGTGACTTCGTTTTTGATCGCAGAGGAGAAACGGTTTTCCGGCAGCGTTGCTTTTATCCCATTATTGAGACGTTTACCAAGGAACGCATTCGGCGTGGATTGATGGCAGACAATACGATCCAGCGTTGCATCGATACACGCACCTGTGTCGCCATTTTGCCAGATGACATGCCGTTAGCCACGTTCCGCTTCCTGGAACAGAATTATTTGCCGATTGGAAACAGATTGCGGGTGGCAGGTATCCGGTTGCACTCATCCACGGACGAGAAGCACTTTGATTTTGAAATCGTTATTCCGGCCTCGTACAAAATCATCGCGCGCGACGTTGGTACCGTAATGGGTGTGCTCGACGGCGAGCGGTACGAAGGAAAGGAGCGCTTTCTTTCACCGGGCACTCACACATTTGTGCAAACTTCCACCGGACACGACCTGGTGGTCTTCTGGGCGCAGGCCGTCGATCGCCATTTCAGACCAACCCAGTGGTAGTACCTCGGTTGACAGCTGAATTGAATTGCCAACTGTCTTCGTTTCTCTTCTGTTAACCAAGGTGTCATTTCTAACTTTAACTGCCCCGACGTTCGATATCCGCTCGAGGTTAATGCTGATCGCGCCACACCCGGACGATGAAGCGTTGGCTTGTAGCGTCATTCTCCAGAAAGCGGTTCGCGCTGGAGCGGCCATTCGCGTTGTCTACGTGACAGATGGGGATGACAATCCCTGGCCACAACGAGCACTCGAAAAAAGATGGCGCTTGAGCGCATTGGATCGAAAACGCTGGGGAAAATTGCGGCGCGCAGAAGCGCTAGCCGCGCTGCGCGTCCTCGATATCGGCCCTGCGGACATTCAATTCCTTGCCCTGCCAGACCAGGGCCTGACCGATCTTCTGTTGCGTGATTGCAACAGCGCTCTCACGCGAATTGCTCAAGTGATCGACGATTGGTCACCCACAGACATCCTTGCGCCTTCAATATTCGACATTCACCCGGACCACAACGCCGTTGCCGTGATGATGCGGCTCATCTTCGCCGACTTTTTCCAAGGGGGAGTTTCGCAGTGGAATTATTTGGTGCACGGCCGCAGCCCCGCGTTTTTCGACCGCGCCGCGGAATTATCGCCATCCGAAGTGGAAACCGCAACAAAGCGTGACGCAATTCGCCGCCATCAAACGCAAATCAAACTGTCGAGGCGACGTTTTCTTAGATACGCTACGCGCCCCGAACGTTTTCTTCGTGTCGAACGCGAGAGCGCTGTCTGGTGCGATGGCGCCGTTCACTCCGTTTCTCGAACACACGACTACCTCAATGTCGATCTTCGCTTTACGGCCGATCCGTTTCGTACGCAGAGAAGCAAGTTTTTCATTTTGGGTCGCGACTCCCTTGGGCGAAAACCAGCCTGCCAGATCCGTGTTCCCAGCTGCTCGGGCGATTTTGAAATATTGGATTGCACGACGAATCGCAGCGTTGGCATTGGCCGTTACCGGGGCCATCCATTTGCCGGCGAGTTCGCGCTTCCATTGAATCTGTTTTCGCCAGTCCATGATTTGTTCATCAAAGTCGATCGGCGTTCGTGGTTCTTCGATGAGGCCGGTTGGATTGAGATTCCAAGTGTGCCGAGCCTAACGAAGGTCGCTCTGTCCATGATTTCCGCTTAGGAATATTCACAGCGCGATCATTCAAGGAGTCTGGCGATTTGATCGGTCCGCTCGTTGGGTTGCTCGCGCAAATTTTGGCGGGCGTGTTGACTCTGTGAGTTGCGGCGCCGTAGCCTTTGTTGCCTGCCATTGCTTCGTCCGTTTGGATGTCGGCGAGACTAGCTGCGAATGAATTGCGTCGCGGGTAACTAGCCTCTAAACTGAATCTTTCCGATTAGTCGCATGAAGCTCTTGGATAAAATCGGCCGCGAATTTTCCGGCTATAACATTTTGGAATCGGGTAAGCGTCTCCTCGATCGGAAACCGCTGCAATGCAGTCTTTACGTCACGGACCGTTGCAATCTCGACTGTGCCTATTGCACCGAATACGACAACAGCCGGCCGCACCCGAGCCTCGACGATTTGAAAAAATGGATACGGAAAATTCGCGAGCTTGGCACCATGCGCATCGCTCTCGTCGGCGGCGAGCCGCTCGTGCATCCGAATATTGTCGAACTCGTTCGCTACTGCCGCGAACTCGGGTTTGCCACGAGCTTGACCACCAATGGTTTCCTCCTCACGCGTAAGCTCATCGCGGAACTGGAGGACGCCGGGCTCCAGGTCATGCAGATCAGCGTTGACCGAATGACGCCGAGCCCTATTACGAAGAAGTCCTTCAAGACAATTTTGCCGAAGCTCGATTATTTTCGTGACTCAAAAATCAGCCTTCATATCACTGGAGTGATTTGTGCCGATACCTTGCCCGAATCACAAGCAGTGCTTGAGACCGGTTTGTCGCGTGGAATCCCGACTGAAGTTCGCCTCGTGCATGCCGACCCATTGAATCGGTTTCGCGTCGACCGTGGGTCGCGAGACGAACTCGAACGCTTCATCGATTCGATGATCGAACGAAAGCGCCGCGGAGAGAAGATTCACACCAGCGAAGCGATCCTGAATTACCAACGCAGTCTCCTCCAGGATGAGCACGTGGAGTGGACGTGTATGGCCGGCTACAAATTATTCTTCGTCTCCGCGCAGGGGAAATTCTGGATCTGCAGCATGGTGCATACAGACAAACACATCATGGACGTCACGCTAGACGATCTCTACGCAAACTACCGCAAGAAATCGTGCCAGAAAGGTTGTGGTGTTTATTGTGCAGTGAGTGCTTCGCTCCTTGTGGAAAAGCCGGCGCAGGTTCTGGGCAAGGAAATCATTGCGCGCGCCAAGCGCATTCCGTCAACCCTGCGTCATTCCTTAACTCCGAATACCGACAAAGCGACGCACGGCACCGTCACAAATCCAGATGGAGCGCGCGAGATGAACGGCGGCACTAAAGGCAGCCCAAGCGCAGATGATGGCGTAACTTTGCGGCAAGGCGTCTAATAAAAAGCCACACGCCAGGATCCAGACGTAAACGTTTCGTCTAGCAGCGATCAGTCGGAAAGCGCGGTCGAACGGCGCCAAGTCATCCAGCAGGCGCCCTGTCGCCATTTTCGCCCGGCGTTTCGCGAACTCATCCAATAAGTGCGATCCGATGAGCAAGGCGAGAAAATAGAACGCGGCCGGAAATTGGCCGCTTCGCCACAAATGGAAAGCGATCGCTGCCCACCACGAGTTTTCGATCAAATAATCGAGATGATGTTCCCACTTCCCACGCTCCGTTGTTTCGATTTTGACGCGCGACTGCTTTCCATCGAGTCCATCGACGATGCCAAATATGAGAGCTGCGAGAATTCCAAGCCCGACCCGGCCAAACACCAAGGCTGCCGTCGCGCTGCATCCGATAATGAACCCTGCAATTGTAATTTGATTCGGTGTGATTCGCGTCTTGCAAAGAAGTGAGATGATTGCCGTTTCGATCGGCGCATGCAGATAAGCTGGTAAGTCGAGCGTTCCCTTTTGAGCGGAATCGAGGACGACGCGCTCAGCCAAACTGTGATTCTGTTCGGACGGCGCCGGAAAACAAACCGGCCGCACCCGCCGCCTCATGGGGACGATGTAATCATTCTCCTCCGCCGCGTCGACGATGTCGATCTTCCGGACGTCAATCTTGTCTTTGAGTTCTCCGAAGAAAGGCGCGGCAGACGAAAACGTAGAGAGAAAATCTTTCGTGACCAACGCCGGTCCACACGGATTCCGGATTAAAGATCGCGCGAATGCCGGCGGATCGGAATCGACAAGTGCGGTGGGACACTGTTTCGCGCAAAGAGAGGCAAGCAAACGAGCGTCACAATAAATATGTCCCGGTATTATCAAGAAGCGGTCCGACGGGATTTGTTCCACAAGCAGTTGCGCAGTCAAAGGTTCATTTGCGCGTGGGACAAGGTCGAGAACTACCTGTTCGCGTGCCCACGAATGTTTCCCTAATTCGGCTCGGATGATTTCGGGTGTTGCGGAAAGAACAATAGCGCTGCGAAATCCGAGCCGCTGTAAAATGCGGAGCAAACGTTCGAGTAAATTCACTCCACACAGCTCAATCAAGGCCTCGGGCGCATCCGCGATTAGGATTGGCAGGATATTCTCCATCGCCCGCGAGGTTAACGGTGGAGGCGCGAGCTGCCAACTGTCCCGGCTTCGGTTGCGATTGATCGATTTAAGAAATCGAAGTTCTCGCGCCCCGCGGGTGGCTGGCGATGATCAGGCCGTCTTTCATCTCGTGGATCCAATCGCAGGCTTCGGCGATGACGGGATTGTGCGTGGCCAGGAGCAGGGCTTTGCCGCCTTCTTGAACAATATTTTGAAGCAATTCAAAGGCGCGCTCAGAGTTGGCAGTATCGAGGTTGCCGGTTGGTTCATCGGCCAGAATGATACGTGGATCGTTGGCCAGCGCGCGCGCGATGGCGACTCGTTGTTGTTCGCCTCCGGAAAGGTGACGACTGGGCCTCCGTAATTTATCGCCCAAACCTACCGCTTCGAGCAGCACGGCAGCGCGTTCGCGCATCTCATTGTCGGAAAGTTGCCCCAGTTTGCGCATCGGAATCATCACGTTCTCCTGCGCCGTGAAATCCTCCATCAAAAAATGGAATTGAAAGATGAAGCCAATGAACTTGCTCCGTTTATGCGCGAGCTCGTCATCACTCAGTTGGGAGACTGGCTCCGATTCGATTGAAACGCGGCCAGCATTGGGTAGATCAAGCAGTCCAAGAATGTAGAGCAATGAACTTTTGCCGCATCCAGACGGACCGACCACCGCGTGGACGCTACCGGGCTCAATATCGAGTGAAACGCCCCGGAGAGCGTGCACTCGCTCTTCCTCTTCGCCGAGATAACGCTCGATGCCTTCGCAACTAAGACAGGTTCCTGAGTTCATCTTGAGCCGCGAATAGTAACCACCGGCGGCAATTCGGCAGCGCGACGCGCGGGGACGTAACTGGCGATGAAAACGGCGAGGATCGCGAGCAACGTCGCAAATACGTAGTGTCTCCAATCCCACGTCACTAAAAAGTAATTCGTGTACAACAAACCGCGGAGACGAATGGGAATGTGCGAGACACCCCAGGTCATTAATGCACCCAGTAAACAGCCGAGCAACGATCCCGCCGCAGCGATCAACGCGCCCTGCCACAAGAAAATTAAAGAAACGTCGACGCGCCGATAACCCATTGAACGCAAAATCGCGATCTCCTTTATTTTCGCGAGCACCGACATCGTAAGAACATTAAAAATGCCGAAGCCGGCGAGCAGGATAATCAAAGAAACGGTAATCGCGACGGACATTCTCAGGGTCAGAAAAAGTTGGAGCGTACTCTCCTCGCGGTCCTGCCAGCTCGTGGCGTTATGCTGAAAGAGCGTTTCGAAACGACTGGCCAAAGCGGGTGCACGGTTGGGATTTCGCAGTTTGTATATGATCATCGTTGCACCGGACGGTTGTTGCAGGAGGGCCTGTGCGACTCTGGCATGCGAATAAACGCGGGTTGAGTCAATCGAGCCGATGCCTGCACGAGCAATCGCTGCAACGGTGAAGCGCCAGTACTCGCCGTTGGGGGCAAGCAATTGCACAGTATCACCGACACCGGCCTGAAGTAACTCTGCCAGGCGCGAACCAATAATGATGGAACTGGTGTTGTTTCGAAAATCATCAAAATTTCCGCCAATCAATTGGTGGAGAATATCCGTCGTTTGCGCGTGCAGAGCCGGGTCGATGCCGTAAAGATCGACAGTCGCGTTTTCAAATCCGGCACGGGCACTCACCGTCCCGCGCAAGACTGGGGAACATGAAACCACATTAGAAAATTGCCTGCTCACCCGCATGATTTCATTGGCGTTAGTGATGCCTTCAAAATAGAGACGGTGTCCCACACTTCCTTTGGAGCCTTTCGCGGAAACCATGAGTGGTTCGTAGCGTGGTCGAAAACGCGATCTGATCACCAGCGCGCCATTGCTACCGATGGTTGAGTCAATGAAGTAGCGGGCGAAGCCCTGGGTCTGCGCCTGCGTGCAGATAAAGATCGCAACTCCGAAAACGACCCCGCTAAGGCTCAGAAGCAATGCCCGCTTGCGATGCGTCAAAAAACGCAGGGCAATGTAAAGCGCCGGAGTCACGATTCCTTCGGCTGCGGCGGGGGATTGACCATCCGTTGCCGTATTGCTTCGCCGGGGTGGAATTTATCCTGGTCCGAAACGATCACATGACTGCCTTCCGTCAGGCCGCTCGTTACTTCTGTAAAATCGAGGGTGCGAAAGCCAACGCCAACCGTGCGAGTCTCCACGATGCCGTGTCTCACCACCAACGCTTGATCGACGAGGAGGGCACGCGTCGGCACCAAAAGAGCATGTTGATGTGTGCCGGTAATGATGTTCATCTCGCCAGTCATTCCGACCATCAAATTGTCCGGCGGATTTTCCATCTCCAGCACAACGGTGTAGCGCTGCGTCGTTGGATCGGCCGCAGGTTGAACTGAGGAAACGCGCGCGGTGAAAGTCTTCATCCGATAGGCATACAATTGCAGTTTCGCCTTCATTCCCGGTTTCACTTCACCCACATCTTCTTCGTTTACTTCGCCGCGAACGTAATTCTTGTGCGACGAAACGGTGAAAAGCTCGTTGCCGTCTGAAACCAGTTCGCCATCGATGGTCTGGACGTTCGTGAGAACGCCGTCGATCGGCGCGCGAACTTCGGAGTTCTTCATCTGGGCCTCTAGTTTCTTCATTGTTTCTCCCAGCGAGTTGAGATTGCGGTCGCGCTCGATCCGCTCGGCTTCCACTGCGCCGCGCAGCCGGTTCGCTTCGCTTTTTGCCTTCTGATATTCGACTGCGGGCACGTTTCCCGAGCCGACGACCTTTTCGAGCCGCTGCAGATTGTCTTCAGCTGCTTTGAGCAATTCCGAAGACGGGAGCGGCAGAGCCGCCCGGTCGATCGCCGCCTGCAAATCGGCGCGGGCTTGCTTCAGTTCTCTGGAAGTTTCCTCGTCGGCGATTGTTGCCAGCAACTGTCCTTTCTCAACGCTCTTGCCAATTGCGCCGCGCCCAGCCGAGAAAGGTTCAGCCAATCGGATGAAGCCGTCATTTTGCGCTCGAACCCGCACCACAAACGCCGGCTCGATCCGCACTGTCCCATAAACTGCAGAGATGGCGGTACCGCGGCGTACTGTGACCACTTCCGCCACCGGCATCAGGAAATAATATGTCAGCGCGAAAAGGAGCACGAATGCTGCTCCACCGCCCAACAAGAGTCTTTTTGATTCCGGTAATTTCAATTCGGAGAACTAGTGTGGTGTTCGTGATGCTTCTTTGCAATAAACTGGGATCTTAGCGTTTTCAGCCTCATCCGAGCCTGTTGGCAGAGGTTCGAGGATGTAATTTCCAAGACACCGCAGCGGAAACGCTCGTTCGATCAGCGAAAGGGAATTAAAGATCGCCAAACGGTGTGCTGCAAGGTCCGAGCAGTTCTTGTAGCCGCCTTATTGCGTTTAGCGCGACTTCGTATTGTCGTCAGAAAATTGAAAATAGCGTCCCGTGGCGCGGTCCCATTCGGCCATGGCGAGATTGTGCTGATAGATCGCATCTAACAATCCGCTCTTGGTCTCCAGAAAGAAATTTTGAGTAACCCGATACTCGAGCGGGGATGCCAGACCGCTGGCCAGATTTTGCTGCACCGCGCGCGCGCTTTCCTCGGCGGCAGCTGTTGCGGAGGCGAGGGATTTTTCGCGAATCTCTGTTGTCTTAAGATCGTTCGCGATCCGCGAAAGCTCGCGAGGGATATTCGTCTCCAGTTTCCGGCACGTTAATTCGTTTATCTCTCGCGCTGAACGAGCCTTAAGAACCGCGCCATTTACTTTGCCGTTATCAACGACGCGCCACGTGTACGCCGCCTTCTCGCGAATCTCCGACCCAATAAAATCCTGTGTCTTGCTTGTAGAACCTTCGCGATGAATCCCTGTGACCGGGACGTACTCGCCTGGAAGGCTACCGATCACGGCGGGATAATAGTCGGCTTCGATGATTCGTTGATCCTCGTTGGCGGCGCGCACAAACAGCCGCGCGAGTTTAAGATCAGCTCTCCTTTGAAGAGCCGCCGCTGTTTCGGAATCAACATCGACGCGCATCGGGATGGAGTGTAGTTCGCCTTCAGGCTCGGGCTGCGATGCCTTTGCTGGATCGATCCCCATTGCCAGGGCCAATTGCAAGCGTGCGTCCAAATAGGTGCGATGCGCGCCTTCAATTCGCGTGTCCAATTCAGACGCCTGAACCGTTGCACTTGCAAGCGCAGTCTTATCAGTCAGGCCGGCTTCGAACCGGTTTTTTTGAGTAGTTACGTTCTCCTGCAGCCGTCGCTGTTGTTCCCTGCGGAGGGATTCCAACGATCGATTGTAGAGGGCGGCGTAAAACGCCAGGCGCGCTGCGTGTAACTGCTCGACGACAGCCACGTTCAATTGCTGTTGTGCAATCAAGACTTCGACATCGCCCCGCCGCAGAGAAGCGGGCAGACCCGCGTTGAACAGCGTCTGGGTCAAGACGCCGCGTCCCACGGCAAAGCCTTTTACTCCGCTTTCACCGGCACGGTGACCGGCCTGAACGCCTGCCGGGACGCCCAGTTCAGCGTCAGGCAAGGCGACGGAACGAAAGACCAGCCGTTTTCCAGCAGCTTGCTCAAGCCCTGATTTCGCCTCTTGGATGTTCGGGTTTCTTTCCAGCGTAGTTTGCAGAACATTTTCCAGTGTAATGGCGTCGGCCAGAGACGCGAAACATGCTGTCAAAACAGCCGCGAACAGGTGAATCCGTACTGACGCTTGCTTGAAACTGGCGCGCCGCATTCTTGGTAGCTGCTTCCCCGTGCGACGCCTGGAGCCGACATGTTCAAAATGTGCGGGTCGCGCCGTCCGCAGGGCGACGGCTACAGATTGCGTCCTCAGAAACAGAGATCGTTGCTTCATCGTCGACTTAACTTTTCCGGTGGACGCGCGACGTCGGCAGCTTGCGCCGCACCGCGTTTTTCCTTCTTCGCATTTTCGATTTTTGATCCAAAATTAAGCGCTTCCGTGGAACTCGCGCAGGCGTGCGCCAGACGGGCAAGGGCCGCGTTGTGCAAATAAATTGCGCTTAGTCGGGTAGTGCGGGTCCGGGTGACATCGGATGCCGCTTGCAGGATGTCGAGTTGTGTTCCCAATCCGGCAGCAAAATTGCTTTTCGCAATGTCGAGAGATTCATCTGCGGCCTGAACATTGGTTGTCTCGATTTCAAGCACGCGGTCAGCTTGTTGGAGATCAAAAAAAGCGCTGCGCACTTCCGAGGCAACAGAGCGCCTGGCCGCTGCCAATGCTTGCACAGCTGCTTCGCGTCGGGCACGCGTGGCTTGCATGCGACCTTTGGTCGCAAACCCATCAAAGATATTCCACGTCGCGTTTATCCCTACCACACCGCCGTAATTAAACTCCTGACCGACATCCGGATCACGCTCGCTGTAAACTTCGTAGCCGGAAAAAGCCCGGATATGTGGCCGCATCGCGCTCCGGTCGAGGATATACTGCTGGTCCTCGATCTCGATGTCCTTTTGCCGGGCTTTGATGACTGGCCGATTCGCGTCGGCGCGCGCGAGGCAATCGTTCAGATCGGGATGGTTTGCTTGATATTGTAATTCTCCCGAAACCTCAAATGGGGCTGTCTCGCCTCTGGGATGGGCCTCCGTGCCGAAAAGGTCGCCGAGTCGGAGGTAGGAATTTTTCAATTGCGTTTCGGCGTTAAAAAGTTCTGGCTGCTCGTTAGCCAGAGCCACTTCGGCGCGCTGTACGTTCAAATTACCAACAATGCCGGCGCTAAAGCTTTGCTGCTGGCCCTTGAGTTCTTCCTCCAGGACTCTCACCGAATTTTGGCGCACACCCACCTTTGCCCGGTTCAGGAGAAGTTCGTTAAACGCGACCCGCACATCCATTGCCACTCGACTGGCGGTCTCCTGCAACTCATAGTTCTGCTTCTCGATATTTAGCCGTGCGATAGATACCTGGCTGGATACTGCTCCGCCAGTGTACAGGTTCTGTTCGAGCTTCACTATCGCATTGTAATCTTCATCGCGGAGTCGAGTTTCTGTCTGCTGTTGTCGTTTATCGACCAGCCCCGTCGAGCTTAGCGACGGAAGATATCCCGAGCGCGCTTCGACCCAGCCGCCGTGCGCGCCTTGTACTTTCTTCCTCGCGATCTCGATTTCCGCGTTGTGCGCTTGAGCGACGGCGACCGCCTGTTCGATCGTGTAAATGGGAGTCCCAAATGCGTGCGACCAGACGGAAAAAGCAGCGATCAGGGTCGTGATGGCTGCAAATTTCAAGCGCATTTCGTCTATCTCCTTGCAAGGGCCTTCTTTGCATGAAGAATGCCCGTGACTTTTCCCCTTATAACAGTTCTTGCAAGCTGGCGCGACTTCGGACACATTCCGCGCTTATAATATTTAAGGCTACTGGCAGGCGCAGCCGATCGTTGTGAGACGGCCTAACTTGTGTCTTGCTCCGAATAATCTAATTCAGGTAGCCTTTCACCTTTAACAGTTTAGAAATGAGAAAAATAAGAATTGCCATCGTCGGCGTTGGAAACTGCGCCAGCTCTCTTGTCCAAGGAATTAACTTTTATGGCGCCTCCTCCGCCAACGGCTCTGCCATAGGGCTGATGCACCGGGAAATCGGTTTCTACCGGCCGAGCGACATCGAGGTTGTGGCTGCTTTTGACATCGACCGCCGTAAAGTCGGCCTCGACGTCAGCAAAGCGATTTTCTCGCCGCCCAATTGCACCAAGGCCTTTTGTGAGAAAATCAAGCTCACCGGCGCCATCGTGAAGATGGGCTGCGTTCTCGATGGCTACCCTCCGCATATGCGCGATGAGGATCCGTTGCGTACATTCCTCCCGCTGGAAAAGGAATCCACACGCGAACAAATCATCGCCGAATTGAAAGATTCCTCCGCTGAAATAATGGTCAATTATCTCCCCGTCGGCTCGGAAGAGGCGACCCGCTTTTACGCCGGTTGCGCGCTGGAGGCCGGCCTCGGGTTCGTCAATAACATTCCTGTCTTCATCGCCAGCGATCCAAAGTGGGCGAGACGATTTGCGGACAAGAATCTTCCTATCATTGGGGACGATATCAAAGCGCAGATGGGGGCGACTATTGTACACCGAATGATGGTAGATCTTTTCCGGAAGCGCGGCGTGAAACTCGTTCGCACATATCAACTAAACACCGGCGGGAACACCGATTTTCTAAATATGCTCAATCGCACCCGCCTGGCATCGAAGAAAACCTCCAAGACCGAAGCCGTCCAATCGGTGATCGGCGAACGCCTGGCGGACGAAAATATTCACATCGGCCCGAGCGATTATGTGCCATGGCAACTCGACAACAAGATTGCTTTCATTCGCGTGGAAGGCCGTCTCTTTGGCGATGTGCCGATGGAAATTGACGTGAAACTTTCCGTCGAAGATTCGCCAAACTCAGCCGGCGTGGCCATCGACGCTATCCGGTGCTGCAAGCTTGCGCTTGATCGCGGCATTGGTGGCGTGTTGCATTCGCCCTCTGCCTATTTCTCCAAACATCCGCCCGTCCAAATGACCGACGACGAAGCCTATCGCTGCGTCGAGCAATTCATTCGCGGCGAACGCGAGAGCTGATCCCTGCGACGCGCTCACAAGCGCGGGAGCTCCTCTGCTAGCGGGAATCCGCGATCTCACCAGCGAGATTGTTTGCAGGCAAATTTTTGAGGCGCTCCCATTCGGCGCCGAGCTCGTTTTCGCTGTAAACGAGGAGCTGCCCGGTCGACGTCGAATAAATTCCTGCACCCACCGGCCGCTTCGTCATTTCCGCGACCACCTTCCAATACGCTGCGATCTGCGGTCGATAGGAGACGCGCAACTTGTCTGTCTGATCGGGTTCCAGCCGATTGGTTTTCCAGTCCAAAATGAACCATTTTTCTGTGTCTGCTTCGAGGAACGCGAGATCAATTATCCCTTCCAGGGATTTGCGATCATCCATTCGCCAGAAGAAGGGCATCTCCTGACGAACCAAATTCGCGTCCTTCAAATGACGCCCGAGTCCCTCGGCCAATTCAATTTGCTTTTGCAACAGCTGCCATTCGCGTCTTGAGCGTGCCCGATCTGGCGACGCTGCAAGATTGCGCTCGAAAGTTTCGTTCCAGTTCTTGAGCTCGGATGACCAAGGAATTTGTTCGGCGAAGTCGTGCCACCAAACTCCGTAACGCGTGGCTGGGTTATCGATCCGCAGCGGTCGCAATTCCGGTTCGGTCTCGGACCATTGCACAGCTCTTGGTGTTTCGCTCAGTTCTTCTTCCGGTGCGAACTCACTCGGAGTGACTGTCTCTATGATAGACGCCGCTTGCTGCCGCGCGATGTCCACCCAGCCGGTCTCAAGTTGAAGGCCGCGCAAACTGTCGGCGATCGATTCAGGTACCCGTTCCTTGTGGCGTGCAGCGGTTTCCTCGCAAGCCATTGGTTCATCCGAAAGAGCCCACAGGATTTCCGCGTTCGCCTCGTTTGCGTCACCTTGCAGCCATTTGAGTTGTGTGTCGCTGTGGACGCCGCGCTTGCCCCGAAAGAAGTCAACATCGAACGCGAGCGCTAGTGTGTGGCGTGCGCGTGTGAGCGCTACGTAAAGCAGGCGTTCCATTTCCTGCCGTTGTACCTTTTTCATTTCTTCCTCCAGATCTGCGCGATCGCTTCGGTCGAACGCGATGAACGGTTGCTCCCCGCCAATGACCAGCGGATAACGAATATTCACACCTAGCCGCGCCTCACGCGCCAGAAAAGGCACAATCACGGTGTCCCACTCCGATCCTTTCGCCTTGTGCGCGGTGATCAGTTGGACCGCATCGGCTTCCGCCGGTTCAGTCTCGCGGACCTCATCGAGATTGCGGCGAAGAGTCAAGGCAAAGTCGGCCAGCGACTCCTGTCGCGCTTCGGCGGCTGCCGCTGCACTGAGCAGTTTCTCCAGGTCGTTCGCCGAATTGCCGAATTCTTCGCGCGGCAGAGTCCGAAGCCGCTCGCGCAGTTGCGTCATTCGCACGATCTCGCGCACGGCGCTAAAAAGTGGCTGATGGGGCAAAATTTCGCGAACTTGCCTCAGCAAATTCAACCTGTCCGCAACGACTCCGCGCCCATTGATTTTTCGCTCGATTTGAAACTTGTTGCCATCGGCTTGAGCAAATCGCGCCAGCTCGTCGTCGGAGATTCCGAACACTTCCCTCAGCACTCCCACGATTTCGTAGCTCGCATTCGGATCGACCATGATCGCGAGCAGCGCCGTAAGCCACGCGTACGCCGGATGCTCGGCTTGACGATCACTTTCGGATTGGACTTCGACCGGAATTTGTTGCTCGAGCAATGCATCGCGGATTGCGCGTAACCAGGCTTTGCGCGGACAGAGAATCGCGACTTCGCGCCAACATCTAGCCCGCAGCTTTTGCAAACCGGCGTCCCGAATCCATTTCGCCAAACATTGAGCTTCGATCTGCGCGCGACGAGTTTCGGTGTGCGACGCGTCAATGTCGCCGCCAAGGTCGAACCGAATTACCTGGCCCGGCAGAATTTCCGGGCGCGCACTGAGCTCAACAAACTCGACCTGGCCTTCAGTATTGGTCAGAATTTTCGGGAATGTGTCGTTTACAAAATCGAGCTGGGCCTGATCGAGCCGAAACGTTACGGAGAATCTCAGTTCTTCGGCCGCGCCGGTTGAAATCAAGGTTCGATGAAGCTCGCGATACTGATTTAGATCAGCTGGGTCGCGATAAATCGACTGCTGAAAATCGCCGACCATGCAAAAGTGCCCTGCGCGTGGACCTGCCGCGCCGTAGCCGGGCGAAGGCGGGCCATCGCGTTTGGTTTGAAGCCACTCGCCGGTAGCTTCCACTGGCCGCGTGATTTCGAGCAAAACAAAAAATTGCTGCGGATCCGTATCCTGAGCTTCGTCGACAATGACACGATAATTCTTCTCACGAATGCGCTTTGCCACGTCTGGCAGACGCAACAGTTCGGCCGCAATTGCGACTTGATCCGAGTAAGTAATTGCGCCGCGAGCTAACCGGAACTCGCGATAATCGCGTTGCAGTTCCACGGCCACGCAGGACGCGCACGCACTTGCCCATTCTCGTAGCGGCCGAAACGCTTCGCGCCAGCGCGCGGTGAAATCTCTCGCAGTCGTGGCACATGGTGGCCACGGCGCAAACTCATCCGTTTCGCGCCAGCGCCGCAGCCATTCACGCAGTTGCGACTTTGCTTTCGGAATGTTCGTCGCCTGCGCACTCTCAAAGGCGGCTTCGACTTTGCTGAAATCGCATTCCGGACAGCGTCCGAGCGATTGCGGCGGGATGAAGATGCGGTCCTGGTTTCGCGCAAGCTCCATTAACTGCCGCGCCTGCATTAAGCGTAACAACAGACGTCGATTTTCTTCGCCTAACGAAAGACCGATCTCCGTCTGTTGCTGGACGAATTCGTTCCACAGATCATCATTATTGTCGGGAATCGTTTCGAGTCTTGCCGGCAGACCGAGATGATGTCCATGCGTCGCGAGCAGTTTCATGCAGAAGGCATGAATCGTTCCGAAAAACGCGCGACCGAACGCTTCCACGGTTTCCAACGGCAGGCCGGCTTCGAGGATTCGCTGTCGCGTTCGCTGCTGCATTTCATCGGCAGCGCGATTCGTGTAGGTAACGACCACGAGCTGCGGCAGCCATTCGAGCGCACGCTGTGAACGGCTCGCGATTTCAACGATCCGATCGGTGATCGCGCGTGTTTTCCCGGAGCCCGCCGAAGCGATGACCGAAAAGTTGTGATCTAATTCGCGAGCAAACCGCTGCCGCGCTGCTTCGTCGGCAATCGCAGTCACTTCACTTTCTCCTCCTCTTCAAGGACGAATGCTGGATGGGTCAACGCCCATTTTTCTTTGAGCAGATCTATGTCGATCGGCAGCGTCGCGAGGGGATAACTCCGTGCGAAACCAAAGTCGGTGTGCACCGGTCCGAGCATTCCGAAAACGCCCGTTTCCTGCATCCGGTGCAGTTCGCTCCAGAAATCCTTTTGTACGAGCACGTCGTCCAAATGAAACTGCGGCTCGAGCTGTTCCGCTGGAGAAAGCAGGGTCAGTTGAACATGCTCAGCGCCGAGCGCGTGTACCGCCAGCGCATACAGCGCGAGCTGAACGCCACGGCCGTCAATTAGCTGCTTTCGAAATTTTCGCTGCGGCGTGTCTTTCTTTCTCAATTCTTTCAAGCTAAAACCGCGTTGCCGTCCTGTTTTGTAATCGACAACCCACAGATCTTTGTAACCGATTTGCGACTGGTCAGATTTCGCTCGCGCGAGGATCAGATCGATCCGGCCACGAACTCGCAACGTCTCTTTCTCGCTGAGTGGAATTAAACTTGGCTCGCCGAGCGAGTATTCGACTGCCATTTCCGACCAATCGTGGAGATCAGAAACTTTTGCGGCGAGGCAGTCGGCAATATAAAGCGCATTACTCCAGCCGGAGCGCCACCAATCTGGAAGAACTTTGCCACGCCCGGAGCAAAGCGCGGCGAGGCGTTCGCGAAACTCGCGCGCTTCTTTCCAAATACGCTCACGGATTTCATCGGCGCGATCTACGCCGACAAACTTTCGCTTTTCGCCATTTTCTACGCTGTGCGCGAGCCATCGATGGACCCATTGCCCGGTTGCAATCGCCCAGGCGTCGCCGGTGTCATCGTCCGGCTCGACGCCGAGAAAGATTTCCATCCAGACGATAGCTGGCCACCGCAATGCTTGTTCCCACTGGGTAACGCGTAGCGATTTTTCCTGATCCAGTGGACTTCGGAGCGCGAATTCATATTCGCCCGCAGGCCGCAACTGCCGGCGCGCATCGAATGCGTACCCCGTTCGGCCAACGCTAATCGAATCGACTTTCTGCGCATCGACCGGGGACCAATCCTTCAACCAATCGCGGGTTTGCTGTTCCAATGAATGGAGCGTCTGCTGTGAAACGCCGCGACCATGTGTATTGAAGTAAAGCCAGGAAAAGAATTCGCTTGGATTCGCGATCCGACTCGGCAGTGCTTCGGAATAGAGGCTCGCACTGGCGGCGATGCCTGTGCTAACCGATTCCACCAGGTCGAAAAGCTGCCGCCGACGGATCTGTCGTTGTTCGTTGGGTCCCAGCAGCAGCGTTTTGCCGTCGCGCAAGCTGCAATGACCTTCGCCTTGCCGGCCGCGCTTCGATGCGCGGCGGTTCAGTGTTTTGTTCTGGCGATTGAGCTCGTCGATCTGCTCGTCGCGAATAAAAGCAAGCTCGTCGTTAAGCGCCGGCCATGCTTCATCGTTTAAGCCGGCAAAAATCAGATGCGACCAAGGCTGGCCCTGCGCGTTCCCGTAAGCGAGCAGGTGGACGCGCGCGTACGGATGCAAGCCGAGATCGTCGCGCTCCAGGGTGGGCGCGCCAAGAAGTTCCCGCAGCCATCGCAAATAAGAACTCTTTGAAAAGTTCCCCGGCAGCAGATCGCTCCAATTGCGGCTGAGCCGCTCAAGTTCATTCCAATGTTCTCTCCAGCGGAGCTTTGAAAAGATGGTTCGCGTGTGTGAGAGAAATTCAGCGAGTGTCGCGTTCTCTGGCAGAACCTGGATTTTTTCCAGCTCGCGTGCGGCAGCATTGCCATGTCGCAAGTCAGAACCGTTCGCGCAGTAGTCACGCAGCAGCTCGATATCGTCGATGAGCATGTCGTTGTAAGCGCGGCGCAGAGTTTCTTCTATCTTCAGCACCGGCAATTCGTCGAAAATCCGTCCTTCGATAACACGAAGCAGCCGAAACAGAGGCTTTAGTCGCGGCGTTTGTTGCAATTCGAGCCACGCGCGCCAGGCGTCATCGTCGAAGGCGCTCGGCGCGAGATGCGCGATGCCATCGTTGTGAGCAATTCCGGCTGATTCGAGAAATGTTGCGACCAAACGGGGAAGCGCGCCTGGTCCTGAAAACAAGATGCCGAGGCGTTCGCAGTGGGAATCGGCCAGGAATTTCGCGGCAAGAGCGACGATCGCGCGTGCTTGCTGGGTTGTGTCACGACCGATAACAAAGTGAACGTTCGAGGCCGGAACCAGTAAAGATTCGACCGATGAGGCTGTCGATTCTCCATTGGTTCCTGGAATTACCTCTGCCGGCCCAAAGGTTTCCTCCCATGTTCCAACCCAAGCTTCGTCGAGATCGCGGGCCTCATCGCGCGGGTCGCTCAAAACAACGGTGGCTTTGTCAGCACGGAGTGTCGCGGCGTGAAGCAACGGCCAAAGCGGCCAATGCGCCGCGTCGAATCCAAACAAAAGCAAATTGCTGAACAGTGGCTGGGCGTGCGCACGCGCGGCGCGATCAGCGTCGTGAACGAAAGTGAAGCCGCACTCATGCACTCGTTGTTCGAATCGCGCCGCGATTTCGCGCAAAGCCGGCGACTCGATCTCATCAAAAGTCCAGCCAGCGGCGCGCAGTTCGTCAAGCGCGCGCAGAAAACGATCCGCATCTCGAGCGATGGATTTCGCAACGAGTACTGTTTTGTCATCGGTACTTTTGCTTGCGAATTCTTCGGCAGTGACGGTGAGAATGAGCCGAAGATGCTCGCGCAGCGGCACGCGCTGGCCACCGTCGCGAAGCAATAGTTCCCGCAGCTGCGGCGGCGAGAGAAATTTCACCGCGAGCAGGGATTTACCTTCGGCAAGCAGGCGGCTGCGAAAAAAATACGCCTGGCTGCGAGACGCCGTTACGACAGCCGCGGGCTTTTTGGCCTGCAAAATGCGAGTGCCAATTCTTTCAAGCCAATGGCGGACTACGTTCTTCCACGCCGCTTCCGGCGAAGCTCCGATGTGCAGCGATACGCGCCGCGAATGTACTTCAGGTTCGCTGCGCGCGTGCGACATCCCTCAATTTAACGGCTACCGATTTCTTCGCGAGCACGCGTTCATCTCCGATCCGCCGGGTGACACCCGTGCGATCCAAATATTCCAGGAAAGGGATAATTACGCGGCGCGTCGTGCCAATTTTCTGTCGAAGCTGACTGGCAGTGGCGGAACCGTGTTCGGAAAGGAACTCGGTAACGGTCTTCTGCATCTGTTCGGCAGCCTCGCGAAGAACAACGATCTCCCGCGTGATTTCAACGATCTCGCCCTTATCGATTAGGAATCGCAGCGCCTGTTGGAGATTTCGATCCTGTGAAAGCCCTTTGCGGTCGGGAGGATCGAAACGTTTGGCCGAGAGCGCCGCGCGAATGTTTTCCGCGACAGATAGCAATTCCAGCGGCAGCGACGGCTGGTGAGTAACGCGAGCAATTTGATTTTCGAACCGAACAAAACCGTTTCGTGTCAGTGCTAAAATTACTACGCTAAATAATTTGTCGGACTCGATTTCTAAATCCGTTCGAAACTCCGATAGATCGACTCCACGGCGTTCCGGGTTTTCTTCGTGCGCTCGGTCAATTAAGGTGGCTGCGCTACTGATCAAATTGTGCCAGTAAGATGCGCTGGCGATGATACCGCCCGCCAGCACGATTTGGCCATCGTGGCTCAGCCGGGACAACGCTTCAGAAATTTCATCGGCGCTAAAGTTCGATTTCACCAGGAGAGTTTTGGAATCGGTGCATTGATCACGTTGAAGCTGCGATCGAACGCACATATCGACGTCATGCGGGGCGGTCGCGCGCGCCCTCAGGAATTGAATCTGCGCAGGAAAGCGGAAATTCGCGCGATTGGCGTCCGGATCGAGCACTGTGCCACCGGCAATGGTGCTTTGTTCGGAAGAATCGCGGATAACGAAGCGGTCGCCGACAAGCGCGACAATCGGTGAATCGAGCCGCAATCGAGCAATTGCGCTTTGCCCGGCTCCAACCGCAGGTTGGTCCAATAATGTGACTTTCGCAGCGATCCGACTTGTTCCAAAATGAACTTGAACGAAACTGGCGTTCTTGATTGGACGAGCTGCAGGAGAGTTTCGCTTTAGTCGCGACGATCTTTCGAGGAGCACGTCGATTGTTGCCTGCGGACTACTGAGGCTGTCGACGGTGATGATGTCGCCCCGTTGAATTCCGTTCTCGCCAATTGAGAAATCCGGAAGATTGATGGCCGTGCGCATTCCTGGCTGAGCGATTTCGACGTCGCGGCCATGGTTTTGAATGGAACGAACCCGAGCTGAAACATTTCCGGGTTGAACGAAGACATCCTGGCTGCGTCGGATTGAACCGCCGCTCAGCGTGCCTGTGACGACCGTTCCGATTCCACGCAGCGTAAACGCCCGATCCACGAACAAGCGCGGCTTACAGATGTCGGGTTGCGGTTCCGCCGTGGCGAGTTCGGTCGCGAGCGCATCCTTGAGATTTTCAATCCCTTCTCCGGTGCGAACCGAAGTTGGAACGATTGACGCTCGCACAAATGGAGTGTCGCGCAGTTTTTCTCGAATCTGCTCCGCTACGATGTCAATACCGCCCAAATCGCTCTTCGTAAGCGCGACTACGCCGCGTTGCACGCGAAGGTAATTGAGGATTTGCACGTGCTCTTCAGTTTGCGGCATCCAGCCATCGTCAGCAGCAACGACCAGCAGCGCGAGATCGATCGAGCCGACTCCCGCAATCATGTTTCGAACAAAATCTTCGTGACCCGGTACATCGACGATTCCAACGTGGAACCGTTGCTCGTCGGGCCCGGCAACATTCAGCTCTGCGAAGCCGAGATCGATTGTGATTTGTCTCGCCTTTTCCTCGGGGAGCCGATCAGGATCGGTTCCCGTGAGCGCTTTCACCAATGCACTTTTTCCGTGATCGACATGACCCGCGGTCGCCAGGATGAAATGTTTCTCCGTCATTTGGTGCATGCTGCGCGAATCGCATCGGCGACCGCAGCATCCTGGTGCGGAAGAATTGTGCGCAGGTCGATCTTGAAACGGTTGTTCGCGATATAGCCAATGAGGGGAGGCGCTGACTTGCGCAGACGGGCCGCTAAGTCGGCCGGCGAACAATGCCTAGGAACAATTTCAATTGTAACCGATGACATCGTCGATTTTGGCAATGTGCCACCGCCAACCTTAGCTCTGCTCCGGCCAATTTCGATTTGCAGCTGCAGATCACTGAGACCGTTTCTTATCACCGCGGCTCGATTGCGCAGCTCGTCTTCGGCAACTTGCAACAGACCAATCGCCGGAATTTTCGTCACAGCTTGATTGAGGTGAAGATCGATTGTGGCTTGCAGCGCGGCAAAACAAAGCTTGTCACAACGCAACGCGCGAAAAAGCGGTTCGCGTTTCAAGGCGTTAACGAATCGCTTCTTTCCCGCAATAATTCCCGCCTGTGGCCCGCCGAAGAGCTTGTCGCCGCTAAAGCAGACCAGATCGGCTCCGGCTTTCAATGCGTCCGACGGCGTCGGCTCGTGCTCGGCGATGTTAAATTGCTCGGTCGGCACGACCGCGCCGCTGCCCAAATCCTCGACAAAAGGAATTCGCTTTTTCCGTGCGAGCGCAGCGATTTTCGCCGCAGGTGGCGACTCGACAAAACCACTCATGAAAAAATTGCTGCGATGAACTTTCAGAATCATCGCGCTCCCGAGACCGATAGCGCGTCTGTAATCGTCGAGTGTAGTTTTGTTGGTTGCTCCGACCTCGCGCAAGGTCGCTCCCGCAGCTTCAATGATCTCGCCAATTCGAAAACCGCCCCCAATTTGCACGAGCTCACCGCGTGAAACGATCACTTCGTTCTTAGACGGCGCGCCCGGCGGTCGCGCCCTACCATTTCTTGCCGCAAAATGGTGAACGATTAGAACGAGAGCCGCTGCACAATTGTTGATTACCGTAGCGGCTTCGGCGCCGCAAAGTAGCGCAAGCGCATTCTCGATGTACGCGCCGCGGTGTCCGCGATCACCTGTTGCAAGATCGTATTCCAGATTGGAATAGCCCGAGCCGATTTCGGTGAGAGCCCGGACAGCCTCGGGTGTAAGCGGCGCGCGGCCGAAGTTCGTATGGATTACAATCCCAGTTCCGTTGATGAGCGGTTGCAGCCGGCCGGCGCGAAATAGCTCAAGTGATCGATGGAGTCGTTCGACTGTCGATTCAAATTCCGGGATCTCGCTGTCGCTCCGTATTTTCGACAATCCTCGTCGGACAACATCGACAACCAATGGGCGGGGCAGCTTGCTCGCTGTGGCGAGGTCGTATTCGCCCAGCGCATCGAGAACCTTGTTAACGGCAGGAATTTCCCGGCGGGAGCGCGGTTTCATCCTTTCACGCATATCAATGGACGCCGAGACCGACGGGCGCTGATTCTTCCGATGACAGCCGCGCAAGGCGTTCGCCTTTGTCGCAAAATTCCAAGAACTTTCTCCAGCTTCGCTTCGGGTACGCATAAGAGTAATCCGCCGCTGGTTTGCGCGTCGGTTAAGAGAATGCGTTGCGGTTCGTCGGTCTTTCCCCAATCGACAGCCACGGTTGTGGCAACGAGATTTTCGCGGCTGCCCCCGGGGACGCAGCCTTGTTCGATTAAATCCACGATCTCATCACTGATCATGGGCACCGCGCTCGTATGGACTTCGGCAGAGACACCGCTGGCGCGGCAGAGGGAAATCAAGTGGCCCATCAATCCGTAACCGGTCACGTCAGTCGCCGCGCGCACCAGCCGTAGCTCCGCCAGTTCGGCGCCTACGGTGTTCACTTTCGACATCAGCGCGATGACCTTTTTCTGCAGGGGCCGCGATGCCGCTCCGCGTTTGATCGCTGTGGTGGCAATGCCTGTGCCCAGCGGTTTGGTCAACACTAGCACATCGCCGGGGCGCGCATTTGCATTTGTTGTCAGACGGCGAACATCAATCAATCCGGTGACGGCCAATCCGTAAATTGGCTCGGGATTGCGAATGGAATGGCCGCCGATGATAGCGCAACCCACCTCGGCAGCTTTGGCCAGACCGCCGCGTAAGATCGCAGCAATCACTCTTGGCCGAACCAAGTCCGTCGGGAAACCAACAATATTCAGCGCGGTCAACGGCCGTCCACCCATCGCGAAAATATCCGAGAGCGAATTGGCGGCCGCGATTTGTCCGTAAGAGAAAGGATCGTCCACAATGGGTGTGAAAAAATCGACGGTCTGCACTAGCGCACGATGGCGATCCAGCCGGTAAATGCCGGCATCGTCGAACGTGGTCGAGTTCACGATAACTTTTGCATCTGCAGAAAGAGGAAGCTGCGGCAAAACTTGTCGCAGGGCTTGTTGGCTCAATTTGGAAGCTCACCCGGCGCAGGATGAGAGCGAAGTGAGTCTTCGGACTTGCTCACGCGACATGTTTAGTCACCTCCTTTGTGGAATCGGCATCCCTGCCGATAGGATTGGCTGGACGCCAATGCCACTGAAAAAGCGGAGAGGATAGGAATCGAACCTACCTCGGTCCCGGTAGCCGGAACCGACAACGGTTTTGAAGACCGCGAGGACCACCAGGCACCCTTCACTCTCCGGATTGCGGATTGCGAACTGCGGATTGCGAAAAGATTATTTTGCTTTCTTGATTGCCGTGACAACGGCGTCGAAATCCGGCCAATCGCCGGTGTCGAGTTTGGAATGGAGTAATTTGCCATTGGCGCGAATCTCGAAAGCGCCGCCGCTCGAGGGAATCAAGGTGAGCGACTTGATGCGCTCGCCGAGCTCAAGAATTTTGGCCGCCAAACTGACGGCCTTCGGCGTGTAGTTTCAAACGACGCAGTATTCGATCGATACCTCGGTTTTCACCGGCAATCTCCTTTCCAAAATGAAACTATCGGCGCGATGAAATCAGGTCAAGAAGTGGTGTGCAGCATCGACCAGGGCATGAATGCGCGCTTGACACCAATCGCCTCAAATGAGGAAGTGTAGCCGCAACCCGCTCCACCGGGTTGCGGCCTCTCCACTTCAGCAACTCCGAACGCTTTCGGAGTTATCAGCCCTGAAGATGTTTTGGTAAGCGTTGGGCCAGGACGCCTTTTGCGGTGATCGTCAGCTAGAAAGCGAAGTTGAGACCGCTGCGGAACATTCCGAAATTGTTTTGCGGCCCATCGATCACGCCGAAGCTCAAGTCGTTAGTCCAACCGATATGCCGCGAGAATCGGACTTCGAGACCGGCTCCGAATTGACCGACTACTTTGGTTTCGCTACCGAAGTGATCCGTCTCCGCATGGACAGCGAACGCGTCCGGCGGCCCCTGTGTGTGAACGATATCTCTTTCGCCGCCGCCGAAAATCGCACCGACACCCGCCCAGGTATAGGGCGCAAGACGCGTGCAAGGAATCGGATAGCGCAGCGTGAGTGTTCCTAAAACAGAGCCGATAGTGTGATCGTGATTGATTCTTCGGTGAACAAAAATCGGGACCGTCGGGTCCTCGAAGATATCGAAACCAGGCTTGCTGGCGTCCAGAGCAAATCCTTCAACACCGAGACCAACATAGCGACAGAAAAAATATTTGATGTCGCCTCCGCCGCCCCACGCGTGATCCCCACCAATATAATGGTCGTAAGTGCCAAGCACGGCGCCGCCCTCACTGGTACTTTGCACAATATCTACCAACGAAGGATTAGGAGCGAATTCGGTGTTGGTGAATGCATATGTGCCCCAGAGGTTCACATTCCATTCGCGATCGCCATACCATTCGGGACATGGTGGCGGCGCGACCTGTTTCATTTCCTTGTCCGAATCCTTGTCGGCACGCGAAACCTTGCTGAGGTAACGGAACCGTGAGGACACGGGCGCTTCAGCTTCGCCTCGTTCGCCACCAAAGAGCCAGGAAAAGGCGACAAAGACATCGGCTACTGGCGAGTCGTCAGTGCAACCGAACAGCGGCGAAATGTCGAGGCGCGTACTTGCCGTCGGTTTCCATGCAACGGTCGGGCCGAGGACGAAACTGTTCACGGCATCGCCGCGCGTGTCTTTCGTGGTGACATTCTTATATTCCATTTCTATTCCGACTTTCAGACGTTCGTTAGGTAAGAGAACCGGCGTCAGCGCGGCCTGAGAGAACCCCCATTCGCGTCCACGGTCGCCGGTGTTTTCTTTTTCAAAGAACCAGTTCATCGCCCATTCGACGCGTTCGAAGAAATCCTGAGCAAGGAGCAAACGAACTTCGTAGGCATCGGGAACTTTGGGTGGGCCGCCTTCTTCCTCCTCTTCTTCTCCTCCTCCTCCTCCTCCTCCTCCTGGAGGAGGTGGAACTTCTTCGTGTCGAATGGTGCCGACACCGAATTTGTATTCGGCGAACAGTGTCGGATTGAGGGGAATTTTGTTCCAATCAGCAAGAGCCCATCGGGCTTCCAGACTCACTGTTTGCGCTCCGCCCCCACCATTAAATCGTTCGAACTGTGATTCCGCGGCTACATTAAAGCGATACGGCAAACCCATTTCGATCTCTTGAGTGAAAAGATAATCCGGTGGTCCATGGCGGAACCCTTGGCCCTCAAAAAGCTCCCCGAAGAAAAATGACCATGGCGGCAACACATATGCTTGCACTGTGTTGGAAAAACGGCTGCGCGACAGTCCGGGAGGCGCGCCGTAAGCGCTGGGCACTTCTTCGCCTGTAACTACGATTGACGGCTCCTCTCTTAGCGTTACTTCCTGCGCATCTACTGAATGATTAGCCGCAGAAAGTATCAAATATACACATGCAATTAACGGGACGAACCATCGCGCGGGAATTCCACAGAAAAGTGACGTTTTTGTCATAGATCGCGCGCATAATTACAGAACTGTAATAGTTGGCAAGACAAATTTTTGTCGGCGTTCTAAGCTCCCACCGTTAGGAGAGGCGTCGAATTGGTCGCGTCGGGTACGGCGCCTCGATGGGGGCTCACCAGAGCGTCTTCGCAGCTGCGTAAAAGTGTAGCCGCAGCCCGCTCCACCGGGCTGCGGCCTCCACTTCAGCAACCCCGAAAGCCTTTCGGGGCTGTCAATTCCTGCAGGTTTCATGCTATAATTACAAAATTGTAATAATTGGCAAGATAAATTTTTAGTCGGAACCCGAGAATGCGTTTCCGTTCTGTTTACCCTTACTTGGGAAAAGTGAGGCTAACTGTAGTACCGCGATCGATTTCGCTTTGAATCCTGGCGGTGCCGCCGTGAAGATCGACGATCGACTTTACCAGAGCCAGGCCCAGGCCTGCTCCATCAGATCCGCGCGATGGCTCTGCCCGGTAAAATCGATCGAACACCCGCGGCAAATGTTCGGGAGCTATTCCCGAGCCATTGTCGCTGACCGCCACCTCGAAATCCGTCGGGCCATCGGCTAGCGCGATTTCAATTGAACCATTCTCAGGAGTGAAACGCAGCGCGTTATCGACAAGATTGCCCACCGCGCGCTCGAATAGGGCGGGATCGGCAGAAATCTGTCCTTCGCCACTGCAACTGATCGCGACATGATGGTCTTCTGCGATCGTTTGATAAAACGCCGCAATTTTCTCTACAGCCGCGCGCGCGTCGAACCGCTTCCGCTCGACCGGTTCGCGTGCTGCGTCGGCTCGTGCAACGAAGAGCAAGTTATCCACGATTCCTGAAAGCCGTTCGCATTCGCCGATGGCGGACTCGATGGTTTCACGGTATTCCGCAGAGCTGCGGTCGCGCGACAGGGCGACCTGTGCTTCGCCCAGCATATTTGCGATGGGAGTTCGTAATTCATGCGCGAGATCCGCGGAGAATTGAGAGAGACGCGTAAAGGAATCATCGAGGCGCTTAAGCATTTCATCGAATGCGATGGCCATGGGCTGAAGCTCGCGCGGCCAGTTCGCGGACGCGACACGCTCGTTCAGGTGCGTCGGCCCGATTCGCTCCAGGGAAAGCTTCATTTCTTCCAACGGACGCAGACCGCGCCTGGTGACCGGGATCGCAATCAGAACAGAGGCGAGAATGCTGCCTGAAAGAACGAGCAGAACCAAAATACCAAATCTTCTCTCGACCTGCTCGTCGCTCGAGCGGTCTTGTGCCACCTGGATCGTAAACTGCTGGCCGTCTGCAACCGCGCGTCTCGTGGTTAGTGCAAACGATTTCCCTGCAACTCGATGTTCCGTCGGCACTGGAATTTCGCGTGAAGCGACCGGTGGAAAAATATTTGCCGGCAACAGCGTTTCCATCCCGGTTGTCTGCCCAATGGTCGCGCCAGTCGGGTCGAGCACGCGCACCAGAAACGGCGCGCGCTTCCGGCTACCTGCGGTGTTGATCTCCGCAGCGACTGCCTCCAAACCGCCGCGTTGTTCAAAACTTGTTTGCAACGCATCGACTTTGTCAGCGAGCACCGCATTATCTTCCGCGAATGCATGCCGGACGACGACCCAGTAAAAGACACCGAGTCCGCAAGCGAGCAGGAGGGCCGCCGCCAGCGTAAAGAGGAGGATGAGCTGGGAGGCGATGGAGCGCGGTTCAGGGCTGCTCGTGCTCATTCTCGTCCTCGAACCTTTCCTCCTCCGGTTCTTCTTGAATAAGCGAGGAGGAGGAGGACGACGAGGACGAAACATCGAAGCGCTCGATCAGTTTAGTCAGCATCGAAGCGATCCGAAGGAGCAGTTGCTTGCCTTCGTCGATCTCTCCTCCACTGCAAACGGCCTTCGCGACCAGCGCATCCAAACATGCCGCGCATTCAGTAGCCGAACCACGTGCATCATCGAAGAACTTCGCTCGGGTTCGTCGCTGGCGTCGGCCGTTCCCTTCAGCCGTATTCAGCAAAGCGGAGAGACTAGCTCGATCAAGTTGATCCGAAACGTCTGCGATGCGAGCATTCGTAGAGCGCTGCTTGATGTCGAGGAGCAGCCTCGTCACCCACGTGATAAAACGAAGCTCTAGCCGATAAACATCCAGTTTTTCATGATCGAAATACGTTCTCATCTCAATTTTCTATTCGTTTCCTCGTCATGGAAGATCCATCAAATGGCGAGGACGAGGACGACTACGAGGACGAAAACGATCGTCGGCAGTGTATTGTGCGGCGGTTCAGGGCGCTTTGAGAACATAACCCATGCCACGGATCGTATGAACCAGTTTGGTCTTAAACGGATCGTCCACCTTTGCCCGCAAGCGGCGCACGACCACATCGACTACGTTCGTATCGGTTTTGAATCCTATGTCCCACACATGTTCTGCAATTTCATCGCGGGATACTACTTCACCCACGGAATGCGCCAGGTGGGTGAGAAGGAGAAACTCTTTGGGCGTAAGGTTTAGTGGCACACCACCGCGCTCGGCGCGTTGATGACGCGTATCGATTTCCAAATCGCCAATGCGCAGCTTGCTCCGACGCGCAGGAGTACGACGCAGAAGCGAACGCACGCGGGCGAGCAATTCCGAGAACGCGAATGGTTTCACCACATAATCGTCCGCGCCGAGCTCAAGCCCTTTCACGCGATCGCGCACACTGTCGCGCGCGGTCAAAAAAATGACGGGCGTCTGCACCCTGGCCTCGCGCAATTCTTCGACGAGAGCCCAGCCATCTTTTTTCGGAAGCATGATATCGACAATGAGAAGATCAAACTTGCTCGCGCGCGTGGCCGCCAGCCCCGCCTCGCCGTCAGGGGCAACATCGACAACGAAACCGGCTTCACGCAGACCTTTTGCCAGAAAAGCCGCCGTCTTCTTTTCATCTTCGATCACCAGAATTCGCATAAACCTGATAATCTTTTCTTACTCATAGTCCTGCGCGTGCTCCATGACAGAGTCTAAAGAGCATGAGCGAGAGCAAGAGAATGGGCAAGAGAAGAGAGTGGACGACTTATGAGATCGATCTGTCTCGTCCGGCCGGCAGAGCAATCACCAGCCCTGCCAGCAGAAACGTGGTTGCCGCAGAGAACAGGCAAAAGCGGCAATACGCGTGCAGCAGGAAGGCCTGAACATAAAGCAGCCAGAGCGTACCGAGAAACATCGCGCCAATGGTTGGAATGAGAAATATCCGGGCGCGCGCGTATCCGAACGCTGCGAACGTAGCGAAACTAAACGCGCTGAAATAGGCCACCAAGCCGAATAAGGCAACGGGAATTCCCCCGATCCTGGCGTACGGACTGCCCAGGACCCGGAAACAATCAGGCGATCCGCCACAGCCGAGCGTTTCGCCCGTTAACGCCTGCACCGACAAGTAAGTTGCGTCCGCGAGCCCAGCCAGCGAAACGATCGCGGCAACGATGTAAATGATCGTGCGAAATCGCGATACGGTCATGTCTGCGATTTTTTCTCCAGCGCAGCGTTGATCTCGGCGCGAATGCCCTCCGGGTTTTTGTCTTTCGGATCCAGGGGCTGATTATTGATAAACAGCGTGGGGGTAATCTGTATCCCAAGTGACTGGCCGCGCTGGCGATCGGCTTCGACTCGTGCCTTGACCTGTTCGCCGTCCATGTCTTTTTTGAACTTATCAACGTCGAGTCCGATCGTTCCAGCGTAAGATTCGAACAATTCGCGCACATTAGGGGCCTTGCTCCAGGTTTCTTGTTCCCGATAGAGCACGTCGTGCATCTCCCAAAAACGGCCCTGCAGCCCGGCCGCCTCAGCGGCCAGCGCCGCCTCGCGAGCGTGCTCGTGCATCGTGAGCGGAAAATTCCGAAAGACTACGCGCAAACGCGAATCGTACTCGTTCTCGAGCTGGCCAAGAAACGTCGCGAACATACCGCACGGCGGGCATTGGAAATCGCCGTACTCTTCAAGTGTTACGGGTGCGTCCGGGTTCCCACGAATGTGCGGTGCCCCTGCATCGCCTTTTGCGGAGACTGTTTTGTTCTCAGGAATGGATAAAACGTGCGGTCGCCTTGCTCGGTAAAGCATTGCACCGCTTCCGATGGTGGCCAATGCGACCAGCGCAACAATAACGAAAGGCAAATATCGCTTCATAAGTTACGAGGAGAGAGCGAAAAGTTTCGGCGTAACGAATCAGTCGTCAAGTGCGCGAGTCAACCCGGTTCATTGACGCGTAATCGCGAAGGCCGCAAGCGAGATCAATAATCGTGCCCCATGAATGCCGAAATCCGAATGACGAACCAAGCCCAAATGGCGCTCGTTATCACGTCATTATGAATTCCTTCGTGCTGCGACATTCGAGTTTCCTCCTTATTGACCGACATGAAGCTGTGAGAGTAAATTTGCCAATGCAATTGCGAAGACTCTCGATTGCGCTGGCGGTTCTAATCATGTGCGCGGGTTTTTTACCAGGCCAAACGCAATCTGGTTCGGAGACGGGGATCGAAGGCGTCATTACGATCAGCCCCATTCAGGCCGGCCCCGTGCGGGCTGATGTTCCCAGTTCAGGGCCACTCGCGAACACGGCTTTCGTGGTGGAAAGCCAAAAGGGCGAGGTCACATCCTTTACCACTGATGCCGAGGGGCGCTTTCGGACGTCGTTGTTGCCCGGACATTACAAAGTTTCGCTCAAGGGAAGGACAAGCAATATCGGGCGCTACGGACCTTTCGAAGTCGATGTCGTGGCTGGCAAAATGACAAAGGTCCAGTGGCGATGCGACTCGGGCCTTCGATAGACATCCGTGTCGCAAATCGGGCGTCGTGGCATCGGCTTCCAGCCGATACTCAAAAGTCATGGGCAGGGATACCGACGCCACGTGCAAGCCTATTACGCGGTCGGGCGAGGCCTGGGTACGGGACTAGTCGTCGGTGTAGGAGTGGGCCGAGGAGTAGCGCTTGGGGTTGCGATAGGCGTGGGTGTTGGTGTGCCACCACCCGCAGGCGCCTGAATAGCAACCGTCATAGGCGACCCGAATTGAGCGCCTGCTCGCGATTTATCGGAGTTGGACGTTGGACGTTGAGCGTTGCGCAATGGGAGTGGCAGAGCTCGCGTCGGATGGGCTGAGGAGAACAACGAACGGGAGGATCAAGGCAGTGAGGGCTTTCTTAGACATTGTTTTGAATTCTGCGAGTGATCAGCTTGGTAGACTACGTGCTGGAGAGAGCTGCAATATTTCTCATGGGCACCTCGGTGAAGTAAAGGAAATCCTGAAAAAACTTGGTGACGATCCTTTTGGAAAATGACCAATGTCGAGGAATGCCGAATACCAGTTGTTCCTGCAACTGGCCGGTTTGGAAACGTCCAACGTCCAACGCCGAACGCCCAATATCCAATTCAGAGCACGCTCTCACGCGAGCTTTACTAATTGGGGGTTGAGTGTTCGGCCTTTTCGATCCCAACCACGCTTGCTCGCTGGCGTGTCCCTTGTTTTAGCGTAAATTCGCCAACTTCGTGAAAAGCGGTTGCGTCAGCCCAGAACTGAAGAAACCGGGATTGATTCCCCGGCGTGTCACTGCCGGGGTCAACGGCCCCGGCTACAGCAGAGCCGGGATGCGTAAATCAAAGACCAGCCGGTGGCGGGCGACGGCGCTGATCCTTCTCAATTTATTGATGATTGCGCACATCATTGAGTGGCGCGTCATGGGCAAGACGGTTTCACCGATCGAGCCTTCGGAGACCATGTACACGCTGCAAAATGGGTTCATTAACGCGGGATTCATCTTTTTTTCACTGGCGATCCTGGCGACCTTGATCTTCGGGCGATACATCTGCGGCTGGGGTTGTCACATCCTCGCGCTCCAGGATTTCTGTGGATGGCTCTTAAAGAAGATGGGGCTTCATCCGAAACCGTTTCGATCGCGGTTGTTAGTTTACGTGCCGATTATTGGCGCGCTGTACATGTTTGTTTGGCCCGTCGTGTATCGAATGTTCTCGGAACCGCACGAACCGCTTATTCCCAAATTCACGAATCATCTGGTGACCACAAATTTTTGGCAGACGTTTCCATCCGTCGCAGTTGCCATCCCGTTTCTTTTCGTCTGCGGTTTTATGACGGTCTATTTTTTGGGGCAAAAAGGTTTTTGTACTTATGCCTGTCCCTACGGCGGATTTTTTGGACTAGCCGACAAATTGTCGCCCGGCAAAATTCGCGTTACGCCTGCCTGCAATCAATGCGGCCACTGCACTGCGACGTGCACGTCAAACGTTCTGGTGCACGCGGAAGTGAAGCAGTACGGAATGGTGGTCGATCCGGGTTGTATGAAATGTATGGATTGCGTCAGCGTTTGTCCGAACGACGCCTTGTATTTTGGTTTCGGCAAACCGTCGATCCTGGTTCCCAAATCAGACGCAATTAAGAGGAACTATTCGTTGACATGGCCGGAAGAAATCGTTGGTGTACTCGTATTTTTCGGAAGTTTCCTCGCTGTCCGTGCCGTTTACGCACTGGTCCCGTTCCTGATGGCGCTCGGTTGCGCCACGGTTACGACGTTTCTCACGCTAAAAATGTGGAGATTGTTTCGTGCAAAAGAATTGTCCTTTTACCGTTTCAATTTGAAGTCTGGGGGTAAAATCCAAAAAACGGGATGGGCATTTGCAGCCTTCGCTTGTGTCTGGATTGGCTTGAATATTCACAGTGGCTGGGTGCGCTATCATGAGGTACTGGGTAACCGCGCATTTAAGAAAGTCCGGCTGCCCGACGAGCTGGCGCTGGCGCAGGTGGACCCCGGTCGCTGGCTCAATCCCACTGACCGCGATAACATCGTCCAGGGAGAGGGACATCTTCAATCTGCTTCGAAGCTTGGACTGTTTGTGAATAGTGAAACGCTGCCGAAGCTGGCATGGTTTGAATATCTCCTGGGCAACACAGAACGATCCATCCAATTGCTCGGCCAAGCCGCCACTTATCAGAAAGGAGAGGGGAAGGCTTTGAGTCTCTATTACCGCGGCGCGATCTTGAATCGGCTGGGGCGTTACGACCAGGCCCAGGCGAGTCTGGATCAGGCTTTGGCCGAACGAGAGGATATGATTCTGGCGCGCCAGGAAAAAGGCGAATCGCTATGGCAACTTGGCCGCAGGGACGAAGCAATTTCGGTGTGGACCGATGCCGCGCAGCGCAATCCGCGCCTGGCCATGGTGAATAACGAGCTTGCCGGAGCGAAGCAGTCGTTAGGCAAAATCGAAGAAGCCAATGACCATGAAAGGCAAGCCGACCAGTTCACGCCTAATGATCCGCTTTTCCATTGGATGATTGGACGCCGGCTCCAGGACCTTGGTATGACCGAGCTGGCCGAAAAACATTTCCAGCGCGTTAATCAGCTGGACCCGGGAGTGACCCGCTGAAGCGAGCGCTGGTCAAAGGTGGAACGCGTTGTCCTCAACGCGTTGGCAACGTCACTGCGGCTCCATTGGCTTTCGATCGGACGTTGGGCGAATAACACACCGTTCATCAGTTAGCGTTGATCACGATCTCCTAACGCTATGGCGTCGGGCGCCGCCCGGGAGTTGGTCGCGGCCGCGGTGTGGGACTCGGACGAACCACCTCAAACTGCGTCATCATTCCGTCGTCCTCGTGCTCCATCATATGGCAATGAAGCATGTACATGCCGAGGTGATCGGTGAACTTCAGCTTGACCTCCAAAGTTTCACCGGCGGCGAGGTACCAGGTTTCCTTCATGGTATCGTATGGGTAACATGGTCCTCCGTTGCGGCTCAGGCATTGCTGAGAAACATCATGGATGTGCACGGTACGGGGTTGGCCGGTTGGGTTTGTGAAAACCCACTTCTCCGTAGTGCCAAGGGCAGGCCGCGCGTCAAGTCGATTGAGATCGAACCTTAGGCCATTGATTGTCCAGTGGCCTGCCGTATGATCAAAGCTCCAGTTGCGCGTCACGGTGGGCTCACCGATATCCGGCAACGCGCGCAACGTAGGCGGAATCGTGCTGTCGTCGACGAGATGCTGAGTGACTCGGAACTGAAGCAGTTGCAGACTCGTGAGCGTGTCCGTGAGATAAAGGTTCTGCCCTAGTTTCCCAGCGAAATCGACAACGACATCCAAACGTTCGGCCGGCCCTATTCGCATCCCGGTTCGGTCCACCGGCGTGGGTAATAGGCCGCTCTCCGTCCCAATTTGTGTAAAGATGTCGCCTGTGCTCAGCGCAAGGTTGTAGGTACGATGGTTAGACGCGTTTAAGATTCGAAGGCGATATTTGCGGTCGCCCACCTCGAGATATGGCTGGTAAACACCGTTAATAAGGATCTTGGCGCCAGTCACGCCATTCGGGTCAAACATGTATGGGATTTGGTTGTTCTTGTCGAATTGCCTGTCGGCGATTGCTAGCGGGAGGTCGAAGGCACCGGTAGGAAACGTTGGCGGATCGGCCGGATCATCGATGATGTACATACCGGTGAGACCCATCCATACATTGCGAGCCGTAACATCCATGCGGTGGTCGTGGTAAAACTGCATCTTACCTCGCTGGTTGCCGCCTCCTTCAAGGCCATCGTAAATATAGGTGCGCGATCCTCCCGTCGGGATGAGAAAACTGTCTGGTTGGCCATCATTCACCGAGGACGAGTGGTTGCCGTGGTTATGCACCGTTAATGCGCCGGCGGCTGGATCAAGGTTATTAGTAAATGTGACGTTAGTCATCTGACCGGTTGGTCTGCGAATTGTTATTCCAGGATATGTTCCGCCATAGGTCCACATGTTAGTGCAGGGCCCATCTAATATCTGCACGCACCCTTGGTCGATACCGATCGACACGTTTGCCTCCGTTGCGACGGGCGGAAACAGCAACGGATGCGAGAAAGGTGTCGGCGAGGCTGTTGGTGTGGGTGTTATTGAGGGGGTAGGTGTTGGCGTAGGCGTTGCGGTTGGCGAAGCCGTCGGAGTCGGGCTTGGAATTGATGTCGTGTATTGGATAGCCAGCGCCGGGGGGAATGGCGCTCTCTCGAGTGTCGAACCGCTTCGCCGTCGCACTGCCAGACTCGTCGCCTCGCACCAGCCAGCCGAAGTTAATGGTCGAATTATCCAGCCACGACTGCACATCGGCAACCATCTGCGCCGAACTCCAGGTGTAAGAGCCAATCGCGCCGACCGACTGGCTCGCGCTCACCGTGCCGAAAAAGTCCCCGCCTTCCGTCGTCCAAAAATGGTATCGAAGAAGCGATGGCGCCACGTGGCATCGTTGGGAGTGGCGGGCGCTCCCGTGCCTTCTTCTCCAGATGCCTGAGATGTTCCTTCTTCCCAGTCAGCGAGCAGCCTGTGTAGCTCGACGGTTCTAGCAGTATTAGAAGGTGTTTTCGACATGTTCAGGGTCAGCGTGACGCTCGTGATTGTCGAGCCTGCCGGAACGTTTCCGGTTATGTCGAACGCGAGTACACCGCGGCGGAGTTCGCCCACGGCGGTCTCGCCCGTGAAGAAGTGGTTGCCGAGGGCATTGCTGAGGTCACCATCCGCAGGAAGTACTCGTAGAGCGTGTTGTCCTTACTGGGGTTGATATTGATAGTTTCCGCGATAGCGAACCCGGGAGCGATGCCGCCAAGTGTGGCCGCGAACATAAGTGCGGGACAAGGCCTAGGAATGTGTACAGGTCGTGTATTCATTAGGATTCAAGAGCCTTTGAGCCCTTTGCGATTAATCAACTGCGCGTCCCTTGCGTGGTTCTAATCAACCAGCGGCAATGCAGATTATGCCGCCGGAAGCAGTGCGAACAACCGTAACAAAAAGAGTAACGGATGAGAAAAAGCGGAAGGCGTGGGACGAAGATGCGGCGTCGGGCGTGGCCTCGGTGTAACTCTCGTATATTGGATGGTCAGCACAGGCTGGCTGGCGCTCTCTCGGGTATCGAACCGTTTCGCAGTCGCGATCTCCGATTCGTCTCCCAGCACCAGCCAGCCGAAGTTACTGGCCGGATCATTCAGCCACGACTGCACGTCGGCGACCATCTGTGACGAACTCCACGTGTACATTCCAATTGCGCCAACCGACTGGGTTGCGCTCACCGTGGCTGAAAAGTCTCCGCCTTCGGTCGTCCAAAAAACCGTGTCGAAGAAACGGTGTCGCCATGTGGCATCGTTGGTCGTGGCCGGCGCTCCGTCGCCTTCTTCTCCAGGTGCCACGGACGTACCTTCTCCCCAGTCTGCGAGCAGCTTGTGCAGCTCGACATTTCGAGGAGTATCTGAAGCCGTTCTCGACGTGTTCAGACTCAACGTGACCCCTAGAATCGTTGAGCCTGGAGGGATGCTTCCAGCGATGTCGAAGGCAAGCACGCCCCGGCGGAGTTCGCCCATGGCTGTCTCGCCGGCAAAGAAGTGGTTGCCAAGCGCATTGCTGCGGTCGCCCTCTGCGGGATCGAATTCGTAGAGCGTGTTGTCCTTGATGGGATGGATATTGATAATGGTCGCGCTCGCTAAACCGGGACCGATGCCGCTAAGCGCGGTCGCGATTACAAGTGGAAGGATAATTTTAGGGAAGTTTGCGGGTTGAGTATTCATTTAATTTTCAAAACCGTTTGGATGATACTTTAAAAACTGAAACGCTGAAAAGGCGAAACTCTTGCTCTTTGTTCGCAAACATCCAACGCCGAATTCCGATAACTGCCAAATCCGTTTGATCCAAGCGGCGCGGAAGCGCCTCAACACAGCGAGGCGGCTACAACTATCCCTTTACTCGTGCCCTGCTAGATCATCGCTATGGAGTCGGGCGAGGACGTGGAGTGGGGCGAGGCCTCGGTGTCTGGGGTACCTCTCAGCGTTGGAGTAGGCCGCGGGGTTGAAGTTGGCGTAGCCGTAGGTTTCGCAGTTACAAGGAAAATTGCGCAGCCGGCTATCGGCCATCAACTATCGACTCAGCTATCAGCTTTCCGCAATCAGGGTCTGGGATGCGGAGTTGGACGAGCCCTGGGGATTGGCGTAGGCCGTGGCGTTGCAGTTGGCGTAGGTGTGGCTGTGGCTGTAGCAGTCGGTGTAGGTGTTGCCGTCGCAGTCGGTGTTGGCGTTGGCGATGGTGCCGGAACGTCCCCGGGGGCTTGGATTAAAACCCCAATTGGCGAGCCGGTCTTAAAAAAGCCTACTGTTGCATCTGTAGGGTTTGGCGGGTGGTCGGCATCAAACCGGAAATTGTAAAGCGTGCCGAAGCGAATCGCATTGGCGTTTTGATTCTGCGCAAAAGTTTCGCAGTTCCAAGTGATGGAGCTGTCGCCGGGCTGGTATTCATTGCTCCAGGGCGCGCTGCTATAGCCTTGGTTGTTAAACGTGCCGTCGTTTGACCATCCCGGTTCTTGAGGCGGCGCGTGAAACCCGATGTTACTGATGTTGACTCCAGGTCCTATGGGCACGGTGAAGGATTGAATCCCGCGATCGAGGTTCTGGTTATAGAGCGCATACTCATAGTGCCAGACTCCAGCCGACGGGCCGGTTACTTTGTAGCACATGAACCAGATCCCGTCGTTTCCAGGGTCGGGCTGCACCTGATTTACTGTGGCACCGGTCCAAGCCATAATAGCAGGCTGCATTCGCACTGTGGCGAGCAGGGGGGAAAATGTGAAAGTGGTAGTGCCGCTCACGCTGTACTTACGATAGGAAGCATTGTTATACATGTTGCATTGTCCGGGATGTGACTGACACCACGTGTATTCACTTGGGGCGATGTATTGTGCTTCGGCGAAATAAGTGGCGCCTGTATTGAGTGTTGTGTTCAGATCATTGGCCTCCACCCGGATGCGGTGCGATACGCCGTCGTGGTTATGGCCGCTGTGGTCATTGGCGTTCGATGGGAAGGAGCCTGTGAACGGGTTCACCCATGCGCGTGAGCCGATCCCTTCTTGGCCTCCATTTAGGTCCGCGCTGTACGGGTCGGAGCATCCCGGGCAAAGATGGCTGCCTGTTTCGCAACCGTTGGTGTTGCAGCTAAAGCAGTCCCTGTCTTCCAATGCGAAAAAGGCATGTTTCATCCAGGAATGGCCGATCTGTTCAAAGCGGTCGTTGTTGTTAGCTCCACCGCTCATCCGATAGAAATTTTGCGGGATGACTGGGTGATCAGTATTTGGCAATTGAAGCCAATCGACCGGTTGATCGCCGTTGTTGCAGGAAGTCGTTGCCACTGCAAGGCCGACTTGGGTCCCGGCACTTCCTTGTTGGTTCATGTTGGGCAGATCGCCGACGATTATATCAGGACCCGCCACGAGTGTTGGCGCTTCTGCACCGGCTTCACGTTGCATGGGTGGCATGACCACTGATTGCGGTTGACCATTAGCAAGCTGCGTGACCTCGATCGGTTGCATCGCCGCGCCGACGGAGATTTTTCCAACGACCGAACCTGCATCCGATGGTCTGCCAAGCGCGTTGGCAAACTCTTTTGAAACGAGAAGCCGTCCGTCTGTTATACTTAATGCCTGCGCGTTGGCATCGTAATCGTACTGGTGTCCTTCAACATTAAAAAAGGTGAATCCCGTGTTGCTGTCGCGCACGGCGAGATCGAACGCTTCGCCCGTCGGAAGTTTCTCGACGACGAGCTGCTTGAGAGACGCGCCTAAAGCCGCAGGCAGATTACTGTAGCCGGGGGCGTCGAACCCGGCCGAAGAAGTGTTCTGTGGAATAAGCGCCATCGATCCTGGCACGGGACCGCGCAACTGATCGTTAAAAATCAAAATGGGAAAGAATGAATCAGCCGCTACGGCGAATTGCAGTGTGACAGGTCTTGCCACCAGTGAACTGCTTCCATTCAACCCGTTGAGATCGAGATCCATTGTGACGTTCCCGCTCTTCACAATCATCTTTTGAAGTGTGCCGGTCCCGCCTTGGTCGAGACTTCCACCCTCCGTAGCAGAGCTACTGCGGAGGACGGGACGGCCAGCAGGCTGGCTTTCCGAAGTGTTTTGTTTGAGTTGGGCCTTGGCCGCCGTAGCCGTGGCGGAGGCGGCTGCGTAGTTTCCAAGGAGCACGAGCAAGGAGAATGTGAAAGCAAGCAGGGTTTTCTTTAACATTGTTTTATCCTCCGATTTTTTGCGCCTGAACCCGAGCGACGAGCTTTCGGGCAAGCTAAACTTCTAGCTTGTCTCATGCGCGGCCCGCGCAAGCCAAGAGAAAAATTTGAAAACTTCGGCGCGTGTACGATTGCGGCCTACAAATCACCAGTTTCTCACAGGCGAGGATGCAGTGGAATGACGAAGCACGAATGACCAATGACGAAGGAGTGACGAACTGGTCAAGGCTTCCGATTCTTACTCTTGCTCATGCTCAGGAACTATATTTATGTCGCACCTAACGGCGCCGCCATATTCTTGAGCATCGGCGAGGTAAAAGCAAAGCTCTTCGACAGAGCCAATCTGATCTGGGTTGAGCGCATAAGAGAAAGTCCGCGATGGCGAGACGTCATCGGCAGCACGCGAGGGCGCGTGCGCTACCCAGTCTTCCCTTCCACCAGCGCTGCGGCTTCCTTGTCGAGCGCGGCGTAATCCGGTTTGCGCGGTTGCAAATAAAATTCGTCGATGACAATCTGGACCAGCGCCGCTGCCGGAACGGCAAGAAAAACTCCCAGCAACCCAAACATGGTGGCGGTCGCCAGAGTAAAGAACAAAATGTTCACTGGGTGCAATCGCATCTCTTTGCCGAGCACGCCCGGCACAAGAACGTTCAGCTCGACCTGGTAAACAAGCACGATTACCCCGAGGGCGAGCCAGAATTTTGTCGCACCCAGGCTTAACGCGACGAGCAGAATGGGAATGGCGACAAGAAACGCGCCGATGTTTGGAAGAAATTCTCCGAGAAAAGCGAACACGCCGAAGATCAGCGCGGGTTGCACGCCTATCAGCCAAAGCAACACGCCGATGGAGAATCCGGTAATAACACCATTGATAGCGACGCCACGCGCCCAGGCGGTCATTTGTCGCATCAGCCGGGCGAGGGTGCGATGCGCTTGAGCGCGGTAACGATCGGGCGCGAGCGCCAGATACGCGGCTACGAGCGGGCGCGGGCTAGCCAGCACAAAGACAAGCAACAGAACTGCGAACACAAAGCTGGCCACGCCACCGACCAGACCAAGTGTCGATCTTAACAAGATGTTCCCGACTGTTCCAGCTGCCGCGCCGACTTTCCCTGCGATTTCATCGGTGCGCGGCAATGCCTGCCGGACAGATGGATAATTTTTTGTAAGTGATTCGATGCGACCGCGAACACCTTGCCAGACTCCTGGCGCGTTGCGCACCAGCTCCTGACTTTGCCTGGCTAGGGGCGGAATGGCAAAGACGATGATTGTGGTCGTAACGGTTAGCAGCGCAAGCACAATCAGGATCACGCCGACAAAGCGAGGTACGTGATGTTTCTGCAACCAGGCCACGATCGGGTTCAGGACCATGGCCAGAAGAAAAACGAGCGCGAACAGCAGTATCACCGGTTCCAGCGCGCGCACGACCAACCAGGCGACGATCAGCAGAAAAACCAGCCACACAATCCGCCAGGCGTCGTGATAACTCAGCGGCGCATGCTGATCCTCGTGATCGGATTCTTTCATGACCAAGGGAGCGCCGGCTTTCCAGCCTATGCGTTCCCTAGTTTCTTTTAATCACGAATGAACCGAATGGATACTAATTTTTGTAATGTGTCTCTTCCAGAGGTGATTGTTAGGCTTTATTCCTGTTGATTCGTGTCAATTCGTGGTTTTTCTAGCTTGTGCCCCACTGTGCTATCATCGCGGCGTTGGACGAGGGTGTGGGGCTGGGCGCGGCCTTGGCGTGACTCTTGGTGTAGAAGTAGGTGTAGGTGTTACCGTTGGAGTCGGAGTAGGCGTTGGACCAGATTGCGCGCAGTATCTACCGCCACTGTTCAAGTAACTCCCATTAGATCCACCCCAGACGATCATTTCACTCCCAGTCCATACTGCGGTGTGGTTAGCACGACCAATAGGTGCATTGGTCGTGCCGGTCGCTGTCCAACTGTTTGTGCTGAGCGCATATCTGCCCCCGGTGTTCAATACGCCGATCGAGTCATTGTACCCAGCCCAAATGATCATTTCGCCGCCACTCCACACGGCTGTGTGAGAGTCTCGACCAACAGGCGCGTTTGTCATACTGGTGGCAGTCCAACCGTTAGTGGTGGGATCATACCGGCCGCCGCTGTTCGAGAAGCTGCCATCGTACCCACCCCAAATGATCATTTCATTGCCGGTCCAGACCGCAGTGTGAGATTTTCGCGCCGAGGCTGCGTTGGCGGTACTGGTAGCCAGCCAGCTATCTGCGTCCGGGTTGTATCTACCACCAGTGTTAGCCAAGATGCCGCCCACGAGTTCCCCGCCCCACACAATCATTTCGCTGCCTGCCCACACTGCGGTGTGACTGATTCGCCCCTCAGGTGCGTTGGTCGTCGTCGTAGCCGTCCAACTATCCGTGTTAGGGTTGTATCTGCCGCCGGTGTTTTGAAAGCCAGTGCCACCCCAGATGATCATTTCGCTACCCGTCCATACTGCGGTCTGGGCAGCTCGACCCAGAGGTGCGTTGATGGTGCTCGTCGGTATCCAACCGTTCGTAGCAGGATTGTACCTGGCACCGGTATTTGCGAGGGTGCCGTCCTGCCCACCCCAAACTATCATCTCGCTGCCAGTCCACACTGCCGTGTGAGCGATTCGGGGAGTAGGCGCGTCAGTGGTACTGGTGGTCATCCAGCTGTCCGTGGCGGGATTGTATCTCCCGCCTGTGTTCAAATAGTTGAGCGAGTCATCAATGCCGCCCCACACGATCATTTCGCTGCCAGTCCATATTGCCGTGTGCTCGATTCGCGCCAAGGGTGCATTGATCACGCTGGTAGCTGCCCAAGTATCATCAGTACATCCGTCGGCCGGATCCGATATTGTTGGGAGCCTGTAACTGACGGTAGCAGCTCCAATCTGGTTATAGGTTTGGCTGGTCTGTTTCACTTGGTTGGCGAGGGAGTCCGCTAACAATCGCTCCGCGAGCTCTGGTCTCGCCAGGCATTCGGCGATGACAAAAGGATCATTCCCGAGCGCTTCAAAGAGTTCATGCAAGACCTCGGGCTGTTTGGTGTGCTTTGCCATTCGATCCATCTCAGCTTGCAGCTGCTCAGCAGTGATAGGGCGTTGCCAGTAATCCTCCAAGGCTTGGGAATTGTGCAGATAATCCGCCACTTTCTTTTCCAGTTGTGCCTGAGACATCACCGCATCGAGCGATGGCTTGGGATCAGGGCGCTCCCCGCGATCGCGGGGCCAGATACGGTGACGCCAGTACACGTCTTCGATTGCGCGTTGATAAGACACACGTTCTTCGAAGGTAAGTCCCGCAGCCGCGGGATTCGAAGGCGCCTGGGGATGGAGGAACGCCAGTCCCGATCGAATCGGGATCAGAATGAAACAAGCTGTCGCTGCGCAAAGGAGGAGACCAACTAGGACGCGCGAATTAAGGAAGCCGGATGAGGAGGTTGATTTCTTTTGCATGGCAAGTGGCCGATATGGGGTGCTCCTCGTAGCTGCACGCGGGATGGGTGTCAATGTTCTTTATGTTAACCACGAATGAACACTAATGGGCACGAATGAAAACAATCCGATGTCACTGACGAATAGCCGCCCACTAAACATCCGAAAAGCCGCGATAAAAATTCTACAGCCGGAAGGCGCAAACCCTTTTTTCGTTTCTTTAGCTTATTTCGTGGGCCGATCTGCTTGTCTTTCTTATTTGTGTTGATTCGTGTTAATTCGTGGTTTTCTGGTTAAATTGTCTAACCATGTCGTTTAATAAGTTTGGACTTTCGCCTGAAGTAGTGCGCGGGACGCAGGCGATGGGCTTTGTCGAGCCAACGCCTATTCAGCTTCGCGCGTTCCCAATTGTCCTTGCCGGAAAAGATTTAATCGGGACCGCGCAGACTGGCACCGGTAAGACGGCGGCGTTTGCTCTTCCCATTCTGACGTTGCTCGCAAAGCACGGCACGTTCCGGTGTCTCGTGCTCGAGCCAACGCGGGAACTGGCCGCGCAAGTTGAAACGGCGTTTCGCGATTATGGGCGATTCACAGATTTGCAAGTCGCGCTCGTGCATGGTGGCGTCGGTTACGGGAAACAACGCGAGGAACTCAAGCGTGGCGTGGACATTCTTGCTGCCACGCCTGGACGCCTGCTCGATCTGCTGGAACAACGCGCGACCACGTTGAAGTCCGTAAACATTCTCGTACTCGACGAGGTAGACCGGATGCTGGACATGGGTTTTCTCCCGGACGTGCGCCGGATCGTTGAGAAAATCTCGACCGACCGACAGACCCTTCTTTTCTCAGCCACGTTGCCGCCGGAGATCGAACGTCTGGCTGCGTGGGTGTTGCGTGATCCTACTCTGGTGGAAATCGGCGTGCGCCGGTCGCCGGCGGAAACCGTCACCCATGCCGTATATCCGGTGGCCGCCGAGCAAAAGTTCGACCTGCTCATGGCTTTGCTCGAAAGGACGAATTTCGACAGCGCGCTGATTTTCTGCCGGACCAAGTACGGCGCTGATCGCATCGCGCACCAATTGAAGCAGGGGAAGCACGCCGTTGCGGTATTGCATTCGAACCGGACGCAGCGGGAACGGATCGAAGCGCTCGAAGGCTTTAAGAGCGGCAAGTACGAAGTGATGGTGGCGACCGATATCGCGTCGCGGGGACTCGACATCGCAGGCGTGAGTCATGTCATCAATTACGATGTGCCCGAGCACCCGGAAGATTACGTGCACCGCATCGGGCGCACGGGGCGCGCTCAAAACGTCGGCGACGCCTTCACGCTCATGAGTGGCCCGGAGCTGCCGGCATTGCAGGCAATCGAACGTTTCATCGGCCAGAAAATCCCGCGACTCAAGCTGGAGAATTTTGCCTACTTGTACACCGCGCTCTTTGAGCCGGAATCAGGCACCAGTGGTCGTCGGGCAATCGGCGGTGGCAGGACTCATCGCGGATATTCCTTTGGAAGAAGGCGATGACCAAATAAGATTCGAAATTCGAATCTCGAAATCCGAAACAAAATCCAAAATTCGAAATATCAGAAATCATCGAAACAGAAATCGCTCTCTTCCAACTTCGTTTTGTTTTCTGTTTGGGGTTTGATGTTCGAATTTGTTTCGACATTCGGATTTCGGATTTCGAATTTCCTTCGGTTGATGTAGAAGGTAATTGAATATTGAACGCCTATGCGCGAACCAACCATCGCTACGGATTCCCAGGCCGAATTCGATCAGCTCCAGAAAAAACTGGTGCCGCTGTGGAAATCGATTGAGCGCTTCAGTCAGGACCCGCAAACCATCGTGGTCGTGCCGTCCATGTCCATCGACGCGATTAACTCGGGCGCGGTGATGCAGGCGTACGAGGAACGCTTTTTGTTTTTGTTGTTGCTGCTGCGTCAACCTCGTGCCCGGCTCATCTATGTGACTTCGCAGACGATTCTGCCGAGCATCATCGATTATTACCTTGGTCTTCTGCCCGGTGTTATTCCGAGTCATGCTCGCCAGCGCCTTTTCCTTATTTCACCTCTCGACCTCTCCGTGCGTCCACTAAGCGACAAGCTGCTGGAGCGGCCAAGGCTGATGGAGCGCATCCGTTCGTTGATCATGGATCCTGATCGCGCACACCTTGTTCCCTTCAACACAACCAATCGCGAGAAGGAACTCGCGTTGCGGCTCGGTATTCCCATGTACGGCGCCGACCCAAAGTTTTTCCCTCTGGGCACAAAGAGCGGTTGCCGGAAAATTTTCATCGAAGAAAATGTCGCGCATCCTTTGGGCGTTGAAAACCTGGGTAGCAAAGAAGACCTGATCGGGGCCATCACGCAGATGCGGGCGAAGAAGCCTGCGATCAAGCAAGTCCTGGCAAAACTTAACGAAGGTGTCTCAGGGGAAGGCAATGCTGTTATCGATCTAACCGGACTGCCACCTGTAGCCGGGGGCGCTGACCCCGGCCGGGAGCGAGCCATGTTAGCGGAGCGCCTTCGTGCCATGCAGTTCGAGCTGGCTGGTGTTACCTACGAGAGCTACATGAAGAAACTTCAGGAACGAAAGGGAGTGGTCGAAGAACGAATCCTGGGAGAAGAAATCAGGAGCCCCAGTGT